>Ga0116230_10003056_pt1 | contig 16231 bp, 24 predicted proteins | sample S1TSphfallax_3_FD_88678 | JGI IMG/M metagenome (GOLD analysis project Ga0116230, IMG submission 88678) | Host-associated microbial communities from peat moss isolated from Minnesota, USA - S1T2_Fd - Sphagnum fallax MG | ecosystem: Host-associated > Plants > Peat moss > Unclassified | place... | reverse complement strand
GCCATTAATGTGAGCACGTTCTCACTTAATGTGGGTTGAAGCCGCCCGACTGGTCGCAGTTAATGTGAGCAGGAAAGTGCGATGTTCTCAAGCTGAACCGTTTATGTTCTCAAGCCGCTACACTTATGGGGCGATTTTACGAACTCATCTACAATCCGGTTCTTGATGTCAGCGCCGTGATGGTCGTCGACGGCGAGAGGCGCATGTCTCTGTCCCGCCATCCGCTGCACGATGACTGCCTCTACGAGTTCACCTGGGGATGCGGCTGCGCTGGCGCAAAGGTGCTGGCGCGCGCGATCCTGTGGGACTGCTTGCAGGCACAGCCCGGTCACTGGCCGCATGTTCGCGGCGATGCGCGACGGCTGCTGCAAAACCTGATCCGGCGCATACCGGAACATGCGCCATGCACGGTTGTCACGCGAACGATGATCGAAGAAGCTCTGGCAGGAAAGGTATATGCGGGCCCGGTGAACAATTAGCTCTCGGTCGTTTGGAAGAAGCTGTATTACTCACCTCGTTTGTTGCCTACCATTAAGTCTCGTAACATCCGCCCTTGCCTTTCGTTCAAGCCTTCACAATGAGCGCGGTCAGATCGCGTGTGGCGTCCAGCGCCGCCGCGAACCCGATCTGGTCATCGGGTGCTGCAAACGATACGGCATCGACAAAATCCTCATACTCCCTCGCCCAAAGCGGATCGCTGTGCAGGGTGTCGAGCATCGCCGCCAATAACGACGCAGGGTCAGCATAGGTTCTTGCCTTCCCTCCCCTGCCAACATCCTTCACCATCGCCGCGCGAACCAGCCGCACGAAATCCGGTGATGACTCGGCAGCGGCTTTCAGCGCCGCCAGGTCATGCAGGTGGCGGATGATGGTTGGATCGTCGTTTTCGCTGTCGCGTCGTCTCGCCTGGACACGCCAGGCAAGAGCACTCAATTTATCGGCTGCCGTTTCCACGGGCGCAACGCAGAGGAATGCGGCGACTTCGGGTGGCTGGCCTTGGGCCTTCGCTATCAGTGAGCCGATAGGTCGTGGGGTGGCCTCAAGTTTCGGTGGTGCCAGACTCATTTCGACCCGGATGTGCGGTCGCAATCCTCGGCCTGTATCGAACACACTGGGGAATAGGAATTGAGCGGAAAAGAAACGGCTCTCATCGCGCTTGACCAAATCGCCCGTGAGCGAGAAGCCCGCCCTTGTCAACGCATCGATGACGCGGTCACGGTAGGCGCTTCGCTCCCGCTTGGCGGAATTGCCGCCCGTCTGCGGCATGGCTACTTTGAAATCGATATCTTCTGAAAAACGTTGGATCAGGCTCCAGGCCTTCGACAACGAGGTGCCGCCTCCGAATGCCGGAATGATTCCGCCATGATCGAAGCTGGCCAGTACGCCGATTGCCTGAGTGACATGCCAGTCCTTTTCAATCAGGCCGGGGTCAGTTCTCAGGCGGAAGGCGACATCCTCAACGAGGAGACGGTCCAACACGCTCATACCTCAAGGGGACGCCATTGTAGGTAATCTTGCGCCGGACCCGTCCCAACACGCCGATGACGCGGCCAGTAGGCACCTGGGTGGATGTGCCGGCATTGTAGGCCTGCTCATAGCGGCTCGGCCCGGTTTTGACACCGATGCGGTTCAGGGCCTCATTGGCGATCTCCCGCATGTTCTTTGTGGGTATCGGTGTGCCATCCAGCCCCGAGCGCCGAGCCCTGGTATAGAGGCCGTAGCCGACTTTCATGAGCTTGCCCTTTTGAACCAATCTCTTCAATGCCCGCCCAACCTGGTCATAGCCGCCAAGATCGCTGAAATCCTCGCGCAGAAACACGTCACTGCGCTTGCGCGCGAGACGTTTTTCCAGCCGTTGTTCCAGGCTTTCAGGCTTCTGGGCTATGGTTCTCATGGTGCCAATATACGACATTACAGGTAATAAACCAATATATAAATCAACAAAATACAGATACCTTCGCGCGATGACGTGCGCGACTTTTGTGCGACCCGCTGAAGCACCCATGTGGCAGATGATCGGTGTTCTGGCCGAGTTGGAGCGTAGTCTCATCAGCGAACGCACGCGCGCGGGCGTGAAGTCTGCTAAAAGCCGTGGCGTGAAGTTCGGACGCCAGCCGCAACTGTCGCCGCAGCAGATCGCCCATGCGCGAAAACTGATCGACGAAGGCCAGCGCCGCGATGACGTGGCCGCACTTCTCAACGTTGACCGCACAACCCTTTACCGGGCGCTGTTGCCGTGAGGCTTTGCCATTTATGGTGGTTCGCTGTATAGTCTCGTATCCTGAAATCAGGACACGAAGGAACTTTCCCCATGACCCTGACCATAAACATATCCCCTGAAAAAGAGGCCGTCTATCAGGCGCTAGCGCACGCTCAGGGCCTCTCGGTCGAGCAATGGCTGACGCAGTTGGTAGACCAAGCCGCGCCGACTCAGGCGGAGACCTTGATGTCAAAGCAGAACTCGACCGATACCTGGGAAGAAGAATTCGATGTCTGGGTAAACAGTTTCCCCGATACCCCGCCCCTTTCCGATGAAGCCGTCAGCCGCGCCAGCATGTACCCGGATCGCTGGTAAAACATAAGTGCGGATTCTGATCGATACGAATATTCTGCTTCGCGCCATACAAGCCAGCCATCCCTTGAGCCGAACTGCGCGCGCTGCCCTTCGCGCGCTTCATGGCCAGAAATACATGATGTTTCTAACGTTGCAGAATCTCGCGGAATTCTGGAATGTCTGCACAAGACCACAGAATGCAAACGGCCTTGGCCTGAGCATCGAAGCCACAGACCGGCATTTAAGCCGGTTGCAGAGATTCTTTATCCTTCTTCCCGAATCCGAGCAGGTCATTCACCATTGGCGGACATTGGTTGTCGCCAACGGTGTCAAAGGCGTGCAGGTGCATGATGCGCGGCTTGCTGCTTTCATGGAAGCTTACGCCATTCCCCAAATACTCACATTCAACACGAAAGACTTTGTGCGGTTCTCTCACGTCGAGGCTGTTCATCCTCAGAAGTTTGCGTAACGGATTCGGGCGTCTCCCCTGCCCTCTCTTATCGGGCGCTTGTCTCTTAGGTGACTAAGTGTTTAGTATACTAATATCTTGGTAGCTTACTCACTCAGGAGATCAAGTGATTATCACTGTCACCAGCTATAAAGGCGGCGTCGGGAAAACCACAACGGCGGTTCACCTGGCGGCGTATCTTCAAACACTGGCCCCGACTCTTTTGCTGGACGGCGACCAGACGAAAAATGCAACCGCATGGAGCCAGCGAGGCAAAGGCTTTCCATTTCGCGTGGCAGGAATCGACCAGGCCGCAAAGCTGGCCCGGAATTTCGGCCACATTGTTATCGACACCGGCCAGCGGCCAACCCTTGAAGACCTCAAAGCAGCCGCCGAGGGTTGCGACCTTCTCATTATTCCCGCCGTGCCCGCAAGCCTCGACACAGACGGTCTGGGGCAGACGATCCGAGCATTGCAGGAAATCGGCACCGGTGCTTACAGGGTGCTGCTAACCAAGGTGCCACCACCGCCCGAAAAGGAAGGCGCAGAGCTGCGGGCGTTGTTGGTTTCGCAGAGCGTACCCGTATTGACCGCAGAGATTCCCCGGCTGAAGGCTTTTGAAAAGGCAGCAGCATCGGGGCAGATCGTGAATGAGACAGACGACCGAAACGCGGGGCGTGCATGGGAAGCCTACGCAGCCGCCGGCAAGGAGATTGGAGTATGAGTCTAAAAGACGCCTTCGCAGGGATGAAACAAGCCCGAGTTGAGCCGGAACAACCGGAACAAGAGGAAGTGCAGCGGGCGAAGACGCCGCAGCGGAAAACCCCAAAGCCCAGAAACACGAGAGCCGCAGACCCCGAGCCGGTCATGGTCAGCCAAGAACTCGTTGGCAAAACCGGCAAGAGCAGTAGTCCAGAATTTGAGCGGCTGACCGTGTACGTGCGCAAGCAGACCAAAAAGGTTGCGGCCCGCAAATGGGAAGACGAAACCGGTGGGGATATGTCCGAGCTCGTACAGGATTTGCTGACTAAGTATTTAAGTGCCTAATCACCTAATCGTTTAAACTACTAATCATCTAAACACTTAAAAGACTAATCACCCAATGGCAGAGAAACCCAGCAAAAAGCGCGGCGATAGTGGATTAACCCACGTTAGTTCCTTGCTGCCAGGTATTGGACTTGATGCGCCCGACAAACCATCTGATGTACCGGCATCCCAGCCCAAGCCTCTTAGCAAACGGCGACAAAACCGTGACGAGCGAATAACGAAGGTCAGGACAGACCGCGACGAAGGCAAGCAGGATGTGGGCTATTTGCCAAGGGGTTTTGTTCTGTGCGGTCTGCCTTTCAAGCCGGTTAAGAATGCCACCTACTACGAGCGCAGCAACGGCGATTACGTGTTGGAGATCACTGGATCACCAAAGTATGGCCTTCCATTCGGGGCAGATATCTTGCCGGTCATCTGGGTGGCAACGTTAGCGCGAAAGCAAATGCTGGAAACGAAATCTGCCAAGTGTCCACGCGAGATCAGTTTCAAGACCGGATCTCAGATCCTCGATGCGTTCGGGCTGCCAAAATCCGGTGACAGCTATCGGCGGATGCAAGAGCGTATCTTGCGTGTTTTTCACGCCACATACTTCTATGGCAAGGCCGGGAAGGGCAGGGTGACGAATTACAGTTTCCGGTTTTTCGACGGAGTGGATTTATGGTTCACGCATGACCTGGAAAGTCAGACGTTGCCGGGTGACGATTTTGCAAATAACCGGATCGAGCTTTCGGAAAAGTTCGCGCTGGAGATTGAGCGCAACCCGCCACCTATCGATTTGCAGATGGCCCGCGCCTGGTCGGATAAACCGGCGGTGCTGTTTTTCGGAATGTGGCTGGCTTACCGGTGCTTCACCGAAACAGGCACGACAGACATACCCCTCATGGGGGCCAGAGGATTAAAAGCGCAGCTGGGCGTTCAGGGTTACGACGATCCAAAACGCGGAGCCATCGACTTCCGTAAGCGTGTCAAAGGCTGGCTGCTCGACGTAATTGACGGCTGGCCGGAATGCCCCGCCAGGATCGAGAGCAGGCCAACCGGCGACTATCTAACAATCGCCCACGCCAAGGCCATAAATCAGCAAACTAAGGCCCCATTTCTTCCACAGAAACCCTGAGGATAAAAAAGTTATCCACGTTGTTCTTGTCTCACGCCAATATCCTGCGATTCCGCCAAGTTGTTGAGTAAGGGACGTTGTTCTTGTCTCATGCAAAAACGTTGTTCTTGTCTCACACACCTTATATACCTGTAGTTCAATCTTTCCTTACAAGACCTATATAGGCCGCCGGAACCTGTGGAATGTGTGGATAACCGAAGCAGAACAAAGAGCGGCTACGCCGGTTTCGGAACCTTGATAAAAAGCATGCGGACGCGCTACCGCGCGACTTTATGAGAGTCGCGGGTTTCCCTCCGTCTGCGTTATGAGGCGCACTACGGGAAACCCGCTCCAATCAGAACAAGACTGTCGGACGGCTTCGCCGGTCTTTGATGTGACCTTCACTCACGAACCAGTAAAGGCCAAGCCGCTTCGCGGTTGCCGCTCCTATTTGCATCACCTGCAACAGCGGCACCAAATCAATCAATTGCTCTCCGGGTATCAGTGACGCTTCCACGGGAGCGGCAAGCCTTGACAGGTTCTCCGTTGCGGTCCCCTTCTATTCATGCAGGGTATGGCTAAAAGCCATCCCTGCTTCTTTCAACTATGAAAACCAAACCAACGAGGGCGGGGGATCATGGCACCACGAGGCGGATACAAAAAAAGCTCCAACGATGAATGGATGAGGGTAGAGCGGCGGGTGTACGGGGAAGCCCTGCGCAGCGCCGACGACATGGGCCAAGACCTCGACATTTGGCTTACCGATGCGATTCGACATCATGTTTATCGGTGCGAACTGATCCAGCTCAAGGAACAGTACAGACACGATTGTCACCAAGCCGGTATCGACCGCAGGCCGTCGCCAGTCGAAGCCGATTATGTACCCAAGGGGCCGCCGCCGCAGATCACCAGGCCGACAGGGCAGGGAGGCAGCGCGGCGACCGGCAGGCACTACCGGCCATGACAGCAGGGATGTCAATCAATGCTCACAGAACGCGCCCAGGAGCCTGCAAAAGAGAACGGGGCGCACATACCCCTAACCGGAGGCCCACAGGCCCGCCAGCGGTCAAAAAAACGCGAGTCCCGGACTATGTAAACCGTCGCCCCGATCCGGCGGGTACTCAGACAGGGCGCGGCGGAGATATTCAGCTTCGCTGATCGGCTCCAGTTCCTCCGGTTCGATACCGTGAAGCTCGCACAGTGCCGTCAATTCGTGCCGGTAGCCGGTAAATCCCTGAATCACCCCGCCGTCATCCTGCTTTTGCAGCGCATACCAGGGCCGGCCGCAAACTTCGCTGAACTGCTGAATCGTCCAGTGCGTCCCGGCCATAAATGCTCCAGACAAGAAAGGAGCCGATTCCAAGGGAACCGGCTCCCATTACGTTTGCAATCATCGCCGTCCCCGGCTGTACTGCCCTTCGATCTTAGCCCCGAACCGCCCCTAAAAAAAGCATTACGTTTGCGAAAATCCTAGCGGGGTCCAGGGGCCGGCAATGAGGCCCCTGGAAGGTTCGGGCAAGCGCGGCTTGGCCTAGTAGATCACCATATCTGCTTACCGGTGGTGGTATCGAAGCGAGGACCCCACATGGCGAGTTCTTCAGGTGTCGGCACTCTCGGCGGGATCGTTCCTGGCGCAGGCCGTGGTGGGTTGTTCGGTCCAGCGGCGGCAGATGCGGCGAGTGTCTTTGGCATCTCTATTTTGGGTTTATTTGGGTCCTGTCGCGCGCGTTTGGCAAAGACCGGATCGTCGTAATATCGAAATCGTTTTAGCCGAAAATTGAACTGCCCGGGAACAATGATGATGGACGTATCCGGCGGGGAGTTCCGCACTTCCCAGGGGAACATGACGGGCCGGCTTTGTAATTGTTCGTCGGGTCCCCATTCGGTGTAACCCTGTTCCGTAATGCCGGCGGCATTTAGGTTTTGCTCGATGCTTTTGAGCAGCGACGCAGTAGCACTGGACATCTGCAGTCCATCCTCGTATTTTCTGGTTCCGTCCGGCGCTACCTTGTATTTGCCGCTGGCAAAATACACGGATTCAGCGCGTTTGACCGCTCTCTCCTCAACCATTTCGTCGCCATTGGACAGAAAATTTTGCGCAAGCCGAGCCATCACGCGGCGGCCATAGCTATCGCCAGCCGGGTAAGGCCGCAGTTTGTTGCTGAATGAGCCGGTCTTTGCGTTTACAGTCATGTTGCCGAGGTAATCCGAAATGTACTTCGAAGTGGTCTCATCGCCGCAGTTCAACACCTGGATGATCGAGCTGTTGCTGATGAAGGTTTCCCAGGAGTGGGGGTAATCGCGCTTTAATTGGGGTAGGTCCTGAAGAAATCCCCAGATGCGAATTCCCAGGCCTGCCATCAATCCATACGATTGTTCGACGGTCGATAACGCCCCTATCGTTCCCATTTCATCGAGCATGAACACCACAGGTGCCTGCGGCGGCCGGGGTTGCCGTGCGATGGTGCGTATCGCCATCGTCAGAATGAGCCGAAGCCACCGGCCGTGCGTTACCAGGCGGTCGACGGGTAGAATTAGATACAGCGTTACCTTGCCGGTGGCAATCTCGGCCAGGTCGAAAGGCTGTTCCTCGGTTTCCAGGCTGGCCAGCAACATTTCGCTGTCGAGAACCGATGTCTGGGTCTCGGCCGTGGATCGGATCGATCGTACCTCGTTGCTGGCGGTTTTAAATCGCTGTAGCTTGCGCGCCGCCAGACTGTCCGGTTTAACTTCGCTAATGGTCTTAATCCGCTGAATCAGCGTTTCCTCGTCGGATGTAAGCATGTCTCGCAAATCGCGCAGGGATGCCTTTCCGGGATTGAATTCGACGGCGGCAGCAATCAGGCCGGCCACCAGTTCCCGCGCCGATTCTGTCCAGTGAGCATCGGAGCCGCCGGTACGGGAAATAATCAGGGCATCGGCAACGGCGGCTACCTCATCGTTGAAATCCAGAGACTTGGGGTCGATGAACGCAAGAGGATTGAATTTTGTGATCTGTTCGGTGACCCCGACCTGGGAACCGTAGCGTCTGTTGATCTCGTCCCACGGATCGAGGATGACCACGCGCTGTCCCATTTCACGGCGAAACTGGGCTGTAATCCAAGCGTTCTCACCCTTAGGGTCGATCACCACCATGGAACCGCTGTATGTGAGCAGCGCCGGAATAATGACATTGACCCCCTTGCCGGAGCGCGTAGCGCCGAATGTCAGGCCGTGGCCGGGATTGCCGCCTTCTCCAAAGTTAAAGACCAGGCCCTTGGTTCTATCGTCCTCATTGTGGCCGAGCGGCACAGTGAAGCTACCGCGGGTATCGAATACGGAGCGGATGTTGAAGGAGCTGGTGGAATGGAGGATTGAAGACCCGTATACGTCCGGGGTTGATTCAGGCACAGTTTCGTTGTCTCCCAAGCCACTATAGCGGTCGGAAGACGAGAGATATTTTTACAGAACCCGAATCGTTTTGTTCTCCGCCGGCGTCATGTTCGGCATGGGTCTCAAAGACATCCTCGACAACATGAAAGGCCAAAAGCCGGAGCTTGACCAGGCAGGGCAGAATCAACAGCGATTCGAAGCCGCGTTAGCCGCTGAAGCCGCCAAGAAGGAACAGCAGCTTGCTGCACACAGAGCTGAAGTAGATCGGACTAAGGAAAACGCGCGCGAAAATGCACAGCAAATTGAACAACAAAGGCCGTCTGAAGGACTAGCTACACGGCTAGACGCAAGCCAAGCCCGCGAGGCTCTCACACAAAAGCGGGAAGAGCTAAAGACCATGCAGGAGATGATCGCCGATGGCAAGCGCCCCACACCTGCCAGAGAAGATTATCTAAAAGAGTATCCACGGTCACGAGATCAAGAATATGATCGTTAAGTTTCTTTCTCTAGAAGAGCGATCTTCTCTTCCAGATTTGCCAGATACACCTTTGCCTCTTCTCCCCAGCCATTGATATTTGTTGTAAATCCGGCATCCCTTAATTCCATATTTGTCAGATCGGGAGCGCGGTCAATTGTAGACGGAGGCAACATCGGTATGGCCCCGCTTTGCGCCTGAATCAGCAGTTGCTTCAACGCGAGCTGCCCCAAGGCGGATACCGACATGTTGCAGCGGGCAGCCAGATCGCGGATGGCAGTCATTTCAGCCGGCGTGACGCCGACTGAAATTCGCGTTGCGTCGGCGGTGATTTCAGGCTCGCCGTCGATGATCGGAGACAGGGCGGTGGAATCCGGAAGCATGGGAACGGTTCCGTCTTGCGCCAGAAGGAGCAGGTGTTTCAGAGCGAGCTGGCCGAGCGCCGATGTAGATGTGTTGCATCGTCTCGAAAGCCTGTGAAGGTCCTCGAATTCACGGCGCGTCATGCCAACCGAAATTCGCGGCGTAAATTCCTTTTTGATCCCTGGCATAGTGAAATCCCCGAGCTGTAATTTGCAGCACAATGCCGCAATTAGGCCCGCCAGACAAGTAAATTCACAATCCCGAAGAATCAGCTACCGCTAGTCTCTCAATCAGCGGTAAACTACCACTAATTGAGAGACTGCAAGCCATGCAGCGGTATAACCGCGCTTCGCGCGATTATCCCTGCTGCGCTTGCAAAGGGAGAAGCTTCGCCTCTCCCGTTTGATCCCTCTCGGATGCAGGAGGCGCGGCGGCATGGCGAATAGCGGCAGCGAGACGCGGCAGCGCAGGAAGCTCCTGCCCGTGCGATGCACGGATGAAGAGCTTGCCGCCATTGTGTCCGCCGCCGCCAATTCCAATCTGAGTGTCGGGGCGTTCATCCGTCAGCGCACTATCGGCACCGGCGGCCCGAGGTCCGTCCGCAAGCGGCCCGACCTGGCCGAGCTCGGGCGGCTGCTTGCGGAAACCGGCAAGATCGGATCGAACATCAATCAGCTTGCCCGCGTCGCCAACAGCGGCGGCGACCTGCCTGCGGCCGGCCGCCTCGAAGAAATCTGGCGGGAACTGAGCGAAATCCGAACGGCGCTAATGAGGGCGCTCGGCCGTGGTGATTAAGGGCGGCGCTCGGGGCAGTCCGATTGCCCTGGCCGTCCACCTGTTACGCACCGACACGAACGAACGAGTCACCGTCCGCGAGCTGCACGGCGTCACGGCCCGCGACCTTCGCAACGCCCTACGGGAAATGGACAGCATGGGTACCGCCGCCGAATCCAGGCGCACCCTCTACCATGCCAATATCGACACCCGGATAGGGGAGGAACTGACCGAGGCCCAGAAAACCATAGCGGTCGAACGCCTGGCCGCGAAACTCGGAATGACCGACCAGCCCCGCGCCGTGGTCGAACACGTCAAGCATGGCCGCGAACACATGCATGTCGTGTTCCTGCGGATCGACCTCGACCACATGACCGCCATTCCCGACAGCCACAATTACCGCAAGCATGAGGAACTGTCCCGCGAGCTGGAACGCGAGTTCGGCCATGAACGGGTGCAGGGCGCTCACGCCGAACGCGACGGCAAGAAGCGACCAGGCCGAACCCCGGACCATTCCGAAATGCAGCAGGCCGGCCGATCCGGCATCACGCCGCAGGAGGCAAAGACCCGCATCACCGAGCTATGGCAACAGGCCGACACAGGGAAGGCTTTTGCCGCCGCCCTGGAGAATGACGGCTGGATATTGGCAAGGGGCGACAGGCGGGATTTTATGATCCTCGACCACGCCGGCGAAACCCACAGCCTGGGCAAGCGCATCGAGGGCGCCAGGGCCGCGCAGATTCGGGACCGCATGGCGGATGTAGACGCGGCCCGATTGCCGAGCGTGGAAGAAGCACGGGCACTCTATAAAGCCCGCGAAAACGACCGCCGCCAGGTCGAGCAACCAAAGCCGGCCGCCGCCCCGGAAATTACGATTCTCAAAGTCGCGCCGCCGCCAAATCCCCAGCTCTGCCGACCGCTGGAATTGTCGCGGAACATGCCGCCGCGTCCATTGGCCGAAGGCCGGGAACTTGAAATCGGAGGCATATTCGAACCTGCACCGGACGCCCCACAACTGCCGCCGAAACGTAACGAGATCGAACAGCGGCCAGCACCGGCCATGTTCCGCCAGCTCTATACTGCCGCCGCCGAAATCACGAATCGCGTCCTAAAAAAGGCTAAGAACATGATCGACCGGCCGCGGCCGCAGGAGTCCTCTCGGGAACCTAGGCCCCAACCGCCCCAAAGGCAGCCCGAACATGCCGCCGAGATCATCCAAATACCGCAGCCGCCGCGTATGGCTGCGCCGGTGCCGGAAAAGGCTAAGCGCAAGACCATGCACGAAATCCTTAGCCAGCTCGACGCCGACCGAAAATCGGCTTCCCGATCCTCGGCGGACCAGCTCCGCGAGCAGCTCGAACGGCAGCGCCGCGATCTTGAGGGGCAGGAACGCTAGCTAAAAACTCACGCGAAAACTTAAGCCGAGCAGACTAAGCTTCGGCTCCCTGGCTTCACAGCCTGCTCTGTTTCTTGAACCATGAGCGGATCACAAAGAACACCACGACCGCCAGGATTAAGCCGACGTAACTCATGAATTGCCTCCTATCCTCTCTTTCGAAGGGATTATAGACTAATGGCGTATGAAGAAACTCGCTCGACCTGGCGAAATCCTTCTAGCGCTTGTTGGCCTGGTGTCCCCGGAGCTGGGGCAACGGGCTGCGCCGCCAGGGACATGAGCATGACGGGCGGGAATTGTGACAAATCGACGCTTTCAAACGGCTTAAAAGCCTGTGAGATACTTGTTTCCTAAGTCGTACTCGGGAGGTCGGTTTACTCTGTATGCTGCGTTACTGCCTTTGCTTTTCGATGTTGCTCGTAGGTCTTCTTGTTACAGGCACTTTTATTGGTCAGGCGCAACTCTTGAACGGAAAGATTTCAGTTAAGCCACCGCAGAAAACCAAAACTCCAGCGGGTACATTATCAGGAACGTGGCTTCTTGCCGGGCAATACTATGCCAGCGGAGCACCACTTCCACCAACCGCAGATCTTAATGTGAACAGCGATACCATTACGATCGTTGGCGAGAATCGGGGCACTATCGGCGCTTGTAGCAACGATGGTGATTTCCGGCCTCTTTGATTCGATCAGCCGGGGACTGGCCATATTCGCCCTCACGGCAGGATTGTTTGTTGTGCGGAGCCTGGTCTTGCCCAACGTTCCCGCTTGGGCCTGGTGGTCACGGCAGATCAACCGCATACCGCTTATCCTGCGATGGGCGGGCGTGATTAGCGCCGCTTTTTTTATAACGCGATGGGTACTGGCTGATCCCAGGCGGGCACCGCAGAACAATGCGGTACCAGGCGCCTTCGGGCCGGAAATATTCTGCTTCCTCCTGGGCCTGGTGATTTCCATCATTCTGTTGCCTGCGCCCGCCGCACAGGCAAGGTCACCACAGAAGCTGTCGAAGGGTTTTCAAACAGGGGCGAAGGCACTTGGGCTGATCGTTCTGTTCGGACTGGGGACGCGGCCTGTGTTTGCAGGGCAATGTCTCGATCCGTTCTGTTGTTTCGGGGGGAATGGTTTATTAGCTTCCTTAGTTGTCGCTGCTATGGTTTTACTTGCAGTGGCCCTTCTATTTGGCGGTGTGGCGCTGGCAGCAGCCCTAGCGGCAGAGGCCGCAGCCGATTTAGAAGCGGGTGCTTTCTTCGACCTTTTTCCTGAGCTGATCGAGGATCTTGGACCTCTGAGCGAAGAAACGGATGCAGCTATAGCAGAGGAAGAAGGTGCTGCCGAACAAACTTGGGAGGAACTTACACAAGAGGCTTCCGAGAAAATTCCTGATGATTGGGGGGATCCGCTGCCTAATACAAAGAGCACAGGCCTCAAATGGGAAGACCCAAATAATCAAGGAAATGGAGTGCGGATCGATCTAGGTAATCCAGACTCACAATTCCCTTCTCAACAGGTAGATCATGTGGTAGTGAGGAGTAACGGTAAAATATTGGGGCCAGACGGAAATCCTATTGTTGGTCGACTCGCGGCTAATCCGCAGGCCCACATACCGCTTACTCAGTGGCTAAAATGGCCTTCTTGGAATAGCCCGCTTCCTCTGATGGAGCCTCTATAAATCATGAAAAATGAAGCTCAGACAGATGTGAAATTTCCGCAAATGCGCGAAGAGTTATTGGGGACATTGACCTCTTTATCCGAAGAGAGTTATCAACAACGTGTTTGGATAGAGCATAAACTTCCAGCCGGTCACACTCCGAAGACTTTTTACGATTCGTTCGATCTTGTTGTTCATTTCTTGTTCGATGATACGCATTTGGCCGATAATCCCAAAAAAACCATCGGATCTATTTTGAAAAATAGCTCTGAGGCAGAGGCGATCAAGACACTCACACAGAAAATCGACAGAGTGTTGCAAGTTGTAGGAAATCAGGGTAGCGATAAGGATTACATTAGTTCCGCTGAATGGCCAGAAGTGATTGATGCTGCCAAGGCTGCCCTGAAAGTTTTGAATAACTCTTAGCCAGATGGTAGTAACTTTTGCCCCGTTATCCGTATCGAAATCGAACGTATGGCCGTTCTCGCTTTTTGGCATAGTTCGATTCTAAATGCCCACGCGCTCGTACTCGTGGAGGGTGAGTTCATCGTTGCGCCGGTCGTAGAGCTTTGTGGTGCGCGGTGAGGAATGGTTCGCCATGGCCTGCGCGTGTTCGAGTGTGCCGCTGCTTTTCAGGTAATCCGTGATGCCGGTGGCGCGGAGCGAATGGTTGCCGACCTTGGTCTTGATGCCGGCCTGCTTCGCGCGGCGCTGAATCATGCGGTAGGCGTCGGGCTGCGCCATGCGTTGCGGCGTTCCGGTGGTGCGGCCCGTGGTGCGGAACAGCGGCCCGGTTTCATCCTCGGCAATGCCGGCGGCCTCGATGTACTCATCCAGGAAGGCTTCGAGCTTGTGGTGGCAGGGTGCTTCGTGTTCCTTGCCGCCCTTCTCGTGCAGCCGTACCCAGCCGCGCCGCCCTTGCGTGAAGTAATCGCCGACATTCATCTGCAGCACCGCGCCGATCCGCGCGAAGGTGTAGATCATGACGCCGATCAACGCGCGATCGCGCAGGCCGGTGAGCGTGTCGGTGTCGATGACGGCCAGCAGCGCGCGCGCCTCCTCGCGATCCAGCACCGGCGTCCGTCCCTTCTTCACCACATGCTTCGGCCCGCGCACCGCGTGCGCCGGATTGGTGTCGAGGATGTGGCCGACCACCAGCCAGTCGAACAGCATGCGGATGGCGGCCAGGTGTTGTTTCACGGTGGGTTTTGAAACCTCGGCCTGCAGCTGCTCGATGTAGCCCGCGACGTGCAGCGGCTTGACCTGGCCCAGCTCGTCCAGTCCCCTGCCCTGGCACCAGTCCGAAAACCGGCATACGGCCTTGTAGTACGCCCGCCGCGTGTTCTTGTTGCGAATGTTGGACGTGAAGAAATCGAAGAAGCGTTCCGCCGCTTTGGGTGTCGGCGTAAAGAGCAGCGCGGGAGTGAGCCTTGAAGAAGACGAAACGAGCGCCTGGCTCATGAGCGGCCCTCTTGTTCGGACGTGTTCCGCCTGGCCTTCTCGACATATGAGCGCAACGCCTTACGGTGGCGTGGGGAAAGCGACCCGTCTCCGCAGTCCGGGCACTGGTAGGTTTCGTCGCCGAGGATTTTCGTGCCGGGCGAGTGGAAAAGAAGCCGCAGGCCTTCTTCGTCGGTGTATGAGATGAATTCAGGGTTGTTCATAGAGTTTCTTTCCTCCTAGTCGCTCCCGGCCCCCGGTTTGTTTATTGGGGTTCCCATGGATTGAGGAGCGTGACACCGATGCCGCCAAAATCTTTGACGTTGCGCGTGACAAGTGTGAGGTCGTGTTCGAGAGCTGTGGCGGCAATCATGCCGTCGGCGATGTTGATGGGCCTGCCCGCCCGCTGCCGCTCTGCGTCGAGCATGCCCCAGCGCTCTGCGATGGATCGTGTGACGGAGAGAGTGCGCCCGGAAAACAGGCGCGATAGATCGCCTGCGATCCATGTCTCCAGTTCGGTTCTGCGCTGTCCCGGCGCGCGCAGGGCGATGCCTTTGCGCAGTTCGCCGAAGCTGACGGCGCTGATGAACAGGGTGTCGAGAGGCTGGGCGGCAAGCCAGGCTTGAACCTTTGGCTCAGGCTGGGGCCGGACGAGTTCGGAGGGGAAATTGGTGTCGAGCAGAAAGCCGCTCATTCGAAATCGACCGGACGCGCGAGGGACGGGCTGCGGCTGAACAGCGTATCGACTTCCTCGTCGGTGAGCAGGCCGCGTATTCTGGCGCTGGCGTCGATCAAGTCCTGGCCCGTTCGCGGCTGGGATGGCTCGGCCGAGACATGGGCTTCGCGCGTGACGATCTGGTTGACATATTCGGCCAGGGACACGCCGCGCGTCGTTGCCTGGGCGAGCAGTCCTTTCTCGATTTCGGGTTCGAGGTTGAGAGTGATGGTCATGTGCGGCGCTCCTTCGGGGTTTTTTCCCACCCTAAGTCCACGGCGCGGTTCCGGTCAAGCATAACCGCATGATAACGTCCTTTATCATGCGGTTCAACGCAAACCCCCGGAACTGTTTTATAGTCAGGCTTCAGCCGTAGCGGTGGCCGAGGGTTGTCATCGTGATGCGGGCGATCTTTTTGTAGGCGTCGGCCCGTGCAAAATCGATATCCATGAGGGAGAGGCCGCATTCGCGCTGGTGCGCTTCCAGAGCCATCTGCTGGCGTATCTCGTCGGCAATCTGGTGGAGAGCCAGTTCGTACCGTGCGAGCTTGTCCAGTGCCTCGCCTGGTGGATTGGACATTGCGCGATTGTATCGCCGATTTTGCTCTCCCGACTATCATCAAAGACCCCAGTGGTGGGGGAAAGTTTTCCCCCTGTCTCCAAACCCGCGACGGGTTTTCCGCCACCCCCTTCAGCGGGGACACCCCGCAACGCCCCGCAGGGCCATAGTGCAGGCGGCGATACGCTGTGGTTAAACTCGTCTGGCGGCTGTGAAGGCTTATGTGTAGCGGCTTGAGAACATAAACGGTTCAGCTTGAGAACATCGCACTTTCCTGCTCACATTAACTGCGACCAGTCGGGCGGCTTCAACCCACATTAAGTGAGAACGTGCTCACATTAATGGC
>Ga0116230_10003054_pt1 | contig 16232 bp, 17 predicted proteins | sample S1TSphfallax_3_FD_88678 | JGI IMG/M metagenome (GOLD analysis project Ga0116230, IMG submission 88678) | Host-associated microbial communities from peat moss isolated from Minnesota, USA - S1T2_Fd - Sphagnum fallax MG | ecosystem: Host-associated > Plants > Peat moss > Unclassified | place... | reverse complement strand
TCGCAAAGCAGAGAATAGTAATCGCAAGGAATGCGCCGAATCGGCGCAAGGTATTGTGAATGGCTGATAGGCTCATCCAATCAGCATAACCCGAAGTGTCGTAGATATTGATATACTAATTTTGGTTGTTGTAATTGCTGTGTAGCTCCCGCCTCGTAGTTCCCCGCGCAGAGTTGAAGCAACCAAATTTGCACTGAGGCCAGATAGCTCAGTGGTAGAGCGCGGCCCTGAAAAGGCCGGCGTCGGCGGTTCAATCCCGTCTCTGGCCACCACTATATTAGATGTGAAATCCCTCCATTTTATAGTTATCGATATTTCTGCGGTATATTGAAAGCGCGTTTTATTCTCTTTGTTTAACGGTTTATTAACTCTCGGTTGATTGCCGATGCCGGATACTTAAAGTCTAGGGTTATGTAGGTTAGACAGTTTTTGTCTTTACCTGTTGTAAGAAATCCATTCTAGATTGGGGGCGAAGCTAATTATGACTGTTGCAGTTCGCCGCTTCACTCGACGAGTCAACCGCCTCTATCGTGAGGTGCGACTTTTTGCACTTGCCCTGCGTTCACCCAAGCATCCCGTATTTGCCCATGTAGTGGTCACTCGCCGCTGCAACCTGGCCTGCACCTATTGCAGTGAGTACGACACCTTTTCCAAACCAGTCCCCATTGATGAGATGTTACGTCGCATTGATTTACTGGCAGCTATGGGCACCACTGCTGTGACCCTCACTGGCGGAGAAACTTTGTTGCACCCAGAGTTGGAACAAATCATTGCCCGCATCCGACATCACGGCATGTTGGCCCTGATGATTACCAACGGCTATTTGCTTACCATTGCTCGTATTCAAAGCCTTAATCGTGCGGGCATTGACCGTTTGCAAATCAGTATCGACAATGTGCAGCCGGATGATGTCTCTAAGAAGAGCCTTAAAGTGCTTGACCAAAAATTGCAATGGTTGGCGAAGTATGCGGAATTCCCAGTGCATATCCACTCTGTTGTTGGAGCTGGAACTGCCGAGCCTGAAGATGCACTCATTATTGCGCGCCGTGCTACAGAACTTGGCCTCGGCAGCAGCGCGGGCATTGTGCATGATGAAACTGGTCGCATTCAGCAGCTAAGTCCCCGTTCGCTTCAGGTGCTTGAGGACATTGAAAAGCTCTCAAAGCCGTTGTTCTCGTTTGCGCGGCACAATCCCTGGCGCAAGAACCTATTACAGGGGCAGCCCAATGACTGGCATTGTCCGGCTGGCGCACGACATTTATATATTTGTGAAAATGGCCTGGTTCACTGGTGTATGGCGCAGCGCGGCTATCCCGCCATTCCTCTTGAAAAATACACTCAAGAGGACATTGATCGGGAATCAAAGAAGCCAAAACCATGTGCACCCTATTGCACCATTTTCTGTGTTCATCGCGTTGCATTGATTGACAAGTTACGCGTCAGTCCGCGTGAGGCGTTGGTGCAATTGTTTCCTGCAGCAACCCCCGGGGATCAGCAGGCAGCACTGCCACTGCCCATCCGTACCCTCACTGGAATGCTTGCCCCAGAGCGTCCATCCCGAAGTGGACAGTTTTTCCGCAAAGCAGCACTACGTATACTGAACATCAATTAATACTTGCCGATTCTATGAAATAGGCGTTGTGATTGGACATGAATGGCGACGGAACGTGGCCTTTGAGATTTGTAACTCTTCGCAAATCTCATCCTCGCTAACGCCGGGAGTTCTACACTGTGCGATTTGCGCTGGTAGTCGTTGCTCACGTCCGAGTAGAGTATTGTACTTTTCTATAAGTTCGTCCGTTGCTGCATTCCATCCCCAAAGTTCTGCGTCCGCACGGGCTTGTCGACTGATCTTTTCATGGTGTTGATCATCAAAGAGTAAGCGGGCTATTGCCTCAACCGCTTGTTCAGGCTTTTCAGGGTCGTACAGATGTCCAGTAACTCCATCTTGAACAATGTCAGATGTACCGCCCGCACGTGGTGTCACTACTGGACAGCCCGCAGCCATCGACTCCAATAGAACCAAGCCTAGTGTTTCAGTACGTGATGGCAAAAAGAAGGCATCAGCGGATGAATATGCTTCGGCCAATTCCTGGCCTTTTAAGAATCCTGCAAAGTAGGTTGGTGTACTTGCAAAGTATTCTTCCAGTTTTTGCCGGTGTGGGCCATCACCCACCAGAGCTAGGCGCACCCCGGGCAGGGCCTCTAACACCATACGGCATAGCTCAATTTCTTTTTCTACCGAAAGCCGCCCAATGTATACCAGGAGCTTCTCCTCGGGGTGCCCATTGGTCAATTTTTCGCGCATCTCCTGGCTGTGGCGGTCTGGATGAAACAACACAGTGTCCACCCCCCTACGCCATAGTTGCACCCGGCGGATGCCATTTTGGCCCAGTTCTTCCTGCATTATCTGTGATGTGGCCAGAGTAAGGTCAGCACGGTTGTAACCCTGGCGCATGCCCCACCACATCAGCCACTCCAAACAGCCCATTCTGTAATAGTGCAGATATTTTGGAAGATGCGTGTGGTATGAAACCACCAGAGGAACGCGCAGTTGCGCACTCGAAAAAAAAGATGCCACACCCAGCATTACCGGATTGATTGCATGAATCAGGTCTGGCTGGAATAACTTTATGGCTTGCATTACAGATGGGCCAGGCAGGGCTGTTTTCATGTCCGGGTAAAATGGAAATTTAAATCCAGGAACTCCATAAACAGGTATGCCCTCAAAATCATTCACGCCTTGTGGGGCAATAATCAGAACTGTATGTCCGCAATCGCGGAGATGCCGCAGGGTGTGGCACAGTCTGGTCACAATTCCATCTATCTTAGGAAGGAAAGTCTCCGTGATGACTGCGATCCGCAGCGGCTTATTGCCATTTGCCTTTAGCGAAAGAATATCGTTAGTCTCCACCGCAGGCCCCTTTGCTCAACTACTTCCAAGTCACGCGTGGCATGATTTCTGTCGTGTCTATGCGGTCTTTATAACGAACTGCATAATCAAGCAGGGAACTAATTAATGAATCAGATAGGCAGTGTGGTTCCAGTCCCAAGTCGCGCAGTTGAGTGTTCTTGGCGTTGTAGTAGTGTTCTTCTTTTTCAACACGCGGATTGGTAAGGTGCTGAATTTCAACCTTGAGGCCCGCCTTGTCCCCAGCACACTTCACCATGTTTGCCAGATCAAGCACATTGAAGCGTTCAGTAAATTGATTGAATACGCGGAACTCACCGGCTGCTGCCGGATTATTTAGCGTTATCTCAATACATCGGACAGTGTCCCGAATATCAAGGAAGCCGCGTGTCTGACCGCCGGTCCCGTATACAGTAATTGGATGTCCGATGGCCGCTTGCACACAAAAACGATTGATCGCCGTGCCAAAAACACCATCATAGTCCAGTCGATTGATCAGCATTTCGTCGCGGCCGGTCTCTTCGGTCAAAACACCATAGACCACACCTTGGTTCAGGTCGGTGGCGCGCACTCCCCAAATCCGACATGCAAACTGGATATTGTGGCTGTCGTGTACTTTGCTCAAGTGATAAAAAGAACCGGGCTGTTTTGGATAGGGAAGTCGGTCTTCGCGCCCGTTGTGCTGGATTGTGATGTAGCCTTCTTCTATGTCAATGTTGGGGGTGCCATATTCTCCCATTGTTCCAAGCTTGATCAAATGACAGTCAGGACAATGCTCATGTATTGCGTAGAGAATATTGAGCGTACCTACAATATTGGTCACCTGCGTCATCACGGCATGTTCCCGATCAATCATCGAAAACGGCGCTGAGCGCTGTTCCCCAAAATGTACGATCGCATCTGGAGCAAATTTCTTTATTGCATCCAGCAAAAAGGTGTAATCGTTGATGTCCCCGATGAAAAGGTCCATGTGCTTGCCAGTGAGTTCCTTCCAGCGATTAATACGTTTTGCAATGGGCGCGATGGGGGTTAGCGTATCCACCCCGAGAGTCACGTCCCAGTAGCGACGAACAAGGCTATCCAAAATTCCCACTTCATGGCCGCGCTCTGAAAGATGAAGGGCCGTTGCCCAACCACAATAACCATCACCGCCGATTACAAGCACTCTCATTGACGTAGTTTCTCCGTTGACTTATCTGTATTGATTGTTCGAAATTACACGCCGAATATTTACCTTCCATTGCAGCAATGTTGAAATTTGGTTGCAAGCAGCCACAAAGTTGGAAACATCAGTAATTAAGTGCATATTTCTTGAGGAAAACACTGCAATATCGAAGAAAAATAAATATTCTGTGAAATATGCAAACAAGTTACCTCTCCCCCTATAACTCCAATTTGCGGTGGCAACCTTGATAGTGTGCATCGTGATTGAGAGTTGCGGGCGCGGCGGGTGCGTGAGGGCCTTGAGGCCGCCGCTATACTGATAGTGTCAGAATATGCGCCGTTTTGAAGCATTTCAATGCGTGGCGTAGAGACGGCGACGTTGGAAGGGGGAGCATGGAAGTCCATCTGCCGGAACATCCGATCCACACGTGGAAAGATTTCTGGATCCACCTGGGAACGATTACTGCGGGGTTGCTGATTGCGATCAGCCTGGAGCAGAGTGTGGAGAAGGTGCACCACATTTACCAGCGGAATGAGCTGGAGGCGGAACTGCATGAGGAAGCGGTACGCAACCAGGCGATTATGAAACTGGACCTGAAGGTGCTTGCGGACAACCGGGAGTGGACGCATGCATTGCGCAACAATGTGGATGCGCTGCTGGAGGCGCGCGGCAAGGGGAAGAGGGGGAAGGCGGTGACGGCAAAGCTGCCGCTACGCAATAATAGCCAGATGATCATGCCGTCGGAAGCGGTGTGGGTGACGGCGAAGGACAGCTCTCTGCTGGCGCTGCTTCCGCGGAGCGAAGCGGAGATGTATGAGGACGTGTATCTGCAGCATGATTTTTTGAGGAACGTGATTGACCGGGCATTTGCAGAGGACGACAACATGCTGAATTTTGAAAACAAGGTTGCGTTTGAACAGGTGAGCCAGGCACCGGACAAAATTGCTGTAGCGCTGGACCTGACGAAATTGTCGAGTGAGCAATTGCAGCAGTACTCGACGCTGCTGACGCACGAGTTGACGCAGGGCAGCCAGATGATCGACTTTATGAAATATTATGCGGACGAAAATAATGCGCTGCTGAGTGGGGCGGAGACGGAAGAGGAACTGCATCAGCGAATGGTGGAGATGGCGCAACCGGCGACGGTGCAGGCCGGTCACTGATGAAGAGTGGTTTGATTCTGGGGATTGAAAGCTCGTGCGATGAGACGGCGGCGGCGGTGGTGCGCGACGGGCGCGAGGCGATGTCGAACGTGGTGGCGACGCAGGTGGCGACAATAAGTATTTAATCGGGATGAGGTAATCATCAAATATGAATCCATCGCAGCTTTCCAATTCAGTAACCCGCCGTCGTTTCCTGCACCAAAGTTTTGCCTTCAGTGCGCTAGCTGTCATCAGTGCAAATAATGGCTGGGCAACTCCGCTTTCTACTGCTGCAATGCATGGGGCATCGGACTTGTTGATGGTGGGCGATTGGGGATATGACAGTCATCATGAGGGACAAACTGCGGTTGCGATGGGCATGCGCCAGTATAGTCAGCAATTGAATCTGCTTCCGCAGGCATTACTGATGCTTGGCGATAACTGGTATGGGGAACTGGCTGGTGGTGCGCAGTCGCAGCGCTGGAAAACGCAGTTTGAAGACATGTATCCAGCCGACATTTTCCCGTGTCCTGTATACGCCATACTTGGTAACCATGATTATCAGCGCTGGCCCGGTAGCAAGGTTGAGGCTGAATTGGAATATGCGCGAATTGGCAAAACAGCCTCAGGCGAGACACGATGGACCATGCCTGCACGCTGGTATCGCTTCGAGTTCCCCAAAGAAAACCCGCTAATTACCTTTATCGCGCTTGATAGCAATATGCCAAAGAATGGCATTACTGACCGGGGCATTGATTTCACCCTATCGCATGAAGACCAGGCTAAACAGTTGGCTTGGCTGGAGCAGGAACTAAAGCGCCCACGCACTACACCCTATCTGGTTGTGATGGGACACCATCCTATTTTTTCTGACGGACCGCATGGAGACCACCCTATATTAACGCGGGATTGGGACCCGCTGTTTCGGAAATATGGTGTCACTCTCTATCTTGCAGGCCACGATCACGACTTGCAGCATCTGGAATTTGAAGGCCATCCTACCAGCCATTTTCTTTCTGGTGGCGGTGGAGCAGACCTCTACAATCTTAAGATTGATCCATCACAGCGCGGCCCATACGCCCAGAAAATCTATGGTTTCAGCCATCTCTCTGTAACTCCAAAACAGATGGTGCTGAGACATTTGGATTCAAATGGCCGTACTCTTCACGCATTCAGCAAAACTCCATCGGGGAAAATCTCAATCATCAGCTAGCTTCCAATTAGATTAAGAGATTGCTGCATGTTAAGAGTTTGGCTAACAACTTCCAGACGGGTGATTTGCTAAGTAGAGGCTGGCTGCCGAAATTTGATGTAGTTGAATCAAAACCCCGTGGTTGATGACAACATAAAATGTGTGGTCTGAAGAGGGCATTCTTTTTGAAAATTCGTTGGCAATTACCATCAGATAAATGATGATTATAAAAGTAGTTATAAAGTTTGCATTGCAAACATATATGTTGATAGATCGGTAAATAGATAATTTCCCTCATGCCGGTCACGAGAAAGTAAAGATGAATAAAAGTGGTTCAAAAACCATACAGCAGGCTGAAGAGAGTATTGAGTCCGCAATCCTTCAATTGAACAAGTTGCAAGATATGCCTGGCATTGCGCCTGTGCTTAACTTTCTTGCGCCACGCGGCTACAGACCAGTTGTGGAGCTGCAGGAAGATGGCCGCTCCATGCGCCGCCATGATGCCGCCACGGAGTGGACACCCGAGTTCGGCGAGATCCGTATTTACTTTGAGCCTGCAACAGATGCCGAGCTGTCTGCGGCGAGCGATATTGAGCCGGGTGACTTGGGTGAATATGACGAAGCTGCGATGACTCGTGAGTTGTTAGAGGCATTGGAGCAGGCTGAGAAAACACCGGGCCACACTTTTGTCGCCATAAAATGGTTTCGAGATACATTCCTCCCTTCGCGCGGCTATGCATGGACTCAGCGACAGGAGCGCCGACATTTAGTGCTTTCAAAAGCCATTGAAGATGGCATTGTTCTCACCAGTCGCATTCCGAATCCCCGTGCCCCTTTGCATCCAACCACTACCATTCGCTTGAGGCGGGAAAATGATGAGTCGGCTGCTGCTGAGGATGCCGTCGGTCTTCAGACAGTTGGTATTGCCAATGACTTGCTCAGCGACGAGGACCTATCTGAGTAACGCCAACTAAACAAATCAGCCTGCTTCAGGCTGCGCAACAAACAGTAGGATGATTCCAAGTATGGTCAGCATCCTGAATGCAGCGTCCTGACCATTCCAGTTATGAGATTGCCACATCAAAAACCATTCTCCACCCACTGAAATAAAAGCGATGAACCACATCAATATGCCCAGCGTTAATGCACCGATGGCAAGCTTGGCGGATGACCGAAACTCCTCATCTGACTTCTTGAGTGCCATGCCCATGCGCACAGCAGCTGTCCAGCAAAGCACCATCGTAACTGCCTCCCAACAGATAATCCCCATATAAAAGAGCGTATGGATAGTCGGCGAGTTGATCGCTCTCCACATGCCATTGTTGCCAGGGAAGGTTGAGTCCATCATCAGCACATGCCGCACAAATTGATAATTCGAGTTGTAGTCAGTCGTGTTGTTAAAGACGACCAGCGTATAGAAAAACGCCACTGATGCGACCAGTAAAGTTTTTGAAATGCGCGTGAGCTGGATGTTCATTGGCCTTGCCGTCCTTTAGGCGACGGATTTGGAGTAGCTGCAAAACTCACGAAATAGCGACGAATGGCATCAATTGTGGACTGGTCATACTGCGGATTGCCCGGCATACGCGCATTCTTTCGCAGAGACGCTGGTGCCAGCACATACTGCGTGAAGTAGTCCGGCTGATACGCCGCCCATGCAGCCAAAACCTGCCAGGGATGATGTGACATCGTCCCACCCGCAGTGCCATTGTTATGGCAGCGGAAACAATTTTGCTTCACTATGCGATAGCCTTCCATCTCTGGCGAGTCAGGCGCATAATGGCCCGGCGGCGCTATGGCCGCGAACGTATCATGCTCATTGCGGAATTCAATATTGACCACTGCATAAGGGACCTGCGGCTCGTCCTCATGTGACAGGATTCGGAATGAGGATTTGAAATTATCATGCGAAATTAGATATGGACTCATTGAGTCCCCATAGTGAGACTGCGGCCACTTGCTGGGTGGCTGGCCATTTATCCGCAGCACCAAAACTGGATGATGGGCCGCAATATATTCAGTGGGATAATTCGCACGGTAGCCGTCAGAGCAGAGCGCCACCGGCATCTGCTCCGCCAGCGAAACCGAAAGTGTACGCGCGAGTGTCTCCAGTGAAACACCACTGACGACCGTGGGACTCGGAAATCCGCTTTCGAAATTGTCATCATCCTTGGCCACCTTAAAACTTACTTGCGGTAAGCGCAGTAATTCGTCATAGGCGATAAAGCGTGTCGAGCCAGTGGGCACTCCAGGTATGTTGCCGCTGACTTCTAGGTCACTGGTATCGTGTCGTATGGCACTTAGATTCAGCGTAGGCGGGGCTGCATTCATGCAGTTGGCCTGAAAAAGTAAACCTAAGCTTGCGGATATTAGAAAAAGAATTCTACGCATGTTTCATCCTAGCCCGATGTACTATTTCTGCAAAAGAAAATTTTCTGGATTTTTCCAAGATAAAAGATTTGAATATAGGTTGATAGACCAAATCAGCCCAAACATCTCTGTGCTACATTCAAGCATTCATAAATGTGGATAACGTATATAAAATGACTCCTGAGAAACGATTTGAAGAATTAAATCTCATCTTGCCACCACCCCCGATAGCGGGTGGCAACTATTTGTCTTTTCGTCAGGTTGGCCATATCGGGTATCTCGCTGGAGTTATTTCCAGTGGTTCCAACGGTGTAATTACTGGAACTGTTGGCTCGGACCGCACTATTGAAGATGGCTATGCCGCCGCACGCGCGTGTGCCTTAATGCAGCTGTCCGTGCTTAAAAATACGCTCAGTTCGCTCGATCGCGTTGCCGCCATACTCACCGTAAATGGCTATGTGAATGCCATCGCCGGATTTCCAGATACTCCCAAAGTAATTAACGGCGCATCGGATTTGTTGATCGAAATATTTGGCGATGCAGGGCGACATGTCCGTGCAGCCGTAGGTGTCAGCGCATTGCCACGCAACGCTCTGGTGGAGCTGCAAATGACCGTGCAGGTACGTGACTAATGGCTGAATATAACCTGAAGGCGGCACCAACTCATTCGCGATGGAACCGCAATCTTGCCCCACGACTCACCATCGCACCTGGCGATACTGTTAACTTTGAATGCGATGATTCCAGTGGTCGGCAGATAACGCCAACCAGCGCACTAAAAGACTTTCTTGAGATGGACCGCAATCGAATTCACGCACTCACAGGCCCAGTTGCAATTGATGGTGCGGCCCCCGGTGACGTGCTTGAAATTGAGATACTTAGCGTAAAGCACAAGGGATGGGGCTGGTCCAGCGTGATCCCCGGACTTGGGTTTCTGAAAGAACGCTTCTCAGAACCTTATCTATTTCAGTGGGACTTGGATGAAAAAGAGACGCGTTCGCTGGCACCTGCTGTAGTTCCACTGCGTCCCTTTTGCGGCATCATGGGAGTTGCTCCACCGCAGCCGGGTGAGTTTCGCACCAGGCCCCCTGGTGATTTCGGTGGCAATATGGATGTGCGTGAGTTATGCTCGGGGGCGCGATTGTATCTTCCAGTATTCTATAGCGGCGCTCTATTTTCTTGTGGCGATGCCCACGCAGCGCAGGGTGATGGCGAGGTATGCATCAACGGAATTGAGTGCCCGGCGGAGGCAACGCTGCGCTTTCATCTGCACAAAGAAACACCGCTCGCTGGACCATTGGTTGAGTCAGCCGAATCGCTCTCTCCAGACATGAAGCAGGATGCATGGATCGTTGTGGAAAGTGCAGAAGATGCAATCACAGCTGCGCGTGCCGCTACCCTGCGCATGGTTGACCTTATCGTTGATGGCTGGAAGACGGAACCCATTCATGCCTATTTGCTTTGTAGCGTCGCGATGAAATTGCGCCTCAGCCAGGTTGTGAATGAGCCAATGATTACTGTAAGCGCGGCGCTACCCAAGTGCATCTTACCGCAGCGAAAACTATTCCCCGTGCGGAGGCTCTTCGCAGTATGACCATCAATGATCCAATCATCGTCGCTGAATTGAGTGCTCTCTACCCGCAGTATGAAAAAGCATTGGTTGAAAATGATGTAGATGTCCTCACGCGCATGTTTTGGTCCTCGCCCTATGCCATGAGGTTTGGCGCTACTGAAAATCTTTACGGTGTCGATGAGATTGAAGCTTTCCGAAAAAGTCGCCCTGCGGTGAACTTGGCACGTACCGTCAAGCGACTCGAAATCGTTACATTTGGCAGCGATTATGGCAGCATCACATTGGAGTTCGAGCGTGTAGTCAACGAAAAAATAAAACTTGGTCGCCAGAGTCAGGTCTGGGTCCGCTTGCCGGAGGGCTGGCGTATCGTTGCAGCTCACGTCTCAGTAATTCCTGATTAAGTAAGTAGCCAGATTCACTTGCTCAGAGTTACAGTGAGTGTCTGCACTTGGGCATTTGCAAACGCATGTTGCAGGTCTGCATCACTTGAAAATCTTTTTCCATAAACGTGACGTGCCGGAAATTGAAGAGTCAACGGACGTTCTCCAAACGGGTACGGATGCAAATGAAAGCTGCGCTCTCCCACGGATGTGACCCTGACAGCAGAATGACCACCGTCATTCATCGGCAGCGAATGGAGCAGCGTTGCAGGCTGCTTGTAGTCAGTACAGGTCAGCAGCGATAAATTATCGCAGGCTTGCAGCAACTGAAAATGCTCCTTGATTGTTTGTTCTGTAGTCTGCTCTGGTGTGTATCGCTTGTCTTTGCGGACAGCGTCCAACAGCTTTGCTTGCAGCACCCGTTGATCGGCAATGAACTTGTCCAGCAGCGGCAGTTGCTCAGGTTTAATTGTTGATCGGTCCGCATGCTCTGTCAGCAGGCTTACAGTATGCATTGAAATTAATACAGCCGCGTATGGTTCGCGTTCCGCCATCAGCATCACTGCATGATGACGTACTCCCAAATAATCCTCAAGATTGATTTCCTCAAATGCGGAATACTTTCCAACCAGCTCAACGGAAAATGCACTCGGCTTGCCTTGGCGCGTAATTGAAGGTGCCGCATCACGCATGGCCCAGCCATCATCGTGCGAGTGAATGGCCAGCAGCACCTGCTCCCTTGGTAGTGGCTTACGAAATGCCGCGTTTCCCCAATTCTCAGCAAAATGGCCGGCGAGGTGTGCGTGGTCAGGATGCGTAACCAGCCACCAACCATGATCAGATTCAAGCCGCAGCATGATGTGTCCCCAATAATAAAAATAATTCTAACGATGTTATTTTTGTGCGGCTTCAAATGTGCGCACCGACTCATGCCAATTGTGCAGTACGTACCACTCGGCAAACATGGCGAGAAAGAAAAAGGTAAATCCCAGCACGGTGCAAGCTGCAACCAGTGCATACAGATAATCCGTCTCAACCTGTGCCATTGCGTAGAGGATGGAGTAGCCAAGACCACCTTCACCAACCTTGTTGGAGCCGGCAAACAGCTCGCCGGTAATGGCGCCAATCAGTGATATGCCAGCCGAAATACGAATACCCGTGAACAGTGAAGGCATGGCATGGGGCAGCCGCAACTTGAAAAGCACCTGCAAATGAGATGCATTGTGCATGGTAAAAAGCTGCACTAGATTTTCTTCCACGCTGACTAGTCCCTGCGTTGTGTTGGCAATAATCGGCGGCAGACATACAACAAACGCAATCAATAATACGGATGAAGAACCATAGCCCACCCACATCAGAATCAGCGGAGCGACTGCAATAATAGGCACAGTTTGCAGCAATATCGTATACGGATAGAGCGTGCTGCGCAGCCAGCGCGACTGTGCAAATAGCAGTGCGATTATGGTCCCACCCACTATACTGGCCGCTAGTCCGCCCGCTGCCTCCTCTGCTGTGATTAGAAAAGATGCCAGCAGTTCTGAATGTCGCGCATTGGCTGCTTGCAGAACACGTAACGGCGACGGCAGCATGAATGCTGGCATGTCGCGCCACCAAATAATGAAATACCAGAGGGCGATTAACACGCCAAATACAAGAAGCCCGTTAGCAAGTTGAATCATTTTTTGCTTCATAGTTCCGCCTTCTCTGTATCTACAGAGGTTCCTTCACGCAGTGCATGTGAGACCTGACTGACCAGTGATTCGAACTCATTGCTTGTGCGTGTTTCATTGGTTCGCGGATAGGCAAGTGGGACTTTTAGATCACATGCAATGCGGCCCGGGTGTGCGCTCAAGACAATTATGCGGTTGGAGAGGAATACCGCTTCCGCCACTGAGTGTGTCACAAAAACCGCTGTCCATCTATGCTCTTCACGCAATCGTAGAAGTTCTTCATTCATGCGGTCGCGCGTGATCTCATCCAGCGCAGCGAATGGCTCGTCCATTAGGAGTACTTCCGGTCTGCTTGCCAGCGCCCGTGCGATGGATACGCGCATTTTCATACCGCCTGAAAGCTCTCGTGGATATGATTTGGTTACGTGGTCTAAGCCAACCAACGATAACAATTCTTTAATTTTTTCTTCGCGCTCTTTTCTGGCAACGCCATCCAGTTCTAAGCCAAGAGCAATGTTACTTTCTACAGTGCGCCAGGGCAGCAGCGTTGCATCTTGAAAAATGAATGACATCTGTTTGCGGGCACGGCGCGGCGACTTTCCATCAATCGTGATCTTGCCTGATGTTAATGATGCCAATCCGGAAATACTTTTTAGCAATGTTGACTTGCCGCAGCCTGATGGGCCAATCAGGCTGACGAATTCGCCCTTACTAATGCCGAGTGATATGTTTTCCAGAATTGTCGCTCGGCCATAACGCTTGGTCACCGCATTGCATTCGATATGCGCTGTACTCATTCTGTCTCCGCGATTGGCAAATGCAGCGTGGATGGATGCGCCGCATCATGCAGGATGGATTGCGTTGAACGGGCCCACGACCAGGAATCCATCTGCGATGGGGCGACGGCAGTGGAAGGATTGCGGTCATACAAAGGATAGGCGGAGCTGGCGATTTCAAGCCGAATTATATCCCCCGGTGAAAATACAACTGAAGTCGGTTCCAGCGTGAACTCCCAGCAATGGATGCTGTCGGCTTTGTATTCATCTTCAAATAAAAATGTTGAGCGCGCTATTCCAATGCAAATAAACTCTGCCCGTCCAGTGGTAGTTACCCGGACCAGCTTCGCCGTGAAGTCAGCGTAGGCCGCAGAGGTGGTCGCGTAAAGCGTGATTGTTGGAGTCCCAAATACATGGGTGCGTGTAATTAGTGCCGCGCTTGAGTAGACCAGCACATTGTTGCCTAGTTCGACTGCCGCCTGATTACTCGGCCCAGAAGTCGCATTCGGTCCGCCCGGCGCATGGACAGGTACTTCAGGGTCATAGTTGAAAATGTCACGCGGTGAGTTTGCACTGGGCGCTGCCATGCTTAGCACACCATTGCCCTTGCGTGAATTTGCCCGACCATTGCTATCTAGCTTTAAGTCAAGGGTGCTCACAGGAAAATCATCCGCACCATGCCATTTGTTTTCGCCCATTGCAAAGTGGCGGATAGTCGGTTGGTCCAAGAATGTATTTGCATCTTTCAGCCAGTGGTCAAACCAGCGCAGCAAAATTACATCCGTATCAAGCAATGCTTCTGGCCCAAGATTTTGATCAGCAATCAGGTCACCCCATGGAATATGCACCCAAGGTCCAGCCAACAAATATTGGTTCTCCCGCGCGTGATGTGTCGCGGCTCCTTCGCGCAGCGCCCGCCAACCTGCAATCGTGCCATTCAGATAGGTGTCATACCATCCTGAAACATGCAGAGCTGGAACTTTAATATTGCCCACACTAAGGCTGATGTCTTGAGCAGACCAATATTCCCCCGGCTCCGTGTGGTCTATCCAATCCAAAACATAGCTGGGAAGGCCTACATCTTGTAGTGCTGGATGCGAACGGTACGGGGTGGCCAATGCTTGTGCTGGAAGATTTCGCCATGCGGCTTCTAGCGCCTCACTTGTTTCGCGCAATCCAAGCCGCCGTGCATCAGCTTTCAACATCTGCAGGCCCCAACCCAGTGTGCTCGCCAGACGCAATGCCCCATTGTGATAAAACCAGCCATGGTACAAGTCATGCGCCCCCATCCCTGGCGCAATGCACTCCAGCCCATCCGGCGCCTCAGCCGCCGCTAAAAATTGTGTCGCTCCCTGATAGCTAAATCCGTACATCCCAATTCGCCCGTTGCATCGTGGATGACTTCGCAGCCATGCGATCGTCTCCGCGCCATCGTGTGCTTCATTACGAAATGGATAGAACTCGCCGCCGGAATCGCCACGTCCGCGCACGTCCTGAATCACCACATGGTAGCCATTCCGCGCAAACCAAACTGGGTGCGCATAAACAACCGTGGAGGCAATGTCACGACCATACGGTTGTCGCATTAGCAGTGTTGGCAGTGGCCCATCAGCCGCAGCATAGTAGTGGTCAGAAACTAGCTCTGTCCCATCTGCCATGCGACATACAACACTGCGTTCAAGCAGAATGCCATTGCCGCAGTCGATTAGGGGCAGCGCCATTCTAAGAATTTTCTCCGTATTCAAACATCGCAGTCAGTGCTGCAGCAATGCTTCTGGCCATCTCGGCAATCCATTTTGCCCCATTTTCAGCCGTTGCCGGATCAGGGTGTCCCAGCACTCCACTTTCCGCAATGTCTCGCGTTAGCCATGCAAAGTTTGCCGAACTATTTTCCGGCTTTAGCAATTTTGGATTGGCAATATCAGCAATGTAATTTGTTGTGTACTGGTCTGTATGGATCAGCTCCGGCGTGGCTTCCAGAAGGATTGCCGTCTCCACCTCACCTGCATGAAACCCATAGGCGCGCTCCTGCTCGCTCAGGCCTGACAGGGAAGCGCCACCACCCCCGAAAAGTGTAAAGGTCCGTAGCCCAAATTCAGCGCGAAGGTCACGGGCCATCACATCCACCAGAGACATATTCCCGCCATGAGTATTGAACAGCGCCACCTTCTTGAATCCAGACGCATGAATGCTGGCACCAAGATCGCGCAACACCGCCATAAAGGTGGATGCCGACACCGACATTGTCCCCGGAAATCCGATGTGCTCATTGCTCTTGCCATAGCAGACCGGCGGAAGCGCATAAACAGGCACCTCCGCTGGCAGCAGGTCAAACGCGGCCCCAAGCAGACGATTGTTGATTAGCGTGTCCGTGGCCAGTGGCATGTGATGGCCATGCTGTTCTATTGCGGCAGTCGGTAGAACCAGCAGGGTGCTTTCGCGTGGCAAGGCATCCACTTGCTTCCAGGATAAGTTTGCGAATTGGCGCGCTGGCGCAATCCATGTCTTCATTACGGGGCCTCTATGCAGGAGTCGTTTCTGGTGCTGTATGCGGTTGGAAAGTGGCCATCTTGCCGGGATTCAATAGCCCTTTTGCATCGTAGCGGTACTTCGCCATCAGTTGTGCGTTGTCAGCGCGATATCGTCCGCCGCCCTCCACATTGTTGATGTGGGGATTGGCCACGCTGATGCCATTGTCCAGACATGTCTTTATCATTTCGTTCAGCCGCTCCTCAGTGCTGTAGCGCACAATCGGGATGGCCCCTGGGACAATCACGCTGTTAGCGTTCTTCATAAACTCAATGTGGAACAGTATGTCATTTCCATATTTTTCTTTTAGCAGGGAAAATTGTTCACGTACTCGCGCCGGATCAAATCCGCATTGCAGATAAGTCCACTCTGGGTCGGCCTTCATTGCCCACAGAGTTGTGTGGTTCCAGGTGTAGTCAGAAAGCAGCGGCTGCGTTTTCAGTCCAGAGTAGTTTGCAGCGAGAGTCACGCTGCCGCCTGCAGCTTCAGCCTCCGTAACCAGTGCATCGCACTGGGCGCTGGCT
>Ga0116230_10003053_pt1 | contig 16233 bp, 12 predicted proteins | sample S1TSphfallax_3_FD_88678 | JGI IMG/M metagenome (GOLD analysis project Ga0116230, IMG submission 88678) | Host-associated microbial communities from peat moss isolated from Minnesota, USA - S1T2_Fd - Sphagnum fallax MG | ecosystem: Host-associated > Plants > Peat moss > Unclassified | place... | reverse complement strand
GCTACGCGCGCGTCAGCACCATCGAGCAGGACCCGGCCCTGCAGCACGACGCGCTGCTGGCGGCCGGATGCGGCCGGGTGTTCGAGGATCGCGCCTCTGGCGCCCGCGCCGAGCGCGCGGGATTGCGCGCCGCGCTCGACTACGCGCGCGACGGCGATGTGCTGATTGTCTGGAAGCTCGACAGGCTGGGCCGGTCGTTGCCGCATCTGATCGAGACGGTGAGCGCGCTGGCCGCGCGCGGCGTCGGCTTCCGCTCCATCACCGAGGCGATCGACACGACGACACCAGGCGGCCGCCTGGTGTTCCACCTGTTCGGCGCCCTCGGCCAGTTCGAGCGTGACCTGATCCGCGAGCGCACGCGCGCGGGGCTCGCGGCGGCGGCGGCGCGCGGCCGCAAGGGCGGACGCAAGCCGGTCGTGACCGGCGACAAGCTGGCGCGGGCCCGCGCCATGATCGCCAGGGGCCTGACCGTGCGCGAGGCGGCGGCCCGCCTCAGGATCGGCAAGACCGCCCTGTACGACGCGCTCCAGCGATGCCAGGCAAACTCGGGCCAGGGATGAATTGGCGCCGCGCCGGATGGGCGATGCGGCGCGCTCAGATCGCGCCGGACTGCGTGTAGCTCAAGCCGCCCACCGTGTAGGTCACGGTCCAGGTATCGCCGCTGGCCACATGCGGCTGCTGGCCGTTGCCGTTCATCTGGCCGGCGAAGGTGTACTTCCCCGGCCAGATCGTGCCGCCATTGGCCAGCGTGAACGTGTAGACGATGCCCGGACCGCTCACGTCGCTCTGGCCGATCTGCGGGCCGATGGTGTTGTACAGGTTGTTGTAGGAAACCGTGCTGGTGTTGGACGCGGGCACGGTGATGGTCAGCGTCAGCGCGCTGATCGACACGTTCGTCGTCAGCACCACGTCGTCCTCGGCGAACCAGATGCTGTCGACCGAGGCGGTGCCGCTGAAGCTCGCCGGCCCCGGGGCCGGCGGCGGCGGGTTGGACGATGATTGATGCCCGGCCGGCGGCGCGACCGCCCCGCCGCTCGGCGCGAGCAGGATCGTCGTCAGCGAATAGGGGCTCGCCGCGAGCGTGAATGAGTTTCCGGCCACGGTGATGGCGCTCGACGTGATCGCCGTGCTCGACTCGCCATAGGTGAACACGGTGCCGCCGCCCTGCGGCGTGAAGCCCGCGATCGAGACGGTCGCCGTCGTCACGTTGGCCGGGTCCTTGTTGATCAGCAGCAGCGCGAGGCTGCCATTGGCCTGAAGCGCCGCGTGCGCGGTCAGCAGCGGATTGCTCGACGCCGCGGTGACCAGCGTGTCCCCGGCCTTGCCCACATTGGTCAGCATCTGGATGCCGTAATAGGTCGGGAACGTCGTGTCCGCCGCGGGCTCGCCCGACGAGTGGTTCGACAGGATGCCGTAATCGCCGAAGGTCGACGTTCCGTACAGGCTCGACGAGGTGTTGCCGGCGGTGCTGATGTTGTGAAGATCCCACACGTCGACGCTGGTGGCGCCGTTCTCGAGCCAGGTCAGCATGTTGTCGGCCATGAACATGGCGTTGACGATGCTGATGGTCTGCTTGCCGGGGTCGGCCGGCACGGAGTTCGTCTCGGTCACCAGGATCTGGACGTTGGCCGCGTTCGCGCCGGCGTATCGGGCGATCAGCGATTTCAGCGTGGCCATCATCGCCGCGATGCCGGGCGAGCCGCCGATGCCGCTCCGCGGTGTCGCGAGCAGCCCCGAATCCGACTCCCAGCCGGCCGATTCCGGATACCAGTGCACGACCACGAAATCGATCACGCCGCCGCATTGCGCCAGCACGTTGCTGTTCCAGTCGGGCGACTGTCCGTCCGGCCAGTTGCCTGGCGCGGCCAGCACGGCGCCGACCTTGATGGTCGGATCGACCGCCTTCATCGCGGCCGCGAACTGGACGACATTGGCGCCATAGGTCGCCGGATCGTGGGCGCTGTGCAGATCGGTCTCCCAGGCAGGGGCGTATTCGCCGTTGCCGTAGATCTCGTTGCCGATTTCCCAGTATTTGACGCCGTAGCCCTTGGTAACGTTCGAGTACTGAACCCAGGCGGCGGCCGAGGCGGGGGTGGCGCCGCCATCGCCGGTGGCGTTGGAGCCGTAATTGATCGTGATGATCGGCGCAGCCCCGATTCCGGAGGCGATTCCCATGAAGGCATCGAAGGTATTGGCGGGGAAGGCGTAGCCGCTCTGCCCCGGGACGATCGAGGCGGACTGCCAGTTGTAGATGTCCGAGGTCGATCCGCCGGGATAGCGCAGCGCCGAGGCGCCGACCCCGGCCAGCAGTCCCGGCACGGCGGCGTCGAGCAGATCGCCGTCCCACACCGCCGTGTTCACGCCAAACGCGAGGCTCGGAATGGTCGCCAGGTTCGCGCCCGCCGTCACCGTCACGGCGGCGGTGGTTTGCGCGCGGGCCGGGAGTTGGCAAAATAATCCCGTCCCCGCGACCAATATGGCTGCGGTCACCCGCGTAACCACCGATGTCGTCATAGAAACCTTCCCCGTTTCATAAGAGCAATTTTCTGGTAAATAGCCTGCGACAGAGCAAAAAAAGAATCAAGACGAAAAAATTAATGATTGATACTACCGTTTCTGCATGCGAATTGTTTAGCGACGTTTGTTCGTCGCGCGGTGACACTCACGACACAAGGTCTTGATCCGCTCGAAATATTATTACGAATCAAACCAGACAGCGCGCGCGGCCGCCTGTCACCGCGCCATGGGCGGCCGCGCCGGCGTCAGTACGAGCGATCTTCCCAGTCGATCCCCAGCACTTGCCGCAGATAGGAGAGCGGGTCCGAGTAGCGATGCCGCAGGAAGGCCAGATCCCGCCGGGTCAGGCGCCACGGGGTCGGCAGGGTGGCCAGCATGGCCTTGACCAGCCGCACCCGCGTGCCGCTGACAAACCGCGCCGGCATGTCGGGCCGCAGACCGTAGGCGGTGAAGTTGATGCCGGCAAGCATCGACAGGTCCATCTTGTAGAAGAACCGGGCATTGCACTCGAGGAAGTGGACCACGCCGTCGGGACTGAGCCGCATGTCGAAATTGAAGACGCCGGAATACGCGGTCTCGCGGGCGATCCGGCTGATCGAGTCCAGGATGATGTCGTTCGAGAAGGTCGAGTAGGTCGCGCGCGCCAGCCGGTGCAGGACGAAGCCGCGGATTTCGCCGCCCTCGCAAAACGCGCTCGCCCCGATATCGACGCCAGGGATGTAGTCCTGCGCCAGCACCGGCTCGTAGCGGATGCTCGCCAGCGCCGATCGGATGCCACGGCCGATGAGCGGCACGACGCCGCGGTTGCCGTCCAGCGACAGCGGCTTGGCGATCAGCGGCGGGCGCAGCGATCCGGCCTTGAGTTCCCGCTCGAGCGCCCGCCGGTCGGGCAGCAGCCGGGTCGGCGGGCAGCGGACGCCAAGCCGGGAGCAGAGCTTGAAGAACTCCCACTTGTCGTTCAGCAGGTCGAACGTCGCCAGATCCGGCATCGGAAAGCACGGCGCGCGCAGCATCGCCCGCACGCCCACCAGCGCGCGTGACGATGGCTGATCGCCGGCCATGACGAGGTCGATCCCCAGCCGGTCGATATGCGTGTTGATGACGGCGGCCAGCGCCTCGTCGAAGTCGCCGTCGAGGGGGCGGTCGAGCGGCGTGAAGCTGGCGCAGAAGCGGGAATACCTGAACCCGCGCGCGCCGTGATTGCCGAGCACGTGAACGGCCGCGCCGGTCGCGGCCACGCAGCGCATGGCGCGGTACGGCAGGCCGAACAGTCCGCAGATCATCAGCACGTTCCGCGCGGGCCGCCGCGACGACCCGCCGGCCCGCCGCTCGGTGAGCTCGGGCAGGCCACCGGACCCAGGCGAGGGCACGACCTCGAGGTCGTTCAGATCACTTTGTACCAGCACGACCCCGCTACCATCTCGTCCGCGCGCGTCAGCGAACCGACGCAAGTTCCCGTGTCGCGGAGGTCTTGGCGACGCCCGCGTCGATCCTGCTGGCGCCGATCAGGCGCGCCGCGACCCGGGGCGTCGCGAAGCGGGCCCCATAGACGAAGCGCATGACCGGACCGAAGCTGAAGGCCGAGGCCGGCCCGATCACATATAACCCCGGCACCGAGGTGCGGAAGTCCGAGGACAGCACCGGCGCGCCCTGGACCACGCGGATGTCGGACCGCAACGCCGGATCGAGGAACTCGAGACGGTTCATGTCGATGCGGTATCCGGTCGCGGCGACGACGTGGTCGGCCACGAACGCGCTGTCCCCCAGGTCCAGCCTCACCCGGTTCGCCTCGACCGTCGCGCGCGCCACGGTCTTGGACGACAGGATCGGCACGCGGCCGATGATCCGCTCGCGCATGAACCAGCCCGGCGACGGCCCCAGCGCGCTGCCGACGATGGACAGGCGCAGCCGCGCCGGCAGGAAGCGGAACGCGTCCGGACCATGCACGTAGAAGGACTGGCTCCAGCCGGCGCCGATGCCGGTGTCCGGATGGCGGATCTTGTGATGCAGCTTGCGCCGGCCGGGCGGGGCGTGGAACTCGATCCGCTCGCGCCGGGAAATGATCGTCACCTCGGCGCCGGCCTCGTGGGCGGCGGCGGCCACGTCGATCGCCGACGCCCCCGAGCCGATCACCGCGACCTTGCGGCCAGCCAGCCGGGTCACGTCGCCGAACACCGCGGTGTGGGACAGCAGCGAGGCCGGCAGATGGCTGAACAGCTCCGGCATGAACCGGAACGCGTTGATGCCGACCGCCAGCACGACCCGGCGCGCCAGCACGACCTCGCCGTCGTCGGTGGTCAGCCGGTACAGCGCGCCTGAGCGGCTGACGCCGGCGATGTCGCGCCGGTCCAGCTCGGGAACCAGCCGGCGCTGGAACGTCTCGCCATATTCGACGAACCGCTCGACCGCGACCGGCTTGATGCGCGAGAAGGCGCGGTCGCGTTCCATCGTGTAGCTGGGCAGCCGCAGCGCGCCCGCGGGGTCGATCAGGTCCGAGGACTCGCCGTCGGACTTCAGGCATGTGCCTCTCGGGACGTGCTCGCGCCAGAAGCGCATCGGCGTGCCGAAGATCCGATAGGCCACGCCCGCGGCGCGCAGGTGCGACGCCAGCGACAGGCCATAGGGCCCGGCGCCGACGATGGCCACGTCGAGGGTCTTGCTCATGACCGCCCCGACGTAAGCCCCAACCGCGTCCGATCCCTCATTGGTCCAGCCCCGCGGCGGCCAGCGCCCGCGCGCCGCCGCTGCCCCGGCCATTCAGCAGCAGGCGGGTCCCCATCTTGACCTGGTCGCCGAACGTCTTCTGCGACAGGCAGGTGATCGGGCACAGATTCTCGCACTCGGTGGTCCGCTTGCGCACGTCGCGCGCGGTGTCGCCGTACCAGATCTCGCGCGCCGACTGCGTCTTGAGGTTGCCGATGACGCCGAACCCCTTCTGGCACAGCTCGACATTGCCGTTGGTGCGGATGAAGAAATTGCGCAGCCCGACCCGGCAGGGCAGGGCGTCGCGCGGCGCCGCCTCGCCGCGAAAATGCGCGGGAAACAGCTTGAGCACATGCGGCGGCGTCATGATCGGCGCGCCGCTCTCGGACATCTCGATCAGCCGGTCGATGACCGCCCGCAGCGCCGGCCACTCCGGCTCCTCGATCCACAGCTCGTTGTAGGTCTCGGGCGTCCAGCGATCCATCGGCTGGAACGAGACGTAGGAGGCGCCGATCTCGCGCACCCACTCCACCATCTCGGGCAGCAGGCGGAAATTCTTCGCCCCCACGGTCGGCTTGATGCCGATCGGGAACGTGATGCCCTGCCGCGCCTGCTCGGCGCGCAGATAGCCGATGCCGCGGGTCAGCTTGTCGAACAGGCCAGGATAGCCGCGCAGGTAGTCATGCACCTCGGCGTTCGGCGCATCCACCGAGATGTTGAGGTTGAACGGCCGGGCGGCGACGATCTTGGCCGCGTTGCGCTCGGTCAGCGCCGAGCCGTTGGTGGTGACGCTGGCCTGGATGTCCATCTGCGAGCACCACGCCAGCAGGTCGATCATCCCCGGCTTGATGAACGGCTCGCCGCCGCTGAAGCTGATCAGGAAATTGCCCATGAATTCCTTGACGCTGCCCAGGCCGCGCTTCCAGTCATCGATGGACATCTCGTCCACGTACTCCTTCAGGCGCCAATACTCGCAGTAGCGGCATGCCACGTTGCAACGCTCGTTCACGAGCGCGTAGAATGAGATCGGAGTGGTCTTATCGATGCCCGTCGACAGGTAAAGCTGCTCGGTCATGGCCGCGACCGAGCGGCGATAGGCGAGCCCCATCAGATTACCCATCTGCATTTTGCATTCCTTTGACGAACCGATACGGATTCGCTTGTTAACATGAATTCGCCGCCACTTCTACCCTCGTATGTGAGCGTCGGATCGGCCGGACAACGAGTTTGCCGCCGCGCCCGGGCCTATCGGCCCGCGAGCCGGGCCTTGATCGTCTCGCTCAGCCGGATCGCGAGCGCGACGATCGACAGCGTCGGGTTGGCGTAGCCGGAGGTCGGGAACACCGAGGAACCGGCGATGTAGAGATTGTCGACCCCGAACACCCGACAGTCGGGATCGACCACGCCCTCGGCCGGTGTCGCGCCCATGCGGGTGGTGCCGGCGTGATGATAGGTGTCCACGAACGGCTCAGGCGCCACCTCGTCGGCGTCGAGCCAGCAGGCTTGCGCGAGCTCGCCGAAGCCGAGCCGCCGCAGCGCCTGGCCGACCGCGCGCGTGACGGCGCGCATGCTGCTTACCTCGGCGCGGTTCACCCGCCAGGCGACGCGCGCCCGGGGCACGCCGAACCGATCCCGCTCGCACGCCAATGTGATCCGGTTCAGCGGGTCCGGAGCCTGCTCGACATGGGCTGTCAGCGTCAGGCGCTCGGCCCGCAGCACGGGCCCCCGTCCGGTCGCCAGCGCGTACACGCCCTCGCGCGTCAGCTCGCGCGTGTGCGGCGCCAGGCGCAGCGCCGCGATGGCGGCGGCGGCGGGCTGGCGCTCGCGCACCGCGGCGATGGCGTCCTTGGCGCGCGCCATCGCGGAATCAGGGGCATACAGGTACTCGAGCTGGGCGTTGGCGTTCAGGTGCTCGCCCTCGCGCTGCGCCGTGGGCGTCAGCGCGAGCTTCGGCCAGAATGTCAGGCCGCCGCGCCGCAGCATGCGGAACTGCTCGCGCACCTTGCGCGGCTGGTCGGTCAGCAGGTCCGCGGTGGTGGCGCCGGGGTGGTCCTGGAAGAACCGGCCGACCAGGTCGCGGCCGTTGCCGATGCCCGCGCTCATCACGTCGTTGGAGGCGAGCAGCAGGCGCGGGTTCTCGATGCCGCCGCCGCACAGCGCGTAGGCACGGGCGCGCACGAACCCCTCGCGGTCGCCGCCGCGCAGGCGCAGGCCGGCCACTGTCGCGCCATCGGGGTCGAGCGCGATGCCGACGACGGCCGCGTGCAGCAGCACGTCCACTGTCGGCTGTCCGCGCCGCAGCCGGCGGCCGAGCGCCGCGGCGAAATCCGGCCTGGGGCAATAGATCGTGAACCGCGGCATCAGGCCGTCCTGGTCGAACCCGGGATCGCGCATCCCAAAGCGCGACCAGTTCCGCGCGTCGTACCCATGCGGCGCGGTGCCGACAAACCGCTCGGCGCGATCGTAATAGGCGTCCAGATCCTGGGCCGTGATCGGCCAGCCGGAATAGGGCACCCAGGGCCGCCGCTCGAAGTCGATCGGGTCGAGCCGGATGCATTGGCCGAACCAGCGTCGCGTCGCCCCGCCGAGCGCCCGCACCCGGCCGTTGACCAGGCCGCTGAGGGTGAAGTCCGTGCTCTGGCCGGCGAGCCAGTCGGCGTCGTCCTGGCCCGGCTCGGGACCGCCGGCCTCGACCACCAGCACCCGCAGCGGACCCGCGGCATGGCAGGCGAGCGTCAGCCCGGCGGCGCCGGAGCCGATGACACAAAGGTCCGTCTCGATCGGAGAGGCGATCTCGCCCTGGCGGAAATCCGCGATCATCGCGCCGCGTCCGCGCCGGCGCGGCGGCCGGCTGGCCTGACTGTCTCGCGGCGGCTGGCGAGCCGCCATTTCTCGAGGTCGAGCAGGCACAGCAGCAAGGCGACCGCGAGCAGCGCGTTGGTCGTGAACAGGTTTGATTCGGTGAAATTGTGCATGACCAGCCCCAGCAGGAATGTCAGGTGGAAGATCGCCGTCGGGCGGCTCGGCGCGCCCGCGCGCCAGGCCCACGCCCCGGGATCGCCGCTCGCGGCCCGCGCCGCGGGCTCGCGGCGTGTGGCGGCGCGCGCGGCGAGCAGGATCGCGCGCAGCAGCACGCCCAGCCCGCCCACGAACCCGACCAGCCCGCCCGTGGCCAACAGATCCAGGTAGCCGTTATGCGCCTCGTCGATGATGGTGTAGACGCCGAACCATTGATCGGATTTCAGGCTCGGCTGCGTCACCGGATCGATCGCCCAGAACGATTCGTAGCCGGCGCCGGTCCAGGGGCGCTTGTCGATCTCGCCGATGACGAACGTCCAGATGCTGGTCCGCTCGGACACGGTGACGCCGCGCAGGGGCAGCAGCGGGTCGGCGCCGCTGGCGCCACACCACGCGAGATAGCCCAGCAGGCCCAGGGCCGGCGCCAGCGCGAGCGCCGCGGCGAGCGCCACGATCAGCCGGCGCGGCCATCGGGCGATCGTCAGCAGCGCCGGCATCACCACCATCGCGGCGATCACCACGGACTGGCTGGTGGTCGAGCGGGTCGCGACCAGCAGGCCCGCCATCATCAGCAGCGCGGCCAGCGGCAACGCGCGCCCGCGCCAGCCGCGCGACAGCAACAGGCAGGGCGCGGTCGCCAGGCACCCGTACATCATCAGCAGGCCGGCCTGGTTCTTCTGGCCCTGCAGGCCGGCGAACCCCTCATCGGTCATGGCGGCATGCGGCGCGACCAGCAGGTAGCCGAGGTCGGCCGTCGCCGCCGCGGCGCAGGCGCCGACGATGACCAGGTGCGCGACCCCGGGGCGACGGATTCCGGTCAGCAGGGTGGCCAGCAGACCCAGTTGCACCAGCGAGAACAGCAGCCGCCGCGCGGCGACAGCCGGGTCCAGCGCCCAGGTGACGCTGAGCGCGAAATAGCCGAACAGCGCGAGCAGCGGCCAGCTTCCCGCCAGCAGGGCCGCGACCTCGCGCCAGCATCGCCGCAGCACCGGCAGCGCGAGCGCCAGCAATCCCAGCCAGATCAAACTGTTCAGCGGATTGACGTGGGCGGTCTCGGTGGCGTCCGCCGGCGCGTCGGCGGGGATCTCGAGCGCCGCGTAGAGCATGGTCAGCGACAGCACGCAGACCGCCAGAATCTCCGTCCACCGCTCCGCCCGCCCGGCCGCGCCGGCCTCGGCCGACGCGAGGCGGCCGCGCGCGGTCCATGCCGGCGCGCGCGCGCTTGCCTCGCCGCCCAGCCGGGGGCCGCCCAGCCTGGTCCCGCCCAGCCTGGTCCCGCCAAGCCGGGTGCCGCTCATCCGGACCCCGCTCGTCCGGGCCCCGCTCGTCCGGCGACGCCCCGCCCGATGTCCACAGCCGGGCCCGGCGGCGGGTTGGCATCCGCGGCCCCGGTGCTAGTCTGGCGGCCGCCAGTGCCGCCCCGCCGGAGAGCGACCGTGACGCCATGAGCCATGCCGCCCAGCCCGTCCTTGTCCTCGGCGCCCGCGGCTTCGTCGGGCGCGAGCTGGTGCGGCGTCTGGCCGCGACCGAGGGGCTGCGCCCGATCGCCGCGGCCCGGCGGCCGCCGCCGCCGGGCGAGGCGGGCGGCGTCGAGTGGCGGGCGTGCGACGCGCGCGACCCGGCCGCGGTCGCGCGGGCGATGGCGGGGGCCGCGTACGCCGTCAATTGCGTCGCCGGTGATGGCGACTCCATGGTGGCCGCCACGCGCAACCTGTGCCAGGCCGCCGCGGCGGGCGGAGCGCGCCGGATCGTCCACCTCAGCAGCATGGCGGTCTATGGCGCCGCCACCGGCCTGGTGGACGAGGCGCGGCCGCTTGACAGCGCCATCGGCGGCTACACCCGGGCCAAGGTCGCGAGCGAGCTGGTGACACGCGAGTTCGTGGCGGCCGGCGGCGACGCGGTGATCCTGCGGCCCGGCTGCATTCATGGGCCGCGCGGCGAGCAATGGACCGCGCGCATCGGCCGCCTGCTGCGCCAGCGCCGGATTGGCGACCTCGGCGCGGAGGGCGACGGGGTCTGCAACCTGGTGCCGGTCGACGACGTGGCCGCGGCCGTTATCGCGGCGCTGCGCCAGCCCGGCATCGCGGGCGAGGCCTTCAACCTCGGCGATCCCGATCCGGGAACCTGGAACGCCTACTTCATCCGGCTCGCGCGCGCGATCGGCGCCACCCCGGTCCGCCGCGTCTCCGGGCGCTGGCTGCGGCTGGAGACCATGGTGCTGGCGCCGCCGCTGAAGGTTCTGCGGCTCGCGGGCGGGCGCGCGGGCCTCGGCCACCGCGTCCCCGACAGCGTGGCGCGGTCGCTGCGCGCGCTGTGGCGGCAGGACATCCGGCTCGACCATCGCAAGGCCGACGCGCGGCTGGGGTTCGCGCGCACGCCGCCCGACCAGGCCCTGGCCAGCGCCGCGGCGTGGTTCACGGCGTACGGCTGAGCCGCCGCTCAACGTACCTGGTCCAGCAGCCCTGACCCGGGCGCGCTGACCGGGGGCGTGGCCTGGGTCGCGATCGGCCGCGTCTCGAACTCCCGCTTGATGTGGTCGGCCAGGCGCAGCGCCAGGGCGACGATCGAAAGCGTCGGGTTGGCCTGGCTCGAGGTCGGGAACACCGCGCTGCCGGCGATGTACAGGTTGCGCGTGCCATGCACGCGGCAGTCGCGGTCGACCACGCTGGAGGCCGCGCTGTCGCCCATCCGCGCCGTGCCGATATGATGCCCGCCATAGGCGCCGTCGCGCAGGATCTGCCGCTCGATGGACGCGGGATCGTAGTCCAGGCGGCCGTGGCCCCAGGCCGCCAGATCCGCCCGCAGCAGCCGCAGCGTCTCGCTGGCGGTGCGGATGTCCAGCTCGCTATGGCGCCAGTCGATCCGCAGCCTCGGCATGCCGAGCCGGTCGGTGGACTGGCCCAGCGTGACCCGGCTGGACGGGTTGGGCTGCTGCTCGGCGTGATAGTCCAGGCTGAACACGCGGGCCCGCGGGCGCACCACCACGGAGGGCAGCTTGCGCGCGGCCAGGGTGCGGCGGCGGACCCAGCGCGCCAGGAAGGCCGCGGTGTCGAACGGGTCCATCGCCACGTTGCCGACATGGCGCAGCCAGGTTGCCAGACCCGGCGCGGGACCGCCGCTCAGCCGCTTGGCGTATTCGTAGGAGATCAACGGCTTGGCCAGATACAGCGCCGAGAGCGGGCCGCTGCGGTGGGCGGGGTCCGGGATCGGCGGGAAATGCAGCCGCAGCACCGCGCTGGCCAGCCTCAGCCGCCGCTGCGTGGCCGGTGTCAGCGCGAGCCTGCGCCGGCAATAGACGCCATCCTCGGCGATCTCGTAGCCGTGCCAGATGTCCCCCGCCGGCGCGTCCAGGCGCAGCGCGCCGATGGTGCCGGCGATGTGGCACATGTAATTGCGCCCGACCTGATCGGTCTCGTTGCCGATGCCGCGGGCGTGCCGCGCGCGCGAGGCCAGCAGCAGCCGAGGGATTTCCAGGCCACCCGCCGCCAGGATGACGCGCGTGGCCTCCACCGTCGCGCTCACCCCGGCCAGCGTGCGCACGCGCAGGCGCTCGACCCGCGCGCCGTCGGCGTCGCATAGCAGCTCGGTGCAGTTGGCGTTCAGCAGCACCCGCGTGTTCTGGCTCGCGGCCAGGCGATGCCGGTAGCGGGCGGCGAAGTCGGTCGGGCAACTGAACCGCTCGATGCCGTCGGAGGAGAAATGCGCCGGCTCGAAATGGCGGATCATCGGCCGCATGCCGCCGGGCAGCGCCAGGGCCGCGTCATAGACGCACTCGCCGGCCTCGCAGATCTCGTTGGCGGCGGGGTAATAGGCGCTGAGCTCGGCGTGCGTGATCGGCCACGCCTGCTCGGTGACCCAGGGCCGCGGCTCGAAATCCAGCGGGTCGAACGGCACGCAGCGGCCGCCCCAGATGGTCGTCGAGCCGCCGAGGCGGCGCGCCCGGTAGCGATCGCCCGGCGCGTGCAGCAGCGGGTCGGCGACCTCCGCGGCGTACAGCTCCTGCGTCGCCGCGTCCGGCGCCATGCCGCCCGATTCCAGCACGATCACGCGCAGGTCCGAGCGCAGCAACCGCAGCGCCAGGGTGATGCCCGCGGCGCCGCCGCCGACGATGCAGACATCGCACCGCAGCGCCGAGCCGGGCGCCAGGCTGTTGGCGTCCTCGATCATCAGCCGGCGCGCGAGGCCAGCGGGGCGCCTTCCGGGATGAAGTCGACGCGGGCGGTCAGATAGGTCAGCTTGCCGAGCCCCCGCGCCATGCCGAACCGGTGGGCCACCCGCTGGCGCGTCAGGAACTCGCCGCTGAGCACGTACAACAGCCCGTGCGCCAGCAGTTGCGCGAGGCCGACGGCCAGCAGCATCGCGTGGGTCGCGGCCTTGTTGCCGCTCGCGCTGATCCGGCAGCGCGCCGAGGTGCGCGAGCCGCGCAGCAGCCGCGCATGCATGTAGGCGTAGGTCATCCGGCTTTCCGACATGACCTCGCGCACCACCGCGCCGGGGCACCAGACGAAGCGGCGGCCGGCCTTCAGCAGGCGGAAATACAGCTCGGTATCCTCGCCGTCGGCGGCGCCGATCAGCTCGTTGAACGGCTTGCCCACGTTCAGGCAGGTGGCGACGCGCATGCAGGAATTGCCGGCGCCGAGCACCCGGCCGCTGCGGCCGACCCGCCCGATCGGCGTGTCCGCGGCGACCCCGAAATCGGTCGTGTAGTGCAGCGCCCGCGGGTCCCAGTCCGGCGGGGCGCCGGTCGCGAACACCGGCAGCTTCGGCCCGAACGCCGCGTCCGCGCCGGTCCGTTCCAGACAGTCATGGTAGCTCTCGAGCCAGTGCTCGTCCGGCGCCTCGTCGTCATCGACGAAGGCGATGTAGCGTCCGCGCGCCGCGGCCACGCCCGCGTTGCGGCCGCGGGCGATGTTGCGCGCCGGCGCCGGCACGTAGCGCAGCGGCACCGGCGAGAGCGGCCGCAGCGTCTCGATCAGCGGCCGCGCGAGCTGCTCGGCGTGGTTGTCGCACACCAGGATTTCCCAGGCCGCGCCGCCGGACAGGCGCTGCCTGAAGCAGGCCCGCAGCGTGCGTTCCAGCAGCGCCATCCGGTCGTAGCACAGCACCACGACACTGATCTCGACAGCCTCGACCTCGGGCGCGGCCGGCATGGTCGTCACGCGGTCTCGCATCGCGGGCTCTCGTCGGACAGGCGCGGCCGGTCCAGCAGGCTCGCGTGCGGGTTGGCCGCGCGCCGGGACAGCCAGGCGCGGGCGGCGATCGCCAGCACCGGCAGTTGCGTGCGCCACAGCCGCGGCACCAGCCGCGGCTCCTGGAGCAGGCGGTGCAGCCATTCCAGCGACAGGGCCTGCCACACGCGCGGGGCACGCTTGAGCTGGCCGGTGGCGAACAGCAGCGAGGCGCCGACGCACAGGCCGATGCCGCTCGCGCCCGCCTCGGCGATGCGCGCGGCCAGCACTTCCGATTGCGGCGCGCCGCAGGCGAGGAAGATGAAGCGGCCGGGGTGGCGCAGGACGAACTCGACACAGCGCCGCGTCTCGACCGGGTCGCGGCCGAACCCGAACGGCGGGCTGTACAGGGCGACGCGGGACAGGCCGAACCGGCGGCCCAGCTCCTGGGCCAGCGCCTCGTCGCCGCCGATGATCGTCACCGGATCGTCGGGGCCGATGACATGGCGCAACAGGTGCAGTGTCAGGTCGCTGCCGGTCACCACCGGGATGGGGCGCCCGAACAGCAGCCGCCCGAGATGGCGCAGCACGCGGCTGTCGCAGGTCAGGAACCAGGCGCGTGACAGCCCCCACACGAAGCCCGGCGCGCCGCGGTGCAGCAGCACCAGGTGATGCGCGTTCGGGGTCGCCACATAAACGAACGGAGCGCCGGCCGGGCGGTCGCGCAGCAGCCGCGCCACCGCCGCCGGCTCGAGCATCGCGAACGGCACGCCGAGCAGCTCGCGCTCGGGCACGCGCGCGTCAGGCGGCGCGGGGTCCGGCGACGGCGCGGCGGGGCCACGAGCATTCGGGCGCCGCGCGGTGTCCGTCACCGTCGGCGCCGCCGACACGTCCAACTCATGGCCTTGCATCGTACCCGCGGGGCGACTGGATTAGCTCGTTTGACGCAATATTCCTGATGTGGTAAGCGAACGCAATCACAATCGTTCGGAGCTTGGGCAAGTTTCGTGTCCGTCTGGCCGGGGATCGAACTTGCCGCCGCCCGGCGTGGCCCTACCTTGGCGTGGCCCCACCTTGGCGCGGGCCCGGCCGGGTCGCGGACAGGATCGCCGCCCTGACATCGTCCCCTGGAATCAAACGAGACATCGCGCGTGATTGAGGCCGTGACACGGATCGGCCGCGCGCGTCCGCGCGTGGCCGGCGCGGCGGGTCGGTCGCGATGACCGGGCCGGTCGCCACCGTCGTGATCTGCACGTACAACCGGCCGGCGCTGTTCGAGGCGGCGTTGCGGTCGTGCCTGCGCGACGCCACCCGCCGCGCCATGCCGTTCGAGGTCGTGGTGGCCGACAACAGTGTCGAGCGCCACGCCGCGGCGATCGTCGCGCGCGTGCCGGCCGGCGCGGTCGCGGCGCGCGTCGTCACGGTGGCGCCGCCGAACATCTCGCTGGCCCGCAACGCCGGCCTGCGCGCCGCCCTCGCGCCGCTGGTCGCCTTCATGGACGACGACCTGGAGGTCGAGCCGGGCTGGCTCGACGCGCTGGTCGATGTGCTCGCGGCCACCGGGGCGGATGTCGCGCTGGGGCCGGTGCGGCCGCGCTTTCCCGGGGGCGCGCCGCCGGACTGGGACCCGACCGGCGCCCGCTTCACCCGCGCGCTGGCGCGGCCGACCGGCAGCCCGCTCGCCGCCGGCGGCCCGGCCAGGCCCGCCAATTTCGCCGTCAGCACCGCCAGTTCCATCTGGCGCGTGGCGACCTGCTTCACCGACGCCGAGCCGTTCGATCCCGATTTCGGTGCCTGCGGCGGCGAGGATCTCGATCTGTTCCTGCGGCTCGAGCGGCGCGGCCGCCGCTTTGTCTGGTGCAACGAGGCCGGGGTGCGCGAGACCGTGCCGCCGGGGCGCATGCGGCTGAGCTATCACCGGCTGCGCGTCTATAGCGGGGCGCAGGTGTACAGCGCCGCCACGGTCAAGAACGCGTCCTCGCGCTGGGCCGCGCTGCTGGGCATCGGCCTGCGCGGGCTCGCGCAGAGCCTGGCGTTCGGTTCGGCGGCGCTGGCGCTGGCGCTGGCCGGGCGGCGGCGCGGCCGCGGCCGGGCGACGCAGGCGATGCTGCTGGCCCTGGCCGGATGGGGCAAGCTGACCTGGTGGCGGCGCGTGCCGCTCTATCATCTCGAGCGGCCCTCCGGACGATGACCGGGGCGGACGTGATCGGCGCCGGACCATGATCCGGGCATGAGTTCCTGCGCCGTCGTGGTGACGGATTTCGGCAATCTGGCGGTGGTCGGCCCGGCCGCGGTCGCCGGCTGGCTGTGGCTCGCCTGGCGCGGCGGGGCCGCCACGGCATGGCGATTCATCGGGCCGGTCGCGGTGATGTTCGTGCTGATGGTCGGGCTGAAGGTGCTGTTCCGTCTGGCCGGCGGCGAATTCGTCGGCACGCCGTTCGCGTTGTCGGCCGGCGCCCCGAGCGGTCACGCCGAAATGACCGCGGCGGTGTACGGGGGCCTCACGCTCGCGCTGCTGCGCCGGTGTCGCGGGCCGCTCTGCCTGCTGGCCGCCGCCCTGACCGCGATCCTGCTTGTGGGCGTCGCGGTGACGCGGGTGACGCTGCGCGCGCATACCCCGGCCGACGTGGCGGTCGGGCTGCTGATCGGCGGCGCCTGCGCGGTCTGGATCGCGCGCGGCCTGGAACTGCCGCGCGCCGCGCCGCGCCGCTACGCCGCGGAACTGGTCGCCCTGCTGGTCGTCGTGATGGCGCTGATGCAGCTATCGGGAGTGCGCATCGACAGCGCCATGTTCATTTGACCCATGTTCATTTGACCAGCACGCCGT
>Ga0116230_10003052_pt1 | contig 16234 bp, 13 predicted proteins | sample S1TSphfallax_3_FD_88678 | JGI IMG/M metagenome (GOLD analysis project Ga0116230, IMG submission 88678) | Host-associated microbial communities from peat moss isolated from Minnesota, USA - S1T2_Fd - Sphagnum fallax MG | ecosystem: Host-associated > Plants > Peat moss > Unclassified | place... | reverse complement strand
GCAATTGAAGAGCAATATCCCCAGGCTTATTATGTGCATCCCGCCCTTGTTGAAATGCCCCAACAAACCCAAGTTGTTCGCAACGAAACTTTTGCGCCTATTTTATATCTCATGAAATATACCAATTTTGAAGAAGCTATCGCTTTCCATAATGATGTTGCCCAAGGCTTATCTTCTTGTATCTTGACCAATGATATCCGCGAAGCAGAGATGTTCCTTTCATCTGCTGGTAGTGATTGTGGTATCGCTAACGTTAATATGGGTCCCAGTGGTGCCGAAATTGGTGGTGCTTTTGGTGGTAATAAAGAAACCGGATGGGGCCGAGAATCTGGCTCAAATGCTTGGAAAAGCTATATGCGGCGCGCCACTAATACCATCAATTTTTCTGAAGCCCTCACCCTTGCTCAAGGGATCAAATTTGATGCCTAATAATGCTCTCTCTTCTTTTAATTGGCAAGATCCTTTCCTTCTTGAAGAACAACTAGAACCTCAAGAGCGACAGATTCGGGACGCAGCTTATGCCTATTGCCAAGAAAAGCTGATGCCACGCATTTTAGAAGCCAATCGCCAAGCGCATTTCGATCGTGAGATCTTGCAAGAAATGGGTAAAATGGGGTTTTTAGGTGCAACTCTTTCTCCCGCCTATGGCGGCTTGGGTGCTGGGTACGTTAGTTATGGCTTAATTGCCAGAGAGGTTGAACGGGTGGATTCCAGCTATCGTTCAGCTATGAGTGTTCAATCTGCTTTAACGATTCTTCCCATTGCAACATACGGTACAGATCTCCTTCGCCAACGGTATTTACCGGGACTGATATCAGGTGATCGTATTGGGTGTTTTGGGCTCACAGAACCTGATGCGGGATCTGATCCCGCCAGTTTGCGCACGCATGCCCAAAAAGTTGATGGGGGCTATATCTTGAATGGCACAAAAACCTGGATTACCAATTCCCCTATTGCAGATGTTATGGTTATTTGGGCTAAAACTGAGGATGCTACCATTCGTGGTTTTGTCGTTGATCGTTCTACAAAAGGTGTTTCGACCCCCAAAATCGAAGGAAAATTTAGCCTTCGAGCTTCCCTAACAGGTATGATTATGTTAGAAGATGCTTTTGTTCCAGAAAGCCACTTATTTCCGAATATATCAGGGTTGAAGGGACCTTTTAGGTGCCTTAACAATGCCCGTTATGGTATTGCTTGGGGGGTACTTGGCGCTGCCGAGTTTTGTTGGCATGCTGCCCGCCAATATGTTCTTGATCGCCGACAATTTGGAAGACCACTTGCAGCAACGCAATTGATTCAAAAGAAATTAGCTGATATGCAAACTGAAATTACTTTGGGTCTTCAAGCGGCTTTGCGCGTGGGACGACTGAAAGACCAGGGACATACAGCAGCTGAAGCCACATCACTTATTAAAAGGAATTCCTGTCGTAAAGCTCTTGATATTGCCAGAGTAGCTCGCGATATGCATGGCGGCAACGGGATTGTTGATGAATACCATGTCATCCGACATGTTATGAATCTTGAAGCTGTTAATACTTATGAGGGTACCCATGATATCCATGCTTTGATTTTGGGACGTACGCAGACAGGAATAGCGGCATTCTAAAGGTTATTTGATGGCCAATTTGATTAGGCTTTTTTGAATCGTTTTATGATATATTCCTGAAGGATTTCCTTAAATTCTTCAGCAATATGATCACCACGTAGGGTACAGGTTTTTTGACCATCGATAAAGACAGGCGCAACAGGGGATTCCCCTGTACCTGGCAAACTAATGCCAATGTCCGCATGCTTGCTTTCTCCGGGACCATTCACGATACACCCCATCACGGCAATGTTCATATTTTCAACACCCGGATATTGTTTTTGCCAAACAGGCATTTGGGTGCGAACATAATCTTGGATGGTTGCCGCTAGGGTTTGAAAATACGTGCTGGTGGTCCGCCCACAGCCTGGGCAAGCTGAAACTTGAGGGGTAAAGGAGCGCAAGCCCATGGTTTGTAAAATTTCTTGGCAGACAATAACTTCACGTGTCCGATCTTCCCCAGGTGTTGGCGTTAGGGAAGCGCGAATGGTGTCGCCAATGCCTTCTTGCAACAAAACGGCAAGGGCAGCTGTTGTCGCAACAATGCTCTTAGACCCAAGGCCAGCTTCTGTTAAGCCTAAGTGAAGAGCGTAATTTGATAGACGCGCCAGTTCACGATAAACAGCAATCAGATCTTGAACGCGGCTGACTTTGGCTGACAAGATAATTTGGTCAGGGCGCATACCAACGGTTTCAGCACGCTTGGCACTGGTTAAAGCTGAAGAAATCAGGGCTTCTCTTAAAATCTCATCAGTTGATCGAGGCGTGGGCTGTTGAGCATTTTCATCCATTAATCCTTGGGCTAAATCCTGGTCTAAGCTTCCCCAATTCACGCCAATACGGATAGGTTTGTTATATTTTAGGGCTGTTTCAACCATGATATCAAATTGCTTGTCGCGCTTCTTCCCAAATCCGACATTACCAGGGTTAATGCGATATTTTTCAAGAGCTTGAGCACATTGCGGATAATCATTTAAAAGACGGTGGCCATTAAAATGGAAACATCCAACCAAAGGCACATCAAAACCGGCTTTTTCGACCAACTCCCGAATCTTTGCAACAGCTGCCGCTGATTCAGGACGGTCAACCGTGATACGCACAATCTCAGAACCAGCTTTAGCTAGGCTAATAACTTGATCAGCGGTTGCTTTGGCATCTGCTGTATCTGTGTTTGTCATGGATTGTACAAGGATAGGTGCGTTGCCACCGATGACAAACTTTCCAACCTGCACTTTATGGGTTTTGTGACGTTTAATCTTTGAGATTTGAACCATGTAGGCTGGTACTCTGCTTCAAGAAATTGTTAGGTTGTTTAAGAATTGTTGGGCACGTTTGGATTGAGGTTTTGCAAAGAAGTCTTTTTTGGGTGCATTTTCGATCAAAACTCCATGATCTAAAAATAAAATTTGATCAGCCGTTAATTTTGCTACCTGCAATTCATGGGTGGCTATAATAATTAAGCGCGTGGGAGATTTCAAGCTTTGGATTAAGTCGGCAATATCCGACACCATTTCTGGATCAAGAGCTGAGGTTGGTTCGTCAAAAAGAAGAATAGGGGGATTAACGATCAGAGCGCGTGCAATGGCGACACGTTGTTTCTGGCCCCCTGAAAGCTGGCCTGGAAATTGGGCTGCTTTACTTTTTAAACCAAATTTTTCTAAAAGAGTTTTTGCTTGTAATTCTGCGTTAACCCTATTCATCTGCTTTAATTGCAAAGGGGCATGGACAAGATTTTGCAAAACTGTCATATGCGGAAATAAATGAAAACCTTGAAAAACCATCCCAATAGCATGAGAGGGTAAAATGGATAAGGGTTGACCTTGAAATGTCAGTTTTCCTGAATCTACAGCTTCAAGCCGACTGATACACCGCAACAATGTTGACTTTCCACTACCTGATGGCCCTAATAAGGCTGAAATAGATCCCGCAGGAATTTTAAAAGAAATATCATTTAAAATGATAGAGTTGTGAAAACTTTTAAAAAGGTTCTGGGCTTCAAGCATGCTTTAACTTACGCTCCAAAACTTTAGCTAAAATACTAATAGCCATAATAACACTATAATAGCCAACGGCAGCAATTAAGAGAGGCTCAAAAAAAAGAAATTTTTCACTCGCAACAATTTGTGAACGGCGCAAAAGGTCAGCCTCCCCCAAAGTGGAAATAAGTGCAGATTCTTTCAACAAATCAACAATTTCATTCACAAGGGCTGGTAAGATATTGCGTACTGCTTGAGGCAAGATGATGCTTTTCAAAGTTTGCCAGTAAGATAAGCCTAAAACATGGGCAGCATCCCATTGCCCACGGTCAATGGCTTGGATACCGGCACGGATAATTTCCGAACTATAAGCAGTTGAATTTAAGGAAAATGTCAGCACACCTGCTTCAAAAGTTGAGATAGCATAGCCAGTGAGCTGTGGAGTTGCAAAATAAAAGATAAACAACTGTACAAGTAGGGGCGTACCGCGAAAAATAGAAGTATAGACTTGAGCCAACCATCGCAAAACAGCTTGATGGGAAATTTTGGCCAAGGCCAATAAAATACCTAAAGGCAATCCCCCTAAAAGCGAAACGCAGGTAAACTTAAGCGTAACGCCTAACCCAGCTATAATAAAAGGAAGAGATGGCCAAATCGTTTCAAAATGCAAGGTCATGGGTTAGGGAGCCATAACTCTTTTAGCTTGGCAAGGGAACCATCAGCTTCCATATCATTTAAAACTTTATTGACTTTTGCAGTTAAAGGTGAGTCTTTGGGTAAAGCAACGGCTGCACCGCTAATTTCACCAGGTAGGGGAACCATCTTGAGATTACCACGTTCTTTAACAATAGCTTCGGCTTCGGAAATACCCATGATTAAGCAAGCAACATTTCCAACTTCCATATCTTGAATAAGTTCCGGGACTTTAGCTAATGATTTCACACTAACATGGACATCTTGATTTAATGTTACTTTTGCGTAAAGTTCGTGCACTGACCCGCTTTGAACACCAACTGTTTCGCGCGCTAAATCCCCCACTGATCCGATTGATGAAGTCGCTTTACAAATCATAACGCGCTTGGATTTGATATATTCTTTTGAAAAATCAAGTGATTTACGGCGTTCTTCAGTCGGTGTAATCGAAGAAATGGCAGCATCCAAACGGGCAGTTGAAAGGGAACCTAAGATAGCATCAAAGGACATATCTTTAAATTTAACGTTCTTGTCCAGGCGTTTAGCAATTTCGCGCATCAGGTCAATATCAAAACCGACAATCTCACCCTCTTTAAAAAATTCAAAAGGTGCATAATCAGCGGAAACTCCTACAGTTAAGGTTTGAGCGCTTCCGTCTTTTTTACCATCACATGCTATCAATAGAGCGCTAATGGCTAGAAGGGTAACCATAAGTCTGGAAAGTTTCATCTTATTTCTCCTAGAAATTAACTCAACTCTTTCCTTTAAGTTCTATTGTTTTTAAAGGCAGACTGCAAGAAAAAACGTTAGTAATCGATTGTGCTGTTGACAACTGAATGTATTCTGGCAACTATGTTTTATCAACTGGGAAAGGAGTTATGCCATGACCAAAAACACAATTTTAAGGTTGTTTATTTCTTCTATCGTAGGCTCTCTTTGGGGATCAACTTATGCAGCCCCAAAAACCGATGTCATTCAGACAGCTTCTGGCTTACAGTACACGGATGTAAAAGAGGGGAATGGGTTAATCCCTCAAGTTGGACAAACTGTCATCGTTCACTATACAGGCACACTAGAAAATGGTAAGAAGTTTGATAGTTCCCGCGATCGCCAAGAGCCTTTTAAATTTACCTTAGGCAAAGGAGAAGTGATTAAGGGTTGGGATGAAGCCCTGTCAACCATGAAAGTTGGTGGGCAACGCAAACTTATTATTCCACCTGAATTAGGTTATGGTTCCCAAGGCATTGGTGGAATTATTCCTTCGAATGCAACTTTACTCTTTGATGTAGAACTCGTTGGGATTGAAAAGTAAACAGATTCAAAAGCGCTACAAAATGCAAAGAAATAAAAAGAAGCAAGGTCATACATCTACTTCTTGGACATAAGGAGCATTTTCTTGAATAAAAGCATACCGGAACTCTGGGTTCTTGCCCATTAAGCGATCCACAAATTGGGCAATATCTTCTCCTTTTTCAATATGGACGCGCAAAAGAGTACGCTTTTGGTAGTGCATGGTTGTCTCTCGAAGTTGAGTCGGTAGCATTTCTCCTAGTCCTTTAAAGCGGCTAATATCCACATTCTTAGCGCCTTTAAAGTAGGTTTTTAAAAGATGCTCTTTTTCAGCCTCATCCCGCGCATATATAGATTTAGCACCTTGACTTAAGCGATAAAGGGGCGGTTGGGCTAAATAAACATGTCCTGTATCAATCAGGGATCGCATTTCCTGGAAAAAAAATGTTAGCAACAAAGAAGCAATATGGGCTCCATCTACATCTGCATCTGTCATGATAATGACTTTGCCATAACGAAGCTTGACTGGATCACAACCGGTACCCATGCCACATCCAAGAGCAAGGCTTAAATTTTGAATTTCTTGATTAGCACGCAATTTTTCAAGAGAGGCATGAGCAACATTTAAAATCTTACCTCGCAATGGGAGGACAGCTTGAGTGGCTCGATCACGAGCTTGCTTGGCTGAACCACCAGCTGAATCTCCTTCTACTAAGAAAATTTCACAATCAAGAGGTGTATTTAATGTACAATCAGCCAATTTTCCAGGCAATCGAAGTTTGCGTGTTGCACTGGCTCTTGCAACTTCTTTCGCTTGGCGGCGTTTAAGGCGTTCTTCCGCGCGGAACATAACATGGTCAAGAAGCTGTGTTGCCGCTTGAGGATGAGAGCCAAGCCAATGGTCAAAATGGTCTTTAACTGTACTCTCAACCAAGCGTGATGCTTCGATACTGGCGAGTTTTTCTTTCGTTTGCCCTTGGAATTGGGGTTGTTGGATAAAACAGGATAAAATGATATAGGCGCCACCACTCACATCTTCGCTGGTTAATTGAGCAACCCGACGATTGCCAATCCGATCACCGTAATCTTTAAGGGCACGTGTTAAAGCTTGGCGAAGTCCATTTTCGTGGGTACCACCTTGGGGAGTAGGGATGGTATTACAAAATGATGACATCCAACCATCTTCTGCCTGGCCTTCTTCCTCCAACGGCCAAGCAACAGCCCACTCAGCTCGCCCTTGGTTGTTGGCAAATATAGCTTCCCCACAAAAAGGGGATTCTGCGACGATGGCACGATCCTCAAGTTGGTGAGCCAAATAATCAGCTAATCCTTGGGGATAATGCAAGCATGCAGTAGAGGGAATAGGGTCATGGCCTTGCAAAAGGGAAGAATCACAGCTCCAGTGAATTTCAACACCTTTAAAAAGGTACGCTTTTGCACGGATCATTTGATAGAGTGTTAAGGGATGAAACTGAAGTGTTGAACCAAAAATTTCTGGATCAGGATGAAAACGAATGGTTGTGCCCCGACGGTTTGTTGTTCCTTCTTGAAGGAGGGTAGAAGTCGGCCTACCTTGTGCATATGTTTGTCGCCAAAGAGTGCGAGACCGAGCAACTTCTACTTCTAATCTATCTGATAAAGCATTGACAACAGAGATGCCTACGCCATGCAACCCGCCCGATGTAACATAGGCAGTATTGTTAAATTTTCCTCCTGAATGGAGCGTCGTGAGAATCACTTCCAATGCTGAAAGGTGGGGGAATTTAGGGTGAGGATCCGTTGGGATTCCTCGGCCATTATCTCGAATTAAAATGACATTGCCAGCCTCTAGATGAACCTCAATACGATTCGCATAGCCTGAAACAGCTTCATCCATGGCATTATCTAGAACCTCAGCTACCAAATGATGAAGGGCTTTCTCATCGGTACCGCCAATATACATACCAGGTCGCTTGCGCACAGGTTCAAGTCCCTCAAGGACTTGTATATCCTTGGCTGAATATTCCCCATGGGATAGGGAGAATGAAGATTGGCTAAAAAGATCAGACATGGCAGCAGTCCTGGATTGCAAAGGAAATATTTATTTTTTCATTAATAACGTCATGATTGCAAGCAACGTAAAACCAGGGAATTGTATCCCTTTCTTCTTTCTTGTATCAACAATTCTAAATATGACTCACTCTTCATTAACATAATGAAAAAATTCCATATCATCGATTAGTGTCATAGCACATTAGGAACTTACAATTGCGAACCTCCACAGGAGGTGGAGCAATCCATGTATTTTTGATCTCCAATCAGACAAACATGTTGAAAGATTTGAAAATACATGGATTGCCACGCCGCTTCGCGGCTCGCAATGACGACTTTTTCTTTACTTTTTCCATATTTAGAATTGCTGTTCTTGTATATCAGCCTTTTATGGGTATTAGCAAATATTTTCCTTTATACCAGTATGCTGACAAGATTTGTGCTTTGTCCCTTGTCATATAGTCAAACAAATCACCGAAAGGCATTAGGCGGCCAATATATTAGATTTAAAAATTTTTCAGCATCAAATACCTATTCCCGATGATTTTCCATTTAATACAAGGCAGCATGGTGATATGTTTAAGGAACTTAAGGTATTAGACTTTTTGCGTAACTGTCGCCTTTTGATCCATGGCGTTGTCAAAAACTTATTCGTGATCCTCATGTACTCGTCTGTACACTCCGGTCACTCATAATTTTTTTCTTGAGCCCTCGAACCAAAATTCTTGGTTATGCAAGAAGTCTATTATTTATTGACACATAGCATACGGTGTTTTCCTTGCGCCATTCTCGCTCAGCATGTTCTTGGTTGTTTTTTCTGTCCTTTTTTGTTGTTCTTGGGCTTTGTAGCAGCTTGAAGACCTTGGAAAATACAAAAGGAATCAAAGAAAAAGATATCATCTTTTCAGGTCTTACTCTCCCCCCGGCTTCAGCTAAAAAGCCGAATTCGATTGTTGTGCTCTTTCATGGATACGGAGATACCGGTGAAAATTTTTTACTCCTGGGCGCTTTATTAAGGGAATTCCTTCCTGATACTCTTTTTGTTGCTCCGGATGGCCCCATAGCTTGTAAACACTCTCATTCCGGAAAACAATGGTTGAGTGCTCCAAAAAATAACAGAAGTCAATTGTTGAAAGAAATGAAGACTCTTACACCATCCTTGAATCGATACTTAGATAATTTATTAAAAAAGTATGGCATCCTTTCCGAAAAGCTGGCTTTTTTTGGGTTTTCTCAAGGAGCTAGAATTGCCCTTCATATTGGTCTTCGGCGCGCTCAATGTGCAGGGATTATCGCTTTTTCAGGCTCTTATTTGGATGATCCTACAGCAATGAATCTAACCAGATCGCCTATTCTTATGATTCATGGCCTTGAAGACCAAAAAGTAACTGCTTCCCTTGCACGAGAATCATACAAACGACTTGAGGCGTTAAAGATGCCTGCTACACTTATTCTTTTGCCCGGAGTTGGTCATGATATTGATCCACAAGGATTGCAAATAGCAGGTGAGTTCTTAAGAGAGTGTTTATCTGGTAAGATGCAGTAATATTTGATCAATGGCATTGCGATTGGCAAGATCAGCAAAGTCTATAGCAAGGTATTATTGGCAATAATTTTTTCCCTTTAACCTCTTGTTTCCTTAGAGACTTGGCGGCACAATGCTTGTAATAAGGTATGAATATGGGTAAGCAAAAATGCGATTAGCACGGTTTTGGATGAACCAGTTGATCGGGTGGTTTTTAATGACTGAACCTGTTTTGTCCTCCGCCCCTCAAGCCTGGCAATTTGGGTTTCAGCCAGCGGCTTCACCAATGATGGAAGGAATAACCCATATGCACAACCTGCTCTTGGTTGTTATTTCCAGTATTGCCCTTTTGGTGGGGGGGCTTTTGAGTTATGTGATGATTCGGTTTCGATTTTCCCGCAACCCTGTTCCCAATAAAATGGCCCATAATACACCCCTTGAAGTGATTTGGACGATAGTCCCCGTTTTGGTTTTGGTGGCTATTGGAATCCCTTCTTTAAAACTTCTTTTTAAATTAGATAAAGTCCAAGATGCAACCATGACTGTTAAAGCCATTGGCCATCAATGGTACTGGTCTTATGAGTATCCAGAAAACCAAATCACTTACGATAGTTATATGATTGACGACAAGGACTTAAAACCTGGTCAGTTACGCTTGTTGGCCGTTGATCATCCTATCGTTGTGCCTATAGGGATAACAGTTCGAATTTTGGTAACTTCCCAAGATGTGCTGCATAGCTTTGCCGTGCCATCCCTTGGTATTAAGAAAGATGCAATTCCTGGGCGCTTAAATGAAACATGGTTGCGCATCGCCAAAGAAGGGGACTATTATGGACAATGCTCAGAATTATGCGGTACAAAGCATGGGTTCATGCCCATTCATGTTAAGGCTGTTTCGCAGCAAGACTATGAAACTTGGGTTCAGTCCAAAGTGTTACTGCCATCTTCGACGCAACGCCAAAAAGGAATCGAAAAAGGTAAAGCATGAATGAGTAAAGCTCCTCACGAACAGGATGGCCACCATCCAACAGGATGGCAGCGTTGGCTATTGTCAACCAACCATAAAGATATTGGGACCCTTTATTTGATTTTTGCAGCTTTGGGCGGTATCTTTGGATGGCTTCTTTCTATGGTTATTCGATTGCAATTGATGCATCCAGGGAGCATGGTTTTAGGGGGTGACCATCAGCTGTACAACGTTATCATTACAGCCCATGGATTGCTGATGATTTTTTTTATGGTGATGCCTGCCCTTATTGGGGGCTTTGGTAACTGGTTCGTTCCCTTGATGATTGGGGCGCCAGACATGGCTTTCCCACGGTTGAATAATGTTAGCTTCTGGTTACTGCCGCCTTCCTTAATCTTGCTTGCTTTGGCAAGTTTTGTTGGGGCAGGCGCTGGGACAGGATGGACCTTTTATCCTCCTTTAAGCTCACTCATTGGCCATAATGGTCCTGCAGTGGATTTTCTTCTTTTAAGCCTTCATTTAGCAGGCGCATCTTCCATCTTAGGAGCCATCAACTTTATCACAACTATTTTTAACATGCGTGCCCCTGGTATGGGCTTTCATAAAATGCCATTGTTTGTTTGGGGCATTCTGATTACAGCATTCTTGTTATTATTGGCTGTGCCTGTTTTAGCTGGTGGTATTACGATGCTGATTACGGATCGCAATTTTGGCACAACTTTCTTTGATCCAGCTGGTGGTGGAGACCCCGTTCTTTTTCAACATTTGTTTTGGTTTTTTGGTCATCCTGAAGTCTATATTATGATCTTGCCTGCCTTTGGTATCATTAGTCACGTTATCGCCACATTTGCCCGCAAGCCCGTTTTTGGTTATTTAGGGATGGCTTATGCTATGGTGGCTATTGGGGTATTAGGATTTGTGGTATGGGCACATCATATGTTTACTGTGGGAATGAATGTTAACGCGCGCGCGTACTTTACGATTGCAACCTTGATCATTGGGGTGCCCACAGGCATCAAAGTGTTCAGTTGGATTGCAACCATGTGGGGTGGGTCGTTACTTTTCCGCACTCCTATGAAATTTGCGCTTGGTTTTGTCTTGCTTTTTACTATTGGAGGTTTAACAGGCATTGTCCTGGCCAATGGAGAAGTGGATATGTCACTTCATGATACCTATTACGTTGTCGCTCACTTTCACTATGTGTTGTCTATGGGAGCTGTCTTTGGGTTATTCGCTGGATTTTATTATTGGATTGGTAAGATGTCAGGCTATCAATATAGTGAGCGCTTGGGGAACATTCATTTTTGGTTAACTTTTATGGGTGTTAACGTTCTATTTTTTCCCATGCATTTTTTAGGATTAGCTGGAATGCCCCGGCGCATCCCGGATTATCCAGATGCGTTTGCTGGTTGGAATTATGTTTCTTCGATTGGTGGCTTTATTTCTGGATTTTCGGTTCTTTTCTTTTTCTATGTGACTTATCGCATTTTTCGTGACAAAGTAGCCTGTCCTGATAATCCTTGGGGGGAAGGGGCCACAACGTTAGAATGGTACGTCTCATCTCCACCACCATTTCACACGTTTGAATACCAACCCCTTATCAAGTAAAGATTACAGAGCCATGGCGCCAACTGTTTTACCTCTTACCCAACCGTTTGATGCTGATGTTTGGGATTACATTGATCTCCTTAAGCCGCGCGTTATGTCATTGGTGGTTTTTACAGGACTTTGTGGTTTATTGATGGCGCCAGGCGCGATTCATCCCATTTTGGCTTTTTCAGCTATTTTATCTATTGCGGTTGGGGCAGGGGCTGCTGGTTGCTTAAACATGTGGTGGGATGAAGATATTGACGCCATTATGGAGCGTACACAGCATAGACCTTTACCACAAGGAAGGATAGACCCAGATAGTGCGCTTGCTTTTGGTCTTATTTTAAGTTTAGTCAGTGTGGTAACAATGGGCATTGCCATTCATTGGTTAGCAGCAGCTTTACTAGCTGCCACTATTATTTTTTATGTGGTTGTTTATACCATGTGGTTAAAGCGATGGACACCTCAGAATATTGTCATTGGTGGAGCAGCAGGCGCTTTACCACCTGTCATTGGTTGGGCAGCAGTTACCAGCACAACACCTTTAGAAGCTTGGGTTCTGTTTGGAATTATTTTCTTATGGACGCCACCGCATTTTTGGGCTTTAGCTCTTTATCGTCATGAGGATTATGCGCGCGCAAAGCTACCCATGTTGCCTATTATTGCGGGCATAGATGCAACCAAATACCAGATTATCTTTTATACTTTTTTGCTTGTATGTATCAGCATGGTCCCTGCTTTTATCAATATGGCTAGTTGGGTTTATGAGGCTTTCAGCATAGTTCTAGGAGCAGGTTTCTTAAGGTTTGCTTGGCGGGTAAGGAAACAGAGCAGTCCCAAAGTAGCCATGGAACTATTTGTGTATTCAATTTTTTACCTCTTTGCATTGTTTTTAGGTATGACTTTAGATCGGATGTTTTTGTGAAACCAAGATTGAATTCAAATTTAATAAAGCGCAACAAGGCCCTTTTCTACGCCTTAGGAGGGTTCGCACTTCTTCTTTACTTGATTTCCTTTGTGCGTATGGGAAAATGCTAGGCTCGCCCCATCGGCATCTGGGGATTATCCTGACAGGTGTCGTTGTTACAATGCTTATCCTAGCTTATGCATCTGTCCCTCTTTATCGATTATTTTGCCAAAAAACAGGCTATGGAGGAACGCCACAAATAGCCAAGTCAGCCTCAAAACACGTGATTAACCGTGAAATTACGATACGCTTTAATGCGGATACGCATCGAGATTTACCCTGGCATTTCCGACCCCTTCAAACTGAAATAAAAGTAAGGGTAGGTGAAAATGCCTTAGCATTTTATGAATCCTATAATTGGTCGGATAAAGCCGTTTATGGAATGGCGACTTATAATGTAACGCCTGATAAAGCCGGAATTTACTTTAATAAAGTTGCTTGTTTTTGCTTTGAAGAACAAGTATTATCCCCCCAACAGCGAGTTGAAATGCCGGTTCATTTTTTTATTGATCCTGAATTTGCAAATGACCCTAATTTAAAAGATGTAAACACAATAACACTTTCTTATACTTTTTTTAAACTTAGTAAGTAAGGGAATTCTTTCTTAATGTACCAATGGATTCGATATATATACCCCTTTCCGATGATTTTCCAGGTTTTTGGCCACCGATCTGAAGCGGTTTTTTCATCCCCTATTTCTCCTTCGAGAGAGCCAACTCTCGGCGTCGAACCAGAGTCGAAAATCCCGCCCCATCTCGGGCCCAAAATTCCAGCAAAATCATCGGAAAGGGGTATATACCCATTCCTGATCATGTTCTTTACAGCTACAGCTGTCATAGCAGATCCAACAACAAGTTTGGCTCGTTTTGGCAATCCTAAATATCCCTCTGATTTTCAGGCATTCTCATACGTCAATCCCCATGCTCCCAAAGGGGGAAAACTGAAAATGGGGACATTTGGGACTTTTGATTCACTTAACCAATATGTTGCCAAGGGAATTCCTCCTGTTGTATTGGCGGCAACGATGAGCAATTCCTTAACTATTGACTCCTTAATGGTGCGAGCGGTTGATGAACCTTACACCCTTTATGGCCTTATTGCAGAAAAGGTTGATCTAGCACCTGATCACTCTTCTATTACATTTTATCTCCATCCAAAGGCGCGCTTTCACGATGGTACTCCCATTACAGCAGAAGATGTCAAATTTAGTTATGAAATGCTGAGAGAGCAAGGTTTGCCACGCTACCGTCAATTCTATGGAAAGATTGATACCATAGAAATTTTAGATCCACGTACCGTAAAACTGACTTTCAAAAAAACCGAAACAGGTTATGACCCAGAAACTCCCATGATCACAGCTGTATTGCATGTGTTTTCTAAAACTAAGTATCAGGGTAAAGATTTTCGTGAAACGGGGATGACGCCGTTACTAGGAAGCGGACCGTACCGTATTGCCAAGGCGGAGCCGGGGCGTATTGTTGTTTATGAGCGTGTCAAAGACTATTGGGCAGCTGATTTGCCTGTGAACCGGGGAAGGTTTAACTTTGATATCATTCAACTGGATTATTATAAAAATGCGGAGGCACAATTTCAGGCTTTTAAAGCAGGAGAGTTCGATGTATTTTTTGAAATTAACTCCCAACAATGGCGCGATGGTTACACTATTCCAGCTGTTAAAAGCGGAAAAATTAAGAAATTTGAAGCCAAGCATCAGCGACCTGTGACAGTTCGCACCTCTATATTTAATATGCGGCGCCCGATATTTCAAGACATCCGTGTCCGCAAAGCCATTGGTTTGGCATATGATTGGGAAACCGTTAATAAAATGTTGTGTAATAATGATTATTACCGGATGAAAAGTCTTTTTGCCAATACACACCTTGCGCATAAAGGACCTGCCCAGGGGTTAGAGTTGGAATACCTCAAACCTTACTTAAATACAATTCCACAGGATATTTTGGAAGTGGGATATATTCCACCCACCACCAAGGGAGATGGGGATGCCAGAGAAAATCTTGCGCAAGCTGATAAACTACTGAATGAAGCTGGCTGGGTCATTGAAACGGTTAAAGACCCTGTAACTCAACAAACAGCGATCCGCAGAATCCATAAAGATACCAGGGAACCCCTGGTGTTTGAATATATGTATAAGGATCCGCGACTTGAAAAGTTTATGAATTCATTCCGCCAAAACCTCCAACAATTGGGAATTACCTTAAAACTTAGGTTTGTAGATACAGTTCAGTATGAAGCCCGTGTTCTTGAATCGGATTTTGACATGATTAGCCATCTTTGGACGAATTCTTTATGCCCAGGCAATGAGCAAGTCTATTACTTTAGCCACAAAACTGCTGATCAGAAAGGCAGCAGTAATTATATTGGGGTTAAAGATCCGATCTTGGAAGCCCTCGCGCAAAATGTGGCTCATGCAAAAACAGCTGAAGAACAAACTGCCGCTGTTCATGCCTTAGATCGGGTTGTTATGGGGCAGAATTTGTTTATTCCTATGTTTTACGATAATATGATTTATTGGGCTTATTGGGCCGAGCGGGTCGATTTTCCACCCTTTGATCCAGTGGTTGGAACAAATGTTCTTGAATGGTGGTGGTCCAAGTCGCCAACCCCGGCTTCTACCCAAGAATCTTCCTCAGACAAACCTTCTTTTTTTCAACGTATCATTGCTTGGTTTAAAGTTTGAATAGACTTTTTCCGCAACTGTCGCCTTTTGATTCATGGCACTCTCCAAAAAATAGTAGGATAAAATTAACCTCAATCTTTATATACTAATCATAGTTTTTTTAATTGAACAGGAGAAACGCCAGTGAAAAACACAGCGGTAGCTGTTGCGACTAAAAAGCATCCTTTTCACTTAGTTGATTCAAGTCCCTGGCCATTTGTAGGAGGGTTATCCGCCTTAATTTTAGCCATTGGTGGCGTATTAGCTATGCATGGTTTAGATCCATGGATTTTCCCTATTGGGGTTCTCATGGTGCTCTTAACCCTATTTTCTTGGTGGCGAGATGTGGTGCGAGAAGGCAATACCCCTGGTCTTCATACCTGTGCTGTGCAGCGCGGTTTAAGGGTTGGTATGGTGCTATTCATTTGTTCCGAGGTGATGTTTTTCGTGGCATTTTTCTGGGCTTACTTTCATGCAGCCCTATTCCCCACAGAAGCAACCGGCCATGTTTGGCCCCCTAAAAATATTATCCCTTTTGATCCTTTTCATCTTCCTTATTTTAATACACTGGTCCTGCTTTTATCGGGGACAACGGTGACTTGGGCGCATCACGCTTTGTTGGAAAATAATCGCAAAGATGTTTTGCAAGGATTGGGTCTGACCATTGCTTTAGGACTTTTGTTCACATCTGTTCAAGGAATTGAATATGCCCATGCCGCCTTTGCCTTTAAAGATGGCATTTACCCCTCAACATTCTTTATGGCGACGGGGTTTCATGGTTTCCATGTCATCGTTGGTACGCTTTTTTTGGGTGTGTGTTGGATTCGCGCATATCGCGATGAATTTACCCCAGATCATCACGTGGGGTTTGAGGCCGCAGCTTGGTATTGGCACTTTGTTGATGGTGTTTGGCTATTTCTGTTTATTTCTATT
>Ga0116230_10003051_pt1 | contig 16235 bp, 18 predicted proteins | sample S1TSphfallax_3_FD_88678 | JGI IMG/M metagenome (GOLD analysis project Ga0116230, IMG submission 88678) | Host-associated microbial communities from peat moss isolated from Minnesota, USA - S1T2_Fd - Sphagnum fallax MG | ecosystem: Host-associated > Plants > Peat moss > Unclassified | place... | reverse complement strand
GCAGCCGGGATTTCAGCGCGCTCACTGAAATCGGCTTGCCGAACGCCTCGCTCCCCAGCGGCGCCAGCCAGGACAAATAAGCGTCGGACCGCACCGCCTGCATCTCCACAATCAGCGACTGGCTTTCATGCGCCGCCATGCCCGCGGCCTCCCCCACTTTCTGCCTGGCAAACCGCTTTGGCGTATTCTGGCCATACAGTGCGTGCCCGGTTTCATGCAGCACGCCCATCAAAGCGGCGGCAAAATCATCCTCATCATACCGCGTGGTGATCCGGATATCGGTTTGCGTACCGCCACAAAACGGGTGCGCCGAACGGTCCAGCCGCGCATGCCTGAAATCCAATCCCGCCGCCTGGCTGAGCTCTCGGCATAATGCCTCTTGCGTGTCCATCGCGTAGGGCCCAGGCGGCAAGGCCTCAGCTTGGCTGCGCTGCTGCAACTCCTCTGCAGCCGGCAAAGCGGTTTTCAAAAATGCTTCGTAATTCGCAAATATCGGCCGGATTTCGGCCGCGGTTATCCCGCGCTGATACTCGCCCATCAGCGCATCATACGGCGTCACCCCCAGCGTCTGCGCCAGAATTTCAGCCTTCTCACGGGTTAATCGCACAACCTCGGCAAGCGCCTCGCGCACCATCGAAAAATCGGAACTCGGCCGCGCCACCCGCCAGATGGTTTCGCAAACCGAATTGGCGCGGGAACTTGCCTCAACCAGCGCGCGCGGAATGGCGGTGGCCCGCAAATGCGCCTCCCGCATCAAAGCGAGATTGGCAGCCTCCCATTCGTCGTCCGGCATCGCCACAGCCGCCAGATCATCGGCAATCGCCGCGTCGACCAGCATCTCGTGCGACAATCCGGCCAGCGTCGCCATCTGCTCGCCCCGTGCCTCAGCACCTCCGGCCGGCATCATCGCCGCCGCATCCCACCCCAACACCGCTGCCGCTTCGTTGAGAACCGCAATGCGCGCGAAGCCTTGCTTCAATCTGTCATAGGCACGTGCATCGGCGTTCATGGCTCTTGCAACCTCTTGCGGGCAAAAAAGAAGAATTCAAACACCAGAACAATCGCAAAACCGAACCACGTCAACGCGTATTCATAGTGGTTATTGGGCGGCTGCGGCAAATGCTGGGCCGGCTGCGGCAGTGCCGAGCCGGTGGGCGGCATCGGCCCCATGGCAACCAGCGCAAACGGCGCTACATCGGGCAGCCCCATCGCCGTGCCAATCTTGACCGCGTTGAAGGTATAATAGAGCCCGGCCGCCGGATCATCCTGCCCGGCGAACCATCCCGGTGACTCCGTCTTATGGATATACCCAACCACGTCGACCCTACCGGCCGGCATCACCACCGGCACCGGCACGCGTTCCGGCACCCATCCCAGATCAACCAAAATCACCCGCCCGGACGGCTCCTGCAGCGGCTGAATCAACTGCCCCCCTTCAACCGGCGTCACCGGCCCGTCATGCACCTCATCGCCGTATAATACCGCCTTGCCCGGTATCCACACCCCGGAGACGATCACCTTTTGAAACCGGTTCGGATGCGCCGGCAGCGCAATCGGCGGCGAGATTTCGGCGACATGAATCTGTGCCAAAATCCCCTCCTTCCATTGCAGCCGGTATAACTGCCAGATCCCAAGGCCGATCAGCAGCCAAAAGCAGATAAAGGCGGCAATGCCCGGTCCCCGCAGCCGCCGCCACTTCGGGTTATTCCGGGACCAAAGCGGATTCATTGCAGGAAGCGGTTCTTTTTCTGAAGAAAAAGAACCAAAAAGACTCTGTTAATCCCAGCCTTGGGCGCTGGAACGTTCAACGCCCATCAACCGTAGGGCGGGTGAGCGCGGCGTAACCCACCATCATTATCAACCGGCCGTAATCGCACTCCGGCCTAGAAAATAGATGCACACGAACAGGAACAGCCAGACCACGTCAACGAAATGCCAGTACCAGGCCGCCGCCTCAAAGCCGAAATGCCGCTGCGGATTGAACTGATGTCCCATCGCGCGGAACAGGCAAACCGCCAGAAAAACCGTCCCGACGATCACATGCACGCCATGGAATCCGGTGGCGATGAAGAAGGACGAAGCAAAAATGCCGCCATGATAGAACGGAAACGGCGAATGCGTATATTCCCAGCCCTGACCGCACAGGAACGCGATTCCAAGCAGCACCGTAACGGCCAGGCCCTGCACGGTGCCCTTATTGTCACCCTCCAGCAGGCAGTGATGCGCCCAGGTGATGGTCGTGCCGGAAAGCAGCAAATCCATGGTGTTGAAAAGCGGTATCGCAAACGGATCGATCGTATGCAGCCCCATCGGCGGCCAAACCGGCGCATAGGCCACACCCATGGCGCTCGGATAGAAGAAATAGTTGAAGTAATTCCAGAAGAATGAAACGAAAAACATCACCTCGGAGCTGATGAACAGCGCCATTCCATACCGCAGCCCCACCTGCGTGACGATCTTATGCAGCCCCGGCACCTGACTTTCCCGCACCACATCCCGCCACCACAGAAACATGATGGAAAACGTGCTGAGGGCGCCGATGGCGAGCACAATAAAATTGTCGAAATGGGCCGCGAAAATAATCCCGGTAAACACCAGCAGCGCCGACACCCCGCCGAACAAAGGCCAGATGCTGGGCGTCACCAAATGATACGGATGCGGAACCGTAGACTTGATCTGGTCGGTCGCCGTATGCAGTGTTCCGCTCATTTCGCCCCTCTCGAAGTCTCAAGTTTCGCGTCGCGATGACGGAGCGGCGAAGCCGCGGCGTCTGAATCGGGTCGCGCAGTGTTCATCACCACATTTGCCCGTATTCGTGCAGTTTCACCACGGCGATCGCATAAATCAAAACGCAAAAAGCCGCCAAAACGCCCAATAGCGCGAAATTCCGCCCCCGCTGCCGGCGCTTGAACTCGGCCACCATTTCCGGCGACCAATGTTCATGCTCGATTCTCATACCAGCCGGTCGATCGCGCAGGCCCCGAATAGCGCGAACAAATAAATCAGCGAGTATTTGAAGGCGGCCCGCGCCGGCGCATCATTGGACAGACTGATCCCCGCCGCATCCTGCTGATCCCGTAATACCGCCCAGGCATAATAAACAAACGCGGCGCCCAGCGCCAAAGCAGACGCACCATAAAACCGCCCGGAAAAACCCAGCCAATAAGGCAGCAAGGCCACCGGCAGCAAAATCGCCGTATAGACAAAAATGCAAACCCGCGTATGCCGCGCGCCTTCCACCACCGGCAGCATCGGCACTCCGGCCCGCTTATAATCCTCGGAAGCGTAGAGCGAGAGCGACCAGAAATGCGGCGGCGTCCAGAAGAACACGATCGCAAAAAACAGCACCGGCAATACGGCGATATTCCCGGTCGCCGCCGCCCAGCCGATCAGTGGCGGAAACGCGCCAGCCGCACCGCCGATGACGATGTTCTGCGGCGTGCGCCGTTTCAGCCACATCGTATAAATGAAAACGTAGAACGCGATTGAAGCCGCCAGCTCCGCTGCCGCCACCGCGTTCGCCACCACCGCCATCAATAGAACCGAAGAAATCGCGAGCACCACGCCGAACCCGAGCGCTGAGCCAGGCTCAATCCGCCCCGCCGCCACCGGCCGCGTCGCCGTGCGCTTCATCACCGCGTCGATATCACGGTCATACCACATATTGATAGCGCCGGCGGCCCCGGCGCCGATGGCGATGCACAAAACTGCCGTCACCGCCAAAATCGGATTCATGTGAACCGGCGCCACCGCCAGCCCGATCGCACCGGTGAACACCACCAGCGACATCACCCGCGGCTTCATCAGCGCGAGCCAGTCGGAAGCCGTCGCCCCAAGCTCCGAAGAATTTAAAAGAAGCGTGTCACTCATAATGCTTACCGAATAACCGGCACATCCTCAAAAGTATGATGCGGCGCCGGCGACGGCACGGCCCATTCCAAGGTCGTCGCCCCCTCGCCCCAATAATTCGCCGGCAGCGTCTCTTTTGAGCTGAAAATCCGGTAGAGAATATAGAAGAAAACCGCCGTCGACGCGCCGGAGAGAAAAGCACCGCAGGACGAGACGAAATTCCAGCCGGCAAAAGCGTCCGGGTAATCCGGATAGCGCCGCGGCATACCAGCGAGCCCCAGGAAATGCTGCGGGAAGAAGGTCAGATTAACCCCGACAAACGTCGTCCAAAAATGCACCTTGCCCCAGAATTCCGGATAAGGATGCCCGCTCATCTTGCCGATCCAGTAATAGAACCCGGCAAAAATCGCGAACACCGCGCCCAGCGAAAGCACATAATGAAAATGCGCGATCAGGAAATAGTCATTATGCAGTTCCTGGTCGAGCCCGGCCTGCGCCAGCACCACCCCGGTCGCCCCGCCGATGACGAACAGGAAAATAAACCCAATCGCCCACAGCATCGGCGTCTTGAACTCGATCGACCCGCCCCACATCGTCGCAATCCAGGAGAACACCTTGACACCGGTCGGCACCGCGATCACCAGCGTCGCCACTTCGAAATAGACCCGGCTGTCATCCGAAATGCCGGAGACGAACATGTGATGCGCCCAGACGATGAAGCCCACGAAACCGATCGTCACCATGGCGTACACCATGCCGAGATACCCAAAGACCGGCTTTTTCGAAAACGTCGAGACCACATGGCTGATCACGCCGAAGGCCGGCAGAATCATGATGTAGACCTCCGGGTGCCCGAAGAACCAGAACAGATGCTGGAACAGCACCGGATCACCGCCGCCCGCCGGCTCGAAGAACGAAGTGCCGAAATTGCGGTCCATGATCAGCATCGTCACCGCGCCGGCCAGCACCGGAATCGCCAGCAGCAACAGGAACGCCGTCACCAAAATCGACCAGCAGAACAACGGCATCTTGAACATCGTCATGCCGGGCGCCCGCATGTTCAAAATAGTGGCGATGAAGTTGATCGCCCCAAGCAGCGACGAAATCCCCGCCAGATGCAACGAGAACAACGAGAAGTCGGTGGCGATTCCCGGCGAATACTGGGCGTTATCCAGCGGCGGATAAAGCGTCCACCCGGCCCCCGTCCCCTCGCCGATGGTCAGACCAAGCATGATGAAAACAAACCCGGCCGCCAAAAACCAGAAGCTCATATTATTCAGCCGGGGAAACGCCATATCCGGCGCCCCGATCATCATCGGCACGAACCAGTTGCCCATGCCGCCGATCAATGCCGGCATCACCATCCAGAAGATCATCAGCAGGCCATGCGCCGTGATGATGGAATTCCATTCCGAGCCGCTGGTGACCAGATGGTTATGCGGATACATCAGCTGCGCCCGCATGATCATCGAAAGGATGCCGCCAACGCTGCCGCCGATCACCGCCATGGTGATGTAGAGCGTGCCGATATCCTTATGATTGGTGCTCATCAGCCAACGCTGAACGAAGCCCGGCTTGGCGTGACCATGCTGGCCATGCGCATCATGCGCGTGGTCTGGCGCGATAACCTCATGCGGATCATGTGCGGTGAACGACATTTACGCGCTCCTTAAATCGCGGGCCGGGACATAACCCAACCGTTCTGCGTTTTTATCCAGCAGGTTCATTTGGTAAGCTCAGCGAATTGGCCAACCGGCGGCGGCGAGGATATCAGGTTCGGCGCCAATGAATTTTCCGTGTAGTTGGCCTGCGCCACCTTGATCCAGGCCAGATAATCGGCCATCGGCACGGCCTTTATCTCAATCGGCATCGCGTCATGGTTGAGGCCGCAAATCTGGTTGCACTCGCCATAATAGGTGCCGGGCTTGGTAATCAGCGTCCAGCTATTCTGGATCGAACCCGGGATTGCATATTTCTGCACCCCCAGCGACGGCAGATAGAAGCCGTGCAGCACATCGCTGCTGGTAATATCGAATTTGATCTTCTCGCCCACCGGCAGCACCAGCGGATGGTCGACGCTCAACCGGCGGATCTGGCCGGGCTGCAATTCGTTATCCGGGATCATGTAGCTGGTATAATCCAATCCCGGCACCGACTGGTAATTATATTCCCAATACCACTGATGCCCGGTGACGGTGACCGTCATATAGGGGTTGCTGTCATCGCCCTCATACCAGATCAGGCTCAGCGACGGCCCGATGATAATCGCCAGCAAAATGGTCGGAACCACCAGCCAGATCACCTCGACCAGTGTGTTATGGGTCAGCTGGCTCGGCACCTTATTGGCTTTGTGATTGAACCTGATCATCACATAAGCCATCAGCAGGCCGACAAACCCGACCACCCCGGCCATGATCCAGAGCACGTATTTCATCAGCCAGTCGATCTGCGCCTGCATCGGGCTGCCGGCGGCCGGAAACCACCACTGCCAGTTATGCGGCGCGTTCACATAGCTATCGGCAGCGGCAAGGGGGTCAGGCGCGGCGGATTGCGCAAACGCGGCATGCCCGGCCGCCAGGGTGAGCAGCACCGCACAGAAAAGCCAACCCGACGCTCGCTTCATTAACAGTATCCTGCCTGCCCGGGCCGTTCAGCCGGCCCACACAGCAACCTGATATAAGCCCCTTCTCAGAAGATCAAGTAACGGACGGCTTAACCGGGCATCGCTTCAGGGCTGCGCGGGCTTCATCCCCGCCCTCGGGTGGCTCGCCATCTTTTCACGGAAAACATTATCGGCAAGCTTTTGTTGCTCGGCCGGGAAACGCTCATACAACGCCTGGAACGACGCCGCCAATTTCTGCATGTTTGCGGACTGGATCTGCGCGATTTGCGCGTAGGACTGCATATCCGCCACCGCGTTCATGGTCGCCAAATTGGCGCCCCGGGTGGCAAAAGCCTGCTCCATCTGCGCCGCATTTTCGCGCATCACCTGCGCGAACGCCGCCCATTCCGGCTCCTCGGCAGGGGTGATCTGCAACTGGTCATGCAGTGCCTGAATATGCGCCTCGACACTATGCCGCGGCGAGGCGGCGGCGGAAGCCGGCGCGGTCTGCGCCAGGACCGCGCCGGGCAATGCCACGGCCGGTAGCGCCAGAACGGCCAAAACCGCAGCGCCGCGGAACAACGAATAGCGTTTCATGGGGGTACTCCGTGATGCGTAAGCTGCATTAGCGTTTCAGAAGGGCATTTACGCCCCGGGCCTCGGCATCGAGGCTGTCAATGCGGGGCGTAATAATAGCCGGGCGGCGGCGCATAATAGACCGGCGGCGGGGGCGCATAATAAACCGGCGGCGGGGGCGCGTAATAAACCGGCGGCGGGGGCGCATAATAGACCGGCGGCGGCGCATAATACCGCGGCGCCAGCGCGCTCCCAACCACCGCGCCCACGCCCAAGCCCAGCAGCGCGCCACCGACAAAATTGCCGCCGCAATTATAGCAGCCCCCGCCATGCCAGTAGGCCTCGGCGGTGAGCGGCGAAGCAGCCAGGGCCGTTGCGAGCAGCAGTGTGCTCGCCAACCGCGGTCGGATTTTCATCTGCATGACTATAATCCTTAAACTGCCTACGTTTTCCCGTAGGTAGGTTAAATTGGGGTTAGCGTACGCCAGTCAAGGCGTAGCCTCACCAAAGACCCAGGATGTGGCAGCAATAAGGCTGGCGTTTCGCAGTTTGCTACCGAATGTAACAGCTCCGCCTAAGGTCGCTGGCGGCGCCTAATTTCGCATCTCGATGAGACGGAACAAGCCCAGCGGCCACATCCGCTTCACCGTAGCGGACGACAAATCCGTCTCCGCGAACATATGACCGATCCGAAAATCCGGATGCCAGCCCAGCAGCGATGACGCCGGCGCCAATGCCCGCTCGACCCACCAGACCGGGCCGCGCTCGACCGCGAAATGATTAACGAAAAGTATCGTGCCGCCCGGCTTCACCACCCGCCGCAACTCCGCCACCAGGCTCCGCGGGTTCGGCACCACGCTGGCCACGAACATCGCCACCGCAATATCGAACTGTCCGTCCGCGAAGGTCGTCGCCTGCGCGTCCATCTCCAGCAGGGCTTCGATATTGCGCAACCCCGCATCCGCGACCCGCTCGCGCGCCTGCTCCAGCATCGGCGCCGACAGGTCGATCCCGGTCACCCGTTTGTCGGCCGCATAAAGCGGCAATGCCAAGCCGGTACCAACGCCGACCTCAAGCACGTTCTCCCCCGCCGAGCGGTTAACAGCCGCCACAGCCTCCCGGCGCGCGACCCGGGAGATCATGCCAAAGCCGAAATCATATATCCCTGCCCAGCGGCGATAGGCCGTGCGGACGGCATGCAGGTCCATTGGCGCCTTGGGGCCCAGGGAACTGGAGCCGCGCCCTGCAAGTTTCAGCGATTTTGTCGCGCCGTAAGCCTCGGCCATGTTGCCACCCTTAGCTGTAACCTAAATGCCTTTTAGCCTTTGGCGCAAAACCCGGTACCGAGGCAATGGGCTGGGTCCGCTCAAACCCCGATTATCGCCGTCTGGCTGTCGAATAACTGCGCGGTCCCGGCTCGCGCCAGCGCCAGAAGTGCGGCAAACGCGGCGTCGTCAAAGGTCGCCTTTTCCGCCGTGGCCTGAATCTCCACAATACCGCCGCCCCGGGTGAGGATAAAATTGGCATCCGCATCGGCCGCGGAATCTTCCGCGTAATCCAGGTCCAGCACCGGCACGCCATGGTAGATACCGCAGGAAACCGCCGCCACCTGGCCCACCAGCGGGTTCGCCTTGATGACGTTCTTGGCCTGCAAATGCCGTATCGCCAGCGCCAGCGCCACATAGGCACCAGTAATACTGGCGCAACGCGTGCCGCCATCGGCGTTCAGCACATCGCAATCCAGCGTGATCGTCAGCTCGCCCAGCAATTTGCGGTCCACCACCGCCCGCAGGCTGCGCCCGATCAGCCGTTGAATCTCCTGGGTCCGCCCCGATTGCTTGCCGCGCGCCGCCTCCCGGTCGCCGCGCGTATGGGTTGCGCGTGGCAGCATGCCATACTCCGCGGTAACCCAGCCCTCGCCTTGCCCACGCATGAAACCGGGAACCTTGCCCTCGACGCTGGCGGTGCACAGCACCTCCGTGCCCCCATCTTGATCAGCGCCGAGCCTTCGGCATGGTGCGAAAACCCGGTCGTGATGCTCAACTCCCGCAGCCCGTCAAAATTCCGTCCCGATGGCCTTATCATCCTGCTATCCTCAATTATCTTGCGTCATCGCGAGAAAGCCGCGCATTCTTGCATCAAAGCGCCTCATACGCGAGGTTAACCCCATGGACCATAGCCACAAGCCCATCCCACGCCAGCCGCCGCGCCTGCCGCCGGGCCTCGACCAGCGCTCCGCCGCGGTCCTGCGCGAAATCGTCGAACAATATGTCGAAACCGGCGAACCGATGGGCAGCCGAACCCTCTCCCGCCTGCTGCCGCTCAACCTCTCCCCCGCCACCATCCGCAACGTCATGGCCGACCTCACCGATGCCGGTCTGCTATTTTCGCCGCACACCTCCGCCGGCCGCCTGCCGACCGATCGCGGCCTGCGCCTCTTCGTCGACGGCCTGCTGCAATTCGGCGAGCTCTCCGATGACGAGCGCAACACCATCAACACCGCCCTCGTGCAGTCCGGCCGCTCCTTACAGGAGACCTTGGCCCAGGCCAGCTCAATGCTGTCCGGCCTTTCCGCCGCCGCCGGCCTGGTGCTCGCCCCCAAAGGCGACGGCCCGGTCAAACACATCGAATTTGTCCCCCTAAGCCCCGGCCGCGCCTTGGTCGTGCTGGTCTCCGCCGACGGTCAGGTCGAAAACCGCATCGTCGAAACCCCGCCCGGCATGCCGCCATCGGCACTGCAACAAGCCAGCAATTACCTCAACGCCCAGCTATCCGGCCTTTCCCTCTCCGAACTGCGCAAGCGCGTCGCCGCCGATATCGGCGCCGATCGCACCGCCTTGGACGCGCTGACCAACAGCGTCATCGAAGCCGGTCTGGCCACCTGGTCCAACGAAGGGCGCGCCGGCTCCCTCATCCTGCGCGGCCAAAGCCGCCTGCTGGCCGATGTCGACCAGCTCGAAAAACTTAGCCACATCCAGTCCCTCTTCGAACGCCTGGAAACCGAGGAGACCATGCTCCGCCTGCTGGACCTGGCCGAAACCTCCGACGGGGTGCGGATTTTCATCGGCGCCGAATCCGGCCTGTTCGGCGCTGCCGGCGTCTCGATGGTCGTCGCCCCGGCCCGCAACGCCCAGGACCGTATCGTCGGCGCCATCGGAGTCATCGGCCCCACCCGCATCAATTACGGCAAAATCATCCCGGTCGTGGACTACACCGCCCGGGTGATCGGGCGAATGCTAGGATAGCAGGGCGTTCTTTTCTGAAGAAAAGAACCAAAAGACTTTTTTGTTCTGGGGCATGGGCGCTCAACAATCCCGGTTACAACCACGCTTTCCTGCAGCTCTAAAAGATACTACCTTTGGTTGCATGCGGATCGTTGCCACCCTGGTTTTAGCCGTTCTGCTTTTAACCCTCGCCGCCCGCCTGCGCCCCCCGGAATATGACGAGGCCTATTCAATTTTTCTGACCGCTGGCGACGCCCGGCCGGCCTGGCCCCACGGCGTCTTCCATCCCGGCGACGTCCGCACCCTCTACCTCGGCGACCCCAGCCCAACGAAAATAGCCCGCGACCTGCGCACCGGCGACGTCCATCCGCCGCTCTACTTCTGGACCCTCGAATACTGGCGCCGGCTAACCGGGCCCAGCTGGTTCGCCGCCCGCCTGCTCTCGGTCCTGTTCGCCACCGCGTCCCTCGCCGCACTGGCCTGGCTCGCAACCCTTGCGGAAATACCGGTTGCGAGCACCCTGCTGATCGCCCTCCTCAGCTACGGTTTTGCCTATACCGGCATCGTCGCCCGCGGCTTCGCCATGGCGCAATTTCTGAACGTTCTCGGCATGGCCTTTGCCTACAAGGCAACGACATCTCGAAAATGGCCGTTTGCTCTGGCCGGCGGCATCGCCTTCGGCGCCGCCGGCTTCACCAATTATCTTGCGATCTTCATCGGCGCCGCCACGGTCTTTAGCCTTTTCATCCGCCGCACCGGCAAAGGATTAGCCGCCTCCGCCCTCGCCGGACTGGCGGCCTTCCTGCCGCCGATCGGTTATTTCTATGCCGCCCAGCATAATTCGCGCATCGGCCAGTTCGTCGCGTTTTCATCCGTTCACGCAATATTTCTGCTCGCCAAAGACAGCGCCGCCGCCTGGTTCGGCGGCCTTCCGCTCTATGCCGGGCGAGCAGGCGATTTCGTGGCGGCGGCGCTCTCCCTCCTCATCGCCATTTGTGCAGGTTTCATCTTGAAAAACTGGAAACCTGACGTGTTGCCATTGGGCCTCGCCACGGTCGCGACCCCAGCCGGCCTGCTCGCACTCGGCCTGATATTCAACAACACCCCGATCGAAATTCGCTACCTCGCCTTCAGCCTCCCGTTCATGGCTCTGCTGCTCGCGCAAGCCCTGCCCCGCCGGCTGTTCTATGTCGTGCTTAGTTTTCAGGCATGCGGCATCGCCGGCCTCATCTTTGCGCCCGCCACCATGCAGCCCCAGGGCATCGCCGCCCGGCAATCGCGAGAATTGACAACGGCTTCCTCGCTTTTCCTGCTGCCTTTCGGCAATGACGGCGTCGGCATTCCCGGACCCTTCATCGCCACCGCAACGAACAATATTCGCCTCGAACTCCTCAAACCCGGATCCCCGCCCGATCTCACCGCAGAACACCGCGTCATTCTAACAACCATCGCAATCGACACGGGCAGCAAGCAGCAAATCGCAACTAGTTTAGCAAAATTTAATACCGATCCTTGCTGGGCTCCCAAATCTTCAACATTTTACTTCAAAGTTTTCATTCGAACCTGCGAGACCCATTAAAGCCACATTAAAATGCCGCAGGATTTCTAGTTTTGAACAACTCTCGTTTGCAATGCGGACCTATCACGCCCAATAGATGTTCGAACGCAAGGAGTTTTGAAAACATGAAGATCAGGCTGGGTTACGACATTACGATGACCCATCCGCAATACACACCAATGTTGCTGATGTTGAACATTCACTACTCGCGCGCCTCGCATATTCTTATCCCCGATCACATGGTCACCAGCCCGGCGGTGGACCTCACCCAATATCGCGACAGCTTCGGCAATTGGTGCACGCGCCTGGTTGCCCCGCCAGGCCAGATCCGCTTCTCCACCGACGCGCTGATCTTCGATCCCGGCACCCTCGATCGCTACGAGCCTGACGCCATCCAACATGACGTCTCCGAATTGCCCGACGAGTGCATGCAGTTTTTGCTCGGCAGCCGCTATTGCGAAACCGATAAATTGATGGATGTCGCCTGGGCCAATTTCAATTCGGCCCCGCTCGGCTGGGGCCGGGTCCAGGCCATTTGCGATTTCGCCCATAACCAGATCACCTTCGGCTATCAGCACGCGCGCAGCTCCCGCACCGCCTATGAAGCCTATCAGGAGCGGGTCGGCGTCTGCCGCGACTTCGCCCATCTCGCCGTCACCCTTTGCCGCGCGATGAACATCCCGGCCCGCTATTGCACCGGATATCTCGGCGATATCGGCGTACCCAGAGATCCGGCGCCGATGGATTTCAGCGCCTGGTTCGAAGCCTATCTCGGCGGCCACTGGCACACTTTCGATGCGCGCCACAACGTCCGCCGCACCGCCCGCGTGCTGATCGCCCGCGGCCGCGACGCCGCCGACATCGCCATCTCAACCGTCTTCGGCCCCAGCATGCTGAACAACTTCCATGTGTTTACTGACCAAGTTTCAGATTAGTCGCTCGTAAGGTGGGTTGGCGCGCAGCGCTAACCCGCCAACTCAACGCTCCACAGCCCGCCTGGCCGCCGTTGCCAACGCATCCGCCCGCTCGTTCATCTGGTCCCCGGAATGGCCGCGCACCCAGCGCCATTCGATGCGATGGGCTTTCGCCGCATCCAGAATCCGCCGCCATAAATCCATGTTCTTCACCGGCTCGCCGGCGGCATTGCGCCAATTCTTCCGCACCCAGCCGGTATGCCAACGAGTGATCCCGTTTTTCAAATACTCGCTATCGGTGTGCAGGATAATCGTGCACGGCCGCTTCAGCGCCTCCAGCGCTTCGGCCGCCGCGGTCAGCTCCATTCGGTTATTGGTCGTCTGCTCTTCCGCGCCCGAGAGCTCGCGCACATTATCCTTAAAGCGCAAAATCGCCGCCCAGCCCCCAGGTCCAGGGTTGGGCTTGCAGCCGCCATCAGTCCAGATCTCCACCACCTGGTTGCCGTCATCAGATTCCATAATCGGCCTCGGAGACGACGCTGCGGTGGAAGCGCAAGCGCCGGTAATAATCCAGCGGGTCTTTCGGCGTCACCAGCGCGCCTTCAGCGGCGTGCAGCCAGTCATACAGCCGCGTCAGCAGAAAGCGCATCGCCGAGCCTTGCGCCAGCACCGGCAGGGCAGCGCGCTCGGGCGGGCTTAAGGCCCGGTGGGCGGTATAGCCGCGCAGCAAGGCCCTGGATTTGGTGACATTGAAACTGAAATCACGCTCAAAACACCAGGCATTCAGGCAGACCGCCACGTCATAGGCATAGAAATCGGTCGCCGCGAAATAAAAATCGATCAGGCCGGAAATTTTTCCATCCAGAAAAAACACATTATCGGGAAACAGATCAGCATGGATATGCCCGGATGGCAGGCCCTGCGGCCAGTCCCGCAAAATCTCTCGCAAGGCAACGCTAAGCTCGGCGCCAAGGCCCGTCATAACCGTATCGGCCCGGCCTAGGCATCGCTCCAGCAACGGCGTCCAGCCGCTCGGGCCAAGCGCATTTGCCCGGATCGGCGCGAAGCCCGTGCCGGCAAGATGAAACCGCGCCAAAGCCGCGCCCAAAGGCTCGCAATGTTCAATCGTCACCCGGCGCGGCCAGACACCGGGCAAAAAGGTGGTAATGGCCGCGATCCGGCCGGCCAGCGGGTTGAGGTTGGCGGCATTCTTCGCCCGCACTGGCAGCGGGCAGGGCAGCCCCTGCGCCGCCAGATGCTCCATCAGTCCAAGAAACCAGGGCAGGTCCGCCGGATCGACCCGCTTTTCATATAGCGTGAGGATAAAATCGCCCTCGGTGGTTTTGAGGGCGTAGTTGCTGTTCTCCACCCCTTCCGCGATGCCGCGAAAGGCGACCACGCTGCCGATATCGAACAGCGCCAGAAATGCGGTCAGGGCCTCGTCGGTGACTTCAGTATAAACCGCCATGGGCGTAGATGACCGGACCAAAAATATCTGGCAAGGGTGGCCGCATGAAACACCCCGCTTTATTGCCGGCCTTCGGCGCCCTGCTCTTGGTTGCCGCCTGCAGCAGCCCGCCGCCTTTGGTCACCAACTGCCCAAACGTCGCCGTTCTCGAACAGGGCAGCACTTTGACGGCGTTTCTGCCGGGCCGGACCGACATCGCTGCCCAGATAACCCATGCCCAGATCACCGGCGTCGCCGGTTCCTGCACGCTTGAGAAAAAGAAGCATCTGCTGCAGGTGGTCTTCCAGGCCGGCTTTGCGGCAACCAACGGGCCCGCCAATACCAGCTCGACCCTGGATTTGCCCTATCTCGTCTCCCTCAGCCAGGGTGACACCATCGTTTCGGTCACCAACAACGTGATTCCGCTGAAATTCGACGGCAACGAGTCAACCGCCACGGCGACCAGCAAGCCGTTTAAATACGACCTGCCCAATGTCCCGGAGACCGCCGGCCTCGACATCCTGGTCAGCTTCCACCTGACCCCCGATCAGCTCGCCTATAACAACGCCCATCCCGGGCAATGACCGGCTGATCTACCGATCGCCGAAAATCGCCGAACCCACGCGCACATGCGTGGCACCCTCGGCGATGGCGACCTCAAAATCCGCCGACATGCCCATCGAACGGACGGGAAGGCCGTGCGTGTCGGCCATTTGCACCAGCAGCCGGAAATACGGAGCCGGATCGCCATTCGCCGGGGGGATGCACATCAACCCTTGCATTGCATCGCCGAAGCGGCCGCGCATGGCGCTGATAAAGCCATCGGCCCCGGCGGTCGAAACCCCGGATTTCTGCGGCTCGTCGCCGATATTCACCTGCACGAGCAGCGCCGGGCACCGGCCCGCCGCCATCGCGGCCGCCGCAATCGCATCCGCGAGCCGCGGCCGGTCCAGTGTTTGGATCATCGCCGCGAGCTTCACCGCCGCCGCGGCTTTATTGGTCTGCAGCCCACCGATCAGATGCAGCTTCGCGCCCGAATTGCCGGCCAGTATGGGGCCAAATTTCTGCTCGGCTTCCTGCACGCGGTTTTCGCCGAAAACCTGCTGTCCGGCCGCAACCGCCTCGGCAATCGCCGTCTGCGGATGGGTCTTCGACACCGCGACCAGCGTGATATCGCCCGGATGACGGCCCGCTTTCAACGCGGCGCCGGCCATCCGCGCTCGGATCTCCGCCAGGGCGGCAGCGACAGGCACCGGCTACAACGATATTAGGAGATGCATGGATGCACGGTTACTGGCATGGGGGCGCGCGGTAAAGCAGCGGCGGCGCAGCAAATTTCCGGTCTTATGGCTGTTCACCGATGCGCAGCGCCTGCCCGACCCGCTGCCGGCTGTCAAAAAATTGCCAAAACGCCTGTCCGGCGTGGTCTTCCGCCACGACGCGGCGCCAGGCCGCACGGCGCTGGCCAAGCGGGTCGCCGCCTTATGCCGGGCCCGGCAGATCCCGCTGGTCGTCGCAGGAGATGCAAGATTGGCGATCGCATTATCCGCCGGGATCCATCTGCGCGCCGGCGTTTGGCCAGGGCCGATCCGCACCCGCCGCCTGGTAACCTCGTCCGCTCATAATGTCGCCGAGCTCCGGCGCGCCGAAAATGCGGGAGCGCAAATTATCTTTCTCTCGCCTGCGTTCCAGACAGCCAGCCATCCCGGGAAGCCTGGTTTTGGGGCAATTCGCTGGTTGAATATCGCGCAAAGAGCCAAAAGCTCAGAAGTCTATTCTCTGGGTGGGGTAAGTGGAGAGAACATCCTTATCTTAGCACGTTTTTGCCAGGGTGTGGGGGCGATTTCCGCGCTCTGCTCTTGATTTAACAGTACTGTCACAATCTGTTGCTATCCAGCCACAGTTACTAGGAAATACAAACGCATACCAGAACGGTCATTGCCTGTTAGTGGTCTTCGGCTTTTAAGACGGCAATCCGTCCTGGCCGCGCGTGCGGCAGGGCAGCAGGGCGGCTTTAAAAAATACGCGACTCGGACGGGAGCAATTCCGCCGGAACACGGCATCT
>Ga0116230_10003047_pt1 | contig 16237 bp, 19 predicted proteins | sample S1TSphfallax_3_FD_88678 | JGI IMG/M metagenome (GOLD analysis project Ga0116230, IMG submission 88678) | Host-associated microbial communities from peat moss isolated from Minnesota, USA - S1T2_Fd - Sphagnum fallax MG | ecosystem: Host-associated > Plants > Peat moss > Unclassified | place... | reverse complement strand
TATTCTTAAAAAAATTGTTGAAAATCTTCAATAAGTTGAAAATTTTTACTTTCTTTTTTATTCCATATTTGAGGTTTGGGGAATATGTAGTTTGAATGATATAGGTTTACAAAATTTTACTTTCTCCCTTATTCCATACTTGAGGTTTGAAAAATATGTAATTTGAATGATATATATGTGTGTGTGTGTGTGTGCAACATGCAATTGTAATAAAGATCAACAATTATAATATGTTAGTCCACACTATGAAGGAAAATAGTTTTTTTTTATTTCAAGGAAAAAAATTATGTGAACTTAAGACTTGTCATTGTGTGTGTGTTTCTTTTTCCAATGTTGTATCAATCACAAGCATCCCAAAATTAAATAAATAAATAAATAAATAAATATAAATGGCAATATGTTAGTGAAATAAAAGAAGCTCCCAAACTAAAATTTGGATTGAAATGTGGTGAAAAAAAATTCCCCAAAAATCAAGGAATATGAGACCAATTTCATCACATTTCACCTGATTTTTTTGAAGTTTGATGTCAAATTTTCATCAAATTTAGATTGTTTAGACACTTTTCAAAAAACCTCTTGTTGTTTAATGCAAATTCTTTCAAAGAATTTATTTTAACTAGACCTTCCAAAGAATTTATGTGTTTCATAAATAAATAAATTTAGTGTGGCTTAAAATTTATGGATTTCTACCATAGGCTGCAACAAGCCACAATAGAGAAGAATTAATTTTTTTTTGTACTACCTATAAGATTTGTTTTTGCAACCAAATATGAGTAAATCTTGTTGTTAATGACTGCCAGTCTTACAACATTAAAAAAAAGCACTAAATAAATAAATAAATAATTATAATTTAAGTAAATAATTTAGATTTAATAATAATAATAATAATAATAATATGAATTAAAAAAAGAAAAGTAAACCAGACCCAAAACCTTGGAAAACAAATCAAAAGAGTCAGAAAATGATATCATGGTAAAAAATGAAGATGTTTCCCCCATCCACCCCCCTCCCCCATACCGTCATTAACCCCATGGATCACCGGGTGGTGACCGGGCATTCGGAAGGGCAGCCTGCATCTAGGGTACGGACTACCCAAGCAGGTGAACGACAGCCTTGGAGTGCAAGAAACTGCGTCTAGGATTCCGAGCAGAAGAACCTTTTGAGAGTACAGAGAATTGGGTTGTGTTCAAGGCACCGATTTCGAAGTTGGGTTGTTCTCAGATTGTGGTGATTCTTTTGATTTTTTGAAACGGATCTGAGCGATTGCTGTGTTGGGTAGCAGCTGCAAGTGTGCGTGTGTGTTTTGACCTAGTTTCAGTGGTTGCTTGAGAGAAGGGGATTTGCAGCTATGTCAGGAGCACAACAAGGGTATTACACTGATAGGCAACAGTATGGGACATTCCAAGCGCCGCCCTTCATGCAACAGCCACCGATTCCAAGTCCAGGCGGGATGTATTATCCATCTGTCCCAGGTTTTACTCTCTCCGTTCTTCCTCTTCCTCTTCTTCTTCCCAGCAGTTTGAGCTTCCTGTTCTTTTCCAGTATTGCTACATAGATAGCATCATTAGAGTTTCTAGCAGTTTCAGTCTCATCAACAACTGTGAGATATTCAAGTTATTTCAAAAGTGGGGCATCTTCTTCTTGTTCCAGTCTATACCCTATCACCCAGATGTCTGTAGTTGTGCCCCAAGAATCGAAGTTGCTGAAAGAAAAATGAAATATCGTGAATATAGATCTTGAAGCAAAGCGGTGAAATCATATCAGTGTGATCATCAGCGTCATATGTTTCTTGTGTATGTGGAGAATCTGGGATCACAACTAAAAATTTTCAGACTAGATAGACTATTAGGGTTAACATCTATCATGCTCCTAATATAAATCAAGAGCATGTCCAAGTGTACAAGCCCATGACCATGTATAACAAACACCCATTTGGGGCTTTCTCTCATTCTGTGCAGCTTTCCCTCGGGTAGCAGATGGTATTCCCTTAAGTGGAAATTACAACTATTATCCAGGTGGCAGATTGGAGCATCCCATTCGTGAGGGTTGCTGTCATCATGGAGACCCAAATAACCTTCCATTTTGCGGGCTTGGATATGGCTGGTTCTTGTAAGACTTTTGAACTTGAGCCTACTAAAAGCATGAGTATTTGTTTAATAATGTGGTTAGACACTTGATTAATTAAGAGACAAACACTAATGGATTACTATTCATGGATATGATTTGGCTTGAGTGCTAGGCAACATCATGACTGAGTCTTCCTGTTGCTTCTTGAAATGCGAGAGAAACTCAGGATACAGATTTCATATAGTGGTCTGCCCAGAATTTTAGGCAGGCTCTTTTATGCTTATCTACTTCCACCATTGAGAGCTGATGAGGCCAGTGGGTAGTCATGGCAGCTTATCATTGCTATCTGCGATGAAAGTGATGGTCTCACACTTTGTGAGTGACTCTCATAAGGGTATGACTGCACTCATTGTCATGTTACCTTCAAATGGTTGTTGTTGCAATTTCACACATACGGATATGATTTGGCAGCTGGGAAGAAAAATTGTAGGGTTACAATTGGGTGAAATGGATGTGGATTGGAGAATAGCTTGTTGTCATCACATGCTTTTCACCACCTGCATACTCATGGGCATCAACATGTCAATCCAATGACCCAAATGGTTGGTACTCATGATTACCATGCAAGTGGTCATTGGCTCAATTCCGCATTAGGCCATGTGCTTGATGTTACCTACTATAGTGCACCCAAGCTATAATTGGGGTCATCTGGGTCAACCAGTCACTTGACAGAAATCCATGTGAGGAATGCGAGGCAAACCCTGAGGAGTGTTTGTCAATTGTGTGGGCATCAAATTGATCATCAAATGGAATGTGTCAAGATTGTTCCATAAGTATCTTGGATACATGGAGATTTGCACCTTATACATGAAGAATCACTGGAGGGTTGGTGCCTATTTAACTGCTGTATCAAATTTGTTCTGACCTCCATTTGCAATTTCATTGAGCAGGTTCCTCTTGGGTTTTTTCTTCATTGGTGTTCCATGGTATGTTGGAGCATTTATTTTCTGTTGCCTTACTCACGACTACAGAGAACGTTCTGGACTAGCTGCATGTGCCATTGCGGTATTGTCATTCCTTCTCTCACTTTGTTCCCACTACCTCCCTGTTGTTGCTGTTCACAAAGTGCTCAATTATTTAAGTCCCACTACCTCTCCATTGTTGCTGTTCCAAAGTTCTTAATTCTTTAGAAATGAAAATCATTTTAATGGTTTGCCAGCTTCCTCATTCATAAACTTTGACGAGCAAGTCTTGCTGTGAAACTTGAGTGAGATTCTGCAAAGGAGGGAAATAACAGCTTCTATTGGAAAGTACCGTGTTTTGTACACTTGCTGTTCTGTCGAAGATTGTTTTCTTTGTGTATCCTTTGGAGTTCAAGAAAGTGGTTTCAGGTAGTTTGTCTATGAAAGCTGATGTTGCAAGAACTTCTGCAAAAAAATTCAGTGAAGGTGTGCCAAGTAGTGCAAAGGTGTTTGTTTTGAAGGCTGATGTTTTCTGATGTTTTGTTTCATGCAGGCTATAATGCTCTTCTTGGTTGGTGGTGGCATTCACATAACATACTTCTTATGACTTAAGTACATCAAAATGGTCATCACTCGATAACTTGTTCGATTCATTTTTTTGGCTGTTTCAGCATAAGAAATCTAGACACTACTGCAATATGCTGCAAGAGTGTTAGCAGCCTTATGTGTGACTCAAAATGTAGATTATCTGTAGCTTTTACAAGAAGTTGATTTTACTTGAAAAATGAAAGCCTTAGTTTGGAGCTTCTGATATACTCACAGGATGAAGTGTGACTAAATCTGTCTTTCTTGAAACTTTGGGGAAGAATAAATTTCACACAATGTCCATTTCATTTTCTTAGAACTTTATTTAATTTCTATTGATGTGCATCCAAGGCTCAAGCCTTTGGGCATGAATAAATATTCTGTTTTGTCCACTAAACTGAAATTTTGCCCTAGCTATGCAGGTGAAAATTAAACCTCATTAGAGCATATCCTACCTTGACACTTAGAATTGGCAGTTTTTGCTGAAGTATGTGGTAACCTAGTGGCAGAGACTAAACCCTAAACCCTAAACCCTTTGATTTTAACTGAATTCAATTCTCTAAAAATCTGGCAAAGAATTGGTTTGTAGTTACTTTGAATTGTTAGTATACCAGATTGCAATATTGTGTGTCTATTGTTCATAGCTCAAATTAAACATAGTGTGATAGAGCAACAAAAAAAGTTTGAAATAAGTAAGACTTTCAATCAAGATCCAAAGTGCATGGAAGTATCTCTGCACTTCAATGTACAATACTTCCATGCACTTTGAATGCATTTTAAGTTGCTACAAATGTTAGGAAAATCACTCTGTGCATTCTGTGGCAATGAAGGAAGATTGCACAATTCTTCCTCAATAGTAACAAAGAATGCTTAGTTCCAGAGTATGCATACAGGTAGAATGCTACACTGGAGGAAATATCGAAGAAAAACTGCTGTTTCCAGTCTTCTTGGGATTGCTGGGTTTCTGCAGCCTACCTCATGCGTAACACAGGATATCAGACTTGCAAGGTCTGCAAGGCTTTCCTGATGAAATGCTTTCCTTCTCTCCTCTCCAAACTGGGCTTTGACCTCCAATTGAGTGTTGAAAATTGTGTCACTGTTGAACATTGTGTAATGCAAGAAAGTGTTTCTGGGTTGGTTTCTTCTCTACAGAGATGGAGGAAAGTTGGACAGTATCCTGTTCATGTCCTAGGACTACTTGTAAAGGTTATAACTTCCACTCCAAGAGTACACACAGTTCCTCAGAGAGTACACACAGTTCATCAGCTCATGACAAAAGAAAATAGCAGGCAGGATGATGTTAAAATTTTACCAATCTGTTGGAACTGTGCAGATGATGGATTGAAACTCCCATATTGATGAAGGTTTCTTTCAGCTGTTGCAGTCTTGTTCGAGGATCTATAAGCGCATCAAAGTTGACTTCCATTCCCCTCTGTATTGCAAATTCCATATTTGTTGAATCCCAACTGCATTAATGCCATTTTTGGAGTATCAGTACTTAGTGGAATGACTAACCATTGTCTTATATGATCTGTTCTTCAGTGACACTTTTATCACATCATTGAAAAGAAGTTTGGTTGATTGCAACAACAGGGCAACTGCATTTCCCTGACATTAACAGCTACCAAGCTGGCTTTTAGTTGCAAAATTTGAACATCATATGAGGGAATTGGGAGCTACCACAGTGCATGGACACTACTCAGCAAATGAAACACTCAGAACTCTGGCACAGGAAATCAAAGAATTGGTAGAAACAGACCTGTCAAGGCCAATAACTGCTACAATTAAAATCCATGGCCTGGGGTACTGAACTAACTCCAACCTTGAACTGCTCCACCAGCTTCCTGTTGCACACCACCCCATAGGCATCTGCACACACCACCACCAGTTGCATCAAGAAGACTGCAATTCCTTCACAGTTTACCAAACTTCACTTAGACTGCTAGACTGCCTCCTTGAAGCTGCATGCACACAAAACCTTGCAATAAAGTCCCCCCCTTTTTAAGAGCACAAAGAGGACCTCAGACATACAAAGTAGCAGAAAGTCTAGAACATTCTATAACAGTGATTCAATGACAGTTCAAACATGGGCCTTTAGTAATGTGAGGAACTGCACTAAACTGCTCAGGCAAGCTTACCTCAAAGACATGCCGCTCAAGCATTGAAGTGACCATTGCCCACTGGCTCATGGGTCAACCACCAGAACCCTGGCACTGCTGAGTGGGTTGCATGTCTCTCCATTCACAGCACTTGCAGAAATATCAGAGCCTTGCTCATTTGTGCACCAATCTACAAGGACACCACTAAAGAAAGGTTCAGTATCTGGTGATGTAAATCCTACTAGAAAAATAAAATCAAGGACTACAGCATTTTCCAAACCAGGACTCATTGTAAGGGGTTTAATACATAGTTGCAGATGATGACATCTAGGGTTGGCATGTCTCAACATGATAACATATATCACAACAATTGTCCTACCTTGCCAACCTATGGAATTATTTTCAGCTGCCAGGCTCCAATGGCCCCAAAGGATGTCATCCACATCCGTTCCTATGTCTGAATAGGGAGAAGGAGGTTGCTCATAGCCCTGATCATCAATGCCGTCCCCAGAGCTATCCTCACTGGTGCTCAGCTGATCAGCTACAATTCCACCATGTATACAACAATCAGCAACATATTTTACTATATTTAAGAAGGCATTTGCAGAAAGTATGTGAGGTGAGAAAGTAGTGATACCTTCAGAATCAAGGTCTCCAGCATTTTCCAGAGGCAGGTTGCCACATTCCAGTTGTGTCCCAGGAACAGTGAGGGGTATGATAACACACATTGCACCATGGACGACACCCACAGCATCTGTCCTCTTGCTGGCAAAGAGAAACACCTCTAAAGTTTGCCCCCACTTTGTCTTCAAGTTCCAGATTTGCCCAGCCGAATCACCAACCTCAATTGCAGCCTTCAACACATCTTCACAGTCCCTGCCCATAATCCAAATGTGCATCAACAGAAAACTTAGCTCCTGAATTGAGCTAGCCCAGCAGCTTGTGTTTTAGAGAAAAACAGGAAGAAACATCTCTCTCTCTCTCTCTTCATTCTTCCTATGTACTGTGCAAGAAGAAAAAGTGAAGGGCAGGAAAAGCATGGACTGACCTTTTGCAAGATGGTGATTGGGGTGTGAACAGAATTGATGCAAAATTAGGGATGTCAGCCACTTCAAGCTCATGCCAGCCACTGAGATCTGTAGCACGCCTGCAAACATACACATATCTTCAGAGAAAACAACAATACTTCTCTCTGAGAAACGTGACAATACCTTTCTCCTGGCAACACATAAGGCTAGGAAGATCATTATTGAGGAGGAACACTGCCGCTATGTTCAACTTTGTACTAGTTCCATTCATTGTATCTAACCCTAAACCCATCAGCTGCTGCTTGGCAGTGGATGAGAGAAGTGCCTGAACAGAGTTGATGCGAAATTAGGCATGTCAGCCACATCAAGCTCATGCCAGCCACTGAGATCTGTAGCATGCCTGCGAACATACATACATGTCCAGAGAATAACGACAATACTTCTTTCTGAGAAACGTGACAATACCTCTTTCCTGGCAATACGAACAGCTACAATGGATCATTGAGGAGCAAGCAGTGCTGCTATGTTCAACTTTGTACTAGTTCCATTCATCATTACAAGTGCACAGAAATCTATCTAACCCTAAACCTATCCGCAGCTGCTTGGCAGCAGATAGAGAGAAGTGCCTGCCTACACATGCGGTATACTTGCAAAACTCACTTGTTCCATAAGACACAGCGCATGTTGAGATCAGCAGCAAATAGAGGCACAGGGAGCTCATCCGCGTACACAAAAGAGTTGCCGTTGGCCAGCGGCGGTAACTGCATCCCCATGAATGAAGAAGAAGTGCAGCGCGGCGGCGGGTGGCCCGCCAGCTCCAGCACAAAATCCAGAGCCGCACGCTGGTGATCCTCTCTTGTGCTAACAACGTCGGCTGCTAACAAGTCTCCTACACTTCTTTCGTACAGAGCATCCATTACAAGACCTTGCCTGCCCGGCTCTCACTCTACCTCTCACTCACACACAATGTCGCGCAGGAGGATGTGTCTCTGTCACTGCCGTTCAGCCGCTTGTGCACTCCAAGATTCCAACAGAACAGAATCAAAACCCCAAACACTTGAAGACTCCCCAGGGTTTGTGCTACATTTTTATGCAGAAACAAACCCGGCAATTCTTGCTCAGAGTTTGGTAAGGAGAAGAGGATTTTCAAAAGCAAGCAAACATTCTTTAGTTGTCGGACGGAGCGTGTGGGGTTTCACGTGGGGCGCTTCCACGTGCTGCCAAGACGTTCGGAGTTGCCAGTTGATGATGCGCAAGCAACCTTCATTCCTCCGCTGACGAGCCAAAGATTGCTCCTTGATTTGCGGGGCGGAAATCATGAATCACATGGGGCGCCAACCCTCTCTGCGGAATCATCTGGTGTTGCTGCTCGTGCGGCTGGAAATCTGTGGCAAAGAGGGACGGAATGAACGTCAGCAGCTTCTTCTTCTTCGTCCAAGTGACAAAACCACTCCTGGCAAACAAATAGACAAACAAAGCCGCCAACACTGCAGTGACATCTGCTGCAACGCCATCGGCGTTTTGTTGTAAGTGCCTCGTGGCGTGCACTCCATCAACACTACTGCAGTGACCTCTGCTGCAAACCAAAAGTTGTTGGCGTGGGCGTGCGCGTGGCGTGCAGACCGATGTGGCTTTGAAGAAGAAGCGATGCTGGTGGAATTGCATGAAGACACGAAAGTCATCCCGTCAGAGTTCAGGTAGTTTTAAGCACCTTCTTGCAAGCGTGATTCTTGCCGGACTTTTTTTTCTTCTGTCAGAATTGATATGCACTTTGCTGATGGGGCTCAGATGTTCGCGGATAAGCTCGATGTTCGTGCAAACAATACCATACTTTACCTTGCCAGCCACTCTGCCTCTGTGGCCTTCAGCATGGCTCAAGCAAAACTCTGCACAGGGTGTCTAGAACTTGAACTTGTGGATTTGCATCCAACAACAACTTTCACAAGCAGGAAATGACCATCGTGCACTACTTGATACAGAACATGAACACAGGATCTGATGATGGAGCTGCAAAGCTCGGAATCAAGCCAACAGAGGAGACTACAGGCCTCATATTGAGACATGCTTATCGAGAAACTAGAAGCAGTGCCTGTGAGAAAGCGAGCTGCAAACTGCCAGGCATCAAGGCAGCAAAACACCCCACATATCTGCATTACAAGGGTAGCAGCATTTCCGAAGGCTCTTTGATCATGAAAATTCCTGGTGCAAACAAAGATACAAACTGAACACCTGCAGCTTGTACAAGCAGCTTTGCAGCAACCACATGAAGTCTAGAAGAACAGGAGAAAACAGCTTCGGTGCCACCACATGAATTACAAGAACAGGAGAATGTACAACACGGAGATCCACATGTTGGATGTATCATCTGACAGTCTCCTGCCATGCACCTTGCTTGCTGCCAACATACTCCTGAAGATCAACTGGATCTATGAATTCTCTGACATAAGAAATTGCAGAAAGATGCTGGCAAAGTAGCAGCTACAATGCATGAATTGTCATATTATGTATCAGAAGGTCATATGATTTTCTGATGACTTTCTGTTTTGTGTCTTTGTCCTCATGGGCTTTGCTGTTGTTTCAATACCTGTTTGCCATCATTTTCTGGTCCCAAACTGAGCTCACCTGTGTCAACCAACCTGCATAGGGTGGCTGACTTGCAGATCTACTCTGAAGAGATTGACCTGGCAAACTGCTCCTCCCTGCTTGCATCACAGTTTCAGCCTCCCTGACAACATCAGATTGCATCTTGCTGAGATCTTGTACATGGACTTGGTTACCAATCAAATTTTCTTCAAAATTCTTGCCTTCATGTCAAGGATTTCCCTAGCAACAAAGCTAGAGCTGGATCTGCTGCCTCTTGTGCAATGCTGCAATTTTTAGCATCATATTTCTTGCCACTGCAACTTCTTTTCAAGCTCAGCAGCTACCTACATCACCCAATGTATCCAAGGTTACAAGTAACAAGAAGTCTCCATACTCTCAATTAAAAGGGTAAACAGAAACCAGGTGGGAAAGGGAATCTTTAGAGGGTAGCCTTTATTCTTCAGAAGGAGACTGAGACCAACCAACTGAGAGAGATGAAGAAAATGTTAGAACCATAGCTGCAGAGGTTCACTGACCATCAGGTTCATAGCATGACATTGTTGGTAGTGACTGACATTCCTCTTCTAGATCTTGAGCTTGTGCTCATAGGTACTACAGTAACCAACATATTGAGTTTCTGTTACAAGTTCAGAGATGACAGGGATGACTAGCTATAATGTTGGCTAGCTCACTGAACATAATAGATTATACAAGCAACTAGAAAGAGAGAAAGAAAACAGGCAGAGGAAGAGAAAGAAGAGAAACCATGCTAAGATTTATGAATCAGACAAGAATCAGAATTTGACAAGCAGCCTGAAATTCAAAAGGATTTATGTTACAATTTCAAATAGAGTGCCCAACAGTTGGTTGAGAGGAACCTGCTAACATGGTCTTTTCCCCAAGTCCTGGTCAACTGGGTGGGATAGGAAATTTGCTGCTTTGGTTCATGAAGAATGCTTTGCCAATGACCTCACATGGCTGCACTTGCTTCAAGCTCCTTTTCTCTAGACAACCCCTACTTGTTTAAATCTCCTGAGAAAACCAAACCAGAGGAGGTAAGTAAATGTCCAAAGCAAAGAACTGTTTATGAGAGCAAATTCAACAACACATCAAAAGTATGAACAGGATGAACAGGACCATCTGGAGGCAAGGAACTTCCCCTGCTGTCTGTCTCATCAACCCCAATGAAACCTACATGACGAGTGATGGCTGAACCCTGACTCACCATTCTCTGGCCCAAGGAGTGACATAACATCCCTGCATGCATCAGTTCAGGTTAATCACCATTCTTTGCAGTCTTTGCTGGTTTATGTATCATCTCCATTTGAGCTTATACCCCACACATGCCCATGAGAGGACTTTCTACAATTCCATGACTTGGGGTCCGTCACATTGTCCATCTCAAGTTGTCAGAACATGTAACATCAATAATAGCCATGGTAGCATAGCTTTATAAGCTGACAGCATAACCAGACCTCATCACACCGATGAAGACCACAGTTTAATTGAACATGATTTTTCCTGAAATCTCTAGTTCATGTCATTTCAAATGATGATCATCTTGACATTGATTGTGGTTGGAGGGCAGGTTTTGCCCATCGGGACCCAACAACAATTTTTTCAAGAGATTGTGCAGTGCAGTGCCTTGCAGTAACATTTGGGTATTGGAAGTTTGGGCAGCTAGCCTCCTTTTGACAATGCAACCCACAAGATTCTCATAGCTATGCGGTCTGAATGTGGGAAACCTGCACATGATCAGAAATTGCAACTGTTCAAACCATAGCAACTTTTCATTATGTTTTTCTAGTGAGTTGTGCTCACAGTCTTCTCTGAGCTTTACCAGTCAAGCATTGACCAATTGCAAGAACTGTAAGAGCTCTGAATCAAATTATGACTCATTGGAAAATAACATCTGTCCCTTTTTTAATGAGAATATGTGTTCCTAGAGTTCCTAACATGCTTAACTACATATTTTCAACTGCCTACCTTGCAGGTCTCCAATGGAAAGCAACTTTCCTTCGGGCAAGAAATAAGGCCCTATGTCAGTGGCTTTCCACTATGCCTGTAGGAGGTGAGAAGGAGCAAGTATGGTGGAAGCTTCTAGTAGCGTGTGTTGTTTATTTTGGAAACACGTAGCATGTTCCAAATACTGATAACAAGGTTCATTTTCTCTTCATTTTCCATATCTTGTCTTTCACAATGCACATGTGGAGTTGTTCATTTCTTGAGGTTCAAAAATTATTTTGGAAGATCACTTAATGTAGTCTTTTAATTGGTATGCCACCAATCAACTCTTGTTGGATCAACAACAAATCGTGATCTGAGGTCGATGCTAGTTCAAATACAAGTTCATGCCATTGTGAGTAGTTGGAGGAAAATATTCAAATTAGGCTAGATGTGCAAGAACAATCAACTTGTCATTCTTGGTACAAATTAACAACTATGACGTAGATAACAACTTTTATTTGTTTGTGCACTTGTCCATTGATGGCAACCTATTCGTGTTCACCAACAAGGATTCCACAGAAGCTTATGATGCAATGCAAAGAGCCAACTTGTTTAGCTATCTTGAAGTAAATATGGATGTGGAAGGGAATGACAACTACTTGAGTTGGAGATTGTGTGCACCTTGCACAATGCAACAAATGTTTTGAACAACAACTAGTGACATTAGCCTTCAATGCCTTCCCAAACACACTTCAACTTCAACTTAACAACTACATGAATAAAAAGTGGAACATTGATATTTGTTTCAAGCTTTCAAATTTTTGCCCATGACAATCCAAGTTTTTTTCATGTTTGTTTGGTAGCACTTGAAACCACCAGTAGGTTTACCATATGATATTGTTGAGGATCTTCTCATTTTCTTCCCTTGGAACCCTTATGCGTCTAATTTTTAGTTGCAATGTAACATGACATTTGTTCAAGCTTGAGGATTATAGTTGTTCTTGAAGATTAAACAAGTGATTTGTGGTGTTTTGTTTTTGTTCAAGTGGTGACACAAGAAATGGTGGGTGGTGGGTCAATTGGGCTTCTAAGTGTAGTGACTTAAAACTTCTCATTTGCTATATGGGTTACAAGGTGTTGGGCTCTTGCTAAAATCTCTAGAAAGTTGCAAAAGAAAACCCATGTTATGGTTATGCTAAAGCCAAAACAACAACAAAACATAATGAAAGGTAATGTGCTACAAGTAGAACACTATTCAATTTCATTATGTTATTCTAGAGTTTTTTCTTCGTTTCATATATGCAATCCATGCCAAAATCTACAAGAATTCTGCTAACAAGTAATTCATGAAAATCTAGTCCATGCAGTCAGTTTGAACTTTGATTAGAAACTAAACATGTGTGTGATTGTGACCATATCAACCAATCTATCCCTATTTTTTGGTTGCGTTTTTTTTTTTCTTAAAAGTCGATTTTCTTGAATTTGCTTATTTGTTGATATCTTGTTAGGTTTGAAATATTTTCAAGATTTATGGCGATGTTGACTCTATTGAGTGTATGTTTATTGTGAACACGTAATTGAGGTTGGTTTGTTTGTGATGGGGTAGACAATTATAAGGAAATCCTACTGAATGTTAAAAACCCAAAATAAGATTAGAAAACTAGTTATTTTCTCTAGCAATGAGGACAAGGAAAATATCAACATTGTAGACCTAAAATACTTGCTTGTATGTGTTGGCACTAGTGGTGGTAATGGTTCTACAAATAAATTGTTTTCAACCTAATTGTCATAGGAAAAATCTTTTACAATATTAATTTGTGTAACATTGATGATGTTCTAAAATTGTACATTCCAAGTAACAGGCACATGAACAACCAATCAATAATGCCTTCAATTCTTCATATTGGATTCTTCAAAAAGTTTGTAAGGAAAGTTAGTTCACATTGGAGAGAAGGTGTGAAACTTCACAATATGACTATGATAAAATATTTTGAATATTATTATTTGTTTGTTCACTTATTTTCATTGTGTGTAAATGGGTGCACAAACCTAAATGCAATACAAAGGGTTTTGTCATTGAACTTGTTGTGAAATGTTTGCAAATGGTCTCTTTGTGCAAGAATAAAGGTTTAATGTATACATTTTTAATGAATATTTATTTAAAAATGAATATGGAACTACTTGATCATGATTATAATGAATTGTGTATTTATAAAGCTATGAAATGTATAAGCATGTGTCAAGGGTACTAGTTGACAATTGTGAATTTTTTGCATAAGTATTAGATGTTTTTTTCCTAGCAATACATTAGATCTAAAAGCTTGAACTATTAGAGTTTCGTTATGACAAAATAATTGTTTTTCAACTAGGCTTGCAATTTGGTTTTAGTTGTAATTTTGAGTTACAATAATCACTTGCAATTTAACGTTACAACTTGAATGTTGTTAGATGAATTGCAAGAATTACAATGACACAACTCACCATATATGAAATTGTGTACATATGTAACTTGTGCAACTATGTTGTAACTAGATCATTGTAACTATTATGCCATTACGTTGTAACTATTATGCCACTATGTTGTAATTATTGTGTAATTACATAGGCAACAATGTGTTAATGTGACAATGATGTGTTAACGAATCATCAGTGGACATGTGGAAGTCTTTAATTTATTTTGATATTTAATATTTTAAAATTTTAATTTGAATCATTCTACTTAGGATTGATAATATGTTGACATGTGGTGTTTAGGTCAATGGGTGGGTAGGCATTACTACCTATATTTGCTAGGCTAGGCTAGGTAGACCTTCATTTGGGATAATCTTATTTTATTTGGATTTAACCTTTAAGGCCAAACCTTATTTTATTGGTTTATTCCAAATGTCACTTTTTTTTAATACTCCTAGTGCACTTATTTATATACTTTACAAACTTGAAAGGTAGAACAAACAATATGGATAACAAAATTAATTGCATCTTAGTTGTAATTCACTTGCAACTAATACAAGATAGTTAGGTTACTGAACAAACACTTGAACTTTTAAAGAGCTTTAGATATTAATATATTCTCCTTTTTCTTCTCAAATGCAAATGATTTTTTTAGACCTTAACTTGGTCTATCCACAACCATTTAAATTGTTAATAAAAATACAAAATGAAAAATATGTGGTTGTAAAAAATAAGCATGGCTAATGTTTGGTCATTAATTTTATTTACACTTAAAAATTTAGCACAATAATCTTTTTCAGGGCTATGCCAAAATGTTGTTTAACAATGTGAAAGAAATACAACTTTTGAATGAAAATTAGAACTTGAAAGGGCATTCAAAGCTTTGTTTTTGCTTTTGTGACACCATAGCCCTTCTAATCTTATGCATTTAAAATATTTATCAAGGGGAAACTATAGAGTGTGGGCAAAATGTGAGGGGAGAAAAAGGCAACTATTTCAAGAGAATCTACATTATTATTTAGCTTTGATTTATTTCTTGTTTTTTATCATGTGTAGAAATTGATCATGCACAAAAAACATTTCACCTCTTTCTAGCATGGTCATTCAACTTGAAAATGTTCATGATATCACTAAGGGTAGGTTCTAAAACTATAGTATTTAGATCCATGTCCAAACATTGTTGCATGATAGTTCTTGTATCTTTTTTATGGTTTAAATCATTATCATCATGCACAATTGGATCACATCTCTATTTCCTATATATGATGTGATGAAAATAAAGCCATAATTACATTCATTCTTCATGTTTCCATGTAAAAATTTGGATTGAAGTTTTGAAGTAGGGCTATATATTCCCAACCTTCGCAAATCATGGCTTTTCTTTCATTGAGTTGTGTCTATGCATAAAACAACCAAACACAAAGGTGAGGTTTGATCACTAACATTGGAAAATCCACTTTTGTTTTCATTTTGTTCTACAATTGTTCTTAGATGATTAAGGATGTTGACATATGGAATTGTTGTTTGAAATAATGCTTAAATGACCATTGGAGGATTACATTTGTAGATGGAAGCTTCCCCATACAATTTACAAGTATGAACACCAAACAAACCTATGGCTATTTTGATTTCCTTTAGTTTATGAATTCAAAGCTTTTATGAATATAATAAAAATCGAGGAGCCAAATCATCTTTTGTTCCTCTAGAAAATTTAGTTCTTACATTTGATCCTTCATGTAAGGAATCAAAGTCCTTTCCACAAATTATTATCAAATTTCAAGTGTGGACCAATGATTAGCAAAGTACATAAGATGAAAGCTTGTCATTAGACAAAAGACTTTTCCTATAGTTCTTGGAAGGAGACATCTAATTGTTGATCTTACGAAAATAATTTGCAAAGGCAAGAAATTTCCATTAGTCGAAGATGATATTAAAGCTGTAATTTTTCTTTTGTCCTCAATCCCCAAAACATGTATATATTTTTCCCTTTCATTTCCCATTTTTTTTTTTCCTTTTGGTAGGTGCAATAAAATTGAATAATTTTTTTTTTTCTAATTGCACATGATTTGTGTTGTAGTTTGGGAATTGGTGATGCACCATGATGTAGATTATGATTTGCATGGGATCCTTGTCAATATTTTATTTTCTTGTTACTATATTCTATTTTTTGAAAAGCTTTTAAATACAACTAGTTTTGGGAGAAGGTTTTGATTAAATAGGCTAGTACTTCATGACTTTTGGAAAGGATGTTAATTTTATTCTTGGAGATTCAAAGTAACGTGAGACTATTTTTCCTATTGCATTGTGTATCCTTGTCAATTCTATGGGGTTTGGGTATTTAGGTGATGATTTAGTTGGTTGAAAAATGATAATTTCATGTGCATCTTTTCATAGCACTTTGTCTATATCTAAGGAGTAAAAACTTATGTTATAGTTAAATTTATAGGTCTTGGAATTGGTGGGATGTTATGGAGTGTATAACTTATGATTTGCTTTCACAAGGATTTTTTTTGTT
>Ga0116230_10003046_pt1 | contig 16244 bp, 14 predicted proteins | sample S1TSphfallax_3_FD_88678 | JGI IMG/M metagenome (GOLD analysis project Ga0116230, IMG submission 88678) | Host-associated microbial communities from peat moss isolated from Minnesota, USA - S1T2_Fd - Sphagnum fallax MG | ecosystem: Host-associated > Plants > Peat moss > Unclassified | place... | reverse complement strand
TCGGGCGTCCATTCGCGCAGGGACACCACCAGGTCGATGCGCTTTTCGAGCCGGATCGACTTCACGCCGAACATCTCCGCGATGTTGATGATCCCGATGCCGCGGCATTCCATGTAGCCGCGGTTGAGGTGCCGGCTGGAGGCCATGAGTTCGCGCTCGTCGAGCAGCTTGATCAGCGTCAGATCGTCGGCGACGAGGGAGTGGCCCCGTTCGATCAGGGCCAGGGCGCACTCGCTCTTGCCGACCCCGGAGTCGCCGCGGAGCATGACCCCGACGCCCTTCACGTCCAGGGTGGTCGCGTGCTCGATCGCGCTCGGGGCGAATTCATTGTCGATGCAGAGGGTGGCGAGGTTCACGAAATTCATCGTGATGAGCGGCGTCCGAAAAATCGGCAGATTCATCTCCTCCGCGACCGCCAGCATCGCGTGGGTCGCATTGTAGTTGCGGGTCAGCACGAGACAGGGAATGGCCCGCCGGGACATCTCCTGGAACGTCTGGATCTGGTCGCGCTGGTCCCGCGTTTTCAAGTAGGTCATCTCCGCCGCACCCAGCACCTGGATCCGCTTGTTGGCGAAATATTTGAAGAAACCGGTCAGCGCCAGGGCGGGCCGGTTGATGCTCCCTTCGCGGACCATCCGGTGCAGGCCGTCTTCGCCGGTCACCAGTTCCAGTTTGAGCTTCTCCCGGTAGGTGCGGTAAAAATGGGCGACGGTGATGCCGTGAATCGCCTTTTGCATTCGGGCAGTCAGGCGGTTACCGCCGGGGAACGCACGTCAATTCCAAGCGCGGCCGCCGTCGCGGTCAGCGCGCCTGCGCCGGGTAGCGCCGGAGGTCGAGCGTGTGCCGGCCCTCGGGCGGATAATCGACCGCGGGAATGAAGCGCGCCTGGCCCACCGTGTGCGGCCAGACTTCCCAGCGCTCCCGGGCGCGCTCCGCCGCCTCGGCCGCCGTCGCGGGTCGGTTGGCATAGCTCTGGCCGCGTGGATTCCAGACATGCCAGCGCGCGGCGGCCACCACCACCAGACTTTCCCGGTCGACCCATTCGAGCAGCAGCGGGGCGTGGACGGCGACGTGCGGATGCAGGCAGGAGTTCAGGTAGAACGCGCGGAAGCGAATCCCGGCGGCGGCCGCGCCCGGGAATCCGCCGGGCCCGGCGGCGGCCCCGTCCTCGCGCGCCCGCCGAAATTCGCAGGGCAGTCCGTTCACGAGCAGCACGCCCTCGGCGAGCACCTCTTCCCGGTCGACCGCCGCCTCGATGCGGTCGGCGCTCGAATCGACGCAGCGGATGGTGCCGGTGCCGCTGGGCTGCTCGCCGAGCAGCGGCCACGCCTCCAACGCCTGCCGGAACTCGAGCGTGCCCGATTTCAGGGCGAACTCGCCGAACTTGGGGAAGCGCCAGTTCCACCAGGGACGCAGCCATTCCGGATCGAACGGAAGGCCGTGCCGCTGCAGATCGGCGCACACGGCCACCAGATCCCGCCAGATGAAGGCCGGCAGGAAAAACCGGTCGTGGAGTTCGCCGGCCCAGCGGATGAAGGGCGCCGTAAACGGCGCCGCCTGCAGGCGCGCGAGCAGGGCCCGCACGAACAGCGCCGCCACGGCGGACACGTCGGCCCGCGGATGCGATTCGAAGGCGCGGAATTCGACGAGCCCCAGCCGCCCGTTGCCGGCAAACGCGTTCCAGAGCTTGTCCACGCTGATTTCGGCCCGGTGGGTGTTGCCGGTGCGGTCCATCAGCAGGTCGCGGAACATGAGATCGAACAGCGCGAGGTTCTGCGGCGAGCCGAGGCGGGCGGCGCCGTCGCACGCGATTTCGAGTTCGTAGAGGGCCTCGAAGGTCGACTCATCGATGCGCGGCGCCTGCGAGCTGGGTCCGAGGTACTGCCCGGCGAAGGCGTAGCTGAGCGCGGGGTGGTGCTGCCAATACCGGATGACCGAGGGCAGCAGCGCCGGAAAGACGAAGAAGGGCGAGGTCAGGCCGACGGGTCCCCCGAACACGAGGTGAGCGCCCCCGCCGGTCCCTGTTTCCCGGCCGTTCAGTTGGAACTTGCGGGCGCAGAGACCGACCGCTTCGGCGGCCGCGTAGATCTGGCCGAGGTGGCGGTGGTAATCCGACCAGGTGGCACAGACGGCGAGGTTGATTTCGATGACGCCGGGATCCGAGGCGAATCCGATGGTCGGCAGCCGGGGGTCGGCCGGCGGCGCATACCCGGCCAGGACGACGCCCCGCAGGCCGGTCGCGGCGAGTCCGCTCTCAATGATCGCCAGCAGTGCCAGGTAACTCTCCAGGAGCAGCGGCGGCACGAAGATCGCGAGCGCGCCCTCCTTGACCTCGACGGTCAGGGCTCGGCGCAGGGTCTTCTCGCCGAGCTCCCCCAGCGGGAGGCGCAGGCCGAGGAGGCTGTCGCCCGCGATGGCGGCGATGCTGCCCTCGGCCCGCGGGGCGGGGCCGGCCTTTACCGCGGCGGTCCAGTCGTCGGAAATCCAGGCTGACCCCGGCCGATCGAGTGGAAGGGCGTAACCGATCACGGTCGATAGTGCGGCCGGCTCGACGCAGGGCAGGATCCGTTCGGCCGCCAGGCCGAGTCGACCGGCCAGCTCGGCGATGAAGCGCCGGGCGTCGGGCAGGGTGTGCGCGCCCGGCTCCCCGTCGGCGCGCAGGCGCCCCGCGTCCTCCCACAGCGGGACGCCGTCGGTGCGGCGCTGCACGAGCAGCGTCCAGCGCGGCAGGGCCTCACCCGGGAAAAGCTTGCCGGAAGTTTCGAGAATGACGGCGCCCGGGCACGACTGGCGGATCAGGGCATGCGCGAATTTGCGGGCGTAACCGAGTTTGGTGGGACCGAGCGCGGCGGTCTGCCACTCCGCTCCCTCGGGATTGAACGGCACGAAGGTCGGTTCGCCTCCCATCGTCAGCAGGACGCCCTGTCGGCCGAGCGCGGTCTCGACGGCGGCCCCGCAGGCTTCGACGGCTTGCCAAGTGGCGGCGGGATAGGGGAGGTCGGACATGAGCGTGCGGCAGGGTTAATCGAGGCGAACCACGGAGATGTCGGCGTGCAGTTCGGCGGTCACCGGCCCGGCCGCCGAGTAGCTGCCCTGCACCGGGCTGACCCATTCGCCGCGGATGGCGTGGGCCACCGGGACGAAGGCGTCGTTGCACAGGATGCCCCGGGTCGGATCGAGCCCCTTCCAGCCGCCGCCGGGCAGATAGACTTCCGCCCAGGCGTGCATCGCCGTGGGCAGCGCCTCGGCCGGATCGTCCGGCGGCGGCTCGTAAAGATAGCCGCTGACGAAGCGGGCGGCGAGGCCGCTCAGGCGGCACAGATCGATCAGGAGCGCGGCGAAATCGCGACAGGAGCCCGTGCCGAGATCCAGCGTCTCCGCGCCCGATTGGATGCCGGTTTCGTCCCGGCGCCGGTACCCGATCGTCCGGGTCACGGCGGTGTTCAGTGCGACGATGAACGCGAGCGTATCGTTCGGCGGCGACGGCAGCTGCTCGTTGAGCCAGGCCCGCAGTCGGACGGCGGCGGCCTCGGGCGGCGGCTGGAACCAGGGGGCCAGGCCGAGCCGCTCGGCCTCGTCATAGGCGAACGGGAATTGCAGCGAATCGGCGCGGGCGATGAAGTCGAAGGGATTGGTGTCGAGCGTTTCGATCTCGAATTCCGTCTCGATATTGATCGCGGCCGTGGGCCCCAGCCAATAGGCCCAATCGAGCGCATTGTCGTGCAGGTCCAAGGTGGCGACCACCCGCGCGGTCGGAGCGAAGTCCAGGCGGAAGCTCCGAATCCGCTGGCGGGGCGAATGGCGCGGGCGCAGGTAGAGCCGGTGGGGTGCGACCAGGACCGGTTGAGAATAATAGTAACGCGTGAGGTGCGAGATGCGGAGCAGCATGCGACGGTCGGTCAGGCTTCAGCAATTAACGCACCACGTCACAGATCGAAGCTCTCGCCCAGATAGAACTTGCGCGCCTGTTCGTCGCGGACGAGGAAGTCGGCGGTGCCCTGCGTCAGGACGCGGCCCTGGTGGATCAGGTAGGCCCGGTCGACGACGCGGAGGGTCTCGCGGACATTGTGGTCCGTGATGACGATGCCGATGCCGCGGCGCTTCAGGTCGAGGACGATCTTCTGGACCTCGGCCACCGAGATCGGATCGATGGCCGCGAAGGGTTCGTCCATCAGCAGGAACTTGGGCCGCGTCACGAGGGCGCGGGCGATCTCGAGCCGGCGGCGCTCGCCCCCCGACAGGGTGTAGGCCTTCTGGCGCGCCAGGCCGGCGAGGCCGAGTTCCTCCAGATGGGCCCGGACCCGGCCGGCTCGCTCGCCGCGCGGGACGCCCGTCGCCTCCAGGATGGCGAGAATGTTCTGCGCCACCGTCAGCTTGCGGAACACCGAAGGTTCCTGGGGCAGGTAGCCGATCCCGCGCCGCGCCCGCTGGTGCATCCGCAGGTGCGTCACGGACTGGCCGTCGAGCAGCACCCGGCCGCGGGTGGCCGGCACGAGGCCGACGATCATGTAGAACGTGGTGGTCTTGCCCGCCCCGTTTGGTCCGAGGAGGCCGACGATTTCCCCGCTGCCGATCGTCAGGTCGATGCCGTCGACCACGGCGCGCGCGCCGTAGGTTTTCGCGAGTCCTTCGGCCGCGATCGACGCGCCCTCAGTCATGGGCGGGGGCCGCTTCCGGCGGGGCGGGCGGGGCGGGCGGGGCGGCCGCGTCCGCCCCAGGGGCGGCAAACCCCAGATTCTTCAGCGGCGGGAGGAGGATCCGGGCGCGTTCGCCCGGCGCGGTTTCAATCAATGCCCGCTCCTGCCCGCGGTAGAAGACCAGTCGGGGCCCGGTGGCCGAGTAGTTGCCGTCCGTGCTGCGCACGACGGGCAGCGGTTCGTCGGGTTTATCCCGGCTGAGGACCATGCGGTCCTCGCCGGGGAACACCTCGGCGCGCCCGCAGGTGGCCTCGCGTTCCAACTGGTAGATGTGCACGTGTCCGATCGCCAGCAGGGACTCGAATTTGCCGTTCTTGCCGAGGATCGCGCCGGGCTCGCCCTGGCGGTTGACCACGATTTTGAGGTAGTCGCAGGTGATGCGGATGTTGTTGCTCGTGGCGACGACGTCGTCGTGAAACGTCGTGATCGTCTGCTTCTCCGTGCTGTCCATCTCCGCCGGGCCGGCCGATTCGACGATGGTGGTCTGAAGTTCCTTCGCTCCGGCGCCGTTCGCGACCGGGGCGGCCGCCGCGGCGCGGGCGAGAGCGAGCGCCAGCACTGCGGCCAGGGAGAATCGGGCTGTCATTTGAGGAGATCGGGGATCGCCGCCTGAAAGGTTACCCGGGCGCGGTGTTGGATTAAAACCTTTTTCTGGTCGGCATAGTAGGTCCAGCCCCACCCGGTCACCTCTGCATCGTCGCGGATGAGGCGGACGCTCTGGGACCCGCGGGCGATCTTCTCGCTCAGCAGGAAGGTCGCGGCCGGACTGGTGACGACGCTCTCGACCTGGGGCTTCGCGCCGCCGGTGAACACGATGATGTTCATGTTCACGACGTCGATCCGGTCGTTGCTGATCGGCCGGACCTCCGAACCCCCGAGATTCATGGTGTGATAACCTTCGGGGGAGAACAGACTCATCGCCCAGTTGTGGGCGGGCGGTGCGACGGTGGTGTCGGCGGCCCAGAGCCGCGGACCGGCGAGGGCGGCGAGGACGAGGGCAGCGACGGCGGCCAGGCTGGGCGCGGGCAGTCGGCGGCGGCCCGCGCGGCCCGGACGACTCGGCTGGGCGGATGACTTCACGGGCGATGGGCGAGCGGCCGACCGGCGGTCTGCGGGGCGCGCGCCGCGAGCAGGTGATCGCAGACTTCGCGCACCGCGCCGGCCCCGCCGCGCCGGCGGGTGACATAGCGGGCGGCCGCGAGCGCATCCGGCATCCCATCCGGTACGGAGACGCCCAGTCCGACCGCCGCGATGGCGGGGGCATCGATCACGTCGTCGCCCATGTAGGCGCAGTCCCGCAGCGATACTCCGAGCGTCGCCGCGAGCTCGCTGAGCGCGGCCAGCTTGTCCCGCCGCCCTTGGATCACCGCGGCGATGCGCAGCTCGGCCGCGCGCCGCGACGTCGCTTCCGAGGCCCGGCCCGAAATCCAGGCGAGATGGATGCCGGCGTCCCGCACCCAACCGAGACCGAGCCCGTCGAGCACCGAGAAACGCTTGCCCTCCGTCCCGTCGGACCCCACCAGCACGGTGCCATCGGTCAGCACGCCGTCGACGTCCATGGCGAACAGCCGGACTCGCGCCCAATGCTGCCGTGGGATCTTCGGCTTGGTCTTGGGGTTCATGACGTCAGCCCATCCAGGCCGTGATCCGTTCGATCACCCCGTCGCGCTGGGGTCGGAAGGCGGCTTCGAGCTCGGCGGCGAACGGCACCGGCAGGTCGAGTGAACCGATGCGCAGAGGGGGGGCGAGCAGCGGGGGCGCCGCCTGTTCCGCGATCCGGGCCACGATCTCGGCGCCGAAACCATGGGTCCGCCGGCCTTCGTGCAACACGATGAGGCGGCGGGTCCGGCCCACGGCCGCGGCGATGTCCGTCAGGTCGAGCGGGGACAGACAGCGCAGGTCGAACACCTCGATTTCGCTCTCATACTCGGCGGCGAGATAGTCGGCCACCTCCCGGGCCAGCGCCACCATTTCCCCGTAGGTGACCAGGGTGGCATAGTCGCCCGCCCGCACCTGATGCGGCCGCCAGACGTTCCGGTAATGCGGGTCCCACGCCACCGGGTGCTTCCCGCGGCGGTACAGACCCTTGTGCTCGAACAAGAGCACCGGATTGCCGTCCTCGTAGGCCGCGAGCAGCGCGTTGAAGGCGTCCTGGGGCGTGCTGGGGTAGAGGGCCTTCAGGCCCGGCATCGCGAGGAAGAACGACTCCAGCTCCTGCGAATGGAACGAGCCCAGCCCCACGCTGCCGCACGGCAGCCGCAGGACCAGCGGGCACGCAGCGCCCGAGCGGAAGCGCAGGGTGGCCGCATTGAGCGTGATCTGCGTGGTCGCCTCCGTGGCGAAATCGGCGAATTGGAACTCCTCGATCGGGCGATGGCCATTCATCGCCAGGCCGATCGCATACCCGGTGCAGGCACTTTCGGCGAGGGGGGTGTTCCACACCCGGCTGCGCCCGAATTCCCGGAACAGCGCCTCGGTCACCTTGAAGGCGCCCCCATATTCGGCGATGTCCTGGCCCAGCAGAATGGATTCCGGTCGCTCGACCAGCACCTTCCGCAGCGCCCGGTTCAGCGCCTGCGCGAGCGTGAGCGCTTCAGGTTCGGCCGGTTCGGGCCGCCAGGGCAGCGGGGCTCCGGCCGGAGCGAACAGGTCCGACTCCATGCCGGCGGGGTCGGGCCGCGGGACCGCGAGCGACACCTGGACACAGGCTTCGACGAAGCCGCCGAGCTCTGCGTCCAGCGCGTCCAGCCGGTCGGAACCGAGCACGTCGGCCAGCCGGGCCCGGAAACCCGGGAGGGGATCCAGCGCGGCGAATTCGTCGCTCTCGCCCGGTTGGAGATAGTCGCACGTGTCGTAGGCCGCATGCCCGCGCAGGCGCAGGGTCCGCGCCTCGATCAGGATGGGCCGGCAGGTCGTGCGGACCCGCTCGATGGCCGCGGCCAGCGTCCGACCGGTCTCAACCGGGTCGCCGCAGTCGATGGCAAACCCCTCCATGCCGTAGCCGGCCGCCCGCCGCCACAGGTCCTTGCCGCCCGCGAACTGTTCGCGGGTCGGGGTCGAGTAGGCGTAACGATTGTTCTCGATCACGAACACGACCGGCAGGGAGAGCAACGAAGCGAGATTGAGCGACTCGTGGACATCGCCCGTGCTGGAAGCGCCGTCCCCGAAAAAGGCAAAGCCGACCGCCGCGCGGCCGAACCGGCGCTGAGAGTCGGTGGCGCCGAGGACCGGCCCCAGCATCGCGCCCAAATGGCTGATCATCGGCAGCGAACGCCGCCCGGGATCGCCCCGGTGGATATTGCCCTCCCGCGCCCGCGTCGGGCTCCCCGCGTTCGCGAAATACTGGTCGAGATGCCAGCACAGGTGACCGCTCCAGATCAGATGGCCGCCCAGCCCGCGGTGGGTGAAACAGGCTACGTCCACCGCCTTGTCGGCGAGGAGGGCGAGCGGGACGATGAACCATTCATGGCCCTGGCCGCCCGTGACGGTCCCCTTGATCAGACCCTGGCGAAACAGCTCGAGAATCCGATTGTCCACCACCCGCGTCAATTGGATCCAGGCGTAGACCTGCTCCAAGGTAGCGGGCGATGGCTCGGCGAGGTCGGCGGCGCAAAGATCGTGGGACGCGAGGATCGCGGGGGTTGGGGGAAAAGCCATGTCCGGGATCGGGGTCGACCGCAGGCTCAGGCCGCGTCGACTTTGGCGAGACGGGCGACGTGCCGACCCCCCTCGAACGGCGTGCGGAGCCAGAGCCGGACGATCCGCAGGGCGTCTTCCTCGGAGATCGTCCGCTGGCCGAGCGAGAGGCAATTGGCGTCGTTGTGCGCCCGATTCCAAATGGCCACCTGGTCGGTCCAACAGACGCCGCAGCGCACGCCCTTGATGCGGTTGGCCACCATCGCCTCGCCGTTGCCCGATCCGCCGAGCACGATGCCGCGCTGGACTTCGCCGCGGGCGACGGCGAGCGCCACCGGGCGGATGAAATCCGGGTAGTCGCACGGCGCCTCGGAGTCCGTGCCGAAGTCGCGCACCGTATGCCCGTCGGCCAGCAACGCGCCCTTGATCGCCTCCTTGTACTTGAATCCGGCATGATCGGAGCCGATTCCGACCGTGAAACGGGTGGGCGCAGGCGCGATTTCCGTCGACGCAACCGCGGAGGAGGGCGGGCTGGAGGGGGAGGACGGAGCGGGGGTGGGGGACGGCGAGGGCGCGGACATCGGTCGGATGGAATCGAGGCCGTTTTTATCCTCCGCCGCCGAGACGGCGGCAAACAAAATAGGCGCTCCGGCAGCCGGGACAGGCTGGCTAGACGAGCCGGCTCCAGAATTCGTCCGGATCGCTCAAGTCGGGCAACGCGGCGTCCGGCCGATGCTCCAGCAATTCCGCCACGGACGAACCGCCCGTCGCCACCGCGAAGGCGCGCGCCCCGATGGCGCGCGCGCACGCGATGTCCCGCGGCGTATCGCCCACGATCCAAACCCGGTCCCGGGCAAATTCCACCCCCCAGTATGCGTGCGCCCGCCGCAGCGCATGCGGGCCCAGTTCGTTGCGGATCTCGCTGTCGTCCGCAAAGGCGCCGAGCGGAAAATGATGCCAGAGCCCGTGGTGGGCGAGCTTGGCTTTGGCGCCCCGTTCGACGTTGCCGGTCAGCAGCGCCTGGGCGACCCCCGGTCGGCTCCCCGCCTGTTCGAGGATCCGTTCGACGCCCGGCAGGATCCTGCCGCCCGGGGCGGACAACTCGGCGGGCAGCGCGGCGAGGTACCCCTCGAGATACCGGTCCCTGTGTTCGGCCGTATCCGGCAGGCCGTACTTGCGGAGCGCACACCGGATGATCCAGGGATCCGTCCGGCCGGCAAAGTCGATATCGGCGAGCGAGCCCTCGATGCCGAAGACGGTGCGAAGGGCGGCGGTCAACGCGCGCATCCCGGCGCCCGCCGAGTGCAACAACGTGCCGTCTATATCCCAGAGGATCAGCGTGTTCTTGAGGTCCGGTGAAACAATTGCCACATTCGAACGTCTTAGCTGTGACCCTAGACGTAAAGTAATTACGTTGGTTCAATCGCTCTCTCAACCGCCTTACTCGTTAACTTGCCTCCGCGCACCATGAAAACATCCCACGCGCTCTACCTCGTCGCCATCGTCGGCGCGGCGCTGCTCGCCGGCTGTTCGACCCCGACTTCCCGGATCCGGGAACATCCCGATGTCTTCGCCCGGCTGACCCCGGATCAGCAGGCGCTGGTGACCAACGGCCAGATCGCCGTCGGCTTCGATATGCAAACGGTCAAGCTGGCGCTCGGGGATCCCGACGCCATCACCTTGCAGACCACCGCGATGGGTCAGACTCAAATCTGGCATTACGTGACGTACGAAACCTATGACGGCTACGTCATCTACGGCGGCTATTATGGCCGCGGATGGCGCCGCGGTTATGGCGGCGGCTATTGGGGTGGTCCTTGGGGCGATCCGTACTTCGCCGGCTATCCGGCCCGCGTGCACGAGCGCTTCCGCGTGACCTTCGATCGCACCGGCCGGGTGCAGTCGATCCAGCAGGAAGTTTAACGTCGCCGGCGCCGCCCCCCGCCCGCCGGGGGGCCGGCGCTACCGCGCGGCGTCAGCCGGCACGGGCGCCTGTCGGACCTGAACATCGACCCGGAGGGACCGGGTCTTGGGCCCGCGGTAAGTCCCGCTGACGGGGCGGATGTCCGCATAATCCCGCCCGGCGGCGACCTTGATGTAATTCTCGTTCGTGGGTCGGTCGTGCGTGGGATCGAACGCGGCCCAGCCATAGCCGGGCACGTAGGCTTCCATCCAGGCATGGGACGCCTCGTGTTCGTGGGGCCGCCGCGACCGATTCAGAAAGTAGCCGCTGACATAGCGCGCCGGAATGCCCGAGCACCGGCAGAGCCCGATCGCGACGTGGGCGAAATCCTGGCACACGCCCATCCGGAGCTTGAGCGCATCCGTGGCCCGGGTGCTGACCCCCGTCGTCTTGGGCCGGTAGGCCATGGTGCGATAGACGTGCTGGCCCAGCCGGCGAACGTCCGACCAGACATCGCCGCGCCCGTCCACCAGCGCGTCCTGGGCCTCGCGCCAGAGACTGACGTCGAGCGGAACGTAGTGCGAATCGGCCAGAAATTCCGCGTGCGCCCCGTCCCGACCGGCCGCCTCCAGCTCGGCGAGCGGCACGGAGGGCACCGGCCGCCGCGCATCGTCGGGCACGGTCTGAACCTCGGAATTCGCCTCGACGACCAGCTTGCGGTGACCTTCGCTGATGTCGAAATAGTGCACGGTATTGCCGTAAAAGTCGGTGTATTCGCGGGCCTCAGCCGCGGGATCCGTGTGCAGCGAGAACTGCAGGCAGGCCTGATCCACGTCGTTCACCGGCCGCAACCGCACCTCGTTGAAGCTGTCGTGGGCCTTGCCGGCGTACGTGAAGGTCGTGCGATGAAGGAGACGGAGAAGCATGGGCCGAGGCGCGGGGACCGTCAGACAACCTACTGCTGCTGCTGTTCGTCCGCCGCCGACTCGGCCGGATAGAACATCGTGGTCTGGACGACCTCCTCGCCAATGCGGTCCAGCGACTTTTGGATCTCCTCCAGGAATTCATGCAAGCCGCGGTCGAGCACCTCGGTGATCGTGAGGGATTGCAGGTCGGCCAGCAGCCGGCGGGACGCGCGGGCCGCCTCGGTCCGGGGCCGGCCGCCCGTCTCGCCCAGGATCCGCCGGAGAAACTCGTCGATCTGGATCGTGCAGAAGTGCACCGAACGGGGGAAGGAGTCGGAGAAGATCAGGAATTCCGCCACCTTCCACGGCAGGATCTCGCGCACGTAGAAGCGGCGATACGCCTCCAACGCGCTGGCCGACCGGAGCACGGCCTGCCACTGCGCGGTGTCGAGCGCGCCGCCCACGTCGGTCGCGCTCGGCAGCAGGATGTGGTATTTGACGTCGAGGATTCGGGCGGTCTTGTTGGCCCGTTCGACGTACTTGCCGAATTGGATGAATTCCCACCCCTCGCTCCGCGAATAGGTCGAATCGGTCAGGCCCTGGAAGAGATGGGAGTTGCGCTTGATGTCCTGGAAGAACTCATAAGGGCCGGAGACCCAGAGGTCGGTGGTGCTGCGGGCCTTGAGGAACAGATACAGCTCGTTGATCGTCTCCCACATCTCCAGGGAGATCTGGTCCCGGATCATCCGCGCGTTCTCGCGCGCCGCATTCACGCAGCTCAGGATCGAGTTGGGATTGCGGACGTCGAACGAGAAGAACTCGGTGACCGTGCGGCTGTCCGCCGCCGGATAGTGTTTCGCAAACAGCTCCTCGTCCCCCGAGCTCGCGAGGATGGACCCCCAGTGTTCCTTCAGGTGGGCGTCGTCGTAGCGCTGAAAATCGAGCAGGAACTGGAGGTTGACCTCCAGCAGCCGCGCGATGTTCTCCGCCCGTTCGATGTAGCGGCTCATCCAGTAGAGCGAGTGCGCCACCCGCGAGAGCATCACGTTGGACTGGGGCCGGGACGGCGGGACTTTGTCGAAGCGGGCCATGCGTTCGCTCAGCGGTCGCCCTGGAGCACCCAGGTGTCCTTCGAGCCGCCCCCCTGGGAGGAATTGACGACCAGCGAGCCCTTGCGCAGGGCGACCCGCGTCAGGCCGCCGGGCGTGACCACGACCTTCTCGCCGTACAGCACGTAGGGTCGCAGGTCGATGTGTCGCCCTTCGAGCTGGCCGTCGCACCAGGTCGGGGAACGGGAGAGTTTGATCGGGTCCTGGGCGATGAAATTGCGCGGCGCCGCCGCCACCTTGGCCTTGAAATCCGCGATCTCGGCCTGGGTGGACGCCGGTCCGATCAGCATCCCGTAGCCGCCGGCCTCGTTGGCGGACTTCACCACCAGGTTGGCGATGTTTTCGAGGATGTACTTCCGGTCGGCCGGCTCCGAGGCGAGGTAGGTGTTGACGTTGGGCAGCAGCGGCTCCTGGTCCAGGTAGTATTTGATGATGCGCGGGACATAGGCGTAGATCACCTTGTCGTCCGCCACGCCGGTGCCGATCGAATTGGCGAGCGACACGTTGCCCGCCCGGTATGCGGAGACCAGGCCGGTGACCCCCAGCATCGAATCGGGCCGGAACACCGCCGGATCGAGGAAGTCATCGTCGATGCGCCGGTAGATCACGTCGACCGGCACCAATCCCGCCGTGGTCCGCATGAAGACCTGGGTGTCGCGCACGACCAGATCGCGCCCCTCGACGATCGGGATGCCCATCTGGCGGGCCAGGAAGCAATGCTCGAAGTACGCGCTGTTGTACACGCCCGGGGTGAGCAGCACGACATTGGGTTTGTCGCGGTGGGTCGGCGCGAGGTAGAGGAGCGCCTTGAGCAACTCGTCCGCGTAGCTCTCGACCGGCCGGACGCCGTAGCTTTGAAACAGATTGGGGAACGCGCGCCGCATGGCGGCGCGATTCTCGATCATGTACGAAGCCCCCGACGGACACCGCAGATTGTCTTCCAGGACCAGATAATTGCCGTCGTGGTCGCGGATCAGGTCGGAGCCGCAGATGTGGACATAGATGTCCCGCGGCACCGAGAAGTTCATGAATTCACGGCGGAAATGCTTGGCGCTCAGGATCTGGGCGGCCGGGACGACCTTGTCCTTGATGATCTTCTGCTCGTGGTAGAGATCGTGGAGGAACAGATTGAGCGCGGTGATGCGCTGAATGAGTCCGGCTTCGATCCGGTCCCACTCCGCCGACGGAATGACCCGCGGAATCAGATCGAACGGAAAGATGCGCTCAGTGCCTTCGGAGTCGTTGTAGACCGTGAAGGTGACCCCGCGGCGGAGGAAGGCGAGGTCCACGGCCGCCCGGCGCCGCTCGAATTCCTGTTCGGGCAGCGTGGCGAGCCGATCGTTGAGTTTCTGGTAGTGGGGTCTGACCTCTCCCCCGGCCACGAACATTTCGTCGAAGAACGGGCCGGAGTCGTAGGAGGTGCGGAAAAGCGACACGGGGGAGGGTTAAGCGGTCGCTCTGCCGGGAGCAAGTCCCTTGCCAGTTGGGTATTCCGGCTTAGCGGCTGGACTAAAGCGAGTGGATCGCGGACTTCGCAACGGCCAGACCGGCCTCTTTGACGGCCTCGCTCAGGGTGGGATGGGCATGAATGGTCCGGCCCAGGTCCTCGGCGCTGCCGCCATACTCCAGGTGGGTGACGACCTCGCTGATGAGTTCGCCGGCGCCGTGGCCGAGAATCTGGGCGCCGAGCAGCCGGTCGGTCTTCGCGGCGGCGATGATCTTGACGAACCCATCGGTGGCATCGTTGGCGATCGCCCGGCCGTTGGCGGCGAAGTTGAACTTCCCGACCTTGACGGCGCGGCCGAGCGCCTTGGCGGCATCCTCGCCCAGTCCGACGCCCGCGACCTCCGGCTCGGTGTAGACGACGGAGGGCACGAGATCCCAATTCACGTGGCCGGCCCGTCCCGCAATCCATTCGGCCACGGCGATGCCGTCCTCCTCCGCCTTGTGCGCCAGCATCGGACCGGCCACGACGTCGCCGATCGCCCAGATGCCGGCGACGTTGGTCCGCAGATGCGCGTCGACCTTCACGCGACGCTTCTCGTCGAGCGCGACGCCGGCGCGTTCCAGCCCGAGTCCGTCGGTGTAGGGTCGGCGGCCGACCGCGACCAGCACCTTGTCGGCGGGAAATTCGAGCTTCTGGCCTTCGCGCTCCGCGGTCAGGACGGCGGTGGCGCCGTCGCGCCGCAGGCCGGTCACCTTGGCGCCGGTTTCGATCTTCAATCCCTGCTTTTGCAGGCTGCGGGTGAAGGCCCGCACGATATCGTCGTCATAGGCGGCGACCAGCTTCGGCAGGAACTCAACCACCGTGACCTGACTGCCGAGCCGCGCCCAGACCGAGCCGAGTTCGAGGCCGATGGCGCCGCCGCCGACGACCACCAGCCTGGGCGGCACTTCCGCATACGCGATCGCCTGGTCGCTCGACCCCACCGTCTGGCCGTCGAACTTGAGGAAGGGCAGCTCCATCGGGGCGGACCCGGTAGCGATGACGAACTGTTTGGCTGTCAGGGCGGTCTTCTGGCCGTCCGCGCCCGTCACCTCGACTCCGGTGGGCGAGACGAAGGTCGCCGCGCCCGTGAACACCGCGATCTTCCGGGCCTTGGCGAGCGTGGCGACGCCCCCGACCAGCTTGGTGACGACGCCCAGTTTCCGCTGCATCAGCGCAGCGACATCGATGGTTGGAGGGCCGAGCTTGACCCCGTGCGCGGCCGCATGGTCGCGGGCCCAGGCGAATTGCTCCGAGGAATACAGCAGCGCCTTGCTGGGAATGCAGCCGACGTTGAGACAGGTGCCGCCGAGGGTGGGGCTTTTCTCCACCAGGGCGACCTTCAGGCCCAATTGGGCGGCCCGGAACGCGCACACATAGCCGCCCGGACCCGCGCCGAGCACCGCGACATCGAAGGGATCCATGGTCAGAGGCTCAGCAGCAAACGCGCGGGATCCTCGATCGCCTGCTTGACCTTGACCAGGAAGGTGACGGCCTCGCGGCCGTCGACGATCCGGTGGTCGTAGCTCAGCGCGACGTACATCATCGGCCGGATCACGACCTGGCCGGCGACCGCCACCGGCCGCTCGTTGATGGCGTGCATGCCGAGGATGGCGCTTTGCGGCGGATTGATGATCGGAGTCGAGAGCAGCGAGCCGAACGTGCCGCCGTTGGTGATCGTGAAGACCCCGCCTTCCAGGTCGGCGAGCGTCACCTTGCCGTCGCGGGCTTTCTTGGCGGCGTCGGCAATGGCCTTTTCGATGGCGGCCATCCCCAGGCTGTCGCAGTTCTTGACGACCGGCACCATCAGCCCCTTTTCCGTCGAGACGGCGACGCCGAGGTCGTAGAAATGGTTCTGGACGAGCGTGTCGCCGTCGAGCTGCGCGTTCACCGCCGGGACTTCCCGCAGGGCATGGACCGCCGCCTTCACGAAGAACGACATGAAGCCGAGCTTGAAGCCGTTCTTCTTGACGAATTCGTCCTGATATTTGGCGCGCAGCGCCATCACTCCGGACATGTCCACCTCGTTGAAGGTCGTGAGCATGGCCGCCTCGTGCTGGGCCGACACCAGGCGTTCCGCGATGCGGGTGCGCAGCGGGGAGAGTTTCTTGCGGGTCTGGCGTTCGCCCGAGGCCACCGGGGCCGCCGGAGCGGTCGCGGGCTTGGGCGAAGGTGCCGCCGGGGCGGCGGGCGCCGAGGCCGGCTTGGGCGCTTCGGCGGCGGCGAGCATGTCGCCCTTGGTGACCCGGCCGGCCTTGCCGCTGCCGGATACACCGGCGGGATCGACTCCGGTCTCCTCGGCCAGCCGACGGACGGCGGGGGACGGGGGGAACGCCGCGGCTTCGCCGGCGGGTTTGGGCGCGGCGGCCGCGGCCTCCGCCCGGCCGGTTCCGGCCGGTGCGGCGGCGGGAGCCGCAGCGGGGGCACTGGCTCCCGCAGGGTCGATCGAAGCGACCACCTGGCCGATTTTCACCTCGGCTCCGGCCGCGACGAGGAGGGTGATCTTAC
>Ga0116230_10003044_pt1 | contig 16246 bp, 11 predicted proteins | sample S1TSphfallax_3_FD_88678 | JGI IMG/M metagenome (GOLD analysis project Ga0116230, IMG submission 88678) | Host-associated microbial communities from peat moss isolated from Minnesota, USA - S1T2_Fd - Sphagnum fallax MG | ecosystem: Host-associated > Plants > Peat moss > Unclassified | place... | reverse complement strand
GAAAAGTTATTGAATATTAAACAAAATTTTCAAGTTAAAAATTTATCTAAATCCAAAGAAAAAATTATAAGGGAATTTGGGTGTGCTCTTGGTAAATTGTTGGAAAGCCATCAATGAATATGATTTAATGAAAATGATTTGGAAAATTTTAGAGTTAAGGGTGAAAGATAATGATTTTTGGGTAGTTTATTTTCATTTAAAATTCAATTAAATTAAATTACAAAAGTGATTTTGAAAGGAAAAACTAGTTAGGTAACTAGTTTACATTTGAACCAACAACATAGGTTATACTAATAGTTTTTAATAGAACCTATCTATAGTTGTAAGGGTTCAAAAATACAATGTAATTAATTTTAAATGTAAAAATGCATTATATTACACATATAAATTATTAAATATATTTAAGCCCAAACCATTAAAAAATAATATAGTTATTTGATAATTTTTGATAATTTTTAATCATTTGTAAAAAATAATGATTGTAATATATGTTCATTTTGGTTGAACATGTACCATAGTTTTACCCTTCTTCCAAACCATGGGTTCAAAAAAGGGTCCTAGGTGTTGTGGTTGTGGTAGGAAGTTGGTGTTCAAAACAATTTGGGTCATTTAATATCCAATGTTCAATTTTCTCAATTGTGGAAAGTGTAAAGTTGCTTTTGATTATAAAAAACCTTAACAGTCACAAAACATTGGATGCATGCAATAAGACCTACAAGCAATGTTTGTTTATTTTGGAAATTTTTTGCCAAATTTCAATTTGAAAAATATTATTTCAGACAATACAAGGATTTTTCATGGAAGGGTACATTCATGGTTGGGGTAAACAAAAGGAATGTTTTGCTCCAAAATCATTCCCAAAACATTATTTTGAATGACCATTACACTTATGAAATAACTTATTTGGTAGATTTTTTTTTCCATTAGATATTCACATACTTCTTGATTAAAATGGTGGAATTTTTTTGTGATTTGGATGATTAAAACATGTCCTTGAGTGTCCTACAAGATGGCTTAGGAATTCAGTGTCTTGCTATGTAGTTTTATGAAAAAAGATTCAATAGGACTAACAATATTTGTTGAAATTACTCCATATTTAGACCATAAATAGAATAATATATGTTCTACATGATGGCACAAAGTTTTAGTATGATAAATCAACAATTTTTTTGGAATTAATGTTAGAATATTTGATTTTTTCATAAAATGAATGCATTGATAAGGATAATCAAATCAATTTTGTTAATTACAAATTTGCATTCCAAAGGTTTGGAAAGAAGTATAATACACATGGGTGTAAAAAAATCATATTATTTGATGTTTTTAATAGGGTTTTGGCACTCCAAATGAAAGTATGTCATTTTAGAATGTCAAAATAATCTTCCATTCCTTTTTGAGTTATGTTTGAACAAAACATTCAAAGTTTATTCAATTGATTTGAAGTATTCATTATAACATTTATTGGTTGAAAACTTAAACATATAGATCCCCCTTTCATTGTTTAGCATTTCAAAACAATCATTTTGTTAAATCCTTCCTTTGGGGCTTAAGACAAATGGGTGTCATGGTTCATGTTGTGGCAACCCAATCATGAGTGCATTTGAAAACAATGCCCAAATTTGCCATATTTCAAAAATTTCCAAATCATTAAAATTTATGATAGATTTTACTATGTAGCCAAAAATATATAAAGATTTTTTATTTTATTTTTTCTATTTTCATGTTTAGTACATTGTAGCCCAAATTTGGCTAACTTGTTTTCTAGATGGGTGCATGTACGTAAATAAGAGCCAACGAAATTACCTTACAAAAGGATTATGAATTATTTTTTAGTCCTTTTCACTTCTTCATATAAAAGAATGTTTGAATGATTCTTTTTGCAATTTGTTATTAAATGCACATTACATTCCGTTTACATGTAATATATATATATATATTTGAAAATTTGAAACATATTTTGCATTTTTGAAAATTTCAAATTCCATAACTTTTAAATTGTGAATGTTTTTTAAATGTGGGTAATAGGTTATTATCCTTTAAATTTTTCTAACATCAATATTATTTTATCAAAGGGTTCCTTATCTAATCCTTTGTAAAATTGATTGCATCTGACACAACTATTGTTCAAGTTCAAAAGTCCTTTACTAAATCCACAACTCAAAATTAAATGTAATAAAATTTTATTTGAAATCCTCAACATTCATATTAGTGATTTAACACAATTGAAACGATTAACATAGAAATGTCAAAACAAAAACATATGTAAAAACATTTACAGTTTGCATCATTATTCAATATAAATTTTTGACTCCTAAATATGTATTTGCACCTAGATGATTTGCCCTTTGACTACATAAAGAATTCCTTAGAAAATCCTACCTATGAAACATTAGATGCATCCCATATAATTTCTTTTCCAAAACCTAGCTCATTTACCTTGCCAAAAGTATTTACATGTATGGCCACGTATGTTTAATGAAAAATCTTTCACACTTGCTTCATGCACTGGTGTAAATTGTGTAAATCATTTACACTTACATTGTTTGACATCGTGGGTATATGTGAATTAACACTTCACTTTTCAACATGTTGATTTGGATTGGTCTTTCATGTTACACCAGCCCCTTGTTAGGGTTGGGTATATAGAGTCAAAGTTCCAGACTTCAAAGACCCATCTCATCTCATATTTGAACTCAAAACTTATGTTGTTGAATTTCAGGTTTTGGACCAATTTAAGGTTTTTGCGTTAGTTCTGAGTCCTTAAGCCATTCTAAACTTTGGAAAAAAATGGCTGGACCTAGTGCAGACTTGGACCCAGCAATGATTTTTTTTCATTTTCTTTGTTTTCTTCTCTTTTGGTTTAGGCATGTAGATGGTACATGTGGTCACTTTTTATTGGTTGTACAATGCTAGAAATAAAAAAGTATTCAATTTTGAGCTATGCATGAAGGAAAATCAAATTGGATTCAATTTGGACTTAGGGTAGGTTAGGTTTTTTCTTTTTTTTTTGGAAAAACTAGGAATTGAGAGTTTAGAAACGTGAAGAATTGGCCCTCAACTGGACCTGAGGATATATTGAATCGTAAGAATTCATTGACTAGAATTGATGGTTCTTTCAAATTAAAAATAAGTTGGAATTGGGACCAAAGATTCTCTTGATTTAAGCTATAACCAAACAAGTGTTGGACAATTCTCTCTTGTGCACCAAAAGAATTATTGGGTAAGGATTGGGTACATGAAACCCTGACTGGTGGTTCTAAAGGATTTTTTTTTTCCTGGGATCTAATGGTTTGGAGATTTTTAAGAGCTGACAATTGAACGAAACCGGCGTTCTCACTTTGAATTCCTGTTAAGAACTTGACCTATTTGTCAAAGGAAACTAGGGTGAGTAAGGGTACCTAAACCTGGTGTGACCAGAGATTCTATTATATCTAAACTTTTAAAATACCCTTGACTGACCGTTCCTAGTCTCTAAGCCATCAAAGAATTTGAACTGGAGGTTCCATCTCAAAAGTGAGAACCGCCCAACTCTGGTCAAAATGCAGAGCTTGGTAGTTCTCTAACTTCAACTTAACTAGACAAGGCCGTTCTTTTTCCAGAAACCCAGACCAGGTATATCCTCGCGAATGCACAAGCGACCAAAGCCCAGGCTCAATACCCACCCCCAATACTGGTCCAGAGTCCAGGCTCCATAATGGTAAATTAAATATATATGATGACAATGAACCTGAGACAGAGATAACAAATGTCTAAACTCTTATTAGCTCTCATTCTCATTGGCTACAGTTATCTCTTCAATAGAACTTCTCTATTAGATAATTGGTTTTTGAAACCCATTATTAAATATAATCTTGATTATTTTTCCCAAAAGGTTGTCGTTATGAAGTCTGACGACAAACCTCCAGAAATATGCATTTCTGCACATACATTGAATGTGTTTCGTAATGACAATAGAGAACTGCACACAGGTAATTACATAAATCGACTTATTTACAGTCTAGAAGCTTAGCTTGATCGTTTATACATTTATCTAGAAAGTAGCTAGAGAACCATACACATAATGAGGGAACATGAGATAGTGATGATTTCCGCCAGGTGTTATTGTTCTTCCATTGCAGAGTTTAGTGATCACGATCATGGATATAGTTTATACTAGCCTGGTTGAGGAGCTACCGATTTTGCGGAAAAAATCTCAACATATGCACAACAGTACTCATGATCAACATAACGGATCTCACACAGGAGAGCGTGCTTCAATGGTTTATATTTATATATGGATGAGTGTGGGCCCTACATATCATCGTACACATACACCAGACCCATAAAACAAATTTATAATCGGGTTAAATTAATGTAGAAACGTAGTTTAATGTTATACAGATTAATTGGATCTATTCATCATCTTAATCACTGGTCTTTGAATTATAATTTCAATCGGCTGCAACAGGTATAGTTGATTAGTTTAAACATAAAAATGAGCTGGATTAGACAGACGACGTACAACAAGGAGCTTACAAAACAGACTTGCTGACTTGTGCTTGATCTTTAATGTGTGTGTCTCTGCAGCTCTTGTGCAGTGTCTTAAGTGCTCCTCTTATCTGCAGTGCGTGACCAAAGTAATCGACAAGCCTGGGTTCAGGAAAATTATGAGGCAGCCGTAGCTCTGTTCTATGGGTTGAGATCGTGAGCCTCAGCTGTTCCTGTTATCAGTAGGGTAACCACGGCTACTGTTAGGGTTTTCTTCTGCGGCAACTTGTTTATACAAGTTGAATGTGTCTTTCAGTACAATTTCACGAGAATTAGAGGTTTGTTTTCAGCATCGTGAGGTTACTGATTATGTGGGTCAAATCGCAACTCAGGAACCAATAAATTTATTAAAAATCCACTTACAACTGCTGCAGGGTCGGCCTTTTGCCCAAAAATAACTTTTTTATAAGTCAGACTTCTTAAAAATTGATGAAGACCAAATTTGAAATTGACATGATCTACTCAGTGTTGTCTCCAAATCATCTACATTCGCACTGGCCACATGAATTAGTAGCTAATGGCAGAAGTAAAATTGTATTAGTGTATACTTCTTGAGCAATTGATACTACCTAGTAGTCTTGCTAGATTCATTTTTTTGTATAATTAAGTAGCGATCAGGAGCTCTTATATTATGCATAATCCGGTGATTAAAGGCACGGAAACAAATTAAATTGATTCAAGCTTTGGATTTACATTCAAAATTTTATGAGCACTAGCTACTGTTATGTAAATACTGGTGCAATATAATAATTTCAGTTATTATGATCAGTACAGCACCGGAACTTATAGTAATTAATGTCGACTGAAGGAGATCACTGTGGACCGCAATTATATTTATGATGATCTACATTCAAAGAATATATATATTTGTGGAATATGTGTGTGTGTGTGTACAGTTCAGTGTTGCAGGTATCCAGATTGGCGGGAAGCTGCAAGTGATGATCGGCATCTGGGATTGTACACACTACTGAAGGACCCATGTCTAATACCTGCATTAGTGGATGTTTGGAATCCTGGCTAAAGAATACATGATTGTTAAATTGGATGTTTTGGGGACTTTTCAACATCTTGATGATGATTAAATTTTTGTGTCCATATTTTCCATTCCAAAGTACCAGTCCAAATGTTTCAAGTACACTTAAGAACTGCAGATTTCACCGCCCCCCTCCCTAACACATCGCCGGATCTATCTATAAATTTAATAGACCTTGTCTCAAATTGGAGTTGCAATTAATCGCAAATTGATAAAAATAATCTAGAGCTAAACACTGGAATGAGACTGAAATTTCAAGCGCACATCTTGAAATTATATGTCCGTTTGCTAATTTCTGTATCTTAAGAATCACAAAGTCTGAACTAGAGTAGAAATTATGGGTAAATCGATCCATCTCGTACTCACACATGCTTATCCCATTGCCAGCAATATCAGAAAGCTTGCTAAAGTCTATGCCAGTGGAACAAGTTCCGCCTTTTTGTGAGACACTGTGGGCAGCGGTAGTTTTCTCGGAACAGTTTGCATCTAAGTGAGACCTGCGAGTACTGTTACGCGGAGGGTAAAAGTTTATCCTCAACTATAGATGTTAGAGTATTGAAAGTTTGTGGGCTGTGCTTAGAATTAACAAATTTTAACACGGTCGTCGTCATGAGACTCCTGTGATCGATCACCCAGCTGGCAGACTAATATATAATCATTGTTTGAAGTTCAGAATCTCACAAGTCTTTTGACATCTGCTACTGCAGACCAGTCCTAGCTGTTGTTGCAGTCGCGCGTTGACCTTAGAAACGGAGATTAGGGAGCACAAGAACTGATGACATAAGCGCTTCTCATGATCACTGTTGCAAGTGGACGACGAAAGACCGAACTAGTTGTGACGTCGCAAAGCGCACACATAGACTTACCAGCACAAGAAAATATAGATCTACAGCTAAGAATTAGGAGCCTTCTATAGCACTATATATTTAGAATTACATAATTAATACAAAGACGCAGCTGGGCCCGGATCTGCGATTGCTTGTCATGTCAGTAATTAGGCGTAGCTAGCTATGGAGAGTCTCCCAGCCATGGTACGAGACCTGTAGTCACAGATGAATCAGTTTTTTTTTTCAGTGTGAAGACGAAATCACAACTTGAAACAGACTTGATGGAATTGAATATGACAAGCAGGTATGGCCACAATGGGCACGAGAGCAACTAAGGAGCTCATGCAGGTGGCCCACGACGTTGTGGTGCGCCCGAAAGGAATATCTGTGGATCGATCATCGTCCGCCGCGTGTGAGCAGAAATTCCAGTGCGTAACCATCAGTTGGTGGGTGGCAAGCATCTTTTCCTGCTGGTTCCCTCATTTGGTACCGAGGTCAAGTTTCTTCTTTGGGTGTTGCTGACTTTCTCATCTGGCTTTGCCCGCAATGATGTTGACGTGCATTTCACGCGGTGTACACCCCGTACTGGCCCTGATGGATCATCGATCTTCTCCTAATGGGCATCTCCCATGCTTAGTCATCATCAGGCCCATGAAGACGACGGTCGAAGACAAGGCCACATTAGGAAATGTTTTAGCTACGATCTAATCCTAGGAATTCATTATGTTCTGTAGAGATCAGACCCGCGTTTTACGCTAGGCCAGTGAACAAAATACCATCGAATCCTCTTTGATCGACGTTCCATGCGTGTAGGGAATGTCTGAAACAGCTAATGGACACCAACTGGCAATTGTGTGAGTATAAAACTATAGGGGAAATTTCGTGGGGACGATCTTGGGACCAATTCAATACCTTAAATTCTCCATCGTGAGACAAAGATTCAATCAGTATTCCATTTTCAGATAAATCATTGAAACATCTTGGAATAAGTAGGGAAACCCAAGCTGATTTTCTGAAGCGTGGTCCCACTTGAAATCAAAAACATGTTTGTAATCAGTGCATGAAAAGGAGTTTATGCAAGAGTGCAAGTAGTGCGATCTTCGATTGTAGGCTCAGAGAGACCTCCTCCACAAATCTAGGTTCACAATCGCACGAAACTCGGAAGTCCTGACCAATGCATTGAGTTTTATACCCAAGGGATCTGGAACTAAATGACTAGGCACGGTCTGTAGGGAAAATGATCTTGTCCTCACTGAAATGCTCATAAATACCCGATTTGAGAACCTTGACTCGAATTTGCCGGGCATAACCTGCTTCACCTGGTTGTCGCTGCACTTTCTCTTTCAGGATGCTTTAGCTCTGATCATCTAACGACGCCTGATCTTGCCTAATTAAGTTCACAACCTCTTGGATGATTCCCTTGCAAGGGAAAATTGTGTAACTTTACCTCCAAGAATAGACTACAAAGGTAAGTAACAGGGAATTGTGTAACACAGGGTATTTTGCAACATTCCCAAAGACCGGACCGGGAAAGTTCAATGATGCATGGTAGTCGCGTCTATGAGGGTTTACGTGGAACTCTAGGATATAACAAGGCGAATTTACTTCCATAATCCAACATCAAACAATGACGTTTCACCATGGAAATTGTCATCATTAGGTGCGATCACAGTGGACATTTATGGTCGGTGCACCTTAGTGTAACTTCGGGAGCACGAATTAAGCTAATTACGTCGTGACTAACTGCCCCAAGCCTAGCTTTAAACAAATCTAATGAGTACTCCCGACAACAGAATCACAAGCTTATCATAAGTTTTAAGGATCGTGCAATTCTCGGTTGTGCGAAGGTAAAGTTGCCCTCTTGACCAGCCCTTACATTCAAGGACAGCTCTTTTTATTGAACCTTTGGCATTTCCGTTTTGGTCTACTACTCCCATACTGGGTGATTCTACCAATCAAAGTCAATATAAGTCCAGAGAAAATATTATCCCCGCCTACGTTCACTCACTGCAATTCATGAACTGATCAGACATTCAAGAAAAGGGTTAGATGATTATCTTAGTTCTACAGTAAAGTGGAAGCTTTAGATCTAAGACAATGAAGTAGAGAGTGTTCTCAATGCATGCACGGCAGCTTGATTCGGAGTGGGGTTAGTTTGATGCTGATCATACATGTTAAAACATCACTGGCAGATCTGTGGAGTAATCCTCTAATCAGTACACGTTCCCAAAATGCCAAAGGAATCAGCACAGGACAGATGATGATAAACTTGGTGTTGGTCTTGCCTAAGTCTTACACTATTTTATTACAAGGCCCAAGTACAGCTACCTCAAGGCTCTCATCCATTCCCGCAAATAAATCTGTTGTTGAACAATTTGAGCCCGAGCATTACATGTGATGAATTATGAATAGATCATATTGAAAGCAACTAAAGACTGGCGTTAGAGGAAATACTTACATATTGATGTTTTGCTTGGTCTGCTAGAAGATCCTTGGGTTTAATACCTGACCTGAAGCAGGTGATCACCAGGTTGCTGCAAATGTACTTGTTCTCAGGGAAGAACGAGAGTCGTTTCCAATGTCTCTCTTTGATACATGACTGTAGAGAAATCAGAACAGAGTTGTAAAGATCAACATCACGTCAAGCTGATAAATGAAAACATGCAGAATTTTAGCACATATACAGGCCTGCAGCTAGCTAGAAAATTAATACTCTCTAAGATAGCAACTCAGTCTATGATCCAAAACATCAAATAAGATCGATGTAGTTTTAGATTAGAGGTTTGGAGCAGACTGTACAGCTGGTTGTCAGTTTTCAGATGCCTGAAAGCTACCAGATCTCACGTTCCACAGTTCACACATGATGTGTCAATAACAACATCCATTCCAGACCAGCTGCCTCAAGTTTGCTGAGACATTCACACCTTGCACAGTGATACATTCAACTGATTCCAACAAGTTGTAACCCTAGCTCTAGAGATGTTATATGCTGAAAACTTTCTTGGGCACAGGTGCATAACGAATCATCTTCTAGGGTTGTTTTTGCCAATTATACCACAGCTTTTAATAAGAGTTTTTGTGTACAACATGACTTTTACTCCAGTGCTTGCGGCAACCAGTTTGACACTGAAACTATCATGAGACCTGGATCTGAATCCCCTTTATATAGATCAGTAGAGCTGCAGCTGTTGCTATAAATTCCAAATAATCTTGACTTTGAAACCATCAAATTTCGATTTATTTGGATGGGAAGCTCTGTAATGGATTTGTAACCGTGAAGAGTAGAAATAACCACATGTAGAGAAGTTTCGAGCTCATGTACCTTTAGAATGCATCAAGATCAAGTATGTACGACTCTTGTAGTCAGCAGCTTTGAAACCACTAATACAAGACTTGTGGATGTGCGGTTGAACCTGGTTGACGGCCTCTGTATATAGCACCACTGACTTCAGGTCAGTTGCAGGCCTGTTTCCATACAGTTTTGCCATCTGGTTATAAACATACATAAAAAATTGAGTTGTTCAGAATTGCACTCAGATATTTCAGATTTACTGCAGATCATGACACGCTGTTCAATCTCTTCTTACTGCAGATAATGAAGCACAATATTCTCTTATATATGGGTGAATTCACAGAGCAGTACTATCTGAATTTTGATAGACAGGTGTGATCTCCCACGTCTCTGCAGGTAGGATCACCGTTGTCTCCTGCAGTGTACTGTTTCCAGCTTTGGAGATCAAGACCACCAGACAGTAGTATAATCATCTACTAATATGACAATAAAGACCTCTGTCTTTAAATCATTTTCCATGTACTACCACTGAATGTGGTACTCATGAAGGTCTCAGGATAATATAATCTAGATTCTATGTTGTATGCATAGACAGCCTATTCAAGCAAGTCCTTAAGGGGATTAACCTGCTCGCCTGACGACTAAGAAAACTGATGAGTTCTTGCAAAGTGCTCTTGGAACTTGTTAAATCATTACCAATAGTTTAACTTAGATTCATGCTGACTAGCAAGTGGTATCTGAGATAGATTGAATAACTTTGCAAAAATTGTAACACTCTCGCCTGCATCAATAGCAACAGATTTGCTAGTACCTGCGGCAGCTACAGATCATAGACATTGGAGCTTGCGAGGATGCGGTTCTAGATCTGCACTCCCTATTGAAATATGATTACTAACGAGAGAGCTCGGTCCAATAGGGCCATTTTCAAACTGAGGTCATTGAAAGATTGTTGCACCAGCAAAACTTACATACCTGCTGAAGCTGGATTTCACGCTGTACATAGAAAGACTCAAAGGTGCGATTGAACTTGAGCAACATATATGGTCTCCAAAGAACTTGTAACTGGAACTCGTTCTGCAACCTTTTTTCCCCCAATGATTCCAACACAGTCAATGAATGACTCAGGAGCCTTCAATTCCATTGACTAGCTTTACACTAAAGATTCAGCAAGTCCCACTGAAAATTATGCAACAAAATGACCACAATATTTAAAGTTCATGCGCTCAAACGCGCAGCAAAGGTGGGCAGCTATTCATATACATGAACTTCAACAAGAGCAGCTAGTGGTCAGCTCACTCTAATCTCACCAGCTGTTCATAACATGAGAGATCGAAGGTATGGAATCCGCTTGTAGCGGCCTGATGGAGCCTGGATTGTACACTAGGCCTGGGCTAATGCAGGTGTTCAATCGGCTGTAATCCTGTATCTTAACAGTTTTAGTCACTGTCTGCAACACGCGACATTAGGCAGCAAAGTGCAGGCTGATGATGAAAGATCGATATGAAGAAGAAAGCCCAACTTCCTAATCGGAGTCAGTAGTAAATACATGACAAGATCCTGCAGACGCACCAGCTGGTCCATATATATAATTCTATGCCTCCATGAGCATTCATGACACTCATTTTGCTCAGAGATCACAAAGCCTCGACCCAAGAATTATCCATTGTCCAACAGTTGGTACTAACAGTTGTAGACTGCAATATATGACCCAAACCATGATCAAGCATATGATCGAATTGAAAGCATCACAAACTCTGCAAGTTCAAACAGGAGAGAACTTCAAGTTGGGTTCCTCCAAACCACAGCAATTACACTTCCAAAAAATACAAGAATAGACTTCAATGACATAGAGGGTATTGGGATCCTGGATCACAGTAAGTACACTGTTGATCAGACACCTGCAGCAGGTCGTGCGCACATCAGACTGCATGTCGAGATATATCTTGTAGTTCAAATACCTGCAGAAGTTTTGTGATCCTTCAATCTAGGTGGGTGCTCACATCAATGCAGGACTTTTTCAATCTTTACGAGTTCTCAGTACATGTATGTATAAACAAATATTGTCGTCACCAGAACTTGCAGCAGCTGGTGGCCTGGCTAGGAGGCTCACTAGCGCACCACGATCCAGCAATGTTAAGCACTTTCTGGGACATATATCTGAAATTTTGTGAGCCCTTTACTGCACATTAAAGGCTAACTACTGCAGTTCTGACAACCGCAGCTTCAGCTTCGACTACATGTACACTACCAAAAATTTCTCCAGTGAAGGTGACCTAGCTGAAGCTGTGAATTTCTCGAGTAATTCTAGATCAAGTCGATCGAGCGCCATCTAAAACGTATAGTTTTGGAGCATTGATAGTCTCGACGTCCTTCACGGGAGTCTAGTGACACGAATTTTATAATGCTCGCTGCAGACTCACCTTATTAGCTGGAATACGTAATTGGAACTCTGTAGTACCACTGGTCACTAGATCAATTGCATGAGAAGTCCACCAATCGGCTTTCTGAAGGTAAAGCTGGAGCTGCCCCAAAGACATCCTTCTCTGATCTACTTTGACATTCTGAGTCATGTTTACATCTAGAAGGCCTTGAAGCAGTTGGGTATTGCTACCAACCACTGCATCTTTTCACACTTGATGTGCAAGAGACAGTCCTGAGCGATAGACAGATCATCTGGGGCGAGTGAAAGGTTGAAGAGAAACTTGTGGGGGTAGAAGTTTAAGACTAGCAACAAGCTACCCATCAACGGTAAACACGAAGAATCTTGATCTACCATTTACATCAGCGTTTCCATATTGTTGTTCTGCGATTGCAATGATCGTGCGCGTCAACGATCCAGAGCTGAGTCGCAGAGTAATTTGCTCTCCGCTAGCGAATCTGCTCACTGGGGGCCACTGGCTTGAAAGAGCTGGGATCATCTCCGACTTGAGCTCCGGTCGTCGACGAGAGCTTGGTTGATGAACTAAACAGCTGAATAATGTACGCACAGCCTTAGTGTGCCTGGAGATCCAACCTAAAGTGAAGAGGTGATCCTGATAGCCATGGACTATCACATCAGTATGGAGGTGGCCGCTGCTGAGGGTGACGATGACTACTTCCAGCGGCCCACTGGCTTAGAACGTCTTGTGTCGACATCTGAGGATTGCTAAGGTTGGGGTTTTGAGGCACGATGTTGTAGAGCGATTGTAAGGCTGCAGGGTAGGAAGGATCAAGTGCTTGCATCGCCCCTGCTGGTACCCCTGTCGAAGATGCTGGCATACCAAGGCCTTCCTGCTCGTCGTCCTGCGGGAGACGGTCGTAACTCGCGCCCAGAAATGAAGCCACGACGATCACGACCGGGCCTGCTGCCGTGAGAGTGCCCACCACATTGCCTCCAAGCACTTGTCCAGCTGCTCCCGCGAGGGACACTGTGAATCCTGTGGTGGGTGCGGGTGCTGGCGGGGGTAGGAAGGCGCCGGAGAGCGAAATGATCTCGAACCGGCCATGGAAAGTAACGGTGGCACCCGGCGTGGTGGGTTGTCGCAGCGTAACGTTTGAAACTGTGCCACTGGCGCTCATCACGCACACGCCTCTCTGTCGCATCCTAGCAAAGGAGGCGACGCTCTCCCCAACGTCGCAGCCTCCCGCCACCTCGAGTACATGCGGCCGCATAGCATTTCCGTTGTCGCGAGTGATGATGATGGGTGGTTTCGGCTTATTCTTGGAGCCCGGAGGCCTTCCCCTGGGCTTTCGACTGCCCTCGCCTGCATGAGTCCCGCTTTCAACTCCCCCTTGGCCCTTCCCTCTCTTCCGTGCGCCTCTTCCTCCGCTGCTCCCACTGTACAGCTCCTCATCAGAAGTGGCGCCCGCTTGCAAGGCCCGAGCTCCCACTTCTTGCATACCGGCCTGCATGCACACATGCCCGTGCCGCTCACCTTGTCTCTGCTTCCAGCTCTGATTACACTCCACCCCCGCCCCTTTCTCCCTCCCCCCTTCCCTAGCTTCTCTTTTTCTCTTTTTCCCTCTTCTACTGTATTTCCCCTGCTGTTTAAGCTGAATCCTTGGCCTTCCCGATTCTCCAGTCACCCCCTCCTGGAGTGAACTCCGCGTAGGCAACAAAGCTCCTTCCTCGTTACGTGTGCGGCCCTTGCGGTAAGACAGCGGCGGACTTAACTCGTGGCCGCTATTGGACTGCGTGCGTATTTCTTGCTTATGGAAAAGACCGTCCGGTCGGAGTTCTATCTATATACAACTGAACACGAAAACTCCAGACCCGCGACGCAGCACAAACTCGTGCCTTATTCCAATCTGCGAAATCGTCACCATTCAGGCTGAAGCGCGATCTGGTTCCACAGCGTCGCGGCTACGGGATTAGGCATCATCACTCTACTTCCTAACCTCATGATCCTAGAGCATCAGCAGCGGCAGAACTGAAATTCATGTTGGGTTACCAACTCCTAATCAGCAAGACCTCTAGCCAAGGAGCCTCATATACACAAACTATCGTAATTTTCACCTTGGAGGAGAGCGAGGAAGTCTTGAACAAACATAGGAGGCAGGGGAGAGTTTATGACAAAGTTACAAGTACATGTGACGGATGAGGGTCTGCAGGCAACACTGGAAAAGCACAACAGCAGAGCAGCCTATGTCGAGAAACGGCAGAACTCAGGCTTATAATTCCCGTCCTAAAACCCATCACTCCTACGATTGCATTCCAGAAGCTGGATCATCACAGTCCAGCTGCCAGAAGGGCCGAGAAAGAAGAGAGAGAGAGAGAAAGAGAAAGAGAACATGAACACGAAAGACGACGGTTGCGCAGGCTGATCATCGACAATGAGACCCCCCAAAAAAAAAGGTTTTTCGTCACTGCAGCCGAGACTGAAGAAACTCAGATCCTAAACCGAGGCAGTAAAATTTTCTCTCATGCCTAGTCGAATACCATGCTCCTAGTACTACTCTCGAGCTTCAAAAGCCGTTGTTTTACCCCAGCTCCTCGCCGTCTAGACTGGGCCTTGCCGGCTCAGATAAGTTATCTTGCGTTACACCCACCTTGTCCGATTCGTCAATTTCTACTCCTCGACTTTACAATTCCCCGTTTCCGACATACAGTGTCCGCAAACGGTCACTCCCAGGCCTGGCAGCTAAACCGTGCTGTTAGAAGTGCGCAGCAGCAAGAACCATAATATATGTTTTAGTCTTCTTGTGCTGCTTATTCAAAAGCCGTCCTGTCTCTCAGTCGATCTACAGTGTCGCGGTGACTTGAGAGATCGATCAGCAAGTCAGTCTTCCGTAAGTAAAATATTCGCTTCTTGTCAAAAAAAGCCGAAGTTCCTCCCATAGAGTAGTACCCACAGAACTTACATACTGAACAATAGCCCCTGCAGTAAGCAGCAAGCAGAGCAGCACTCAAAGCAAAGCCACAGTGACTACTACGAAACTCTTTAATTGGGTGAGACTCCTGCAACAAAACCCATGTTCGCTTACAGCACGAAGATCAAGCAGAGAGTTCTTTATATTTTTTATAATAAAATTTTCAGGTCACTTCTTGTCGATCAAATCACTCTCCAGATAATTGGCGTGGTTAAAAATAAATGACTGCACATATAATGAAACACACACACACATACCCCGGCGTGAACAACGAGCAGCTAGAATAGAAAACTAGTATAATATAATTATGTATTAATCTACAGAATCTCATCAAGCTGCAGACCTGTGCTTAAAATTTGATTAATATTAACTACCAGTGAAGAAGCTCCAGATCAATACTTGGTCGTAGATAGATCGTGATGAAGCTCTTTCTTTATATAGGTCTACAATTGGTTTTTAATGAATCACTGTTGTCCGGAAGAGTAGTATAAATCCTCTAGAGGACTGCTAGTAAAGGTTTAAACTAAAACCCAAGCAGCTTTTACTCCTCTTTTTTTAATATATATACGGCCTTCAAAGAAGTCGAGTACTACAAGCGGGGGAGTACACTAGCTAGTACTGCAAGTAGTAGTCGATGTTAATACTTCCTGGACCCCGCGTGTTTTTAATGAAAAAAAAGAACTCTCGCGAGCAGCTAAACTTAATTACTTACCTACCGCATATATATCACAGATATATAATACTCCCTGCAACAATCTGCTGGGATTAAGGATTAAATCCGTGCTTCATCCTCTAGTTCTCTAATTGCCATTTTATTGGGTTATTTTAATCCTCCAGCTGCGAGCTGATTAATTAACTATACTTACTGAGCTTCGATGAGTACCTGAAAGCTGCTCTCAAGGGTTGAAAGAAAGAGGGAATCGTGGTGCTGGAAAATAATCAGGGTTTACTTAAATCGATTGCACTGTTTGAGCTACTTTCTACGTACGGATTGCTATTAAATTTAAGGAAAAAAGATTAGTATAATATTTACTACTTATTGTGCATTGAGCTTGAAATCGTAAACAAAGAGAATTTAATCACAATTGTCAACTAAGCAAAGCAAAAATTTAATCACCTGTACACAAAACATGAATGAAGGTTTATTGCTAAAATCTAATCTTTTGAAAATTATTACATGCCGGTGCAATTGCTCTCCTAATCCCACGGGAATTACAT
>Ga0116230_10003042_pt1 | contig 16249 bp, 9 predicted proteins | sample S1TSphfallax_3_FD_88678 | JGI IMG/M metagenome (GOLD analysis project Ga0116230, IMG submission 88678) | Host-associated microbial communities from peat moss isolated from Minnesota, USA - S1T2_Fd - Sphagnum fallax MG | ecosystem: Host-associated > Plants > Peat moss > Unclassified | place: USA... | reverse complement strand
GCTGCTGCTGCTGCTGTTGCTGCTGATGGTGATGAGAACCAGCAGCAGCAGCAGCTTGAAGACTAATCAATGTGTTAGAAGAAGAACTCGGGTTCCTATCACCCCTAGTGCTGATTGTTTCTTGGCCTGGAGATCCTGCTCTTGCTCTAGAAAGAAGTGATGAGCCGCTTTCTCCCTGCAGCTGTTGACCACCACTTGGCCCTGGATTCGTTATCATCTGCCGCTGGGTCTGCTGCTGAATGAGAGCAGTAAATGGGCCAGCTTGAGCTGATGAACCAGATGCTGATCCTGAGCCACCAGCTTGCTGCAACTGCCGCTGACGACCAAACTGGAGCATGGCAGCTGAAGAAGAAGAATCCGGGGCTGATCTGATGCCAGCAGCAGCTTGACCTTGACCTTGCGGCATCTGTCTAGGAATGAGCTGGGGCAAACCTGAAGATGATGATCTAGAAAGAAAATCCTGGTGAGAGCCTGCTGTGAATTGCATCGGCTCCTGTTTAACAACAAAAGATTCTTGTAGTCCCAACAATGATCGGTGAGCTCTGAGAAGCCCCTCTTGTAAGCTGATGCTGCTGGTACTGGCCCCTGCAAGACTCGGAGCTGCAGACTGATCTACTAATTGTTGGCCAGGCGCCGCAGCACCTAACCCTACTAGACTTGAAGTACCAGGTCCTCTGGCAGCAACCGAGTGTTGTAAACTTGCAAAGTTGGATGGAGCTGGAAAGTTCAAGCCGGCGAGTCCCGGCGCCATGTGGCTTGAACCTGGAAAACCTCCAGGACCTTGGAAGCCACCGTGGGGTGGAGCGAAGAGCCCACCACCTAGTCCCAGTACTGGCCGCTCGCCGAAGAATCCATGCGACGGGGAGGATCTATGGAAGCCCGGCGTCTGATGAGTGTGCGTGCCTTCGTAGGTGGTGATGACTAAGCCTGAATCTTCACATGAGCGCTCCACTCTCTTCCTCACAGGACAATTGGGCGTTGTGCATCGATAGTAGTTTCTGCGCATGCGTAATACATCACAGAGAACATCATACAAATTGATCAATCCAAAATCTTGAGCTGCTAAAAAGTAGTTCATGATCTCATCAACAGCAATGGGATGATCAGTACGACCTCCTTGATCTAGAATTGTTTTCAAATTCATCAGCCTGCAAATAGATGCATGGATTGATCTTGGTACCTGGGATGGGGGCTGTTTTTGACGGCTTTCTGACCATACTTGCGCCACTTGAAGCCGTCGTCCATGATATCCACATCCGTTCTGGTCTTGATGGCGTACCGGGGCTCTCGCACCCTCTTGGCTCCGCCTTTCTTCCGTGGCCTGTTCCTGGACACAACGCGCGCACTACCCAACAAATTAACATCAGCTAGCTGTACATCCCTTTTCCTTCAACCCAAAAAATAAAATCCCATGTTCTTCCAAGCTGATCTCCCTAGTAAATTTATTACATGATCTCTTCAGAATGAATGGAAACATCATGCATAATACAATTATCATCATGCAGGAATCTGTTGCAACAGCTTCCGGCAGATTCTTCATGGTGAGCAAGAGGATTCGATTGAACAATTATATAGCCTTGAATCAGACATGTACTCCAACAAGAACTCTAGATCATGGACTAGTTCCCACAGCAATATATATCACCTTTTGTGTCCATGGATCATGCTCTGATTCCTACAATACGATGATCTATCGCACAATTCATGAGCAGGATCGAGACAGCTGGTGATTTGCACTAGACCAGCTCAAGAATTCTTCAAGAGCTCTCATCAGCTTGATCATCCCATGATCTCACTAGACATCCAATTAAGAACTCAAGCTGCAGCGCTCCATTCTGATGATTGCTGCACGTCTATGCTACTTTTGTTTCCATGAATTTGCTGCAGGACTTTCATGAAACCGCGTCCTGGACCCAATTGGCAACGGTGCACCATCTCTACATGATTCTTAGAAACCAGCTAAAACCTTATGTCTTTGGCGTAACTTCCAGGTGTACGTAAATCTATCCGCATGATCGAGCAGCTGGCGCGAGCTATCGTGATTTCACACCATGCATGCAAAGACTTTGACATGTACAGAAGAAGAAGAAGAAGAAGAAGAAGATACGGCACAGCCTGCAGGATGGCTTGCCCAGCTGCTACTGCAATATCCAAGATATGATCTTCCTGGGTCATGGATTGTCGGAGCTTACAGAGAATGCTGCTGAAGTCTCTTAGACTCGGATCCAGACTTTGTAGACTGTTCTTCCCCACCAGCTTCCTCCAACGAACGCTCCGGCGTCTTCCTCTTGGCACTACTTGCGCCCTCTTCAGCCACCGGGCTCGCTGCCGTTTGGTGTCGGCCACGGCTGCTACTCCGCCTTTCGGCGTCGTCGTCTCCCTCACTCGATGAACCCAGGGACAACGATGAGGTCGGCGTCTCAGGATTCATCGTCGTCGACCTCCCTCTAGCTGCAACACCAGCAGCTGCTGGCGGCTCGACTGCATCAGAAGGACCTCTGGGCCCGGGGCGAGGAGCTGCTGCTGAGATTGGAGTCTGCTGCATCGAGGTTATGGACTCTAAGCTAGCGGGATGCCACATTCTTCCTTGCTGTGGGCCGGCGCCATACAAAGATTCGGAGCTGGTGGGCTGCATGGCCGTAGAGCTTCGACTTCGACGGCCTGCTGCAGCCTGTGCAGCGACATCGAGGCCGGCCGACGAGCTCGACATTCTGAAGTTCCCCAATTGCGCATCGAAGCTCTCATGTGGTCGACCGGCTACAAACTCGACGTCTTCGGGACGATCGGAAAACCTAGAACTGTAACTGCTTGGACCAGCTCCTGGAATCTGGGAACCACCGACCACCACACCTGCGCCTTGTTGCTCGAGGCCCTCGTCCTGTATGAACCAAGCTGGAAACTCGGACATGAACTGTAGGTCTCGATGGAAACTGGAGGAACTGCCCGGGGTATCAACGACGCCGCGGTAGAGCTGCTCTGATTCTTGTTTGCCAGCCTCTTGCTTTGTCTGCAACGATCTCGGCAATCCGGTAGCAGGATGCCTGGAAGCTGAAGATGAAATAAAGGGCCAAGGGCTCAATGCGGAACCAGCAGAACCGCCGCCACTGCCCCCTAGCTGATCAGGAGGTGCTGCTTGGATATTAGAGCTGCTCCCCGGCGGCATTCGCGTAACGTAAGAACTGGATCCAGCTGCTGCAGAAGCGTCATGCGTAGATGCAGCAGAAGATGGCGCAGCACTAATTTCTTCCTGTTCACTCTTCAGACTGCGAAGAATCTGGTCCAGGTAGCTCTCCTGCAGGCTGTGCATACCTGAGTCTTCTCCTTCCTCGTTCGGCGGCTGACCCGCCATGGCCGCCTCTCCACAGAACTTTTATCAAGACGGAGATCTACTGCAACGCTCCCAGGAATGATCTAGAATCTGCAGTAGGAGGCCGAGGCGTTCCGACCCAATTGCCATTTTTGTGAGACAATCTCCGCCGGCTGCACGCGGCCCGGCTAGGTTAGAAACTCGCAGTATACACACCTGACGCCGACGAGCTTGGGTGACTTGCGCAACAAGATTAATCTTGTGACGCGTGCCAAACAGTGCACAATTGCTTTGCAGCTCTTGATCGATGAGCGGAGACTCTTCGAAACTTCTTGATGAAGCTTGCGATCTATTTGCAGCCTCTAGCTAGCTACACCACGTCTGCTGTCAGTCAGTCACCAACAAGTTCAGGATGATCATCGAGGAGCTCGAATCTTCTTCTCCTCCTTTCAGTTGAGCACTGCAGCTAAGGCCATGATCCAGCGCAGCTCAATTCCAAAGACTTAAATGTTGTGGGACTTTCTCCAAATCCTTGAATTGCAAAGTCTTAATAAAGCAATTACAGCAGCAGAGGAGGAGAGATGAGATGGGAAAAAGATGTGAAAGACAAAACATGGAGCTGCCGCGAGCGGCGATGATCAACGATGCCCAGCCCTATATGAGAATATTGACACAATATCAAGCTGGTTTCAAACACCAGATCTGTCCAGAAGTGCACAAGCCCTAGAGCCAATATCTAGCACCCACTCGACTTCGACAAACCAGAAATTCTCCTGCAATGCTCCCACAAAGCTGAGAGATTTCGAAGCAAAGCTCCATGTGAGCTGATGAAAGTGTGCGATAAAGTTTGGAAACTGTTTCTCGGTGCAGCTCCTCGCCGGTGTTATAAGACAAGGTGGCTCAGCTTCAACCTGATTCAGATCAAATCTATTGCAAGCGGCAAACTCTAGAAGTCACAGTGCGCGAGCTTTTTCAAGCTCGAGCTAGCTATAGTGCAGGCCATTTTGGTCATCAAAAGTTTCCAGTAACAGAGCCTTCCAAGTGTCAATGCATTTAGGTATTTGGAAGTTCTGTGTCTAGACGTCTAGCGGCTGTGTGGGTGGTGTTGAAAACCTACACTCGAAACATCATGAGTTGAATGCATTTTTCTACAGGGCCCGCTGCTCTAGAACATGAGAATCAACTTGAGTGCCTGCAAAGTGCATGCGCCAAGCTGTAACCAAAAATAAATCTAGTACGAACATCTCTCGAATCATCACCTTTCAAAGCATGTGAAGGTCTTGACCAAAGAATTGATCAATCTATGCGAGCGGACTTTAAACCTCCTGATCCTGAATATGGTCCTAGTCAAGCTGCTGCTACAGGCAGCAGCGATGGAGATCTAGATCTGTACAGCTAGCTAGCTGTTTGTTATTACTACCACCCAGAGACAATATGAGCATTTAAGAAATATCCAAGAAACCCAATTCTTAATGGCAAATAACTAGTAGAAGTCTAGAAGCCAACGGCTTGGAGTTGTACAGCCAGCTGCTGGCAGCACACAATCGCCGTTGGACACACTCTGTTGTGCAAGCACTAGAAGATCAAAAAGGGTAGAGGGGGAGGGCCGAGCTGGGACACAAGTAAGTCGACTATCTGTGAGCTGACTTCTGGCACACACGCTGATCAGAAAGGTCCACCGTGATATCATGATGATCAGCTTGGTCCACCATCTGAAAAGTCCAGCAAAGGTTTGACAATCAAAAGACCGGCGCCCTGCCTGGCTTCCTGCGTGCCTGTGTGTGTGCCTGCCTGCCTGCCTGCCAGTGTTTGTTTCAAATCACAGCAGCTCAAGCCAACGGGCCACAGAAGAAGAAGAAGATTCACAGAAGAGAGAGAGCGCTACCTAACTCTCGAAGAGAGTACAAAACTAGCGGCACTGCAGCAGGATCGGATCATCAGCTTCTCAGAACCTGAAGAACAAGATTCGAAGAAAACCCAGGAGCAAAAAAATGAAAAATAAATTTAAAAACGCAACCAATTTCCTAGAAATTCAAACAAACTTGTATGAAAACAATCCCTGGACCTAAATTTGCTAATTTCCTCATGAACAGTGTGAAGTACTAGTATCCCTAAACTAGTGACCAAAACAATTATCTGCTGGGCTCAGGTAATTCGGGGCGAAATCAATGCTTGCTCGAACAGGACAACAAAAATCAGCTGCGCTTGCAACAGGAGGACAATCTCCAACAATAATACATTGATTTACACATGATCAGAAGTTTCTCAGGTTCCATTTTCACTGGACACAAGTCTTGTCCATAATTAAAGCTCTCTGATCTGCTGGACACTTACATGAAAGTACCCAATAATATTCTTTAATTTATTGTGTATCTCGACTCTCCGTGTTGTTGTTTTTCTGCTCGTAACTTAATTATGTTCTGAAGATGTGATTGACGTCTAGACTCTCTAGTGCAAGAGCAATTAAATTAATTCCAAGCTTGAATCCACGACATTTCAGCAAATCCCAACTCTAATTCATTCCCCTGTTGAATACATGAAATTTTCGCTACTCCCGAAATGTAATTCCCTTGAATCCATGAAATTTTCGCAAATCCCAAAATCCAATTCACTGTTGAATACATGAAATCTTCGCTAATCCCAAAAATTAATCCCCTTGAATTCATGAAATTTCGCAAATTCCCAAAACTAATTAATTCTCTGTTGAATATTATATATATATATATATATATATATATATAATTCTATTCAGGCGCTGGGCGATGGTGAATCCACACAAAATTCATTTCAAACAACAAAATTTCATAAAATTGTAAAGTAGATATAATCTTGTGCTCGGTTGCAAGAATCATTATTACTAACTAAAATCAATAAATGTTCCATGATCCCAATGAAATTGTGCGATCTCCCCTGAGCTCGAATTATTACTGTGGAACAAATTCGTGAATTGGGGGATATGCAGCAGCTCAGTGTTCTTTTTACGAATTTTTGTTTGTAGCCAAAGTGCAGATCATCCATAGGAATATGTAGAAAAAGTGGCTATCATCCTTAGGGAAGAGTTAGCCAAATCTGGCTATAAACCAAACATGAAGTACAGACCTTTAATCTTTCTTTCTAGATATTTGGTTAGACACTGAAAACCAATTATAGAAATACAGCGAATTTAAGTATTTTTTTTGACCTCTGGCGATTGAGAAACTCCAAAAACACTTACATTTTCGAATTTTAAAATTTAAAATTCTCGTTTTAGCAAAAAGAAGGCTGAGACTCCCGCTTCTTACCCAAAATAAATTTAAATCTAGAATTTGTTTTAAATTATTAAAAAATCTAGAAAATGAAAAAGGAAGAAGTCAGCTAATAACTTGTTGGTACTTAGCGACAGGAAGATTGATTTGATTTGAACTGTGGGCGGTGTGTGTGAAAGCGATGGTCAAAAGAGGGCCGCATGTTGCGGCTTTTGACCGCCGCTGCAGTCGCCGCTGTTTTCACCGTCGTGGTGGTGGTGGGGGGGCGGGGGGACGGGCGGGACGGGGAGGGTGTTCACGCGCCAGCTACGATTGATCAGTAGTTTCGACGTCGCTTGACTAGTCAAATTTGCTTTTAATGCTCTTGTTTGTACTGTAGAGTAGGGAGCGACTTTTTAGCCTCTTTCGCTTCCGTTGTAAGAAGTGAAGGAAGAAGGGAAGGTTGTAAGAAGGGAAGGCGCAAGTTTCTGCTGGGCTCAAAGTTATAGGCTAAGCCTTCTTTTCTAAGGAATTTTTGTTTGTAGCCGACTTTGCGATCATCCAATATAAAGATATATATAAAAGTAGCCATCATCCCTAAGAAGCTTTAGCCAAATCTGGCTATAAATCAGAAAATGAATCACCAATCTTTAATCATCCTTCTATATTTGTGGCTACACAACGAAACCCGAGTACACAAAAAATTTGCTATTATTACTCACTTCTGGCAACTTGCAAACCCCCCAAAATCACATCTTTTTCAAAATTTAAATTTGAAATCTCTTTTTTTACGGTGAAATTTCGCCAGTGAAAAAAACGCCGAGAGACTCCATCAGAGGATGGGAATCAGAGAAGTGGAGGAAGCTGCTGATGATGACTATTAACTTAGAACTGTAGTTGGAAGACCGTTGTGCAGGACCCAGAAGAAAATTTCAGTGTATTTGCAAGTTGCATTATAGAGTGTAACATTTATAACATTTTTTTCCTGCTTCTTTTTTGCAAAAATAGAGAGAGATAATTCTCCATCAAATTATAGAATGGAGAAATCTTGTCAATTATTGGATACATACTCTGCAATAGTGGCATGAAACAAGAAGCTCCTGGATTACCACCAATTTTTGTATTTTTCTCTTTATTATAATTTCCTTAAATTTCAACATTTCAAATAGATAATTTCAAAAAAATCCAGCATCAAAAACTAATTAATTACTGCCAAACCTGAAAGGGTACTATGGTGTAAAACATAATAATATTCCTGAGATGTCATTTAAATGAAACTTATGTTGTAATTTTGTTCCACGACTGTGAGCAACAATGTACTTACATACAGTATAAGAAGCTTGAAGAAGCTGGGTAACTTACAACAGATGAATCTGCTTTTGTTAGTAATATATATTATTCTTTGCAAACATGCACACACACACACACACACACACATATATATGAAGGATTGAGGAGAGTGATGACCAATAAGATCCAAAGCTAACTAGCTGTTAGCATTTCAGCAAATTCCACTTGACTGGCCAGGAGTCATACAAACTTATTATGCCAAACTGCACCTGGAAATTCCTACCACATGCTGCATGTGGACATGAAAACAAGAAAAAAAAGAAACCCCAGAAAGACGTTACATCCATATTGTACCTAGTTTGATTGGACCTCTAGTTCTTTTTTTTATGTAGGTAGCTATGGACATGCAGCAGCAGCAGCAGCCAGGAGGTATGCAAAGTAGAGAAAGAGCCTGAACTGGATCCTTCCTTTCCTTCCTGAATCCTCAGTATTTACCACAATCTTTAAGTAGCAACGCACTTGCTTGCTCGCTCCCTAGGCTTCCCTCCAAGTATACAAAACACGGTCTGGTGCTGACTGGTGCTTTTAATATATGAAGTTTTTTTTATTCAGCGTAAGTGGTGATCATCCATAGGAAGATGTAGAAAAAGTGACGATCACCCATAGAAAGATTTAACCAAATCTGTTTATAAACCAGATAACAAGGACAAATCTGTAATGATCCTCCTGAAACCAAATATAGAAATCTGGCGACTTTTCCTTATGTTTTCTGACTTCTGATGTGGATTGAAACTCTAAAAAGGAAATGCATTCTTATTTTTATTTTATTTTCCTTCTGGAGAAAATTTCGCCAGTAAAAATGAAGGCTGATAGCTGCCGACATGCCTATTTCCCTGCCTCCCTTCGCATCCCACCCCACTATCCTTAGTGAATGCCGATAATTCAGCAACTGTTCATTTGGCAGTTTGGCTATGGATCTGGGCCCCCCTCCTTTTTGAAATCATCTGCATTTCTCTTCAACTATTTTGTAGTGAAATTCTTCACTTTGTTCCAATTTCCCGGTTCCCAGTTCCAACAATATTTTGAAATTTGAAAGGACCTCCGATTCCTGTTCAAGTATTTGAAATCTTTTAGACAGAACCTCCAGTTCCAGCGTCCAGGTTCTTCAGATTTCCAAGACTCTTCATTCTTGGTTCTTCAAAAAACTATATATCTTATGCAGTTCCAATTCCAAATTAGGTCCAGCTCAACTTGCCTACTCACAGTCCCAAATTGATTTTGAGAAAAATATTAGTATAATAAAATCAATAAATAGTGACCACCTATATCAATTTCGTTCCTAAACCAACAAAAATAATTAAATATTTGCGTACTCAGGACATGTTCCAAAAGTAACAACTGCATGCCTAATGCCACCATCCCACTCTACCCGGGCCCCAAATCTATTATTCCAAAAAATGTATACATGAATTTCTTTCTCAAACTAACAACATGTATAACCACAATGCATTAGCTTGCATTTATGTGTTGCATTATCTGACTCAATATTTGGTTTTTCTTATGATATGCCAAAAACAGAAGTAGCAAATTAATTGACATCCCATACTATTTCAAAAAAGTCATGTTGACGACACACAACTCTACAAGTTTCCAGTGTGCATATCACATGATGAATCATGATTTGGTTCAAAAGTAAACCCTGTGAAGTCAAGAAGAATTTGCACATGTGTACACATTCAAGCACAGAATTCAGCCAGTGATTCAGCAAGATTCCGGGAGCAAGGCACTTGAATTTTCCCACACTATATTATTCTATTGTTTCTCAAAACATGATCCGAAAACTGGGAAGAAGGGCCACATCCTTCTTTTTTTGTGCGCACCTGTTGCAAAAAAATTGAAATTTTCTTTCACAAATTCAATGGCTTTTTTTTTAAATCATCAGATTTTCTTAATTCAAAAACTCTTTGGCAACTTCTATGCACTGATCAACTAGGTAGCAAAAATATTAACAATAAGTTTTCCTTTCATATTTTGGAAATAGCCAAATTTTTCTAAATTGGCTTGTGAATGACTATGGCCTCATCTACATCACAAAATCAAAAAATAAGAACTGAAGGGGATCTCAGCTATGTTAAAAAGTTGTCAATATTTATTACAAAATCAAAACTGATGACATTTTTTTGGCCTTCACATCTTATATCCGAATAAATGTCATGCCATCAAAAACTAACATTCAGCAAACTAGCTGGGTGTCACACAAACACACACACACACATATGTATAAATGGGCAGCCTAGCCCCATGCGGCGCTGGGCCCCCAAGAAGCCACAAATCATGGCTGGATAAAAACACTCAATGGGTGGTGCGAAGGTGCCTGTGCTCTGTCATGGAGTTGGAGTGTTTTAAGAAGGGCCGTGTGAAAGATGTCAGCTGCCAAAACACACCCTTCATATTATCATGCAATCATGTGGCTCACAACTCCATGGTTAGCTTTCAAACTGTGGCTGCCTAGCGTGCATACACATGGTCCCAATATAGATTAAAAACACTTTCAAGTTGAAGGGACCACGCAGGAAGCTTCTCCCTGTTCTCACTCTCTCTCTCTCTCTCTCTCTCTCACACACAGATGGGCCATTATGTATTTCTGGTTGCTTGCACTTGTTACCTACTCTACTGGAGTCCGCCCACAAAGGGGGGGAAAGGAGGGGGTGGGCTCCAAGCAGCAAACTTTTCAGGAATTTAATGTAATCCCGGTACTTGTACCAAAAAAACATTGTAACAATTATTCAGGGCCGAAAGCATTATAAAGTAGACAGAAAAAATATATATCTATAAAATTTTAAATTTAGAAATGATCCAATTTTTGACATAACAATCCAAAATAAATAAAAATTAACCTCTTTCAATCTCATCATGAAACCATTAACCTCAATGTGTTCTTTTTTGACAATTTTTTTCATGTTTTTGACCCCCAAAAAAAAGACAGAGAAATTTCTTAATTTTCTTTTTAGTGTAAATTTGACTAGTTTGGCCAAATGTTTTTCAAAGTAATTGAAAAAATTTATATTAAAATTGGAGGGGAAAAACACTGGTTAGGCCTTTCTTGGACTCATGGTAAATTTATTACAAAATTTTGATCAACTTTCACATAATAAAAGTAAGTAACAAATACAGTTGAAATTGTTCACTAGAAAATATGAGGCTTCTGTTGTGTTGCAAAGTAGATAACTTGAGGTCAAGTTTGTATTAAGTTTTTGGTCTTTCTGAAAAGAACCCCAAAGTGGGAACCACAGCCTACTCTTTCCAGGAGTTGTGCTTGATTGCACCACAATGTGATGATGACGATGATGATAAAGCTGTTGAAGAGTGTTCAATTATTGTTGTTCCAGCTTGTGATCATCATAGGTGGACAGCAGGGGGGGAACTCAGGGAGGGGAAGAAGCATGAGGACAAAGCCCATATTTGCTTCAGACAATTTCTCATTGTTGGATAACAACATCCCCTCATGCCAGGCAGCAGCACACATAGAATCATAGACAAGAATGACCAGAACACCAGCAGCAAGCAGAGCTTTTGTCCACAATCCAATCCACCTGATTACTTGACCCATCACCCACCAGTTGTTATAACTTATGACTTGTCAAGGAATCACAACTGAGTTACCAACCAAGGTTCAGCTGCCATAAGCAGTGTTGTGCAGGTATATTGTCTTCGATATATCCTAGGGTAAGGGGTATATATAAATTTTCAGTTTATTTACCCAATGGGTAAGGGTATATTATGATTTTTTTTCCACTAGGGTGGGATCTGGGTAAACAAATTTTATAATTTTGAATGGATGGTAAGGTCCGGGTACCCTTATCATATCCCCCTGGTTAGGGTATTAAAAAAGGGTAAATAATTTTATCTTATTTAATATAACATGGGAAAAACAAAATTCAGACTTTTGAAATTTATTTAGACAACTTTCGTAGGCCTAAATCTAGTGGGACAATGCACATATGTGATGTCAAATTACAATTAAAAAATTGCATAAGAATGTTTCAATTTTTTATTCCTAAACATACATAAAATGAGAAGCCATTGACATCAAATTGGACAACATGCCACTTGCCCTACTAAATATAAATGTAAATCTAAGAATCAAAATTTGTCATATCAACAAGTTCAACATAGTGATCTAATTGGTCTTCAAACTCCTCTTCAATTTGATCTAAGAAATCTACTTCAACATCCCCAAAGTCATCAAAAGACTTAGCCCTTACAAATGCTTGACAACTAAAGTATGGATCATCTAGCCAATTCTTGGAAATTAAAACAAGTTGATTTAAATTTTCAATTCCAAGTTGACATCTATGAAGCCCTATCAAAACCCCAACAATAAAAAAATCCATTATGCTTCAATTTAGCTTCTCACAATACTTAAAAGCTAATGACCCAAGTATCCAACAATAGAAAACTATAACTCATGTGTTTTCCATCACTTTGGGTCTTCACAAAACTTTGCAACCAATTGTCAATTTTGAAAACATGCAAGTTCCCATTGCATGTATAGTCAAAAACAAATTGTTAGCATTACACATTTGATTTAAATATATTTTATTAAAATCTATGATTGTAAAAATTGAAAACTTCCATGTTTCACGACAATTTGGTTTTAAGTCAATCTTGCACAGAACATCACCAATAGTCATTCTTGGGAAGTAGAATTTGATGGGTTTTTTGCAAAAGGATGAGTGTTTTTATAAGTTGAACACAAAATGTGAATTAGAGTTTCAAATTCATACCTTGTTGTAATTGTGGTTTTTTCTATTCCCACATCATTACTCAAAATAAAAAGATCCTTGAATATGGGATCAAACATTAAAGCCAACATCATGTGAGTTTTTTTTAATCAAATTGATGCAAACAATCCAAAAATGGAGCAAGCATACGAGTGTCTTCTAATTGCATGAACTACTTGCTAACAAAAACAATTTTGCATCAAATTGAAATGGGGGAATAGAGCTCATTTAGATTTCTAATTCAAGTCTCTCATTGGTCAATTTCACACAAAGGTTAATTACATTTGCAAATGCATCATTCAACAACCAATAACCATGACATTGATTTAGCACACAACTTGATACAACCTAGGCCAAAGTTGAAGCAATGACTTTTGCAATGGCCCAAATATGTGGTGTTGGAAGTCTACCTTATAAAACCAATGTTTGTTGATTGTAACAAACATGAATAGCAACCATAAAATTATGGAACATTGCCAAATTCAAGGTTAACTTCATTTTCATCGATGTGCTTAGTTTCCATGGTCACAAACCTACAACCAAACAAGCATTTGTCAACTCTACCCCTCCTTTTCCTAAAAATTTTGGCCATGTTATTCAAGTTGGAATTGAAGATTGTGTAGATTTTATGCTTACAAATTGAAACCTTAACTTACCTTTTTATTAAAAATGACATATTAGCAAGTTTTAAAATGGGGATGATCAAAACAAACACCTTCAAGGGTGCAAGCAAGATATTTTGTACATACTTGGTACCTTGTTTTTTATCGAGAACACGAAAAATCAATTTTTAAACTTTTAACCTTCCTCTAGCATTCAAAACAAATGAAAATTTTAATTTTTGTTCATGGGAATCTCTAGCCTCCTTCTAGCTTCTAAAAGCAATTTGTGTCATATCATTTGGACTTTAAAATGTATCCCAAAGGTATCCCCAACAATTACATCATTTTTCAAGGGTTGGGGATGATTTAATTATCAAAACAAATTCCATTAACAAATAAAATAATATGAGAATGTTCACCACCTCAATATTGAGGTGCTTGAAAAAAACCAAATATTTGCAAAACATTTCACCTATTTTCAAATTTCAAGTACTTGAACTTTATTTTTCAAATTGGCACAAATGTTATGTTTAATTCAAGTACTTACTAGTTTTTAAAACATGATTATAACAATTTAGCTTTTGAAATCCATGCAAAAAAAAGTTAAGAAATAATGTACCTAAATATAATATTATTATCCCTATAAAACCATATACTTGTTAATCTTTTTATTTAAAAACCCCAATGTATTGTTGCTTACACTACTTTTTTTGTATACTTTACCATGTTTTCACCATCAAATGATGCTAATATCCCCAATTTTTCATAATTAACAATTTGTTTAAAACCATTTGTCATTATATATTGATTTTATTTTATTTTTTCAAACAGTCAATAATTTTGTTACTTAACATGTATTCCTCAAACAAAGTTTATAATTGACTAACAAAATTAATTATCATAATGTTTTTTTCTTCACCTAAACCAATTGTGACATGATTTGGTTCCCAATCCAATGTTAAAAAATTAATCAAAAATGCAAAAGTATCAAATGCACCTTTGCTCATCCAAAGGTCAAATGTTACTATGATAGAAACCAGAAGGCATAATTGGTTTATGTGACATCAAAATTTGCACTATGAGAAATTGCATCCGCTGAAACCACATTGTTTTACAACTACAACTCAAAAAACAACTCATATACAAGTATTATGCAACTATCCCTTGAATATTACAACTACTATGCAACTATCCCCTTTAAAATATTATGTATTAATAAATAAATTGTCATGTCAAAAAATTAGTTAATTGTATTATAATTTCAAGTGAGTTGAAAATGGGTCCTTTATACAATAATTTATACACATTGTACATACATATGTAGTCAACCATGTTTGACTTTTTCAAGAGTTACATTGTATTTGCATGTGGCAATTATTTTAGAATTATTAAAAATGTGTTATTAAAACAACAACTATGTTGTAACTAGTGTACAATGTACATACATGCGATCATGCCACATGTCCACATTTCCACCACCCATTATAAGATACATTTGCAATTAGTTTTCAATTATGATTCTCATTGATACAATTTGTATGGCCACTAGTGCACCACTACTAAAGCACTATTGTTCAACTATGTTATGAATATAATACAACTATTTATAATTAATAAGGATACATATTCATCAATTATTTATATTTTCATCATATGTGTTTCATTTTGAATGATTTAAAATGTTATGGGAATGGGGTAAGAATTTCCTTAGGTGGTACCATTAGGAGCAATCACACCTTGATTTTTTGGCCCCATCAAACTTTGAAAAAACAGGACACACTTAAATAAATATTTTCAATTTTTTTAATGAGTACATTTATTAAGTTCCATAGATTTTGAATTTTCAATAATATTAATAATACTATGTACTTTGATGTTTATAATCATTGCATTTAGAAAATGTTTCAAGAATGTAACTCTAGTTCCTTTCTTTAAACTTTTTGGATAAGAACAAAAACTTAAAAGGCAATTTCGAAAATTTTCTTGGGAATTTTTTTCCTTAGGTAACTTGGAAGTCAGGTGAAAACACATTAAGGGTGAACCACTTTTCACCAAAAAAGGTGATGTATAACGAGTATTATAGTACGCAATAAGTTAAAATCTTAATGATATTCTTTGGTTATCCTAAACACAAGCAAGAAACTTAAAATTTTGCATGACAACATTTTGGAATTCAAAGTTTACTTTGAGTCAAAATTAATCTTGATGCAATGATTAGATGAAGAGGATTGGATAAGATTAATGTACATACAATATATAATTTACAGTTTTTCAACAACCATAAGGTTTCATGTTTGTGGTTCATGAAACATTACCAAACAAAAAAAATTGAAAAAATAGTACAATGCCCATCTATAAAATCTCTTCCTCTTTGATATGGTAGTGGTTTTTTCCTTCAAAAAAGATATTATTATGGATTAATTGTTCAAAAATGAAAAAAAACACACTTTTTTTAATGAAATTTCATCCAAAAACTTTAAATCTCTTAATGGTCTTAGATTTAAATCATGTATATCAATATCATACGCCATAAAAACATTCGCCCAAGAATTCCATTCACAACTTTAATTTTGAAGTATATATGCAATTTTTTCTTTGTGACATGTATTATTTTGTCATAAATATACTCCATACATTCAAGTTTTTCATTGTTTATTGGATTTTTAAAAAATAATTGATTAGATTAAATTTCAAGTTAATCAAATATACTTAAATAAGCAAAAATAATCCAAGATGTGATGTTCATACATTACCAAAATAAGTAATTGCAAAAAAATATACTTATGATTACATTTTTTGGGGGCCTTAGTGTGCTTATGCCCAATCATTTTATTTTTAGGTTTTTATTAGGAAATTAATTGAATAAACATAATTTAGTTATGAATTTCCAAAATTAAGGCTATCAATTTATGAAGGGGCTGTAGCCGGACAATGGGTGACCGTGCATAAGACTCTCTGGTCCTGTGAACTCAAGAGCTGTTCTGCCATCCAATTTGATCAGTGACGGCGAATCTGGGTTCCATTAGTGCAAGGGGAGATTTT
>Ga0116230_10003040_pt1 | contig 16252 bp, 19 predicted proteins | sample S1TSphfallax_3_FD_88678 | JGI IMG/M metagenome (GOLD analysis project Ga0116230, IMG submission 88678) | Host-associated microbial communities from peat moss isolated from Minnesota, USA - S1T2_Fd - Sphagnum fallax MG | ecosystem: Host-associated > Plants > Peat moss > Unclassified | place... | reverse complement strand
TATCGCATTCACTTGGTCAGACCAATAGATCCAATCCCCAAACATCAACTTTGCCGCATAGCTATCCACCCCGGCCTCGGCCTTCACCGTAATGGCATTTGCTATATTGTCTCCCGCCGGCCCCGTTAGGATCATATAAATGCTCTCTGAGAGTCCAAACGCCGTCTGCGTACTCCACTGCGTTGGATCATCCGCGTCAGCCAGTAGTCCGAGCGAACAACCCTGCGCGCGTAATGCGTACATGCCCAAGCGCGGCAAGGTATCAACACCAACAAGGCTGGCGGCTGTTATCGTTCCCACACCATCACTGCCAGGCGTACCCGACGTAAAGCTGAAAATACCGGCAATCGGATTCGTATCTGCTGATAGATCGGTTGCAACAACAAGCTGAGACTGGCCACGCAGCGGTCCATTACCATTGTTAACCGCATCGGCAAGGTTAGACCAAAAGGCCGCACCCGTACCGGCTATATTGTTGAACACCTCGGGTGTCTGCCCAGGCATGGCAATCGTCACGCGCCAGGTACTCGCGGCCGATCCCGCGGAAAAAATGATGCTCAGTTGATTACCCAAGCTGCCAGTATAGATCGCCGTAAATGTCACGCCGCCAAGCACTGTCAGTGAGGCTGCCGTATCCGTGCCATCGGTAACCCGGACGCACACGAAATTGCCCGCACCTTGCTGTACCGCGGTTGCCACCTGCGTTCCCATATCATATTTTCGCGGCATAACCGGGCCGAAATTGGCAGCATAATCAGACATGTTTCCGACAATTGTCGGCTCACCCACCGGCCCCCAGCTGGCGGTACCCACCATCCCGATGATATCCGTCGGAACGCCGTTCAGAAGCAGAACCTGCGGCGGTACGATCTGAACATAAAGATCGGGCACAATCAGGGCCGTGGTGTTGATAGCCCCCTGTTGAACAATCGGCATAGCTCAAGATTCCTTTGCCGTTACCCGAACCACGGAGCTCGCCTGCGGTCCGGAGAGTATCTTCTCAACCGTCGGACCATCCGAGACGATTTGTCCACGCTTATAAGTCCCAAATGGTTTCATTATAACGAGTTGAATATTCATTTTTCTCTCTTAATAACTTTGAGTTTCAACCGAAATGCCATCGGCCTGCAAAACCTCTACACCAAACAGCATTCCCGGCACGCCCTGCTGAAGCGTGGTTGGATATTCAACGCTATAGATCAAATCGCGCCGGTACAGACTCGCCTCCACATTGGCATTGGATATATCACTGCCGGCTGAAATCATGCGGCCCGATGACCCATCCGATAAAACAATGAAATTAATAGTCGCGAGTGTTCGGTCGGCAAGTGCTGAAATGATGTCACGCGACCTTGGGTCAGGGCACCATAGTGCAATGTCGAAGTCTTGTACTTGCCGTCTAATCTCTTTCAGCATCGTACCGCCACTCACGGCCCGGGCGGTAAGTTTCACCGCCTGCGGAATTGAAATGCACGTCCCCGCATAGTCAACAACCCAGCCATTTTGTCTCAAGAGACCCGCGATGTTACTCGCGACGGTTGCCGGACTGTCATTGCTCTGTACGGCATAAGCAAACGGAGCACCGTCGATCACGATCCCCACAAGCTGGCCCGCCGCACAAATGCCCGAGATACAAACCGAGTAGCTGGAAGTTGCGACAGATAGGGTCGCAGGCACAGTTGAGGTTGCAACCCATTTTTGCGGATATCGCGTGACATTTTTCTGCCGTCCGGCAATCGCGTTAATGGATATATTGGCAACTCCCGATGCCAAATCGGCGTTCAAGGCCGATGCGACCGGCGTCCCGCGATACACACGGCATACATAGCCAGCCTCTGATAAACCCTCTGGACCATTCGGATATAATGCATTCGCCACAACGGCGGCGATCGCGGTCTCAACGTCTGACTGATCCGCCATCAGCTGCTCACAGGCGTCATGGAAAGCCGATAGATACCCCGCAAGCTCTCGACGGAGGTCACAACGAATTGGTCACGCCGCTCATTAACAACCATATCCGCGATCTTAGGATCAAAGCCCTCCACCCGCGGCACAATCGCGATAAATCCAGCCACCTTCGTATCATCAGGCAAGCCGGCGCGTGTCCGGTCGCTCAACCCTCCGGCCAGCAAACTTGCCGGAAATCCCGCCAGCAGCACGGTTTCCGTGCGCGGCAAAATCGCGCCATAGTCATTCAACCCCGGCAAAGCGGCGCCCTCATTCCGCGAAATCGTGATCACGTCATTGGTCAATATCACCAGCATCGGCTTGGGCGGCTCAATCGCCGCGACGAACGCCGTACCCTCCGGGCCCACCAAATAGTCGCCAACCCGTAAATAGCTCCAATCCGCAAAAGCCTGCCGGAACGGCACACCAAAGCCACTAGGCGCCGATACATTGCCGCCAGGCAGTGTCAGCGCAACTGCTAGGCGAAGAAAGCGATTGGCGAGGTCGATGGGCGCTGCCAAACCGCTCGGGCGGTACGCATCACAAAGATACCCCATGCGCCGCGCCGCGCAGCCAGCCCCATAGGCCAGCCGGTCGGCCAGTCGAACGCCATCCATCCTAAACCACCAATGTTATACCGGCATCGGCAAGCGCCGGTCCCGGCGGTATGCCAAGAAACCCGCATAACCTGCGGCGCCAACTATCGAGCAAAGCCGCCCGGTCCGCCACCTCACGCGCATTATGCGTCCAACCAGCCGCCATCTCGGTATCGAGATTGTCGGACGCCGTGGGAATCACCGCTTCCAAGGCCGCCAATGTGGAGATGTATTGCAAAGTCACGGCAATCTCGGCGGGCGCCAGATTGTTTAGTCGGTACTCCAATGTCCCATAGGCCTGAAAGAACCGCCAGGAGCTAAACCCCGCAGCACTCGCACCATAGGCAGGGTAGCCGCAAAACCGCCGGATATCGGTTTTTTGCCCGTCAGTGAAACAGGAAGGCGCGGTGCCCGACACTTAGTACGTATCTCCATCGCCACGCGTAAAATATACGCTGCCTGAGCCGCTCCCAAGCATCACCGCGGCGTTGGTAACAAACGGCCCCGCATCCACCAGCATGCGCGCGCCCGGCGGCACTGGCGTATCGGCTATCGACACGGTGAGGCTCGTGGCACCACCCAATCGAAAAAATGCGGTCGAAGCCGCCGCGTTGTAAATCAGCACAGCGCTACCGCCGCCATTCAGCCCAACATTCACCGGCGCCGTCGTAGCGGCCGCCGTCACCGTACCAGCCGGCCGAAACGGCTGGGTTGCACCTGTTGACATAATGCGCCCCCGCTAACCGATATGCTCAATCATCACCGCGCGCTTGTAATTCGCGTTGGTGGCCGTCGGCACTGTGTTCGGCGTCGTAGTGGTATCGGATGGCGCACAGAATCCCCCAATCCAATACCAGCTCTGCGCAATAATCTGCTGCAGCCGGTCAATCGGCTCACGGGTCACCATCGCCACGTTATCAATCACGTTCACCAGGCTATCCTTCGGCGCGACATCGTCCGCCGCCATCCCCGCAAAATCCCCTTCAATCAATGCGCCCTGCCCGCACACAATCGGCCGGCGAATATAAAGATTGGAAATTGTCGGATGCGCCTGAACATAGGCCTCCGTCGTCGTGATGAATCGCAGTCCCAGAAATTCGCTCACCATCCCCTGGCGAAAAACCGGATTGGACGACGTCGCCCCCTGGAACAGCTGTTTGAAATCAGGATCGGAAAATAGTTGGCGGGCAGATACGGGGTCCAAATAGCAGTTATAAACCCCGTCCACCAACGGCACCGCGTTGCGCCGGAGGAGTGCGACAGAATCGAGCAAATTCCCCATCGTCAGCGTGTCAGTCGCCTGCAGCGCCGCCGATGTCAGCCGGCTGGCCGGCCGAACAATAGCACTCGCCGTCGCCGCCTGAACCGCGTTACCCGCCGTGCCATCAGCCACCGTAACCGCCGATGCAAACACCAATTGCCCGGAAATTCCGCCAGGTGCGGTCGATGCGTTCGTCGCATCCGGGTTCGCGGCAATCAGCGAATACGCGTTGTTGCCGACCGTCACCAACAGCGGATAGGCGCTCGACACGGCCTGTTGCACACCATTCGAGAAGGCCATCTGAAACCCTCGAACATCATCAACCTCGATGGTGGCCGAAGCACTTGAAAGCGTCGCCGTTACCCGGGTGTTTCCACCGAAATATGGCGCGAATAATGCGTTTCTTGCCAACTCATCAAGGCTTCGCGCCGCCTGCTCACCGTTGGTCGCGGCATTCTGCAAGAATTGGTTGGCAATGCCCACGCGGCTCGTCACCATATTCAAGTCTTGAGTGGCCGCGTAAAAATTCAATGAAATCGTGTATTGCTCAACGCCCCAGTTCGTCGAAGTGAGGCCATTATCGAGATTCGTATTGCTGGCCGCCGCCAGCGGTACCGTGATGCTCGGCTTCAGCCCAGCACGGGTCTTGGTCAGCGTCTCGCCAATCCCAACGGAAAATTCTTCCCGGTCGGCGATCAACCGATACCCCAAACGGGACTTCAACGCGGTCTCAAATTCCCGTTCGAGGAAGCCCTGCTGAATAATCGGCTGTAGAGCGATAGGAAAATTCTGGATCGACATTCACTATTAACCTTTTCAAAATTTTTGAGACATTGAGAATTTGCTGGTATGAGTCAGCTCGCGCCTGTGCGGTTGCCGCTCACCGGCGTTTGATCAGCGCCGCCCGTGCCGCCAGCCATTCTTCATGGCTCAACTCGCTCGCATGCCTGATCTTCGGTGCTGTCGGACGCGGAACATGTTGCGCGCTGGAGGAATATCCGCTTCTTGAGAATAGCCATGGCTTCTTAACGCGCATATCTTCCAGCACGGCCTTTACATCCTTAAGCTCACCGGTCTCCGACACGTCTAAATCATCAGCATCAATGAGCTTCAACCCATCGAGGTCGATCATGCCCAGCTTCAGCGCCTCTGCTTTCAACTGCGCCTGAATAAGTTTGGCATCTGACTCCCGCTTCACACGATCGAGCTCAGCCTCGGCGGCCTCCGCCCTGCTGCGCCATGGATTCGTCTCTTCAGGAACAGAATCGGTCACGGCAGCTCCTCATCAATCCGCGCAAGCTCGGTTGCTTGATCGGCAACATTATAGGCTGCCGCTCCAACGGAGACGGCCAGTTCATGCGACATATGTCCGGTACCCGTTAAGAGCCTGATGGCCTGAGCATCCTTAAGCCGGTCATCCGCCGAAAGCGGATACCAACGTGGCCACCGCAGGCTGATACGTTGAGATCGATCAAGTGCCTCAATCCTCTGCTCGCCGAACATGAGCGGCATAACGTGCGATGCCTTCATGATCATATCTATGAGAGGCAGAATGCCGCCATCGCCATACGAAATGCGAAGATTATCCGCAAGCCAGATGAGTCCTTGATTCATAAGCTCAAGCGCCCGGCCTGACTGTGGAGCAGATAGCTTATCAGCACTTGCCCGGTTGCCATGCACAGATTCTAGAGCGAGCTCCCGTAACAGCCGAACATAGGATATAACGGCCTCACAGGCTGTCCCACCAATCTCCAGTAGCTTTGCATCACCTTTTTCCGAAACAACTAGCGCATTCCCAGCACCTTTTACAATTTCCGAGTCTGACGAGGCCGGCTCCTTAATAAGCAGTGTAGGATCAGAGCTGTATTTAAGGCCCCGGCCGGCTTGGCTCAGTTGATAGTCGATCTCGATATTCGTCTCGATTGCCGCCCTAAACGTGCACGCCCCATCAACGCCCTCGCCACCTGGTAGGTTCTTGATCCAAACAATCGGCACAAATCCCAAATTGTGACTGATCGTTCGTAACCGATCAATCTGCGGTACTGCATCTATATCATCAACCGGCTCCGGATCGAACCAAATCTCCTCTTCACGGTTCCAAACTCTTTGAAACCAATACATTTTTTCCGCTGCGATATTTTTGTAGCCTTGGGATATCAGATCCGCACCGGACACCGGATATCGCTCGATAACCGAGTCTAGCTCATCAGGAATTTGTACGTCCCAATGAGGCGTTAAATATAGTGATTCCAGAACGCTAACAAATACTCTTCCTTGAAGAATTCTCAGTAAAATAGCTACCGATCCAATCGACCCGCGTATCGCCGCATCAATCATAATCTCCTTGAGATGGATAGATGTTACTATACCGGAAAGTATGGCCGCGAGATTTTGTTCGGGACAATCGATGGCAGGAAAATGGCCGTCACTGAACAATAAGGATACTGAATCATCAACAATCGTCTTACAGAGACGGTAACGGACCGATGGCCGCCTTAACCTTAGCGGAATATATTCCCCTGCGCCGTTTCGCTCTTCGTGGAACTGATAAGGAAGATTATCATAAACCGTCCCGAGCAGCACCCGCTTCAGAATGTCTAACTCGCGGTATCGGGACGACATATAAGGCGCGAATGGCACTGAATCGCATATCGAGTCGAACATTTTCTAAAAATCTCTTTCTCGATACGTTAAATATCTGTCTTCGCTACTGAACGTCTCAAATCGATAGATTGACAATTTGCTGTCTTATCAGCTTCGCCGTTACGCTCTATCGGCTGAAAATTGGCGCGTTCACCCGGCGTGCAGGTTCTGAATTCAAGGTCGCAATGGTATTTACCGCTCTGGAGAGCGCATCGACTTGATCATCCTTTCCACCGCCTGGAAATATGTTCAACTCGGAGAGGAAAACATCATTCCAGGCCGCTCGCACGATGGCCAGATTGCCCGCCTCGATCTGCGCAGCGGCAGCCCGGGCCCGGAACGTCTTTGGCCCCGTTTCGGTTGAGCTGATGACCTTGTATCCAACCAAATCCCTCGTCAAAAAGGCAATCTGCGCCGCTCCTGCTTGGCCAGGATCTTGAGGAATGGCGATGATGGTCTGGCCTCCATCTCGTCTAGCGGTGTTGCGTAGTTGCTCATTAACCTCGTTTGAACCTGCCCGAAACCTTGCGACATCCAAAACCACAAGCTGGTTTTGGGATGTGATTCCAAGCTTAAGCCCCACCGTATAATCCGGATCATTCGTACCATTCGCCTCCGTGGACGCGAAATCCCAAGCCCGGATAGTTCTGATTGGGTCGATCGGCGCATCAAGAAATTTTATCTTGTCAATTTTGAAGGTCTTCGTGCCTGTCTTTATCGGCTGTTGCTGATACATGGCCGCGAAAACAACTTCACCAACATCCCGGCGAATCCTGTCCAGATCTTCCTTGGTCTGCCATTCTGGCCAAAGAGCCTCGTTTTCAGCCCTGCCATGCTCATCATTTGGCCCCGCAAGGGCCGGCAGGCTTAGCGTGCTCCACTGTTTCTGTGTCCTGACAATCCTCGCTGCGAGGTCGTCGTCATGCCAGCGCGTCATAATCAGCACGATCCGTCCCCTGGGCTTGAGCCGGGCCGTTAGTTCCGCCCGGTACCAATCATAAAGGGCATCCCGGGACGCCAGGCTTTCCGCTTCAGCCCAGGATTTTATTGGATCATCAATCAAAATCAGATCCGCCCGACGCCCTGTTATCGGCCCCCGCACCCCGCTCGCAAAATATTGTCCGCCATAATTTGTCGAAAAATCAGCCGCTCCACGGCTGCCTGCTGCGATACCGACGCCCAGTATTTCGTCATACTCAATTAACGTGTTCCTTACCGAACGCCCGAAATAGCTCGCTAGCGAAGCGGTATGCGACGTTGCAATAAGCCGAGCCGTCGGATGACGGCCCAAATAGAACGCCGGAAACAATGTCGATCCAAAGGTTGATTTTGCCGATCCTGGCGGCATATGAATCATCAAACGATCACATTCACCGTCAACAACGGCTTGTAATCTTTTTATTAAAATTTCGTGATGATGGGCGAGGCTCTGGCTATGGGCGGAGGCAACCAATTTTGCAAAGTCATAGAATTTTGTACCGTCATCCATATCGATTATTGATCGACGCGTACGTTATATTTGTTCAGGATGATTGAAGACATATAACAAATTGGGGAATGTGGGCAAGAAAAAAAATCGTCAACTTCAAAAAATTTTTTTGAATTTTTTATTTTTAAAATAATCAATATTTTTCTATGCTTTCCCTGTTCTTTGTAACTCGGCAACGAGAATCTCAATGCCATCTTTGTGCCAGCGTTGCACTGTTTTGTGGTCGGTATGCAGCATCTTCGCCAGTTGCCGCCAAGGATACAAATACCGCGCCGTAAGTGGATGCACGAGCGCGCGTGCGCCCAGTAGCCGGCGTAGCACATATTTGCGGGCCGGTATAAGGCTTAGCCAGCCCAAAACCTCATCCATTCGCGCGATCTCTTCAGGGCCTGGCGCCGGCAAGCGGATCGCTGCGCCGGACCAGCCGTAGGCATCCAATGCGCTTTGTACGATATCAAGGCGAATTTGGCTGAGTCCCGGATTGAACCCCTTATGCGGTAGGGCCAGCAGCGTGGCGCCAGCCGATTCCAACGCTGCAATAACGTCATCGGGCCTGACATACCCAATCTCGCGGTCCTGCATGGTAACCTCATGAGTGTTGCGTTGACGCCGGCGGCCGGCGAATCTGGAAACCTAGAGCAACATCCGATTGATCGGAAAACACTCTACAGCCTGATGGTTTGAAGTTACCACCCATAGCGCGGCAACCAAAAAACGAGAATCAGCGTCTTATCATAGAGTTAAGCGCGTTCGCGTCGCGCTCTAACGGTCAGTTTTTGGGCCCCAATGATGCGCCGGATACGGCTCATCCGTTAACAAACCCCATGTCACCGGATGACCCGCCCGCAGCGGCGTACGGTTCGGATCATCCGACACAGCATCGGCATCGTTGATGGCCGCAATTCGCGGTGGCGCCTCAGCCCTAAGGCGGCGCCCCCGCTCAATCACGGTGTTTCGTGACAAGCCCAAAACGCGGCCAATGCTGGCCCAGGTCTCACCAGAAGCCCGCATCTCGCAAATTGTCTCGTCCGCCCGCTTTGTCCAAACGCGCGCCTTGGGCATATCCCACCCCCACTCGTAAATATCGCCCTCCAATATCATAACTACCATTATTTGTCAATCAAACTAACATAGTGTTTTCTATGAATTCCTGTTAGCGAATGTTATGGCAAGCAAAAAACAACCCCCAGTCGAAACAGTCGGCGCTCGTATCCGTGCCCTCAGGTTGGCAGCAAATCTGACCCAAGATGAATTCGCCGCAAAGCTCAACGTTTCGAGATCGGCAATCGCCCAGTGGGAGACAGACCGTGCCGGTCAGGTCAGGGAGAATATGGAGCGCATCGCCAAGGTCCTGAACACGTCACTCGGCTATCTCGTCTCGGGTGAGACAGGCTCCTTAATTGGCGATGAACTGGCGCTCATGCGGCTCTATCGCGCCTGCTCGGCGGAAGATCGCCGTATGCTGCTGCTCACAGCAAGGCGCCTGGCCCGCAGCTAGGCGTTACATCTTCCACGCCGATTATCCTTAACTCTCGATAAACCCCGCCTTCACGTGAAAAATGCGGGTTATAAAGCGGGTCAACTGGCAAAATCTGCCGGTATCGCGCTTTCATAACCTCATTTTCTCTCATAAACCTGGCGACCTTCGCTTTGTCAAAATCGTCACCTCTGCTGACACTTTCACGATGCTCCGCCACAGCATCAGCACAGTAGATGACCTTCCAGCCAGCCAGCAAAAATTTTACGCAAAGGTCTATATCGTTAAACGCAACCGGTAGATCAGCCTCATCAAACCCACCGACCGCCGCAAAGCAGCTCTTGCGCACCAGCATGCAAGCCCCCGTCACGGCTGACACTTCCTGGGTCAACATGGCACGCATCACATAGCCAGGTGCACGGGCTGATACCCCACGGAATGCATGCTCCGCCACCCCGCCCACACCCAGCACAACCCCGGCGTGCTGAATATTCCCGTCAGGATAGGTCAATTTTGCGCCTACCGCTCCAATATTTTGCGCCACGCGGGCTTCAGCAACCATACGATGAAGCCAAAGGGGATCAGAAACAAACACGTCATTGTTAAGGAACAACAAAAACGCGTGCCGTGCAGCACCGGCACCGATGTTATTCAGCCGCGAGTAATTGAACGGCTCCGTCACGCGTATAATCCTGGTATCTGGCATCAAAGCCTGCGCGGTGCAGAACATCTCGGCCTCCGCCGTGGTCGACCAGTTATCAACCAGAATGATCTCATATGTCACACCCTGCGTGTGGGCACGAATTGCCGCGACGCAGTCCGCGGTCATTTTCACATGATCCCGGAACGGAATAATAATTGAAACAGCCGCGTCATCCGCAGCCGGCGCCCATGAAATTTGATACGCCGTCAAGGTCCCACGCGGCTGCACCTTGCCGCCAATGCCTCGCCTGCGCAAATGCGCCGCAACGGCCCTCGCCCCCGCCCCCGCCGCCTCTGGCTTCGCCCGCCCGCCAGCCAACGCCGTTGACCCTTCAGATTTTCGCCAGTGATACAACACCTCCGGCACATGACAAATTCGTTCTGGCTCCAAAATCTCCGCTGCACGCAAAAGCAAATCATGGTCCTGCGCGCCATCCAGTTTGGCATCCAAATCGCCAAGCTGCCGCAGGAGCGAACGTTCCATAACCACAAAATGGCAGATATAATTCAATTCCAACAAAAGCCGGTAATTAAACGCCGGCTTAAAATGCGGTTCAGATAGCCGGCCGGATCGGTCAACCTTGTCCTCGTCGGAATAGAGTAACCTCGCCCCGGTACAGGCCCAGGCCCTAACCATGACCTCTAACGCACAGCTCTCCAGCAAATCGTCATGGTCAAAAAACGCCACAAGGTCACCCGCGGCGTCTTGCAGCCCGGCATTGGTCGCGCGTGAAATTCCCCCGTTCCTGGCGCGCCGCACTAGCCTTATCCGTGGATCCGCCGCGGTCAGCGCGGCCAGCACCGCATCCAGCTGCGCATTCCGGCTCGCAGCATCCACCAGAATCAGCTGCCAGTTCTCATAACTCTGCGACCGAATCGAGTCGATCGCGGCCAAAAATGCCCCAATCTCCGGTCGAAATACCGGGCAAATAACCGAAACCAGGGGCCGGTTCTCCGGCAGCGCCCCATATCGCCGCGCCGCCCGCCCCGCCGCCAACGGCAGGGATATTTTGGCCCAACGCTCATAATCACTCAGTAAATAGCGCTCAGCCGGCAGTGCTGCCTTCAGCTCCCGGCTAAGATGATACGCCATCGTAAATAGCTCGGCCGTACGCTCCAGCAATAGGTTAATCCGCTCACGCTCGTTATCGGCGGGAAACGCCACCTCAATCGGGCTGCCGCGCAGCTCCAAACGCTCCGGCATCGCAAAAAACCTGAACTCGGTGCGCGTGCGCATGCGCAGCGTCGGCGGTGGTGAGAACACGAAGCCGCATGCCGCGTCGCAGGCAAGCGCCTGCGCAACGTCGGCCCGGTAGATATCGGCGGTGAATTCCTCAATCGGCTCACCGCCGGTTGAAACCAGAATACGCACGCCACCCAGCTTGGTCTTGGCAACGTCATTCACGTTCAAAGCCCAGCCTTGCAGCACCCCATCCACCATGCCATCGACCATCCCCTCAATGCGGTTCGGCGCCAGCAGGCAAAAACTATATTCCGCCATGGCGGCGCCTGAGCGCCCAAGAATCGTCAGTCTCCGGCCATCAATCGTATCAAATCTCAGGCGATGACGCAGCCCATCCCGATACCTGCCCGGAATATTGTAATAAAACCCAATCCGGCTAACGCGCAGGGGGAGCAGCTTGGCGTCTTCGCGCTGCAGATCGCATGTCAGCACGTCGACAATCAAATCATCGATGAGAACCCGAACACGCATACCAGGTTCCGGTGCCGCAAGGTCGGCCGCCCAGCCGCCAACCCCCGCTTCATCAATCCGGTCAACAAACACCACAATCTGGCTGTTACCCGCCACGCTCGCCGCCGGCACAGTCCGTTTCAAAGGTCAAACACCGGTTTCGTGGCTTCGACGCGCATCTAATATCATCAATTACGCTGGGGCTATTTCAGCGACCAAATTCGCACACTCCACCTGCCGGCAGTAGCCGCGATTATTGGCCAGCGACGTCTCATGCCTCACTTGGCTCTGGGTCGCACAGGCATCGGTCACCAGCGTGACCAAATAGCCGAGATCACAGGCATCCCGCACTGCCGAATCAACGCATTGGTCAGTCAAAGCCCCCATGATGATCAGTTGCTTAATGCCCAAATTTCCCAGCACATAATGCAAATTGGTCGAGATGAAGACAGAGGACGAGGTTTTCGTGAGAACGATGTCATCACCACGCGGCGCCACCTCGTCAAGCACCTGCGCATCGCGCGATGATTTCGGACAAAACAGCCCGGAGATCTTGTAATCAAGGCTCAAATCCCGCCCATCCTCGGTCAGGCTGGCGATCACGGTATAAATCACCTCAATGCCCGCCGCGCGCCCGGCCGCCAGCAATCTCTGCATGTTGGGAATCGCGCGCTGGCGCATCTCCTGGAAGAAATATCCATAACGCGCCGTCACCTCGGCGGGCGGCATGCCAGCATACTCGCCGCCATCCTCCATCGTGTAGTTTTGCACATCGATCACCAGCATCGCCGCCTGGCCCGGTATAATCGGCACATCACGCCGCAAACCAAAATCCTTCACGGCACCACCATCGCATCATCAAGCCGCTCAAGCTCCCCGAGCGCGGCCGGCAATACCCGCGCGAGCCGCTCAACCCATGTCCCCTGCCCCACGGCATCAGCAATCAGATCCTGCCTGATCTCCAGCTCCAAATAATCCAGCCCCCTGGCTTCGGCATGCACCGGCACACCATAATCTGTCGCATCTGAGACCCGATAGGGCTCGTTCTCCGCCACCACCAACCCAGGCTCGGCTCGCAGCTTGCCCGCCACAATCTGCGAAAACCGGGGCGCGCGATGGTATAACACGGCAACCTCCATCGGCCGCGCAATGCCGTGGAACACCGGCGTAAAACTATGCATCGCCACGTAAATCACCCTGCGGCCGCGCCGCTCGTCCAGCATGCGGGCAATCTGCTGATGATACGGATCAAATATCGCCGCCTGCCGCGCCGCCTTGGCCTGCCCGCTCAATCCCAAATTTCCCGGAATCCGCGTCGCCTCGCTCACTTCCGGAAATGCGCTCGCCACATCCGGCCGTCTATTACAATCGATAACGAGCCGGGAATATGTCTGCAAAATCGCTGGTGCATCCAACCGCGCCGCCAATCCACGCGTCACCGCCGCAATGCCGATATCCCAGGCAATATGCCGGTCCATATCCGCCGGCGCCACCCCCAAATCCCCTAACGCCCGCGGCACCGCCCGCCCGGCATGATCAGCCGTCAGCATGAACCGGCTGGCGCCGCCGGGGTTAAGCACGGTAAAGGGTTGCGCCTCGTCTTCACCCAGCAAGCTCATCACCTCTCCCCTCTACGGCCGCCAAATGATGCGCTCAGGCGCTTTGGTCGCCGGGTCATACGCCACCACCTCGCCATTGCTAACCGAGACTCCCGTCAGCGCCAGGATAAAGGCCCAATGGCTCACGAGCAACGTGGTCGCGCTATCCGCCCGTTCTGCCATAACCCGCCGGAAGGCATCGGCCCGCGCGATCGTTTCTTCCGCCGTTTCAATCCCATCCGGCCACCATTTCGCCGGCAGATGGCCAAACTCATGCTGCGGAAAACGGGCCGCCAACTCATCCGGGTGCCGGCCGATATCACAGCTGAACGCCGCCCGTTCGCGCACCTCATGCATGATCTCGGCGCGGATCCCATGCACCGCCAAAATCGGCTCGGCCGTCTGCAGCGCCCGCGTATAGGGCGAGATGATCACCCGCGTCAGCTTCGCACTGGCCAGCCGCGCGCTCGCTTGCTCCGCCTGCTCCCGGCCGAGCGGCGTCAACTCCGGATCCGCAATCCCAGGGTCCCGCCGGGTCTCACTAAAAATCAAATTAAATTGGCTTTGCCCATGGCGGAGCAGAAACATGAGAAGTCCTTAACGTCTTGCTGGTGTTGCCCGGTCGGCCGCCCGGACGTATGTCCTACCTTAGGCTCAAATTGGCTAGGGGGTGTACAGTGCCGGTGAACGCACTTCAAACAATCGGCGGGTTTCCAATCTCTCTGGTCATTTTCGCCGGTATCGCGTTGTTTCTGGTGTTGCGGCTGCGCAGCGTGCTGGGCAAACGCGTCGGGTTTGAGCGTCCCCCCCTGCGCCCCGCCCCGTTTTCAGGCGCCGATGCTGTCCCCACGCTGGAGCGCCGTGGCTTGAACGCGATTTCCGGACGCCAGGTCCCGGATCCAAGCTCAGATCTCGGCACGCGCCTCATGCAGATCGTCAACCGTGCCGCCGATTTCGATCCTCCCGCCTTCCTGCAATCGGCCGAAGCCGGCTTCAGAACCATCGTCCTCGCCTTCGCGGCCGGAGACCGCGCAGCCCTGCGGCCGCTATTGACCGACACAGTGTTTCAAACCTTCGATGCCGCCATCAGCGCCCGTGAATCAGCCAATGAGCGTCACCAGACCGAGATCAAATCCATTATCTCCGCCACCATTGAGGATGCCCAGCTGCTCGGAGACCAGGCCGCGATCATCGTCCGCTTCATCTCCGACCAGACAACCACCACACAGAACGCACAGGGCGACACACTCCATAGCGGCGATTCCACCGCCGACATCGTCGATCTCTGGACATTCGAGCGCAATCTGAAAAGCAAGGACCCCATCTGGCGCCTCGCCGCGGCCCGCAGCGGCTGAACATGCGCCGCGTCATCGCCGTCGCTGCCTTAGCGCTCGCCCTGGCCGGCTGTACCGTGCAGCCATCCGGCCAGCCACAGCCCATGCTCGCCGGCGGCGAAACGCTCAGCACGCTCCCCGTATCCGCTCTACCCGGCTGGTCGGCGGACGATGCCGCCGCGGCCCTCACCGCTTTTGTCCGCGGCTGCAAAGCCATCGCCCTTATGCCGCCTGACCAGCAACTCGGCGGCGCCGGCGTCATCGCCACCCTCGCCGGCCAGGCTGGTCTCTGGCAAGCCCCGTGCGCGGCCGCCATAACCATCACACCCGGCGATGGCGCCGCCGCCCAATCCTTCTTCGCAACCTATTTCGCCGCCTACCTGATCGGCGGCTCAGCCACCATCACCGGCTATTTCGAGCCCGAATACCCGGGCTCGAAAAACCTCACGAGCGCCGATCGCGTCCCGCTCTACGCCAAACCAGCCGATCCCGAACTGGCCGCCCTGCCCCGCGCCGCAATCGATCATAATGCGCTCTACCGCAAAGCCCCCGTAACCGCCTATCTGTCCAATCCGGTGGACGCCTTTATGCTGCAAATCCAGGGGGCGGGCCGCATCCTGCTGCCCGATGGCCGCACGCTGCGCGTCGGGTTCGACGGCCAGAACGGCCAACCCTACACCCCGATCGGACGAATCCTGGTGGCGGACGGCGACCTCTCCGCCGGCGATGTGAGCTTTCAGAGCATCTCCGCCTGGCTTAAGAGCCACCCCGCGGAAGCCCCCTTCATTATGGAGCAAAACGCCCGCTACGTGTATCTCCGCCCACTCGGGGACCTGCCGGACGATGAGGGCGCGCCCGGCACGCTCGGCGTACCGCTCACCGCCGGCCGTTCGCTGGCGGTAGATTCCGCGGTCATTCCCTTGGGCATGCCGGTATTCATCGACACGACCGATCCCCTAACCGGCGCCCCGCTGCAAAGCCTGACCATTGCGCAGGATACCGGCGGCGGCATCCATGGCGCCAGCGCCGCGGATCTGTTCTTCGGCGCCGGTCCGCAAGCCGAGGCCATCGCCGGACAAATGCACCAGCCCGGTCATCTCTACCTCCTCCTTCCCCGCAGCGCAGGCACAACATGACCAAGAAACCCCGTATCGGTCTTTTCATCACCTGCCTGGTTGATCTGCATCGGCCCTCGATCGGCTTCGCCAGCATCAAACTGCTCGAGGCAGCCGGCTGCACGGTGGAAATCCCCCGCACCCAGACCTGCTGCGGCCAACCCGCCTACAATGCCGGCGACCGGGACACCGCCCGCACCCTGGCCCGCGGCATCATCACCGCCTTCGCCGCCTTCGACTATATCGTGGTCCCCTCCGGCTCCTGCGCCGGAATGCTGGCAAAGCATCTGCCCCATTTGTTCGACGAGGACCCGAACCTGCGCGCCAAGGCGGACGCCATCGCCGCCAAAACCTACGAGCTGACATCCTTCCTGGTGGACGTCATGCATTTCGAGCC
>Ga0116230_10003038_pt1 | contig 16256 bp, 18 predicted proteins | sample S1TSphfallax_3_FD_88678 | JGI IMG/M metagenome (GOLD analysis project Ga0116230, IMG submission 88678) | Host-associated microbial communities from peat moss isolated from Minnesota, USA - S1T2_Fd - Sphagnum fallax MG | ecosystem: Host-associated > Plants > Peat moss > Unclassified | place... | reverse complement strand
CGCGATGGCCAGATCCGGGTTCGCCCGCCGCGGTTGAAACATCAGCGCCTCGGGCTCGCCCTCCGAGACATCGCTGGCATGGCGGATTTCGGTCCACGTGTACGCGGCATACGCCAACAAGAACAGCCATCCCAACCAAGGCTTGACGGTGAAGGCCACCAAACCGAGGGTGATCTTGCAAATGAAAATCAGCAGAAACCAGCCTTGATCGCGGCTCAAACGCCGCCAATCGACGTCGATCGGCCCCGGCGGGGTGCGTGTGAAGAGCAGCATCAGGCCGACCACCGGATAGGCGACGGTCGCGAGGACGAGCGGGCCGCCGAGCGCCGCGCCCACGCCCAAGTTCCTGGTGGCGGCATTCTGGCCCATGACCACCGCGACGAAGGTGACCACGCTTTCCGGGAGTGCCGTGCCGAAAGCCGCGAGTACCGTGCCGACCGAGTTTTGCGACACGCCGGCTTGGCGCCCCACCCACTCGACGCCATTGACGAAGTACTCGCACGACCAATAAACGACACCGGCGGCGATGAGCAGGATGAAGAAGGCGAGTAGAATGGAGGATGTCAACCGTACCCCAGGTGCGAACCGTATCCGAGGTGCGGCTAGCGCGACTGAGGGAATAGGATAGCTCATGCCGGATGAAATTTATCCAGTCCGTGAGCGGTCCTATTGATAGGTTCTTCCGAGGAGTCGACATGTCTATTAGCAAAATGTCCTGGTCGCTGCCGATGATCGCCGTGGTCGCCTTGGGGAGCGCCGGCGTTGCCCTGTGGCGGTCGCCCTTGTACGGGGCAGAGTCGGCCGTGGTCTTGGACCCGCCCGCCATCGATAATCCGAAGGCGCCCGGCGCGCCGCAAACGGCGGTGCTGGCGGGAGGTTGTTTCTGGGGCGTGCAGGGCGTGTTCGAACACGTCAAAGGTGTCACCAAGGTCGTGTCCGGTTACGCGGGCGGCGATAAAAAGACTGCGCAGTATGAAACGGTGAGTTCGGGTACCACGGGTCACGCGGAGTCCGTACAGATCACGTTCGACCCGGCCCAGGTGTCTTACGGACAGCTGTTGCAGATTGCGTTCTCGGTGGTCTCCGATCCCACCTCGCTCAACCGTCAGGGACCGGATGCCGGCACGCAATACCGATCGGCGATTTTCTATGCTGACGCCAACCAGAAGCACATCGCGGAGGCGTACATCGCGCAGCTCGACCATGCGCACGTATTCTCCCGGCCGATCGTCACCCGGCTGGAGCCATTGACCGGCTTCTACGCCGCCGAGGGATACCACCAGGATTATCTGTATTTGAATCCCACGGCGCCATATATCGCCTATAACGATATTCCGAAAATCGAAAACTTTCGCAAGACATTCCCCACCCTGTACAGCGACCGGCCGGTGCTGGTGAGCGCGGTGCGCTAGGCCAGCATGGATTCGATTTCGGAGGCGCTGCTCGCGGCGCAGAACAAGGCGGCCGCGCTATTTGATGCGGTGGTGGCGGAGGGTTTGATCCAGCCCGGCAAACTCGAGAGCGAGCTTTCGTTGGATATCCACGGCCTGGCGAAATCGCGATTCGGCTTGCGCCGCCACTGGCACAAGCGCGTGGTGCGCGCCGGGCCGAATACGCTGTTGGCCTATAACGATCATTGCGAGGATCGCCGCATCGAAGCGGATGACATCGTGTATCTCGATTTCGGGCCCGTGTTCGAGGAATGGGAGGCGGACTTCGGCCGCTCGTATGCCTTGGGCGCGGATCCGGTGAAGCAACGATTGGTGGCCGATCTGTCGGTCGCGTTCCAGTCGGGCAAGGCATTGTTTCAGCGCACGCCCGACCTCACCGCCGGACAACTTTATGACCACGTCGCCGAACTCGCGATCGCGGCGGGATGGCAGTTCGGTGCGCCCACCGCGGGGCACTTGATCGGGCACTTTCCGCACGAAACCGAGCCGGGTGCCTCGCGGCGCTTTTCCATCCGTCACGGCAATGATCTACGGCTGCGCGAGGTGGACAAGAACGGCCGCGAACGGCATTGGATTCTGGAAATTCATTTCATCGATCGGCAGCGGCAGATCGGCGGTTTCCTCGAGGAATTGTTGACGATTTGATTCGGCCATGCATCGCTGCCGATGCCGTTGCCATGCGGGCGTGCGGGCTAGCGTACGTCCAGCTTGAGAAATCGCCGAATACGCTCGAGCTCCACATCGAGCCCGGCGTGGAACGCGGGGTCCGAGGGCGCTGCGCCGCTCACGTAGCCGAAGTGGCTCGAGAGCGTCCCGTCCGACACCGCGAGGTTGGCCCAACCGATCACCCGGTCATGCCACAGCAGCGGCAGAGCGTAGTAGCCTAGTTTGCGCTTCGCTGCGGGCGTGTAGGCTTCGAAACGGTAACTCCACTCCCAGAACAGGCTGAATCGCCGCCGGTCCCAGACGATAGGATCGAACGGCGTGAGCAGCCGCACCGCGTCGTCCGGCCGCCAGCGCGCGGCGGCCGGTGATTCGCCGGCCGGCCAGAACCACTCGACGCCGTGCAGTTTGACGCTCGCGAAGCGCCCGCGCGCCCGCTGCAGCGCAGCGGCGCGCTGCGTCGACCATTGCGGCGCGCCACGGAGCAGCAAGCTGACCAACTGACCCAGGCTCGGCCCAGGCAGCGGCGCATACGTGTGCATCACGACGTCGACCAGCGCATCGAAACTTGCGCCGGCGGTTCCCACCGGCGCAACCGGCTCGCGTATGGCGTAGATCCGGGTGCCGCCTTCGCGGCGCGCGATTCTCAAGTAGCCGCGATAGTGCATGTCGTCGAGGAGATGGGTGGTGGCGTTCGAGGAACCGCCGAACCAATTGGTCACCTTGCCATGGGCAAAGTGCGCGTCGACGACGCGTGGATGCACCGCGCCGCGCTCGCGGATGAACTCCAGGATGGCCTGGGCTTTTTTCGTGCGACTCGCGGACCATTTCGTTTTGGGGACGCGCGGATGCATCAGCGCCTGGTGGGCACGTGGCAAGAAGCCATAGTTGACGAAGAAGTCCTCCTCGATGGGCAGCGTCGCGTAGCGTCGCTCGAGGTCGCCGGCGCAATAATCGATCACCCGGTGCCGCAGGGTGAGGTCCTGCGCCCGCGCCGGTGCGCGAATCGGATCCGCCTGCACGAAGCCGAACTTGCCGATCGCGCGACCCAGCGTGGTGGGCTTGAACAGCGAACGGGCAATCGCGTAACGGCGGAGGTGTTCGAGCGTGATGCGCATCGGGGAAGCTTAACCGCGGTCGCATTTTGCGGGTGTTTCCCGTGCTAGATTTGGCGAATGGTGAACCACGCTGGTTGGCTTTTCATGGCCACGTTCTGCGGTATCGCGGGATGTAGCCCGCAAACGTCCGATTCGGATGCCGCTGCGACGGGTGCGCGAATATATGCGGGAAATTGCGTTGCGTGTCACCAAGAGGACGGGCGCGGCCTTGCCGGAGTGTATCCGAGCTTGGTGGGATCGCCGGTGATTCTCGGGGACCCGTCCAGTTTGGCGCTGTGGGTCGTCAAGGGCCGGCGTCCGGCGTCCCTGCCTGAAGGCCGCTATACCACGATGATGCCGCAGTTCGGCTGGATGAAGGCGCCGGACGCGGCGGCGCTGTTCACCTACCTGCGCTCGCACTTCGGCAATTCTGCACCCACCGTCGATGCGGCGACGGTGGCGGGCGCCCTGGGAGAATGACATGACCACAGTGACGGCAATACATCGCATGGTCGAACGCTGCCGGGCCGCGGACTTGCCGACGCTGGTCACCCGCCTACGCTCCGGCTGGGTGGTCATGGGCGAGAAACAGCTGTTTCCCGGCTATTGCCTGCTGTTGCCGGATCCCGTGGTGTCGCACCTCAACGAGCTGAACGAGCTTGACCGGGCGCAATTCCTCGCCGACATGGCCCGCGTCGGCGACGTCGTCCTGATGCTCACCGCGGCGCATCGCATCAACTATGCAATGTTCGGCAATCAGGAGCCGGCGCTGCATGCCCATATCTTCCCGCGCTTCGCCGATGAACCTGCGGCCACGCGGGGAGCGCAGCCGTGGGCGTTCGATTGGAATATGGCGCCCGAGTTTTCGCAATCCATGTATGGCGATCTGCAGTGCCGGATCGCCGAGAAACTCGAGGGCGCTTAAGCCTCTATCAGAGTGAGCGCCGCGCCACCAGCGCGGCCGCGAGAGTCCGCAGATCGGCAATCGGGGCGGCGCAGGTCATACCGGTGCAGACATAGGCCGTGGTGTCCGGCCCGCCGGCCCTGGCCGCGAGCGCGGGCGGCAGATCCGCGGCGTCGTCGGGAATCGCGAAGATCATCCGCGAAGGCGCGTATAGGGCGCCCACTTCGCGTGCCCAGCGGCCGGCCTCGGCCGGCGTGCCGCGGATGATGATGATCTGCATCGAGGCGAGAAAGTCGTCGAGCGCATTCATGAGGCTCATCATTGATCGCGGATGCTCGAGCATCGCGGTGGATGCCGCCACGAGCGTACGCTCCGCCGCCTCGAGGTAGCGCAGCTCGCCCAGCAAATAGCCCAAGCGGCACAGCACCTGCGCCGCCACGCCATTACCCGAGGGCAGCGAATCGTCGTCCCAGGATTTGCTGCGATGGATCAGTCGTTCGTGATCCGACGCCGTGAAATAAAAACCACCGTCGGCATCCTGGAACTTGTCCAGCATGACCTCGACCAGCGCCTCGGCGAATCGTAGATCGCTGCTACGCCAGCGATTCTGCAGCAACTCGAGCAGTGCGTCGGCCAGGAAGGCGTAATCGTCGACGTAGGCGGGAAGGTGGGCCTTACCGTCTTTATAGGTCGCGAGCAGCCGGCCGTCGCGCCAGAGATTCTCGCGAATGAAATCCACCGCCGCGCAGGCGGCGTCGGTGAGATCGGCCCGCTGCAGCATGCGGCCCGCAAGCGCCAGTCCCTTGATTACGAGCGCGTTCCACGAGGTGAGTATTTTGTCGTCGCGGCCCGGCCAGACGCGCCGATTGCGCGCGGTCTTGAGCTTCCGCCTGGCAGCGTCGATCGCGGCTCCGTCCGCGGCCTCATCGGGCAGCGGTGCGCAGGCATGCAGATGCCAGGCACCCTCGAAATTGGCGTCGCGATCGAGACCGAAGCGCTTCGCGAACAGTGGGTATTCGACCGCGGTCAGCAGCGCCTGCACCTCGTCGCGGCGCCACACATAGAACTTCCCCTCGTGACCCTCGGAGTCGGCATCGAGGCTCGAATAGAAGCCCCCTTGGGGTGAGCGCATGTCCGCGAGCAGCCAGTCGGCAGTCTCGCCGGCGACCCGCGAATACAGCGCCTCGCCGGTGGCGAGCGCGGCCTCGGCATAGGCGTGCAGCAGCAGGCCATTGTCGTAGAGCATTTTCTCGAAGTGCGGAATCATCCAGAAGTCGTCGACGGAGTAGCGCGAGAAGCCGCCGCCAAGCTGGTCGTAGATGCCACCCTCGGCCATGCGTGTGAGCGTCAAGCTGGCCATGTACAGCGCCTTGAGGTCCGGGGCCGGCTGCTGCGACGTCGCGTACCACTGGCGCAGGCAGCGCTCCACCGCTTGGGCGTTGGGGAACTTCGGCGCGCGGCCGAAGCCGCCGTGGCGGCTGTCGAATACCTGCTCCAGGGCGCCGCGTGCCTGGCGTAACGGTGCGTCATCGAGCACGACGCTGTCGGTCACCGGTCGGAGGTGAAGCTGTTCGAAGGCGCGCAGCAACGCCGCATTTTGCGCATCGATGGCCGCCGTCTGGCCATGAAAGTACTCGGCGACGCGTTCGATGAGATCGCGAAATGCCGGCAGTCCGTGGCGCGGCTCACGCGGAAAATACGTGCCGCCGAAGAACGGCTGTTGGTCCGGCGTCAGGAACATGGTCAACGGCCAGCCACCGGCATGCCGGGTGATGAGCTGCTGTGCCACCTGGTAAATTTTATCCAGGTCGGGGCGTTCCTCGCGGTCCACCTTGATGTTGACGAACAGCCGGTTCATCACGGCGGCCGTCGCGGGATCCGCGAATGACTCGTGTGCCATCACGTGGCACCAATGACACGCGGAATATCCCACCGATAGCAAAATGGGCTTGTTGTCGCGTTTGGCGGCGGCGAGTGCTTCGCTGCCCCAGGGATACCAATCGACGGGATTGTCCGCGTGTTGCAGCAGGTAGGGGCTGGTTTCTGCGGCGAGGCGATTGCGCTGCATGTCACGGGCCGGGGTCGGTTAGAATGCGGCCCACTATAACCGAAGTGCTTTCCATGTCCGACTCGAGTACCGCGGCAGAACTGCCTGCGCTGCGTTTGAAGCGCAATGAAGATCGACGCTTGCAGGCGGGCCATCTCTGGGTGTTCAGCAACGAGGTCGAAACCTCGCAAACCGCACTGACCAAGTTCAAGCCCGGGGCGCTGGTGCGGGTGTTGACCCATAACGACAAGGCGTTGGGATTGGCTTATGTCAATCCTAAATCGCTGATCAGCGCGCGCCTGCTTGGAACCTGGCAGATTCCTGACACGGCGTGGTTCGTGGCGCGGCTTAAGATCGCGCTCGCGCTTCGCGAACGGCTATACGCAGAACCTTATTATCGCGTGGTCTATGGCGAATCGGACGGGCTGCCGGGACTGGTCATCGATCGCTATGGTGGAGATTGCGTGGTGCAGCTCGGCACCGCGGGCATGGAGGAATTGAAGCCGTTCATTCGCGAGGCCGTGCTCGAGGTCCTGCAGTGCGATGCGCTGCTGTTCAAGAATGACGGCGGCGCGCGCGAACTCGAGGGCCTGGAAAGCTACGTCGAGGTGGCCCGGGGGAAGTTCGACGGCCCCGGTCTGGTCATCGAGGACGGATTGAAGTTCAGCGTGCCGCTGGCCGAGGGTCAGAAAACCGGGTGGTTCTTCGATCAGGCCGAGAACCGGCGCGCTCTGGTCAAATACGTGCGTAAGGGCGCCCGCGTCCTCGACGTCTTCAGCTACGTAGGTGCCTGGGGCATTCGCGCCGCAAAGTGCGGGGCCGCCGCGGTGGTGTGCGTCGACAGCTCGGCGCCGGCGCTCGAGCTGGCCGCAAGGAACGCCGACAACAACCGCGCGAAGATCACCACCCGCAAGGGCGATGCCTTCGAGGTGCTCGAGGCGTTGGCGGAGGAAAACGCGCGGTTCGACGTGGTGATCGTCGATCCGCCGGCGTTTGCGAAACGTCGCAAGGATGTACCCAAGGCGCTGGCCGCCTACAAACGCCTGAACCAGCTCGCCATGCAGCTGATCGGCGGCGACGGCATCCTCGTCTCCTCGTCGTGCTCCTACCATGTGAGCGCCGAGGAGCTGCAGGACGCCATCGCCAAGGCCGCGCGCGCCTCGGACAAGCATGTGCAGATCCTGGAATTGGGCGGCCAGTCGCCCGATCATCCCGTACATCCCGCCATCCCCGAGACACGGTACCTGAAAGCCTATTTCTGCCGGGTGAGCGACGGTTTAAAGTAGTCGTCATGCTCACTTACCCCCACATCGATCCGGTCGCGGTTTCCATTGGTCCGATCTTGGGGCTTGGACCGTTGCGCGTGCATTGGTACGGCATCATGTACCTCATCGGCTTCATGGCGGCTTGGTGGATCGCCCGGCATCGTGCAAAGCGGCCGGGATCCACGTGGACGATGCTCGATGTCGATGACCTGATCTTCTACTGCGCCATCGGCGTCATCCTCGGCGGCCGCGTCGGCTGGTGCCTGTTTTACGGACACGACGTCATTGCCGAGAGTTGGCTGAACGTGTTTCATATCTGGGATGGCGGGATGTCATTCCATGGCGGGCTGTCCGGAGTGTTCGTGGCGATCCTGGTGTTCGCGCGGGTCAAGGGTAAGAAGATTGCGGATGTGTGCGACTTCGTGGCGCCGCTGCCCGGCATCGGTCTCATGGCGGGCCGCCTCGGCAACTTCATCAATGGCGAGCTGTGGGGCAAGCCCACCGATCTTCCCTGGGGATTCGGTGTGCCGAATGCGGAGGGCGTGCTCATTTCGCGCCATCCCTCCCAATTATACGAGGCGACGCTCGAGGGACTGGTGCTGTCGGTGGTGCTGTTGTGGTTCACACGGTCGCCGCGACCGCGGCTCGCGCCCACCGGCTTGTTCTTCATCGTGTACGGCTGTGCGCGATTCACGGTGGAGTGGGTGCGGTTACCCGATGCCAACATCGGCTACCTCGTGGGCGACTGGTTGACCATGGGTATGCTCCTCACCACCCCCATGATTCTCATCGGCACGGTCTTGATGATCTATGCCTATCGACTGCATCAAGTGAGCGGCAACGTGAGCCGCGTCGGGGTCTGACGGTGCGCCAGTATCTGGAATTCCTCGAGGCTATCCGGCGCACGGGGGTACGCAAGGAGGACCGCACCGGCACCGGCACCTTGAGCTTGTTCGGCTACCAGATGCGTTTCGACTTGGAGCAAGGCTTCCCGCTGGTCACCACCAAGAAATTGCACCTGCGTTCCATCATCCATGAGTTGTTGTGGTTCTTGAAAGGCGATACCAACGTCAAGTATTTGCGCGACAACGGGGTCACCATCTGGGACGAATGGGCCGACCAAGACGGTAATCTCGGGCCGGTGTACGGCAAGCAATGGCGATCCTGGCCCACCCCGGACGGCGGCGCCATCGACCAGTTGTCGCGCATCGTCGAGGAGATCAAGCGTAATCCCGATTCGCGGCGCCTCGTGGTCAGCGCCTGGAACGTGGGTGACCTCGAGCGGATGGCGTTGTTGCCGTGTCACGCCTTGTTTCAGTTCTACGTCGCCGAGCGACGGCTATCCTGTCAGCTGTATCAACGTAGCGCCGACGCGCTGCTGGGCGTCCCCTTCAACATCGCCTCCTATGCGCTGCTCACCCACCTGGTCGCGCAGCAGTGCGACTTGGGCGTCGGCGACTTCGTGTGGACGGGCGGCGACTGTCACCTGTACCTCAATCACCTGGCGCAGACCGACCTGCAGCTGTCGCGCACCCCCTATCCACTGCCCACCTTGAGCTTGCGGCGCAAGCCGCCGAGCTTGTACGAATACTCATTTGACGATGTCGATATCCAGAACTACGAATGTCACCCTGCCATCAAGGCGCCGATCGCCGTATGACGAGCGAGGGCCCAAGGAAACCATGAAGAAGCGCGAGCGCCTGCCCCTGGTCGAAGTCCGTCATTCGCCCGTGCATGGCTACGGCGTGTTCGCGCTGCGGCGGATTCGCAAGGGCACGACCATCATGGAATACCTGGGCGACCGGGTGAGCCACGAGGAGGCCGACTCGCGCTACGAGAACAAGGACATCAACGACAACCACACCTTCCTGTTCACGGTGGATTCGAAGACCGTCATCGATGGCGGAGTGGGCGGCAACGATGCCCGCTTCATCAATCATGGGTGCGATCCGAATTGCGCCAGCGCCTCCCACAAAAAGCGCATCTTCGTCGAGGCCGTGCGCACCATCCAGCCCGGCGAAGAACTGGCCTACGACTATCAGATCGAGCGCGACCCGGAGGATCCGCCCAACGTCGATGAAATTTTCGCCTGTCGCTGCGGCGCCGCCAGCTGCCGGGGCAGCATGCTGGTGGCGCGGAAGAAGCCGCGCAAGAAGAAGTCGGCCGTGGCAGCCGCGACGATGACGAAGCGCGCGAAGACCACGAAGCGCGCAAAGACCACTGGCAAGCAAACCCGCGACCGCAAGCCCGGAGTGGTCCGCCGCAAGTCCGAAAAGAAACGCCGCACCGACAAGCGCTCCGCACCGCGGCGTCGTGGCGGCTGAGCGGCCCAGGGTGGAGCGGGCCGGCCTGCCGTGTGCCGGCATGCACGACGTGCTGCTTGCCGAGGGTTTTGCCGTGCGCGATGGTTTCCTGACGCCGGCCGAGGTTCAGAGCTTGATCGAGTGCGCGCAGCGCCGCCGCGAGCGGGGCGAGTTCATGGCGGCGCGGATCGGCGGCGCTGAAGCGCGCCTGCTGCGGCGCGAGGACGTCCGCGGCGACTCGACCTGCTGGCTGGAGGAGCCGCTGTTCGATGCGGAGCGGCGGCTGCACGACCTCATCGAAGCGCTGCGTCGAGACCTCAATCGCGAGGCGTTCCTGGGGTTGTTGGATCTCGAATGGCACTACGCCTGTTATCCCCCCGGTTCGGGCTATGCGCGACATGTCGATCAACTGCGCGGGCGGGATACGCGCCGGGTGTCCCTGATCGTGTATCTGAATCCGGGCTGGCAACCCGACCACGGGGGTGAACTGCGGGTGTTCGATGAGACCGGTTACCGGGACATCGAACCCGTGGCGGGCCGGCTGGTGTGCTTCCTCAGCCAGGATCTGGAGCACGCGGTCGTGCCGACCGCGGTCGAGCGGTTGAGCATCACCGGCTGGTTGCGCTGCCGGGCGGCGGCGACTCGGTGACCCTCATGGCCTGGCCACCCCGTCTGGTGCTGATGGTCGCGGTGGTTGCGGCCGCACTCTCTGGTTGTGGCAAATCGGGCCAGACGGCGGACGATGCACAGGTGCTGAACCTCTATACCTGGGCCGATTATCTGGCACCCGGGACACTCGCCAACTTCGAACGGCAAACCGGCATCAAGGTCCACGTCTCCTACTTCGACACCAACGAGACGCTCGAGGCGCGCATCATGACCGGCAACAGCGACTTCGACGTGGTGGTGCCCACCGCACCGTACCTCGAAAGGCAGATCTTGAGCGGCGCGTACCTGCCCTTGGACAAGGCGCAGCTTCCCAACCTCGCCAATCTCGACCCCACGCTGATGGCACAGGTTGCCCTCAACGATCCGGGCAACGTCCATTCGGTGATCTATGCCTGGGGCACCATAGGGATCGGCTACAACGTGAAACAGGTGGCCGACGCACTGCCCGAGGGACGACCTGAGAGCTGGCGGCTGATCTTCGATCCGGCGGTCGCCTCCCGGCTCGCCCACTGCGGCATCAGTCTCATCGATGATCCGGCCGGCATCGTGCGCTTGGCGCTCAAGTATCTGGGGCGCAATACCGACACCCCCAGCGCCGATGATCTGGCCGCCGTCGAGTCGGTGTTGCTGAAGATCCGCCCGTACATTCGCACCATCGATTCGGTGAGCAACATCGAGGCGATCGCCAATGGCGATATTTGCATCGCCGTGGCTTACAACGGCGATTTCGTCCAGGCGCGCAAGCGTGCAGTCGAGGCGAAAAACGGCATCCAAGTCGATTTCCTCATTCCCGAGGAAGGTGCATTACTGTGGTTCGACATGCTGGCCATCCCGCGCAATGCGGCGCATGTCGCGAATGCGCACCGATTCATCAACTACATCCTCGAGCCGCGGGTGATTGCCGACATCTCCAATTTCACCGGCTTCGCCAACCCGAATGCCGCCGCCCTGCCGCTGCTCGACCCCGCCATCGCCGCAAATCCGACGGTGTACCCGACGCAGGAGCAGCGGCGCCGCCTGTTCGTGCAGACCATGGACTCCCCGGACCAATCGCGTGCCATCACCCGGCTATGGCAGAAGTTCAAGACTGCGCATTGAGTCCTCAAGGGCTACAATTGCGACATGGTACGTCCCCCAGTGACCACAGCCGTTCCGCGAGTCGCGGCTTCGATCGGGGCCTTGGGTGTCGTGTTCGGCGATATCGGCACGAGTCCGCTGTACGCCTTCGCGCCCGCGTTCACCCAGGTGGCCGATGTGCCGCCCAGCGCGGAGAACGTGTTTGGCGTGCTGTCCATCATCTTCTGGACCTTGGGCCTGCTCATCTCGGTCAAGTATGTCGGGATCGTGCTCCGCTCGGACAATCGCGGCGAGGGCGGCGTGCTCGCCCTGACCTTGCTGGTTCTGGCGGAGGCGCCGCGCCGCTATCCGAAGCTGCTGGCGGGATTGGGGTTGATGGGTTGCGCGCTGTTCTACGGCGATGGCGCCTTGACTCCGGCACTGTCGGTGCTGAGCGCGGTCGAGGGCATCAAAGTGGTTCTGCCCTCGTTCGAGCCGTTGGTGGTGCCGATGGCGGCACTTATTCTGATTGCATTGTTCGCGCTACAGCGTCGCGGTACACCGGTCATCGGCCGACTGTTCGGGCCAGTGATGCTGGCTTGGTTCGCCGTATTGGCCGTCTTGGGTGTGCGCACCATTGCGGTTCATCCCGATGTGTTGGCCGCTGTGAACCCGCTGTATGCCGCGCGCTTCATCGTGGCGCACCACGTTGCGCTGCTCGCGATTTTGGGCGCGGTGTTTCTCGCCGTCACCGGCGGCGAGGCGCTGTACGCCGATCTCGGCCATTTCGGTCGGCTGCCGATTTCGCGGGCATGGTATTGCATCGTCTGGCCTAGTTTGCTGTTGAATTATTTCGGCCAAGGGGCGCTGCTGTTGTCCGATCCGCAAGCGGTCGCCAATCCGTTCTACCTGCTCGCTCCCGGGTGGGCCCAGGTTCCGCTCATCATTCTGGCCATGGCGGCGACCGTGATTGCCTCCCAAGGGGTGATCTCCGGGGTGTTTTCCGTGACCGAGCAATGCCAGCGACTCGGTTGCCTGCCGCGGCTCGAAGTGCTGCACTCCTCCAGCGACTCGATCGGGCAGGTGTACGTGCCCGCGATCAACCGGCTGCTCTGCGTCACCACGCTGGCGCTGGTGTTCGCGTTTGGTTCCTCGGCCGCACTCGGGAACGCATACGGCATCGCCGTCGCTTCGACGATGCTCATCGTCAGCGTGCTGGAACTCGTGCTGATGCATGGCCGGAAAACGCGGACATCGCGCCTGCAGTTCATCGCGCTGGTCGGGTTGTGCACCGTCGACAGCATCTTTTGGGTCGGCAATTCATCGAAGATCGCGCAGGGTGGCTGGTTTCCTTTCATCTTCGGACTGGTCATTTTCTTTCTCATGCAGACTTGGTACTCGGGACGTTCCGCCGTCAGCAAGGCGGCCGCGAGCACCGAGGAGGATCTCGAGACGTTTCTCAAGCGGGTGAGGAGCAACGAGATCGTGCGCGTGCCCGGCACCGCGATCTTCATGTCGGGCAACATCAGCGGTGTGCCCCGCTCGCTGGTGCTCAGCGTCAAATACAACCGGGTTTTGCACGCCAATACCATCCTGGCCACGGTGGTCACCGCACAGATTCCACGCGTGTTCGATTCGACGCGGGTGACCGTCAAAGCACTGGCACCCGGCCTGGTCCGTCTCATCATCCGCATCGGCTTCATGGAAGGCCTCGACATGCCGCGGATGCTCGCGGAGGCGCGGCGCTGCGGCATCGAGTACGATCCGGCATCCGCCATCTATGTGATGAGCCGCGACGACCTCGCGGTGAGTCCGCGCCTCAAGGGTATGGCCGTATGGCGCCGCTGGGTATTCATCTTGATGACCAAGGTGTCGACACCCGCCCGCGCAGAGTTCGACATTCCGCCGGATCGCTTGATAGAGATCGGCACGAACTTGCAAATCTGAGAGTGACGCCATGCCTAAGAAACGTGAACCGGTGGACGACGTGCTCGACGCAATCGTCTGGATGCGGCGTAAATCCAAGAAACACGAAGCCGTCGACGATTTCATCGATGCGCTGTTGACCATGCGCCAGACCACCAAGAAAAAGACCAAGAAGTCCGCCAAGCGCAAATCCAAGAAAGGCGCTCGCGCCAAATGATCGAGAGTGCAGTGAGCAAGCGCGCTACTCGAACAGCGGCCGCATGCGCTCGTCGCGGCCGATGCCGCCGAACAAGTCGAAACCCCGTTCGAGCCAGGCACGCATCACCTTGTCGTCCCGTGCCAACAGCGGCAGCGTGCTGACGCTCGCGACCCATTGGAACGCTCCGAGCGCGATGTAGTCGGCATAGTTAGACGTCGCGCCGCCCAGGAACGGATGACGGGACAGGTGGGTACGCATCGGGCGCAGCGCGTCACGCAATGCCGGCAGACGGGAGGCTCGGTCGGCCGTATACGTTTCCAGCGCCACGCCTCGCACCATTTTCTCGCGGCTCTCCCGAAAGTAGCTGCGGTCCTCCGGGCGGGCGGCGTTGCACACGTCCAAGATGTATATGCGGAACAAGTTACGCAATACTTCCGTCGAGAACCACGATTCGTAGAGCTGCACCATCGCCTTCTCGGCGGGTCCGGAGAAAATCGCCGGTCGATCGGGAAATGCGCCGTCCAAGTATTCCGCAATGTCCCAGCTTTCCGCGAGCATGGTCTCGCCATGTTCGATGACTGGAACGGTTTTGAATCGACCGCCGAATTGTCGAGGGATGTCGATGAAGCCCAAGGGCACCCACTCCGCAGCGAGGCCCTTGTGCGCGAGCGCATAGCGTATTCGCCAGACATAGGGGCTCGAGGAGCGACCATTCTCCAGCACGAGTTCGTAGGCGCGAAGGATTGGTTCGATTGTCATGATGTCGGCAGATTACCGCAATTCCATTTCATGATGAATGCACTCGATTGACCCATTGACGCGTCTTTCGCAGGTGGGGGATAAAGAGTGTTAGGCGGACACTACTCCAGGGCGCGGTGGGTTCTATGGCTTCGCGCCGCCAATTCTCAACCGTTACCGGGAAATTGCGCTACCGTCGCATCGATGTCGTAATAGTCGCCCTTGTCATCGACATAAATATGCTTGGCGATCGCGAGGCCGGTGGGGGCATCGAGCGTGCCGGCCGTTATGCTGATGGTGTTCCCTGCCACCGCCCGCCAAAACAAGTTGCCCCCACAGTGATCGCAGAAGCCGCGCTCGGCGGCTTCCGATGACCGATACCAGCGCAAGGTATCCGAGTTTTTGAGCGTGAAGGCGGCTTCGGGCACGCTGGTCATGGCGACATGGTGCCCGCTGGTCCGGCGGCATTGGCCGCAATGGCACGCGGTGACCGGTGCCAACGGGCCGCGGATTTCGTACTCGACGCCGCCGCAGAGGCAATGGCCGGTGTGGACCTCGGATGCCGGGTCACTCATTGCCGGGTCAAGGGTTGCCAAGAGAGAACTCCACGCGGGGTTGGGAGTGATTGCGTTCCTTGGTCCTGCACTGTTCGATGGTATCGGTGCTCTTGCACACGGCGCATCCCGGCAACAGCAGGCTGGCGGCCGATCCGAGCAGCAGCAGACTCAAGACGCCGTATTTTAGACTCATGGAGCCTATTACAGCGGAAAATGCCGGCGAGGAGTACGATTTCGCGCGTGACCGAGCCCATCCCGGAACTGAATCCAGCGACCGCGCATAAGATCTTCATCCGCCAGATGATTTTCTTTGCGGCGTTGTTGGGGTTGGCGGCGCTGGAAAACATCTTCACGACGCTCGCCGATAGTGCCCGCGGCGGTCATCCGCTACGCGTCTGGGAGCCGACGGTCTGGGAAGTCAGCAGTAACTCGGTGACCTGGGCGCTGGTTCCTTTGATGGCATGGTGGCTCGCCCATTTCCCGCTCACTCGTGAAACCTGGTGGCGCAGTGTGCCGGCGCATGTGGTGGGTGCAGTGGTGTTCTCGCTGACGCACACGGTAGCCATGGTGGTGTTGCGCCAATTGGCGTATCGGCTGATGGGCGAGCGCTACGATTTCGGTCCGTTCTGGGACAATTGGATCTACGAATTGCGCAAGGACTGCCTGACTTATTTGGTGATCGTCGGTGGATTGATGGCCTTTCGCACCTATGGCCTGTGGATCGATGCGCGCGCGGCGCGTGCCGCAGAGCCCGTGGGGGCCCATGCCGGGGCCGCGGATGCCGGAGTCGCAGACGCCGGCGTTGCGGTGCCGCTCAACCGGCTCATCGTCCGCAAGCGCAACCGCGAATTCATCCTCGACGCCGCCGACATCGACCGTATCGATGCGGATGGCAACTACGTGGTGGTGCACTCTGGCGGCGAGAGCTACCGCGTACGGGACTCGCTCGACGGGCTGGCGAAACGCCTGGGTGAGCAGCGGTTCGCCCGGGTGCATCGTGCGCACGTGGTCAACATCGACCGCATTCGGGAGATACAGCCTTGGGATCATGGAGACTATCGCATCGTCCTCAAGGACGGCAGCTTCGTGAACTTCAGCCGGCGCTATCGCAGCCGGCTTCAGTACCTGTTTCAGTAGCGATGTTGGTCACTCCGGCGCGCCGCTCGGCCCCGGAGACGCGCCGCTCGTCACCTTTGCACTGTTGGGAGCCTGGCGGAGCACCTAGAGTCGAGGCCGTTCCTGAGCGCTTCACGAGGGAGAGTGCAATGCGGTGTGTAACAGGCCCGATTTTGGCGGTGATTGTGGCGGTGCAGGCGGGCTTGGCGGGGGCGGGGCCTGCCGGGGCGCCCACGGCGGAGGCGGGTTGGCCCGCCTACGGCGG
>Ga0116230_10003037_pt1 | contig 16256 bp, 10 predicted proteins | sample S1TSphfallax_3_FD_88678 | JGI IMG/M metagenome (GOLD analysis project Ga0116230, IMG submission 88678) | Host-associated microbial communities from peat moss isolated from Minnesota, USA - S1T2_Fd - Sphagnum fallax MG | ecosystem: Host-associated > Plants > Peat moss > Unclassified | place... | reverse complement strand
TTCGGCAGCGCGGGCTTTGCGGAAATCTTCGACGCGTTTTTGGCAGCGGATGACGTTGTTGGTGTGGGCGGTTTTGTAGCGCAGGAAGCGGCCGAGCTTGCGGTCTTGCGCTTCTGTCCATTCGGCGGGGTTGGGGTTGGCGGCATAGAGGCCGGATTCGACGTCCTGATAAGCGCGGGTGGCTCTTTGCAGGAACCAGTCGGCATGGGCGAGTTCCTGGACGAGATGACGCTCGGCTTCGGAGGTGGGGTTGTAGGTTTTGAGCCAGATGACTTCGAGGGCTTTTAAGTCTTCTTCGGATTCGGTGGGCAACAGCAGCGTGTTGTCGGCGCAGCAGCCGTGTTTCATGGCGTTGCGGGAGGAGGGGGAGGCCGGATCGGTGTGATTTTTTTTCCAGATAGACATGGGGATTGACTCCATGGTCAGGGTAAAAGGAGGGTGTTCGGGCGGGCTGGGTGGAGCGGGGTTATGTGATTGATTTGATGGGAAAAAATTTTTTTGGAAGTTTTGAACTAGGGCTTGCTTAGGTCCCAGTGGTGGGTGGTGTCAACAAAATTGGGTGGTGTCAACAAAATTGTGTAAGCCTGCCCCGACAATTAGCTTATTGATGAAACCGTGACCGTAATCTGCTGGCCGCTCCCCAGGTCAGCCAGCGAGGCTTTCGCCAACGCCGCGGCAGAGCATTTGAGAGAAGGGGTCTCATCCTTTCGTTTATTAGGCGCAACCGCGATGCAAGGGCCGTCAAATGCAGGGCGGTAGCCGTTTGGCGCGCCTGTTACGTTCTAAGAAAGGGCATGGCGGCCCGCCCGGCAGTGCGATTCCAAAGGCAGAAATGAGAACCAGTCCGCGAATCCGGTTGGGCATACTTCGCAGGGCAGCATCATCAAAGTGTTCCACCTGCCGCCGCGTCCCGCACACCCAGTCACAGATTGGGAAAGTTTTCTTGGTCAGCGATAAACATCTTTCCTTCCATAAGTTTAGGGGCAAACTTGAGGTTTTGAGGAGCCTCTTTTCAGCGCCGCCGCAAGCTACTTTCGTGCGCAGGAGAGAGGTTTTCTTTTGTCTTCTCAAATTATTCTTAAAGGCAGTCAGCGAGAGCATCCGAAGGATTCCGAATTTGCGGGAAAACCGCGTTTGGATGAGCGCGGCGGCATCACGTGTGTGCTGCGCCGTAAACATGCCGCGCCGCGCAGCGTGGCCATTCAGCTTTCACATGAAGATTTCGCGGCCATGCATGGCTGTGACATCGCCGATATTCAAGCGGTTGAAAGTTTTGCCGCCGAGCATCATTTCACCGTGGACCGCGTCGATAACGCGGCCCGCACCGTCAAGCTTTCGGGCAATCTGCATCGCCTGGCCGAAGCGTTTGGCGCGTCGCTTGAATTGCGCAAACTGGCGGGCGGGACTTACCGCACGCGCAGCGGCGGATTGACCGTGCCGACGGAACTGAATGGCATCGTTATCGCCATTCTTGGTTTCGATCAGCGGCCTTTGGCGCGCACTTATCATCAGGTGCTGGCGCGCGCGGGCCAGAGTTCTTACACACCCAACCAGGTGGCGAAGGCTTATAATTTTCCGGCGAACACCGGGACCGGACAGACCGTCGCCATAATTGAACTGGGCGGCGGCTACAACCAGAGCGACCTGACCAGTTACTGGAAGCAGGTGGGCGTTCACAACGTCTCCGTTACCGCGGTGGGCGTGGATGGCGCAACCAATGCGCCAACCGGGGATCCGGACAGCGCCGATGGTGAAGTGGCGCTGGACATTCAAGTGGTGGGCGCCATTGCGCCGGCCGCGCGCATTGCGGTCTACTTTACCGACAACACCGACCAGGGCTTTCTGGACGGCATTAACGCGGCCATTCACGATACGGTGCGCAAGCCTTCGGTCATATCCATTAGCTGGGGCGGGCCGGAGAGTTCGTGGACTCCGCAATCGATGAACGCGTTCAATGCGGCGTTTCATGACGCGGCGCTGCTGGGAATTTCAGTTTGCGTCGCGTCGGGCGATAACGGGTCGGATGACGGCGTGGGCGATGGCGCCAATCACGTCGATTTTCCGGCGTCGAGTCCGTGGGTTCTGGCGTGCGGCGGAACTCGTTTGCAGGCCAATGGCGGCAAGATCATTTCCGAGACGGTTTGGAACGACGGTTCCGACGGCGGCGCATCCGGCGGCGGCATCAGCGCGCATTTTTCCACTCCGCTGTATCAGAAAGATATTCCGGCGGCTGCCGCCGGACGCGGCGTTCCCGACGTGGCGGGCGACGCGGACCCGGAGACCGGTTATTTGACGATTGTGGACGGGCAGAGCGGTGTCATCGGCGGCACAAGCGCCGTTGCGCCGTTGTGGTCGGCTTTGATTGCTCTATTCAATCAGGAACTGGGCAAGAATGTGGGCTGGATTCATCCGTACCTTTATGGCGCGGCGGTGAAGGCCGGCGCTCTGCATGATATTACGCAGGGCAATAACGGCGCTTTCAGCGCGCACAAGGGCTGGGATGCCTGCACTGGTTTGGGCTCTCCCAACGGTCAGGCGCTGCTGGCGGTTTTGAAGACGGCTCTTAAATAAGCAATCAGCGGGCGTCGAGTTCCGCCAGAATTTCTTCGCAGGCAGCGCGGGGATTTTCGGCGCGGGTGACTTGACGCCCGATCACCAGGTAATCAGCGCCGTTCCGGATGGCTTCGAGCGGCGTGGCCACGCGTTTTTGATCGCCCTTCGCGGAGCCGGCCGAGCGGACTCCTGGAGTGATCAGTTTCAAGCCAGGACCGCCGATGGCGCGGACTCGGGCTACTTCCAGAGGGGAACAGACAATACCGTCAATGCCGCTTTCGACGGCTTTTTTCACGCGCAGTTCGACGAGATCGGAGATGGGCGTTGCGTAGCCGAGGTCAGCGAGGTCGTCCTGGTCGAAGCTGGTGAGAACGGTGACGGCCAGGAGTTTGGTGGATGAATTGGCGCGGCCTTCGACGGCGGCTTTCATAACGGTTTTGCTGCCGTGAACGGTGAGGAAAGTGGGCGAGGCGACGGCGCAGATTTGTTTCGTCGCGCGCTTTACGGTTTCTCCAATGTCATAGAGCTTCAAATCCAAAAAAACATTTTTGCCCAGCTTCGTCACTTCGCGCACGAAGTCCATACCGCCGGTGGCGTAGAGTTCCATACCCACCTTATAGAATTCAGCGGCGGGGCCGATTTTTTCAATCAACGTGAGAGCTTCGGCGGTACTGTCGACATCCAGAGCGATGATGATGGGGTTTGTCAGATTACTACCTCAATTGGTTTTGATGAACGGGCTGTGACGCGGCCGATGATATAGGCTTCCGGATGCGCGGCCAGAACTTGCGCGGCGTCAGGTTCTGGAAGCGATAGTAGCAGACCGCCGGAGGTTTGCGGATCATAGAGAAGGGCTTCCATTTCGGACGGGATCTCGGCGGTGAAACGGACGCAGCTTTCCACGAAATCGCGATTGTTGCGCAGGCCTCCAGAGTGCGCGCCGGCTTTTGAATACCTGATTGCGCCGGGCAGATAGCGGACGGAGGCGGCATGAATTTCCAGCGTCACGTTGCTGGCCAGGGCCATTTCGCGGGCATGACCAAGAAGGCTAAAACCGGTGACGTCGGTGCAGGCGTGGACGGTAAGATTCGAAATTGTTTCGGCGACGGCGCGATTCAGCGTGAGCATCTGGCGAATGGATTCGTCCATATGTTCCGCGGAGGCAAGGCCATTCTTCCAGGCAGTGGAAATGACACCGGTGCCGATCCGTTTCGTAAAGACCAGAACGTCGCCGGACCGGGCGGCGCTATTGGTCAGAATGCGGTGAGGGTCAATGAGGCCCGTGACTGCGTAGCCGAATTTGATTTCGTCGTCGGAGATGCTGTGGCCGCCCAGGATCACCGCGCCCGATTCATGGATCTTGTCCGCGCCGCCTTTGAGAATCGCTTCCAGGTCGGCGATGTCGCCTTTGGCGGGGAAGACGACCAGCGATAATGCCGAGACAGGACGGCCTCCCATGGCATAAATATCGCTGAGCGCGTTGGACGCCGCGATGGCACCGAAAGTGTAAGGATCGTCCACGATGGGCGTGAAGAAATCGACGGTTTGCACCATGGCGAGCGGCAAGCCGGCTTGCTGCGTCAAGTCGTAGACACCGGCGTCATCGGCCGTTTCGTAGCCCACCAGGACGTGTTCATTCGTGACGCGCGGGACGTTACGCAGGGCCTGGTCGAGAATTTTCGGGCTGAGTTTGGAGGCGCAGCCGCCGGCTTTCACGTTCGCGGTGAGTTTGGTTGGCATTTGTTTTCAGACTATCTCGCCGTGACCGCGGCTTCGGCGAACTTCCATTCCAGCCACTCGTCGAGAAGCGGAAAATAGAGACCCAGGCTGATGGGCGCGGCGACCAGGCGCGAGATGACGGCGGCGTATTGTTCCAGTTGCGGCTGGTAACGGAATTTTTCGTTAGCCAAAAAGCTGGGGAGACTGGTGCCTTCGTGTTTGCTGTTTTTAAAATCGATAATCCAGCAGGTGCCGGTTTCGTCGAGAAAGAAACGGTCAACGGTTCCGGAGACGAGATTTTGGCCGACCCGTCCAGCGATGGCCCATTCCGAGCGCGCGTCCGGGTGAGGCGAAAGAATCCAGCGGCCGCGCGGGCTGGTGATGGTTTTGGAAATTGCTCTGATGACTTGCTCGGTGGCGGATTTTTTTTCTTCGGCTGGAACGCCAAGGCGCAGAAGTTCGGAGGCGGCTAAGGGACGCAGGGCAGTGACGCGGCCGAGATTCCAGTGATCGATGCCGTCGGCGGCAATGCGTTTCAGGATGTCGTGAATGACGGTGCCCATGTGACGGCTGGTGTCGCCCACCCAGTGGTAACTCACCTGGCGCTGGGAGGCCACGGCGCGGCGGATGGGCAATTCTATCTGGATGGGTTTGGCCTGAATGGGGGAGTGCCAACCGGCGGGCAGACGCCTTAGTTTTGCCGCCGCGGCCGACGGCGCGGATGGCAAAGCGACAGGCTGGTGAAGTTCAGATTCAAATGCGGATTTCACGGCCTCGCTTTCCCAGATGAGACGCAGAAAGGTTCCGGTTCGGGGCGTGCTGATGGCGCCATCTTTCCTTGTCCCAACGCTTCCAATCAAGTGCAGTTCGTCGATGGCGCGGGTGCAGGCGACATAGAACAGCCGTTTTGTCTCGTTCAGCTCCTTCTCTTCGAGAAGCTTTTTGATGCGCTCGTAATCGGGGTTTTTCTCGCCAGTCTGTGGCATGGCTGCGATTTCCTGGTCCACCCACAAGAGCAGCTCGTTTTCCAGTTTCCGGACTTCTTTCCCGATGCGCGGCAGAATGACAATTTCGAACTCCAGTCCCTTTGCCTGATGCACCGGCATTACCACCACCTTGGCGCCGCTGACGGACGGACGAGCATAGAGGAATTCCAGTCTCTTGTTCATCAGGCTGAAATCACGAATGATTCCGCCTTCGTCGGATTCTTCAATCAGTTCAAATAGGGTTTCAATATCGTCGCGCTGATTTTGTTCCGCAATCACCGCCGCTCCGCCAAGCGCTTGCCAGGTCCGCTCAACAAGGGTTCGCAAGGAAAGACGGCCTACCTGGGCGACGGCGGCGGAAAGAATTTCCTGCACGCGCACGGCCCGCCAGCGGCCTTCGACGGTGAGAGTGCGAATGATTTCGGCGTCGGACAGCAGATCGAGAATAGTTTGATCGCGCTTGCCTTCAGCCAGGGCGGATAAGTCGGCCAGCGTCAGGCCGCACCATGGCGCGCGCAGACAGGCGAGCCACGAAACGCGGTCCGCCAGATTGGTCAGGGCGCGGGTGAGGGAGAGCACGTCGATAATGTGCTGCTGATCGCGCAGCATTTCAATATCGATGGCTTCGTAAGTAATGCCAGCTTTGCGCAGGGCGGGCAGAATATGCGTGGTTTGAGGACGGCTGCGCACCAGGATGGCAACGGTTTGATCAGGGTGGGCCTGGATGATTTTTACGATTTCATCGGCTTCTGAACTGCCCGATTCATCTTTGATGTGCGCGATGATCCGCGGACGATGTCCGGCCACCTCTCGGCCGGCAGTTGACTCGCGGAACTGAACGGCCCCCTTCTGCCTGTCGTCATCCGGCATCATGGGAGCAAAGTGAGTTTGCACCCATTCGAGAATTTCTGGAGTGGTGCGGAAATTCGTCTGGAGTTTCAGAGGAGTCAGCGGCACTCCTCCGATAGCTTGATCCTGCCAGCATTGGAGGAAAAGCGAAACATCGGCTTCCCTAAAACGGTAAATGCTTTGCATGGGATCTCCCACCAGGAACAGCGTGTGATCGTCTCCGGCCGACCATTGCTCAGTCAGAGCTTTGATTAACTCGAACTGGCTGCGCGAAGTGTCCTGAAACTCGTCCACCAGCAGGTGCTGAAAGCGGTAATCGAGTGAATATAAGAGGTCACTGGGCTGGTCCGGTTTGCCCAGGGCGCGGCGGGCGGCGCGGGCGATTTCGGTGAAGTCCACTTTTCCGGCGCGCTGGAAAACGGACCGGAGCTGGATTTCGGCAAGCCTCAGCATAATGCAGCAATCCTGCACTAACTGGGCGTCGGAGGTGGAGGTCAGAGTTTCCCATTGATCGCGTTTGCCCAGCATCTTGACCACCTGGTCTTCTAACTGCGGCACATCGTTATCGAAATGCAGAACCATGCGGCGGAAGATGGCTTTGCTCGATTCGTCTCCTTCGGCCAGTTCCATCAGCATTTCGCGCGCGGCACGGAGATAGAGTTCGGAGGCCTCGTCGATGACTTCGCCAAAACCTCCGAACTGCGAGAGCACCGGCATTTGGCGGGTAAGGAGCGCACAGAGCGAATCGATAGTTTGGATTTGCAGGCGGCCGGGATCGGAAAGCAGATGCCAGTACATTTTTTGATCCTGCTGGAGAACAGCGCGCGCCAGGTCACGGGTTCTGAGCTTGAATGGCGGGGCATCGGCGGGAACGTCTTCGGTCAGCGCTTTTAGGACGCGCTGTTTCATCTCGGCCGCGGCTTTGCGAGTGAAGGTCATGGCGACGACGGATTCAGGGCGGTCAACAAGGCTGAGCAGGCGCAAGTAGCGCTGGACCAGAAGTCCTGTTTTGCCGGAACCGGCGGGGGCTTCGACGATAAAAGAGCATGCGGGGTTGAGGGCTTCTTCGCGCTGAATGTCGTCGATCATTCTTCTTCGCCTTCCGCCTCGGATGATGCGCCAACCCTGCAGATGGGTTTCACCCTGCAATAAGCGCAAGCGCCATTAATGGGCGAAACGGCGGCGGCGCCTTGCTGAAATTCGTTTGCCAGACGGAAAACCGTTTCTTTGGATGCGGCTAGAAATTCGTCCCAGTCGGAAGCGCGGTCCTTTGCGCCAGCCTGCTTTGGGAAATGCTTGCGCGCGCCATGGCCCACGGGCCGGGCATTGCGGTTTCTGAGTTCGCCGAAATAGAGGCCGTCGATTGGCTCATCCATGGCGGCGGCGTAGACCAGCAACTGAGGTTCCTGGGGACGGTTGCCCTCAAGTTTTTTCGTAGTTTGTTTGCCGCTCTTGTAGTCGATGAGAACCAAGCTTCCATTAGAGAGACGATCCACGCGATCCATACGCAGATTGAGCTTGAGTCCGGCTAACTCAACCTCGCGCTTTTCTTCCAGGCGTTCCACCGAAAAAGGCGTTGACCGTTCTTTCTCGATGCTGAGCCATTGCAGAACGACATTCGCCAGACGATCACGTTCAGCCAATGAGGTCAGGGCGCGAATAGGGCCGCTGTCATCTGCCCTTACCGCGTGTTCAACGTGTCTATTCACCAGCAGCTTGAGGTCTTCAGGAGAAAGTGCTTTCAACGCCTGCTGCGTGCCGAGTTCGTGCCAGATTAGCTCCAGGGCTTTGTGGGCGCACTCGCCGCGTTCCAGGGCATCGTAGCCGATGGATGCTTCGTCGTCTCCGCGAGCGTTGAGGCGGTATTCAGCGAAGGCCTTGAAGGGGCACAGCGATTGCGATTTTATAATGCCGGCTCCGCCGTGAACGGCCTCCGATTGCAGCAGCGCGGGGGCTTGCCAGTCGTCTCGAGATTCGAGTTCGGCTGACTCTGACGGCTGGCTCGTCGTCAGTTCTGGAGTTGCCAGCTTCACATATCGCCTGATAGAGGGCGCGAGGTTTCCGGTGTAAGTGACTTTCACGGAAGGCGCGCAGGTGAATAAGGCTCGAGTTTTTCTTTCGCGCTCTTCGGCCAGAGATTGTGGCGTGCTGGCGGGAACTTGATGCAGGCGCTGGAGATTGTACGGGATTAAGGGAGACAGCGCGCCGGGCGGCGGCCACGATTCCTCGCAGGCGTTCACGATGAAGGCATGGTCGAACTCGATTCCCTCCGACGAGGCGGCATCCAGGATTTGAACGGGCGAACTCCAGTCACCTAGTTCGCAGGGGCGGCTTACGATGGAACGCAGGTGGGATAAAGCCTGGTTCAGCGTCACGGGCGGCGAGACCAGACCGAGCGAAGCCAGTTCAGAAAGTGCGTTGCGCCAGTGATCGACGGCTTGCTGTTCGGCGTCGGTGATGTGATCTAGCGCGGGCCACTTGGCGGCTTCCAGAATATCGCTGAAGGCGGCGCTCCAGGCGGGGAGAAGCATGACGGGCGTGAGCTTGTTCTTGATTGTCGAGATTTTTCGGAGGATTTGATAGAGGATGGGGCAATCCCAGGAAGCGCGTTCTATCTCCGATTCGGAGAAATCGAGTTCGCGGGCTCTGTGAAGCTTGGCGTCGGCCTGGGCGCGCGGGCTCCGCTCTTCGCGGTGTCCGTCGATGAATGGGCAGCGCAGGATGGCTCCGGCGGAAGCGTGATGGACGCGCGGCTGGGCGAGTTCCAGCAGCAGCAGGGCGTTGGAGATGACGGGTGTGTCGGCCCAGATGCCGTTTGTGACGTGAATGTGCTCATCCGCGCGAAGCGCTCTGGTTAAGTCTCTTGCGTGAGCAGGCAAATCCGCAACCAGAATTCCAATGGACTGTTCGCCGGCCTCCAGCAAACGGCGAACAGAACGTGCGACATACTCTATTTCCTGCGCAGCGCTTTCAAACGGAGTGGCGACCGCGTCCGCGCCGCGACCGTCAGGAAGCGGTTGCACTGTTGTCCGCAATACCGCGGCGGGCAGCAAACGCCAGAGGTCGGAGCGCGTGATCCAGTTTTCAGATTTCAAGCGCCGCTGCATTGTTTTATGCCAGCGCTGGAATTCCTGGGCGTCGGCATGTTCGGACCAGTCTTTTGCTTCGGCGGGAATTTGATATTCGGCGAGAATGCGGGATGCGCGCTGGGCGAGTGTTGCCATGGCGCGCATGTCAAACAGATCCGGCCGGTCGGCTTCGATGATTTGACGCCAGAGTTCGCGCTCTTGCGAGAGCGACAGCAGCAGCGGGGCGTTTGGGATTTGGAAGCGCGCATCCTGCCAGCAGTTGATCATCCGGGCATCCAGGCTGTAGATCGGCGGGCGTTCCCAAGATTCACGGCCCAGGGCAAGCTGTTGCCGGTTGAATTGTTCTATGGCCACGGAAGCGAGCGCGGGAGTGGGTGTGACGATGGTGACTCCCTCCGCAAGAGCATCCATCAGGCCGGGAAAAGCAAGGCGCATTCGGTTGGTTAGTCTCCATTATCGCGTGAGCCTAATGCGAAATTGGAGCCATGGCAGATTCACGCATCACCGCGCGCGAACAGGACTTCGCGGCGTGGTATCAGGACGTTGTTATTCAGGGCGACATGGCGGAGCCAGCGGAAATTGTAAAGGGCTGCATGGTGATCAAGCCCAATGGTTATGCGGTTTGGGAGGCTTTGCAGCGTGAATTCGACGCGCGCTTTAAAGCGACGGGGCACCAGAACGTTTACTTTCCGCTTTTGATTCCCGAGAGTTTTTTGAAGAAGGAAGCAGAGCATGTGGAAGGTTTTTCGCCGGAACTGGCGGTGGTGACCATTGCGGGCGGCAAAGAACTGGAAGAACGCTATGTGATTCGTCCCACGTCGGAGACCATTGTCGGGCATTTCTTCGCGAAGTGGATTCAGAGCTGGCGCGATTTGCCGCTGCTGCTGAACCAGTGGGCGAACGTGGTGCGATGGGAATTGCGGACGCGGCTGTTTTTGCGCACGACGGAATTTCTTTGGCAGGAAGGGCACACGGCGCATGCCTCGCACGAAGAGGCGGTTGAAGAAGTCCTGCGCATTCTGGATATTTACGCCGACGTGGCGGAACAGACTATGGCCATGCCGGTAATAAAAGGCGTGAAGACGAGTTCCGAAAAATTTGCGGGCGCGCTAAAAAGTTATTGCATTGAAGCGATGATGCAGAACGGGATGGCGCTGCAGGCGGGGACCAGCCATGATTTGGGGCAGAATTTTGGGCGCGCGTTTGATGTGAAGTTCCAGTCGAAGGAAGGGACGCTGGATTATGTCTGGCAGACAAGCTGGGGCGTGAGCACGCGGCTGATTGGCGGCTTGATTATGACGCATTCCGACGACAAGGGGCTGGTGCTGCCGCCGCGCGTGGCCCCGGTGAAGGCGGTGATTGTGCCCATTTTTCGCAAGGATGAAGAGCGAGTGAAGGTGATGGAAGCGGCGCGGAAGCTGGCGGCCGCGACGGGCGCGAAGGTGGACGAGCGGGACGGCCAATCGGCTGGCGCGAAGTTTTTTCATTGGGAGCGGCAGGGCGTTCCAGTAGTGATGGAACTGGGGCCGCGCGATGTCGCTGCTGGGAATGTGGTTTTGAAACGGCGCGATACGGGCGCGAAGGAGAGCGTGGCGCTGGCGGGCGCGGCTTCTCGATTGTCGGAGCTGCTGGAACAGATTCAATTAGATTTGTTTGACGCAGCGAAGCAAAGGCTGAAGAAAAATTGCGTGCCGGCGAATTCCATTGGCGAAGTGGAAGAAATTTTGAGCCAGGGAGGGAAATTTGTGATGGCGCATTTGAAAGACGATGCGCGCTGCGATGCGCGTCTGAAGGAATTTAAAGCGACGGTTCGTTGTATTCCATTAGTGGATGAGTTTGACGGCGCGGGTGATTGCGTGGTGACGGGTGAGAGCGTGGAGCGGCGGGTAGTGATTGCCAAGGCGTATTAGCGGCAACTGTAAATGCGCACGAATTTGTTGGCGAAGGCGGGTTTTTTGGTCCAGGTGTTCCAGGCTGGGTCGGTGTCTTTGAGGATGTAGAAAGTGACGGGGAAAGCTTGGCAGGCGCGTTCGAGCGTGGTGAGGTTTGCTTTCGCGGCGATGCATTCAGACGCGGAGCCTCCGAAGCCGATGGTGCAGCTTTTGTCGGCGGCGATAGTGTTGCGGTCGGCATAGAGGGCGTAGAAGATGTCGGCTGTTTCGACGTTCGGATTTTGCGCGATGATGGTGGTTTCTTTGGAATGCTGATGAAGCCAGTCATAAGCTTCGCGGCTGGCTTGGGTGCGTTCGCCTAGCTTGTTATCGAGTGACAGCCAGTTGAGTTTCGGCACTTGGTTGGCGTCGGAAAGGATTGGGAAAAAGCGGGTGAGAAGGAGGTCGTCAGTGGTTCCCAGCAGGCCCAGAACCAGCAGTGCCATAAGAAAGCGCGAAGGGCGCACTTGTTCCAGATAGTTCGCGGAAAGGATGAGCAGCGCGAATTGCGCGACCAGGAAGCCTCGCCATCCCAGGTCGTTATTCGGTGTTGCGCCTGATTTGACGAAGGTGCAGATGAGCATGCTGGTGAAGGCCATCAGCAGCAGCATTCGTTCGTGCTTTGCGAGCTTGCGGCGATAGCCGACCCAGACGCAGGCGGCGAAGAAGCCGAGTTCCAGGAAGTAGTTCAGCGGGAGTGCGAGAAGGTTTGCGATGGGCGGCAGCGGGATGGGTGAGAAGTGGCGGATGGTGAATCTGAGGAGTGTATCGCTGCCGATGTTTTGCGCGGGTGATCGCAGGGTGGATAAGTAGGGAAGCGAGAAGAGAACGGTCAGGATTCCTGTTACGGCGAGCGGCGGTTGGAAATCCAAGATGAGCCAGACCGCGAGAAATGCGGCGAAGACGAGTGCCACGAAGCTTCCGGAGCCGACTGCCGTTGCGAAGCAAAGCGCGGCGATGAGGATGCAGACGGGACGGCGGGATTGCCAGAGCAGAAGCAGTCCAGTGATGCAAGCGATGAGCGCGCAGATGTAGTGAGGTTCCCAGAGCGCTGTGTAGATCCAGCCGTCCACTTGTTCGTTCCACCACTCGGCCGAAGGCGGGAGCATGTGGATGAGGTGCAGGCGGTTGGCGGCGAGGATGAGCAATGCGGGAATAATGTCCAGGCCGGTGACGCTGAGCAGGGCGATGACGATCCAGCTTCGGCGGTTCATCAGGATTCGCATGGCCAGTGCGGCGATGCACATGAGCCCGATGCCGCACCAGGTTGCGCCGGCGATGAAGGCGAGCCGCGCGGTGATGAATGACGGCGCGACGGCGTGAATGAGTGCGCATTGCAGCAGCCAGAGGAAGTGGTAGTGCAACGCGACGGGATGGCCGGGCGTAAAAAAGGGTGTTTGCGCCGGCAGTCCGAAGGCGGCCAGGGAGTGGACCATGGCGGATCGCGTTGAATAATCTAGCGCGTAGATGGGGAAGTAGGTGCGGGTGGGGAATTGCCAGTCCATCAGCCAAAGCGCGGCGAAGAGGGACCAGGCTAGTGCGATAAGGCCGGCGGTTCGGGTGGTGTTATCGAGTTTGGGTTTGAAAAGGCATAGCGATGCGGCGGTGATGAGCGTGTAGACCGGCCAGGCGAATTTCCAGCAGAAGAATGTGAGGATGGGTCCGGTGCTAAGGGAAAGCGGGACGCTGGCAGCGATTTGAAAGGCGAAGGTGCGGGTGCGGAACTGCCAGAGGTTCAGGGTGTGCGCAAGAAGATAGCCGGGAAAAAAGGCGAGAGCGGGAAAGAGAAGCCAGGCTGCGGCAATTCCGAGAAAGTCATTCACCCACCAGGTAAGTCGGCGAAGTGCGTTTGAAATCTCTAGTCAGATTCGCTATATATAGTGCGTCTTTATATGCGACTTGAATTCTTGCAAGGGACTTTGGACATGCTGATTTTGCGGACGCTTCTGTTTGGCGAACTGCATGGCTATGGGATTGCTCAATTCATCCGCCAGACTTCACAGGAGGCGCTGCTGATTGCGGCGGACGCCTTTATTTACGGGCGTGGCTGTGTTGTCGCTGGCTTTGGGAATTGGCGCGGCCAGCACGGTGTGTGGTGGTAATCGACATGTTAAACGCGTGATTTGGAGCCGCTGGGTTTACAAGGTGGGGGCGAGGGGAAAGGAGGGGGGTACGGATTTTGGGGAACTGGCGTAGCTTACATGCCTGGCATATCAGCGGTGAACGCTCCCCTAAATGGAATTTCCGGATACATCAACTTCCACGGAGTTCCGCACTCGAGGCAAACTAAGTGCTGTTCGGAACTGTCATCAAAGCCAGGAGTATGCATGGAAACGGGAACTTGAATCGCACGATTTTCTTGAAGCAGTCGTTCGATCCACAATTGGAAGGCCCGAAACTCGTCCGGGCTACTAAATCCTCTGATCTCATATAGCAGTTCAGGCGATTTTCAACCGTTTAAGCTGTATGCGGTCGCTCTGCACATGTGCAAGGTCGTACTGAGCCTGCTGCATAAGCCAGCCTTCAGCGGTGCCGCCGAAAGCTTTAGAAATCCTTACAGCCATTTCAGGTGAGATACCGCACTTCTCATTGACAAGTTCTGAAAGGGTCTTGCGCGTTACGCCCAGCGCTTCAGCGGCGGCGGTGATAGTCAAGCCCAATGGCTCAATACATTCCTGCAAAACGACAAGGCCGGGGTGCGGCGGGTTTTTCATTATCATGGCTGGTGCCTCTCGTTTAGTGGTAATCGACATAATCAACGTCCTGTGCGTCTCCGTCAAAGCGAAAAATAACCCGCCAGTTGGCACGAACCGTTACCGCCCAGAAACCCTTCTCCTTGCCCTTAAGGGGATGCAGCCGAAAGCTAGGCAAATCCATGTGGGCGACAGTGGCGGCGGCGTTTAGCGTAGCCAAGATATTCCGAAGCTTTGGAACATGCTCTGGGTTGACGCCGCTGGGGTCATCTTGCTCCAGAAGCCGTTTCAGACCCTTATGACGGATACTCCTTATCATTCCGTACTGTAACCTATGAGGTTACACATGTCAATCACGCTAGCAGGCTTGTTGCGCTGCGTTTACAAACGCGGATCGACTGGTTCGCTTTCGAGCGCCAGCACTCCGAACACACATTCATGCACACTCCGTAGCGGTTCGCGCGCGACGAAGCGCTCCAAGGCTTCGATTCCCAGCGCGAACTCACGTGATGCCAGCGACCGTTTTGCGGAGACACCGCGCGACCGCAGCCTGGGCATTTGATCGGCGGCGGTGTATTCGGGTCCGTAGATAATCCTCAGGTATTCGCGTCCTCGGCACTTCAGCGCTGGCTGAACCGGCCCCTTCGGTCCGCGTAACATATAGTCCAGCGGTTTGACCACCATGCCTTCACCGCCCTTTCCCGTCAGCGATTCCCACCAGTCGCAAGCCTCTTTCACCTGGGCCTCGCTTGCCAAATCGATATCCAGAAAAGGCGTTGCCACAATGAATTCCGGGTCAGCGGCTGCCAGACGGTGCAGGGTCTCCATGTGCCAGCGGTTCGTCTTGTCGGAATGGACTTTGCCCTCGCTGGCAAGCAGATGGAAAGGCGCCAGCTTGTAGTCGGCAAGCGAACGGACCGGCCAGCAGTAGCGGCGGTACGCTTCCCGGTAGTTCCGCAGGCAGTCCAGCCGGTGGCGATAGGTTTCGGCCATAGCGGACGCAGCCGGTGACCGGGTCAGTGCTTCGATGACCGCGCCCAGCGCCGCGACACCGGCAGCGCCGACGGGCGCATACTGGCGCTGGAGCAGTTCGCGCGCCTTTGCGGACCAGGGCATCAGTTCACAATCCAGGCAGAACCAGTCTGTTTGGAACTCATCGAAGAAGCCGGCCTGCGTCAGTGCCGCTTGCACGCGCGTGATGAACCCGGCCTCCTTGTCCAGATCGAAGAAGAACGGACGGCCGGTTCGCGTGTAACAGACGCCGCCGCGGCCATCGTTCGCTCCGAAGCGCTTTCTTGCGGCGGCCAGGTCGCGGCACACAACAACGACGGCGCGCGAACCCATGTGTTTCTCCTCGCAGATGACGCGATCCACGCCGTTCTTACGGAAGTAAGCCAGCGCCTCTGTTGGATACTCCAGATATTCTTCGCGGCTGGAGGTTTCACTGGGCGACATGGTGGGCGGAAGGTAGATCAGCCAGTGCGGATCTGTCGCGAAGCGGCTCATTACTTCCAATGCCGCAATGGAGTTCTCTTCGCGAATGGTGATGTTTCGAAAAAAACCGGTCTCGATGAAGCGCTTGCCGGTGACGTCCTGAAGGTCGAGCACGTCGTCGAGTTCCTGCTGGGCGGTGCGCGCGGCCGTTGCGTTTGCCCCAAGGGGCCGAATGGGCGCGGCGTATTCGCGGGCGGAGGCGATGGAGACGAACTCGCGCTCCGGGTATCGCAGCGCCGTGAGCTTGCCGCCGAACACCGCGCCGGTATCGATATTGACGGTGTTGTTCAGCCACTCTGGCTGCGGGACGGGAGTGTGGCCGTAAACCACGGCCGCTTTGCCGCGATATTCGGCCGCCCAGTTATAGCGCACGGGCAGGCCAAACTCGTCGGTCTCGCCCGTGGTCTCGCCGTAGAGGCAAAACTCGCGGACGGCGGCCGAGCCGCGCCCCTGCATTTCTTCGCGCAATCCCGCGTGAGCCACCACCAAACGCCCGGCATCAAAGACATAATGGCTGACCAGGCCGTCCAGAAACGAGGCGACCTTGGCGCGGTCGTCGGGCGCGAGGGATTCGATTTCGGCTATGGACTGTTCCAGGCCATGCTTCACTTGCACCTGCTTGCCGCGCAGCCAGCGGACAAGCTTTACGTCATGGTTGCCGGCAACGCAAAACGCCGTGCCCGCCTTGGCCATGTTACGCGCGATTCGAACCGTATCCAGCACTCTGGGGCCGCGGTCCACCAGGTCTCCCACGAAGATGGCACGGCGGTTTTGCGGGTGACGCCAGGACTGTGCGCCCCAGAAGGAGTCGGGTTCTTCAATGGCGAATCGCTCCCAGCCGAGTTGCGTGAGCAGGCTCTCCAGTTCATCGGCGCATCCGTGCAGGTCGCCGATGACATCGAAGGGGCCGTGCTGGTCTTTCTTGTTATTCCACAGAGGCAC
>Ga0116230_10003036_pt1 | contig 16257 bp, 12 predicted proteins | sample S1TSphfallax_3_FD_88678 | JGI IMG/M metagenome (GOLD analysis project Ga0116230, IMG submission 88678) | Host-associated microbial communities from peat moss isolated from Minnesota, USA - S1T2_Fd - Sphagnum fallax MG | ecosystem: Host-associated > Plants > Peat moss > Unclassified | place... | reverse complement strand
TCGCGCTGCGGCGGCAGGCTTTTGCCGACAAATACCAGATCGGCCAACTGGAGCAACGCCCGCAATTCGCCCGTCGTATCGGCCACCGCAACCTCGCAGGGTCCGGCGGCCGGGCCCAGCGAGCGGAGATGGTGGGTGACCCCTTTCGCCCGGAGCAGCGCCTCGATTTCGCCGCGCCGCTCGGCGTGCCGGGGCACCAGCAGCAACGCCACCGCCGTGCCCGCCGCCCGCGCCGCCGCCCAGGCTTCGAGCAACGCCGCCTCCTCACCGGGCCAGGTCGAAGCGCCGAGCAGCACCAGTCCGTCGGCCGGCAGGCCCACCGCTTGGCGCAGCGCCGCCCGTTCCTCGGGGGGCAGATTCGGAATCGCGACATCCAGCTTGAGGTTGCCCGTCACCTCCGTCCGGTCCGGCGGCACGCCCAGGGTGAGCAACCGGGTCCGAGCCTCGGCCGAAACCACCAGGAAGCGGTCGATTCCGCCCAGCATCAGGTCGGCCAGCAGCCGAAACCGCCGCATCCGGCGGAAGCTGACATCCGACATCCGGGCGTTGATCGCCACGACCCTCACGCCGCGGCGCCGCGCCTGCGCGAGATGTTCGGGCCAGCGCTCGCCCTCGGTCAGGATCGCGAGGTCCGGCGCGATCCGCCGCCAGGCCCGGGCGGAGAACGGCGCCCAGTCGAGGGGGAAATACCCCAGTCCGGCGACGAGCCACGCGTAGCGATCCTGGGCGAGCCGATAGCCGGTACTGGTGGTCGTGGTGAGGTACACTTCGGCCCCGGCGCTGCGCAACGCCCGTAGGACCGGTTCGATCGCCAGGACCTCCCCAACGCTCACCGCCTGCAGCCAAACCCGGGGCACTCCGCTCCGCTTGGGCGGCAGGACCGGGCCGGCCCCAAACCGGTGCGAGAAGCCGCGGCGATACCCCCCCCGCCGCCGCATCCGCGCCAGATAGGTCGGGGCGAGACCGAGCGCGACGAAAGGGAACAAAATCCGGTAAAGCCAGATCATGGGAACTTTGGAGCGATGAGTGCAACCCGCAGAAAAATCAAGAACGGCCCTTTTGGCTTGGGCGGGTGCGAGGCGTGAACCAGGCTCGAACCATGATGAGACTTTCCCGCCGATTGGGCTGCGTGCTCCTGCTGGCCCTGGCGATCGCGGCGCGGGCGGCGGTCTCCGCGCCCCCTTTCCCCCAGGACGGAAGCGACCTGAAGGCGGACCCGGCCGCCACGTTCGGCGCGCTGCCCAATGGGTTGCGCTACGTGATCCTCCCCAATCGCGAGCCCAAGGCCCGCGTGTCGCTGCGGCTTCTGGTCCTTTCGGGCTCGTTCGAGGAGACGGACGCGCAGCGGGGGCTGGCCCACTTCCTGGAACACATGGCCTTCAACGGCAGCACCCACTATGCGCCGGGCACGCTGGTCGAGACCTTGCAGCGGCTGGGGATGAGTTTCGGGGCGGATACGAACGCCTCGACGTCGTTCGACCACACACTCTACCAGCTCGAATTGCCGGACACCCGGCCGGCCACGGTGGCGGAAGGCCTGCGCATCTTCGCGGACTACGCCGGCGGACTGCTGCTCGAACCGGCCATGGTGAACAAGGAACGCGGCATCATCCTGAGCGAATTGCGGGCGCGCGATTCGGTCGGCTATCGCACGTTCGTGGCCCAATTCGAATTTCTGCTGGGGTCGACGCGGATCCCGGCGCGGCTGCCGATCGGGCTGACGCCGGTCATCGAGGGGGCCCGCCGCGGGGACTTCGTGGATCTGTACAACACCTGGTACCGGCCGGAGCGGATGGTGGTGATCGTGGTGGGGGATATCGATCCGGCGGCGATTCGCGCCAAGGTGATCGCCGACTTTTCCGGTTTGGCGGCCCGGGCCCCCGCCCGGCCGGATCCCTCCCTCGGGACGGTGCTGACGGCGACGGGCGTCCGGGCGGGCTACCATGCCGAGCCGGAGGCGCCCGATACGCGGGTGTCGATTTCGGTCGTGACGCCCTACCGCCACGAGAACGACACCGCCGCCCTTCGGCTGAAGCATCTGCCGCGCAGCCTGGCGCTGGCCATGCTGAACCGCCGGTTCTCGACCCTCGCGAAGGCGGAGAACGCTCCCTTTAGCCGCGCGACCGCGGATGTGGAGGAGGGCTTCAATTTCTTCCGCGAGGCCTCCGTCGAGGTGGACTGCAAGGCCGACCAATGGGCGGCGGCGCTCGGCGTGGGCGAGCAGGAGCTGCGGCGGGCGCTGAAATTCGGCTTCGCCCCCGACGAATTGGCGGAGGCGGTGGCGGACTTCCGGAACGAGCTGGTGCAGGCGGCGCAGACGGCCTCGACGCGCCGCTCGGACGAGCTGGCCGGCGAAATCGCGGAGAGTCTGGTCGACCGCGAGGTCTTTACGAGTCCGGCCCAGGACTTGGCGCTGTACGGACCCGCCCTGGACCGGGTCAGCTGCGCCGAGTGCGCGGCGGCGCTGCGGACCGCCTGGGGTGCGCCGGGACGCAGCCTGTTCGTGACCGGCAACGCCCGGATCGAGGGGAACGCGCCGGCGGCGATTACGGCCGCCTACGCCCGCTCCCAGGCGGTGGCGGTCGCGGCGCCGCGGGCTCGCGTCAGCGCGGCCTGGGCCTATACGGATTTCGGGCCGGCGGGCGCGGTCGTCAGCCGGCGGCAGGTCGACGATCTGGGGGTCACGCTCGTCACGTTTGCCAACGGCGTCCGGCTGAACGTGAAGCGGACCGATTTCGAGGCCGATACGATCCATGTCGCGCTGCGGGTGGGCAGCGGGGAACTGATCGAGCCGCCCTCCCTGCCCGGCCTCGGCAACTTCGCGAGCCTGACATTCACGGCGGGCGGATTGGGCCGGCATAGCACCGACGATCTCGAACGCATTCTCGCCGGACGGACGGTCGACGCGAGTTTCCGGGTCGCCGGAGATGCGTGCACGCTGGCCGGGGACACCAATCGGGCGGATCTGCTGCTCGAGCTCCAGTTGCTCGCCGCGCACGTGGCGGATCCGGGCTACCGCCCGGAGGCCCTGCGGCTGGCGCGGAAGCGCATCGACGAAATTTACCGCGGGCTCGCCCACACGGTGAACGGACCGCTGACCCTCGAAGTCCCCCGCATCCTGGCGAACGGCGACCCGCGCTTCGGCTTGCCGGGCAAGGAGGTGATGCTGTCGCGCACGCTGGACCAGGTGAAGCAGTGGCTCGATCCGCAGCTGCAGCACGGCGCCCTGGAGATCGCCATCGTCGGCGATCTGGACGTGGATGCGACCATCGCCGCGGTGGCGCGGACGTTCGGCGCGCTGCCCGCCCGCGAACCGCGGCCGGCGCTGGCCGGGCTGCGGCATGTGACCTTCCCGGCGCACCCCGAGGCGTTGAACTACGCGATCGCCAGCCAGATTCCAAAGGGGCTGGTGGCTTTCTATTGGCCGACGACGGACGCGCTCGAGATCGGCCGGACCCGCCGGCTGGCGATGCTGGCGGACGTGCTGTCGGACCGCCTGCGGGTCCGCGTGCGCGAGCAGCTGGGGGGCACCTACAGCCCCGAGGCGAGCAGCCGGCCGAGCGAAATCTACCCCGGTTACGGTCTGATGGTGGCCGAGGCGATCGTCGACCCGGCCAAAGCGGCGGCGATCGAAACGGCCGTGGCGGGCGTGGCCGACGACCTGAGCGTCCATGGGGTGACCGAGGACGAACTCACCCGCGCCAAGAATCCCCTGCTCACCGCCATCCGGGAAAGCGAGCGCAGCAACGGGTACTGGCTGATGGTGCTCGGCCGCGCGCAGGAGAAGCCGGAGGTGCTCGACTGGTCGCGCTCGCGCCGAGCGGATTTCAGCGCCATCACCGCCGCCGACCTGAACGGGCTGGCGCGCATCTATCTGCCGGCGGCGCGCGCGTTCCGCGTCACCGTCCGCCCGACGGATGCGGCCGCGGGGGCGGCGGCGGGCGCAGCGCCGGCGGGCGCAGCCTCACCCGCGCCCTAACACGAGGGAAGCGTTGGTGCCCCCGAAACCAAAGCTGTTCACCAGGGCGTAGTCGACGGACTTGGCCACCGCATGATGCGGCGTGAAGTTCAGGCCCAGGGCCGCGCAGGCCGGATCGAGGTGATCGAGATTGATCGTCGGGGGGATGACGCCGCGTTCAATCGCCAGCGCGGCGGCCAGCGCGCCCAGGGCGCCGGCGGCCCCGAGGAGATGACCGGTCATCGACTTGACGCTGCTGACCTGCACGTGGTCCACGCCCGCTGCGAACACGGCGGCGATCGCCGCGGCTTCCTCGCCGTCGCCGCCGGGCGTCGAAGTCGCGTGGGCCGAGACATAACCGATCTGCGAGGTCGTCACGCCCGCGTCCGCCAGCGCGAGCGCCATCGAGCGGCGCGAACCCTCGGCCGACGGCGCGAGCGAGGACAGGTGGTAGGCGTCGGCCGTGGCGCCGTAGCCCAGCAACTCGGCGTAAATGTGGGCGCCCCGGCGGCGGGCGTGCTCCCGCTCCTCCAGCACCATCACGACCGCGCCCTCGCCGATCACGAAACCGTCCCGATCCGCGTCATACGGCCGGGAAGCCTGGGTGGGCGCGTCGTTCCGGGTGGACAGCGCCCGCATCTGGGCGAAGGCGCCGACCGCCACCTGGGTGATGACCGCCTCGGAGCCGCCCGCGATCATCACGTCGGCGTCCCCGCGCTGCAGCACGCGCAGGGCCTCGCCGAGCGAGTGGCCGCTGGTGGCGCAGGCCGACGCCACGCTCAGATTGACCCCCCGCAGCTCGAGCAGGATGGCGAGCTGGCCGGCGAGGATGTTCGGGGCCGACTGAAGGATGAAGAACGGCGAAATCTTGCGAAAGCCGCCCTGCTGCCAGACTTCGTGCATTGCGACGATCTCGGGGAGGCCGCCGAGCCCCACGCCCAGGTTGACCCCGACCCGTTCGGGGCGGAGCTCGCTCCGGAACGTATCGAGGCCGGAATCGGCGTAGGCTTCGATCCCGGCCGCGAGGCCCAAGTGGGAGAACCGGCCGAGCTTTTTGACGTCCTTGGGGGAGACCGCCATCAGGAGGGGTTCACCGGCCGGCCCGCGGGGGTGGAGCGGCTTCGGCAGGGGCGCCGAGGGATCGAATCCGCGGACCTCACCCGCGATCCGGGCCGTACAGCCGGTGGCATCGAACCGGGTGATGGGACCGATTCCGCTGCGGCCGGCGATCAGGGCGGACCAGGTCGCCGGAGCAGAGAGTCCGACGGGCGTGACGGCGCCGATGCCGGTCACGACCACGCGGCGCTGGGAGGACGGGGAATTCATCGATGGACCGACCAGTGAAGGCCATTTTAGGCCCCGATCAACCGGAATGCGGGGGTGCGGCTAGCTTTTGACTTTGGGGCGCCGACCTGTTCCAATGCGCACTCTTTGAACGTGCATCAGCTTCACGCCTACTGGCGCATGGACTACATCGAGGCGCCGCGGTATCCCGCGGACATGCGGCGGCCTTTCACCGAGTTGCCCGCACTCGGCGACGACCGCGCGGCCCTGATCGTCCATCGGTCGGTGTCGTCGTTCCTGATCCTCAACCGCTTTCCGTATAATCCCGGCCATCTGCTGGCGGTGCCATTCCGGGAGGTATCCGACCTCGACCAGCTGTCGGCGCTCGAACGGGCGGACCTGATGGAAGAGCTGGTGGTCGCGCGGCGCTTGCTGCAGGCGGCCTTTAAGCCCGACGGTTTCAACATCGGTTTCAACCTGGGATCGTCGGCGGGCGGCAGCATCGCCCACCTCCATGGGCACATCGTGCCGCGCTGGAACGGTGACAACAACTTCATGCCGGTGCTGGGCCAGACCCGGATCCTGCCGCAGTCGCTGGACACCACCTGGGAGCGCCTGACGGCCGTCGCCGCGGAGGGCGCCGCCGCCGCCGCGCCGGCCGCCTGAACCCGCTTCGTCCCCGTGCCCGCGAAGACCCTGCATTTCCCCAGCCCCCGGCACCTGAGCCAGCTCTACGCGGAACGCCACGAGAACCTCGCGCATGCGGAGCGGATGCTGGGCGTGAAGCTGGTGACCCGGGAGGACTGGCTCAAGATCGAGGCCCCGGCGGTGCCGCTGGCGCGGGCGGAGGAATTCTTCGCTTTTCTCGATGCGGCGCGGGGCCAGGGCATGAACATCCGGACGCCGGATTTTGCGCGCATCGTCGATTCGTTCGCCCGGGGCGAGGGCCAGCGGTGGCGGGAGCTGATCGATCATCCGGTGGTCATCGCGACCGACCGCGGCAGCATCGTGCCGAAGACCCTGGCGCAGAAACTTTATCTGCAGGCGGTGATGCGCCAGACCATCGTCTTCGGGATCGGCCCGGCCGGTACCGGGAAGACCTACCTGGCGATGGCCGCGGCGGTCTCCGCCCTGCTCAAACACGAGGTGCAGCGGATCATCCTGACCCGGCCGGCGGTGGAGGCGGGTGAAGCGCTGGGCTTCCTGCCCGGCGACCTGCGCGAGAAGATCCTGCCCTATCTGCGGCCGCTGTACGATGCGCTCCACGACATGCTCGAACCGGCGGATGTGGTGAGCCTGACCGAGAAGGGCGTGATCGAGATTGCGCCCCTCGCCTACATGCGGGGACGCACCCTCTCCCGGGCCTTCGTCATCCTGGACGAGGCGCAGAACACCACGCCCGAGCAGATGATGATGTTCCTCACGCGACTGGGCGAGGACTCGCGGATGGTGGTGACGGGCGACGTGACGCAGATCGATCTGCCGCGCTCCAAGGCGTCCGGATTGGTGCAGGTGGGGGACATTCTGCGGGACATTCCGGGCATCGACGTGCACCACTTCACCGGGGCCGACGTCGTCCGCCATCCGCTGGTCCAGCGGATCATCGAGGCCTACGACCGCCATCGCAACCCGATGCTCGGCGGGTCGGAAGGCGCGCGCGGCGGGACGCTTTGATCATGTCCGTCCGCCGGCAACTCAAGCTCATGGTGGGGGGACTCGGCCGGCCCCGGGGCGAGGGCGCGCCCGACGCGGGCGCGGGCTGGGGCGAATTTCTCGACCGCAGCCGCTGGGTGGCCGGGGCCATCTTCGTCGCGACGGTGGTGGCGATCGCGTTGATCAGCTCGGTGGGCATGCACCTGCTCGACCTCCCGGTGAACCCGAACCAGATCGCGCCGGCGACGATCGTCGCGAGCGTCCCGTTCAGTTACGTGAGCCAGGAGCGCACCCACATCGAGCAGGAACGCTACCTCAGCCGGATTCCGCCGATCTACCGCCTGGACTACGCACCGCTGCGGCGTTTCGAGGCGGCGGCCCGGGACCTGTTGCGGGACCTCACGGCCTTCGAGTCCGCCCACCCATCGGAATCCCCGCCCCTGCTGGACCGGCGCGCCGCGCTCGCCGCGATCGCGGATCGGTTCAACGCGCAGGGACCGTATACCTTGAGCGCCGACGATGTGGCCGAACTCTTGAATACCGGGGACGCCGCCACCCGGGCGGCCCGGTTCGACCTGGGCTTCGCGGCGCTCCAGGAAGTGTACAACGAGGGGATCCACGACTCCTCCCTCGACGGGACCGGCCCGGAGGGCCCGACGCTGTTTCAGGTCGAGCGCCCGACGGGCGGAGTCGCCGGACGGCCCGTCCAGTCCTTGGAAGATGCCCTGACCTTCCTTCGCGTCAGCCTCGCCGCGGACAATCTGCCGCGCGCGCCGGCGGCTGCGCTCTTCCGCTTCTTCCGCAACGGCGTGACCCCCAACCTGACGTTTGATCGGGACGCCACTGCGCGACTCGAAAAGGCCTCGCTCGGCACGCTGCGACCCGTCGTCGTCGAGGTCGCCCGCGGCCAGACGATCCTGGCGGCGGGGTCCCGGGTCACGCCGGATCAATACGAAATGTTTGTCGCGCACCGCAAACGGCTGATGGAGGCGGGCGGGACGGAGCTCGGCGAGGGCTTCGAGCTGTTCGGCCGGGTCCTGCTGGTCTTGGCCATGGTGCTGGCGTCGCTGATCTACATCCGACTCGAGGATCCTGAGACGTTGCGCAGCAATGTCCGGCTGGCGCTGCTGGCCCTGGTCGTAATCGTGAATCTCGCCATGGTGCGCGCCGTCTACACGGCCGCGGAGGCGGAGCGGTTCCTGCATCCCTCGGGCTGGGCTTCCGCCCTGCCCTATCTCGCCCCGACGGCGCTCGCCCCGCTGATCGTGGCCATCCTGATCGACGCCGGGTCCGCGATCTTCATGGCCCTCCTCATCTCCATTTTCACGGGGGTCATTTACGGGAACCGGCTCGATCTGCTGGTGCTGACTTTCCTCGCGTCGCTGGTGGCGATCTTCGGCTGCCGCGAGGCTCGTCGGCGCGGCCGCGTCGTCCGGGCCGCCGGCATGGGCGGACTGACGGTCGCCGCGTTCGTCGCGCTGATCGGCATCGCCGAACAGACGTCGCTCGAAGCCCTGGGCTGGCAGATGGGGGCGGGCTTGGTCACAGGACTGCTGACCGGCATCGCGGTGGTGGGTCTGCTGCCGGTGCTGGAATCGCTGTTCAACCGGACGACCGACATCACGCTGCTGGAGCTGACCGACTACAATCATCCGCTGCTGCGGCGGATGCAGCTGGAGGCGCCGGGGACGTACCACCACTCGATCGTCGTAGCCCAGCTCGCGGAGAACGCGTGCAACGCCATCGGGGCCAATCCGCTGCTCGCGCGCGTCTGCGCCCTCTTCCACGACTCGGGCAAGATCGCCAATCCGCTCTTTTTCACGGAAAACCAGCGCACGGGCAATCCGCACGACGACAAGGATCCGCGCGAGTCGGCCCGCATCATCCGGCAGCACGTGGCCGATGGCGTCGAGCTGGCCCAGCGCCACCATCTGCCGCGGGCGGTGATCGATGTGATCCGGCAGCATCATGGCACGTCGCTCGTGCGCTACTTCTATGAGCGCGCCCGGGCCGCCGCCCGGCCGGCGGGCTCGACGGGCGGGGCGGCCAGCGGAGCCCGGCCGCTGGATGCCGATTTTCGCTACGAAGGGCCGCGGCCGGATTTCAAGGAGAGCGCGGTCATCGCGCTGGCCGACGGAGTGGAGGCCGCGACGCGCTCCATGCGGTCGCTGACGGCCGAGCACCTGGGCCCCTGGATCGACCGCTTCGTCGCCGAGCGCATGGCCGACGGACAATTGGATGAGGCGCCGCTCACCTTCGACGAGCTGACCAAGGTGAAGCACAGTTTCACCTTCACGCTCTTGAACATGCTCCACGGTCGGGCGTCGTACCTCGCCGCCGACACCAAGATCGGCGAAGCCAACGCATGACCGGGCCGGGGCGCGTTCTGGCCATCGCCAACCGCCACCCGCTCCTGCGGGTCGACCGCCGGGGCCTCAGCCGGGCCCTCGCCGCGCTCGACCGGCGAGGCGGGGACTTTCGGGGCGGCTGCCCGGCGGGCGAACTGTCGCTCGTATTTTTGACGGAAGCGGCGCTGGCCCAGCTGCACGCCGACTTCATGGGCGACCCGACGCCCACGGACGTGATCACGTTCCCGGGCGACGCCCCGCTGGGCGCGGCCGGGGAGATCTGCATCTCGGCCGACGCCGCTAGGCGCGAAGCGCGCGCGCGGGGCGCGGCCGGCCTCTCCGACGAACTCGCCCTGTATGTGATCCACGGCTGGCTGCACCTGGCCGGATACGACGACCGCGCGCCGGCCGACCGGCGGGCGATGCGGGGGGCGGAGGCGCGGGCGCGGCGGATCTGGCGCGCCGAGGGACTCGGGCCGCTCTTCGCCCTGCGCGCTTTTTCCGTGCGTCCGGTGGGCGCCCGGACATAAGCATAACGTCGCATGGACCCCGTCCCCGTCACGCTGCCCGAGCTCGGGCCGACCTCCCGCTTCGTGACGCTGCGGAACGCGTTCTTCTCCGGCCTGCTGCTGCTCGCTCCGCTGATCGTCACCGTGTGGGCGCTGACGCGAATCATCGATCTGGTGGGGGGCACCTTCCGGCCGCTGTTTTTCTTCTACCTGCCGCCGGCGCTGACGGACCGGCCGACGATGCTCGTCGTCTTCGATCTGCTCACCACGGTCATCGTGGTCGCCCTGATCACGATCCTCGGCTACATCTCGCGCGACGTGTTCGGCAAGTACCTGCTCAGTGCCGCCGAGCGTTTCATGCAGCGCATCCCGGGCCTGGGCGCGGTCTACAACACGGTCAAGCAGGTCGCGGACACGTTTGGCCCCAAGAATCGCCAGCTCCTCAACAAGGTCGTGCTCGTGGAATTTCCGCGGCGGGGCACGTGGGCGCTCGGCTTTCTGACGAGCAAAGTGCAGGGCGAGGCGCAGGCCAAGACCGCCGAGGACGTCTGGACCGTATACGTGCCGACCACGCCGATTCCGACGAGCGGTTTCCTGATTCTGGTGCCCAAGGTGGATATCGTGGAGCTCGAGATGACGACGGGGGAGGGCATGAAGATGATCATCTCCGGGGGCGCGGTGGTTCCACCCTGGCCGCCGGCCAGCGCGGCGCGCGGCGATTGAGCGCGGGGCGCCCGCGCTCCGCCCGGCCCCTCCCCTCCTTTGCCCGGACTCGCCCTCCACACCGAAGCGTTCGTCCTGCTGCGCCGGGCGGCCGGCGATGCGTATCAGGGGTTCAGTGTCTTTTCCGCGGCGGCCGGGCCGCTGCAAATCCTGCAACGGGTCCCGCGTCGGCCCACCGCCGGGCATCTCGCCCTCGACCTGTTTGACGAGGTCGAACTGTGGCTGGAGAGCGGCAACCAGGGCCGCACCTGGTTCGTCAAGGAAGCGCGACTGCTCGCGCGGCCGGCCGGAATCGGCCGCGGTTACCCGGCGTTGCAGGCGGCTTCGGCCCTGGCCGAAATCGTCGCCCACAATCCCGTTTCCGATGAGGGCCGCACGGCGGTGGCCGAGCTCTTGCGGACGGCCTTCGCCGCGCTGGGCGCAGGGCACCGGCCCGACCTCGTCTACCTGAAAGCGCTGTACCGGTTCGCGCGGGATGAGGGTTACCCGGTGAAGCAGGAGTGGCTGCCCGCGCTGGCCGAGGCCGAACAGGCCGCCGCCGTCGAGGCCCTCAATGCGCCCGTCGCGGGCCAGACCGCGGCCCCGGCCACGATCGCGCACCTGCGGCGCCAGTTGGAGGACTATCTGAGGGGCCGCGCGGAATGGCGGATCGGCTGACTCCACCGGAGCCATGAATTTCGATCTCGCGGCCCGCACCGCGCAACTGAGCGTCGGCGAGCTGGCGGCCTTCGCCCTCGGGCCCCGCGAAGCGGCGGGGGGCGCCGGCGGACTCTGGCGGGCGCAGCTGGGCACCCACTGGCACCGCGAACTGCGGGCGCGCGCCGAGGCCGAGGGCCAGGACGCGCGCTTTGAGGTGCCCATCACGGGAGCGGTGAGCCACCGGGGTTGGGTGCTCACCCTGACCGGCCGCATCGATCAAACGGTGCGGTTGGAGGGGGGCACCGTCTTGCGCGAAATCAAGACGGTCACTCTCCCGCTGCCGGCCGCCGAAGCCACGCTGCGCCAGGATTATCCGGACTATTTCGTGCAACTGGCGGCGTATGTGGCGCTCCGCCACGCGGGGACGGCGAGCTCCGCTCCAAGTTCCGACGAGTCCGGAAGGCGCATCCGGTCGGGCGAGTTGGTGTTCGTCGAGGTCGACAGCGGGCTCGCGCAGACCGTGCTGCTGACGGCTGCCGACGAGGCGGAGTATCTCGCCCGCCTGGACCGGGTGGTGGAATTCCTCGGGCTGCGCCAGCAGGCGGAGAGCCGCCGGCGCGCGTTGCAATTCCGGGCGCCCTTCGGCGCCCTGCGTCCCGGGCAGGAGTCGGTCGAGCGCGAACTCCAGGCGGCCGTCCGCATGGGGCGCTCGGCCATCCTCCTGGAGGCGCCGACTGGATTCGGCAAGACGGGCGTCCTGTTGCAGCTGGCGCTCGGCGAACTCCGCGACGGCTTGTTCGACCGCGTCATCTACCTCACCGGAAAGTCCACCGGCCAGCTCCAGGTCGCCCGCACCCTCGCCGCGATGACCGCGCCCGGACCCGACCTACCGCCGGGTGCGGCCGTAGCGGCGTGGCAGGTCCGGAACAAGGGCGAGCACTGCGTCAATGCGGTGTTCCACTGCGTCAAGGACGCGTGCGCCTACCTCGCCGGCATGGAGGAACGCTGGCCGCGGAGCGGCCTCGCCCGCTACTACCTATCGGAGGGTGAGCCGCGGGATCTCGCCTCGCTGCGGGCGGCGGGGCTCGCCGCGCGCATCTGTCCCTATGAGATCACGCGCGCCGCGCTCGCGTTCAACGATCTGTGGATCGGCGATTTCAACTATGTCTTCGCCCCGGAGAGCCGGGGGCTCTTCTTCGAGCGGCCCGGGTTCGATCCCGCCCGCACCTTGTTGCTGATCGACGAAGCGCACAATCTCGCTGCGCGGACGGCCGACGCCCATTCGCACGCGCTGACGCACGCCGAGGCCCAGGGCGTCGTGGACGCGCTCCACGGCGTGCGCGCGCCGGCTCGGCTGATTCTGCGCTGGGAGGGATGGGCCGCGTGGCTGCAGCGGCTCGAACCGATCGGTGCGCTGCCCGAGGCGGAGGCGGAGGACGTCCGCGATCAGTTGCTCCACCTGGGCGACGAAGTCGCCGCCGCGGGTCTGGATTATGCCGCGCTCGGTCCCGTGGTGGCCCAGCAGCTTTGGCGGATCCCGGCGGTGGTGGATCAACTCGACCGTATCGTGCTGCCGCGCCTGTGGTGGTGCCCGCGGGCGGGCGAACTCGCGATCACCTGCCTCGATGCCGGGCCCGCGCTCGGTCCCGCTCTGCGCGAATTCGGCGGCGTGGTCCTCGCCACCGCCACCCCCGGACCGACGGCGGCGTTCGCCGAGGCGTGCGGACTGACGGCACCGGCGACGCTAGAGCTGCCACAGGCGACCGAACCGCCGGCTCGTCTGGGGGAACTGACGAAGCGAGACACACGCCGGCTCTTTGCGCAGGTGACGCGGGGGAGCGAGCTGCTCGCCGCAGAGGCCGCGCGGGAGGCGGCGGCCCTGGCCGTCATCGCGGCGCAAACGCCTTGGCGCAGCGGCGCGTATGCCGTGGCGGTGGATCTGCGGGTGGACACGACGTTCCAGCAGCGCACGCGCTTCGCGGCCGTCACCGCCGGTGCGGTTGCGGCCCTCGCCCGGGCCTCAGGCGCGGGGCGAGCCGCGGCTGTCTTCTTCCCCAGTTATGCGTACGCGGAAGCGATCGCCCGGATGCTGGCGGACGAATGGCCCGACGTGACGGTGGCGCTGCAGCCGCGCCAGCGCGATCTGTCGGCGCAGGCGGCCTGGGTCGAGGACTCGCTCACCGAGGCGGGTGCGCTCTTTCTCGTCTTGGGTTCGAGTTTCGCCGAAAGCATCGACGCGCTGGGTGGACGGGTGACGCACGCCATGGTCGTGGGGCCGGCGCTGCCGGAGGTGAACCCGGTGCAGCGGGCGAAATTGGCCGCGCTCAAGGATCTCGGACGCGAGGCGGCCTTCGAGCGGGTGTATCGGATCCCGGGCATGCAGAAGGTGAACCAGGCGCTGGGGCGGCTGGTGCGGGCGCCGGGGCAGCGGGCGAAGGTGTTGCTCCATTGCCGGCGCTTCGCGGAAGCGGGGTATGCGAATTTGCTGGCGGCGGATTATCAGGCAGGCAGGAAGATTCGGACAGATCGGGAGTTCGACGATTGGCTGGCGGAGGCGCGTCAATGAGTGCACGGGGCGATCCTCGCGCCGCGGAGGGGGTGTGGCTGCGGAGCGGTCCGAGAGGCGAACCAGGGCGGCGTCGCTTCGGGTGATGCCAAGGCCCGGATCGGCCGTCGGACCGGGCGGCCACACCGCAGCCCGGTCAAGCCGGGCTGCCAGAGACCGCCCCCGGAGACGGCCGAGAAGGCATCAACTCGCGCCGCCACCCTGGTTCGCCCCTCGGACCTAGCCTGCATAATTCACTCGCTCCTCTTGAGATCATTAGCACGCACCGATTACGGCTCGGCTTGACGTCCACAATCAGTCAGACAATCTGATTACGTATGGAAACCACCCTCACCGATTTTCAGCGAAACTTCAGCGCGGCGCGGGCGGCTGCAGACCGGGGCGAAACCATCAAGGTGAAGACCGCGGAGGCCGTGTATTTATTCGCCCGTCAGCCTCCCCAAGGTGACCGCCCCTTTGCTGACTTGGAAAAACTCTTCGGCGTGGTGCGGCGACCCCAGCGCACCGCCACCCCGCATGAAACCATCCGCCATCGCCTTAAAGCGCACCGTGCTGGTTGATACCGGCCCGCTGGTGGCGGCGATCGATGCCGGTGATCTGCACCATGCCTGGGCAAAAGCCATGCTGCCCAGCTTGTCTGGACGGTTTATCACCTGCGAAGCGGTGGCAACGGAGGCGGCGCACCTGCTGGACAACGATCCCGTGGCGATGACGGCCCTGCACAGTTTTCTAAAGCGCATGGAGATCGTGTCTATCCTACGGGACGAACTGGACCAAGTCTTTGCCCGACTAAAGCAGTACGCTCCCCGGATGGACTTAACGGATGGCTGCCTCGTGGCCTTGGCGGCGCGCGACGCGGACGCGATCGTGCTCACGACCGACACAAGGGACTTTTCGGCTTACCGGATTCCGTTCGCCTCCCCCGAGGGTTTATTTGCGGAAGCGTGAAGTGGCGCGGCGCCCGCTGCCCCCGTCCCCATGACCGCCGACCCCAAGACCATCGCGGTCGATATCGACGACACGCTGAACAATTTCACAGAGGTCCTGCGGGAGCTGCCGGTGCCGGACGACGACCCGCATGGGCTGAGTCCGGAGGTGCTGCGGGACTACGTGGAGAAGATCCGGGCCGGCGTCCCGGATTCGGGAGCGCTCCTCAGCACGGACTATTCGTTTCTCCGTTTCCGGATGCACCACCGCGTTTACGAACGGGCGGCCGCCCGGCCCGAGGCGGTGGCGTTCATGCAATGGCTGCGCGCCGAAGGCTGGCGGATTGTGATCTGCACGCAACGGGATCTGCGGCGCAGCTTCGGGGGCACCAAGGCCTGGCTCGCGGCCAACGGGATTCCGTTCGATCACCTGTTTTCGGCCGCCAACAAGATCGTGTTCTGCCGCGCCTGGGGAATCGCCCGGTTGATCGACGATGATCCATTCACGATCGCCCACGGCGCGGGCTACGGAGTGCAGGTGTATTTCCCCGTGCTGCCCAAACACCGCGGCGTCCTGGCCACCGGCGCGCGCGGGTTCACGGCGTTCGAGCAGCTCAAGCCATGGATCCAAAGCTAGGGCTGCTGCAGACATTCTATGCCGGCCTGCCCAAGGACCGGGTTAAGCTGGAGACGAACGAGCATGGCTTCGAGTTCCTCGCCATGCTGCTCGCCGAGGGCGCCGTCCTGGACTACGGCCACCTCGGCGTCCACCGGCTGCTCCACAAATACAAGCTGTCCGACGTGCCCCGCCGTGCATTCGACCGCTGGCTCGCCCGGCATGTCGCGAAGGCCTGCAACATCTGCCTCTATTTTCACGCCCAGGCGAACGACGTCTTCTGCTTCAATCTGGATAATAATCACAAGGAGAACAACACCGTCCTCCTGCCCGAGACCGCCGTGGCCGCCGCCACCCTTCAGGACGTGCTCTCCGCCCTCGGCTGCCCGCTGCTCACCGTCGCCAGCGGCCGCGGCTATCACCTCTGGGGCCGTCTCGCCGCTCCGGTGGCCAACGACCGCATCCACGACTTGATGCTGCGCGCCGCCGCCCGCGCGCTGGCCGCGCTTCACCGCGACGGACTCGACCCGCAGAAGCTCAAATTCAACTTCTACCCTCACCCCCGCTCGGTCGACGTCGTCTCCCTCCGGCTCTTCGGCTCCACCCACGCCAAAACCCACCACTTCAGCCAGATCCTGACCCCTGCCGGCCTTCTCGACGAGCCCGCCTCCTGGAAAGCTTTCGAAGACCACCTCCTCCACCGCACGATCCCCCTACGCACCTTCGAATCCGCCCTCGCCGCGCTAAGCTAGCCTCGAAGCGATTGCGCAGCGGACGATTATCCCGTTCGTCGCGGCCAACCTAACGCAAGACGTAGTCATTTCAGTAAGGCTAGCCGGCCGCAGGCCGCTAGCCTACCCACCCCCGTTGCGCCACCCAGGGTCGCCGTCTTCGGAACGAGAGCGAAGGGTCGGGCAGAAGGGCTCGGGGCGGAGTTTGATGCCTTATCGGCCGTCTCCGTGGGTGGCCTCCGGCGGCCCGGCTTGACCGGGCCGCGCTGCAGCCGCCCGGCTCGACGGCCGAGATCGGGTTTGG
>Ga0116230_10003035_pt1 | contig 16258 bp, 11 predicted proteins | sample S1TSphfallax_3_FD_88678 | JGI IMG/M metagenome (GOLD analysis project Ga0116230, IMG submission 88678) | Host-associated microbial communities from peat moss isolated from Minnesota, USA - S1T2_Fd - Sphagnum fallax MG | ecosystem: Host-associated > Plants > Peat moss > Unclassified | place... | reverse complement strand
GCAATTTCACTTCATTCAAATGACTTATGAAAGTTGAGGAAAAGATGCATGGTGAGGAGGAAGGATTCTCTTAAATTTGGGGGGGTGGTGGGGCGGGTGGTGGCACCTAAGTTCTTGCTTACTTATTAGAAATAAGTATTACTTCCTCGGTTTGGCTTTCACTTCGTTTGTTTCTAGGGGTTTATGACAAGATGGGGAACAAAACATGATACAAACATGTCATGCCTCTTGTGGCTAGTTAAAGATGGATGCAAGCCATCACTTGCAATTGCATTCATGCACTTGGTTGAAAATCACTAACATTCATCAGCTCATTAGCACAAGAAAATTTGGATGCTCTCATTTTGAGTGACTTAAAACGTCAGGGGAGCACTAACTTGAGCTCTTCAATTCGTCTTTGAACAGCAGAGGCAAAGGAGTAATTATAGAAGAGCAAGAACAAAAATAAGCTTTTCCAAGTTATAAAACGCGTTTTTCTTCTCTTCTACCCCCTCTTACTTTCAATGCTCATAACTTTCTCATTTCTTGTTCAATTTAAGTGATTTAAAGTTCTGTAAGAGCGCAACCTTATGAGCTACAAATAATATTGGAACCAAACAGGCAATAGAGCGACTTTGAAAGACTTTTTTTTTGGGGTGTTCGGTAACAGTCTTCCAAGTGTTCGGTGGTTTTTCATTTTCACCATTTGATCCCCACCCCCTCCCCAACTTTGGAGGATCACATCTGACTCATTTCTTCATCCTTTTCAACGATTCAACTTTCTGTGGGCGCGCAAATAGTAGGGCTACAATTCCTCTTTGGGCATGAAATGCAAAGGAGCACTCTCCAGAGAGATTTGCAGACCTCTGAGACAATAAGTGCTTGGTGACCGGCCTGGCTACCATACCCAACCCATGAGGCAAGGTGCCCGGGGGGGGGCGGGGTGACACAACACTTGTTTGGCAACTTTGTAAACAACCCCCTTCTTATTTCTGTGTGTATTTTGAGGGATCTCTCCCAGCAGAAGAACCCCGGGGCGTTATGCCTGGGGAGCTCCCCCAATTTTATTTGGTCCCATGGATTTTATTTTATTTTATTTATTTATTTATTTTTTACACGAAACGGGAAAGAAAGTGAGGAAATAAAAAGAAAGTTGTTCGTAAAGGAGGTTCCAGTATTCGTACATTCTCCTGAGGTTTGGGAACACCCTCGGCCTCGCTTGCCCCTCCCTCGGGAGAACGCACTTGTACAAGAACCTCCCCTTCAACAAAACCCCCCTACTCCCCTTCGCCTCCTCTACCTCATTATTCAATAATTGTTTTTTCATTCATAAGGTAAATAAAACAAATTCTTCCATTGCTTTTTCTGACCTACCATGCAACTTGAGGTAAAACTAGGTAGGGGGATGGTGGGGCCCCGGTGGGGGTGGTCTAGTAAAAAAGGAGAAAACTGGAGTTAAGGAAACCAAGGTTAGGACTGAGGTTTGGACCGTAGGTTATAACATCGTCCCTTCCCTCGATCTCGATTGGGCTTTCTGTTCTTTCGTCCGTCGTTGAGAGTTGCGTCGCCTGCGTTTTGCGCTTGCTTCTTGCGGCGCGTCTTCTCGTGAACACGAGCCTTTTCCTCCTCTCTTGTTGTGCTCTACAGTCATGAATCCTTCTCCCTGAATACTCTACCTTTCCGCGGGAATTTTTCTTTCGCATTTTGGTTGTTTTTTGAGAAAGTTGTGGGATTTGAAAGGATTCTCGCATTTCTGTATCTATTCGCTTGTTGCCTGTTACGTTTTCTCGCGACGCGTTCTTTTTCTCCCCCCCCCTTCTGTATACAATCTGTGAGGACAATTTTTGTTTCCGAGCGAGCTTTCGATCTGCTGCGTTAGGGGAGATTTTTCGGTCTTTTGTTCGGAAATTCTTTGCTGTCGCGTTTTCTCGTTGTCTGTTTTGACGCATCCGATTTGTTTTTCAACGAATTTCTTGTCTCTGTTTGTACATTTGTTTTGAGAAGTTTGTGTTTTCACACGAGAAGAAGTGTACTCATTGGTAGCTTGTTGTAGTTTTGAGAAGCGCGAATGGCGTCTGCATTTGCACCAAAAGCGGCAATGTGGAGGAGTAGGCCTTGTGCATCTTCTTCGTGCGCAAGGCTGAGCCAGGCTTCCAGTCGGAGCAGCACCATGGTTACCGGAAGCGGCTCGTTTGTGACAAGCGGTTGTCTGCAACTGGGATCACGAGCGTCTTCTTTGAGAGGAACAGGAGTCGTCACATGTACAACCATCTCTTCTGTGAGTGGCCAACAACGCTCGAGGAGCGTTGGAGGTGTGGTGTCTCCAAGAGCTGTCTCCGATTCTCAGACCGTTAGAGACGCCTGCTTGGATCCCGACGCTAGCCGGGTAAGCAGATCCGTTGACGCAGTACTACTTTCGCTCATCCCTCCGTCCACTTTCTAGTCTTTTGCGAACAAATTTTCCTGGAGATGAGACTGCCAAAATTTCCGGAATTATCTGCCTTAGAGATACTCCTCCCTGGATCAAGCCTCTTACTGTTAGTGATATGTACAAAAGACTAACACAAGAGTGTTGTTGGGGTACTGGCAGAGTGTGCTCGGCATCATTTTGGGAGGTGGGGCAGGGACAAGATTATACCCCTTGACAAAGAAGCGGGCAAAGCCGGCTGTGCCCTTAGGGGCAAATTACCGGCTCATCGACATTCCTGTCAGCAACTGCATCAACAGTAACATCAACAAGATTTACGTACTCACTCAGTTCAACTCGGCATCGTTGAATCGTCACCTGTCACGTGCATATTCTAGCAACATGGGAGGCTACAAGAATGAAGGCTTTGTTGAGGTCTTGGCTGCACAACAAAGCCCGGAGAATCCCAACTGGTTTCAAGTATGAGCCTGTCTCCATTTTCATGCTGTCACTTTTCCCCCACAACTGATCTGGAATCCACTGGTGTAATACATGTCATAGTCTCTTCAAATTTGGTGTTTGACTAAGCAGCTCGAGTTTTGATGCTAATTGCAACTGTTCTGAACTGTGAACAATTCACCTGCCAAAATGGGGTTCTCTATACTCTCAAGGAGGGTTTTCTGATTAAAGGAGTTACCTTGGTGGGTTGATTTAGGGGACTGCAGATGCAGTAAGGCAATATCTCTGGCTGTTTGAGGAGGCTCAGGTGCTTGAGTATGTCGTGCTAGCTGGTGATCACTTATACCGTATGGATTACCAACAATTCATACAAGTTCACCGGGAGACAAATGCTGATATTACTGTCGCAGCTCTGCCCATGGATGAAGCACGTGCAACTGCATTTGGGTTGATGAAGATCAATGAGAAAGGTCGTATTGTTGAGTTTTCTGAGAAACCAAAAGGAGATGCACTTAAAGCAATGCAGGTTCATCTCTTCAAAACTCTTTGATTGGGTTGTTGACTGAACTCCCGATTTAGTGTGTTAGCCAGAGTTTTTTTTACCTTGTACAGACATTGCCATTGGTGTGGATGTCTTGCAAATTGATCATGAACAGGGACATTGTTTAGTTGTCGTGAGTAAAAGATGTGAATATCTATATCAAAGGGCCCTGGATTCTAGACGCATGCTTGATCTTTTGGATGATGTATTGAAAAACCCTTAGTGAATACTCAACTGATCTGTGATCCTTAAAACTCTGTGGGAACAGGTAGACACAACAGTACTGGGGTTGGATGCAGAGAGGGCCAAACAGATGCCCTACATTGCTAGCATGGGTATATATGTGGTGAGCAAGGAGGCTATGATTTCATTGCTCCGGGATGACTTCCCTGATGCCAATGACTTTGGAAGTGAAGTTATCCCTGGTGCTACAAAACTTGGAATGAAGGTATGTGAATTATGTATTGCTTGCACAGTGCTTTACAAGGACGAACTCCTCCAGGAATGGGTCTAACTACTGTCATATGTTGGAAATTCAGGTGCAAGCATACTTATATGATGGCTACTGGGAGGACATTGGGACTATTGAGGCATTCTACAATGCCAACCTGGGAATTACTAAGAAGCCAATACCTGACTTCAGGTGATATTTGCAAGCAGAGGGAAAGAGAGGAAGAAGAAGGATGTTGGTTTAGAGCATTCTGCTCTGGGTACCTTCTGTTGCTGATGTGGAATCTGTTGTGAGGCAGTTTCTATGATAGGTCGGCCCCAATCTACACACAAGCTCGCTTCCTGCCTCCATCAAAGATGTTGGATGCTGATGTGATGGACAGTGTTATTGGAGAAGGTTGTATAATTCAGGTAACACCCTTAATTGTGGTAAAAGATTGTATTCATCTTGCTGTTGTTCTAGCTCATTTTGCTCCAACTATCTCCATCACATGACTAAGTCCTATTGTACAACATCTCCTCAAAGCAGTTTATCTTGTACCAAGATCCTAACAATTTGTCTTTTATACACCTTTCATTACTATTGCTTTTAATTTTGCACCAATATTGAGGAAAATATTCTGATTTGGGTGCATAGAATTGCAAAATCTACCATTCGGTGGTAGGACTGCGGTCATGGGTTGCTGAAGGTGCTGTGATCCAAGATGCACTGCTTATGGGAGCTGATTACTATGAGGTGAGAGAACCCTGTCTCATGTGAGTTTGGAAATATATATTAAGCGGATATTTGATGATGAGCTTGCTTATGGCCACTTGTAGCTTTTTGCATTCTCTTTTCCTCTGCATGATGTCCCATACTGATATGCTTTTGAATCTTTCTGCAATTGCCAGACAGATCAACACAGGGGTGAGTTGCTATTGACGGGGGGAATTCCAATGGGTATTGGCAAAAACTCCGTAGTGAAGAGAGCCATAGTTGACAAGAATGCACGTATCGGCTCTAATGTCAAGGTCTGATCTCAATCACAGTGTAATTGATGCTCACATTCTCTCATGTTAAGTCATGCATTATGTGGAATCTTCTTGTACATTGCATCCTTCTATTGTCTCAATTGTGTCAACCTTGATACATTGTTTTACAGTATGCCATTTAGGACAGATTTTGATCTCTATGTGCAAATGGTTCTACATGTCAGTCGATGATAGCCTCAGCAGAGTGAACCAACAGCCACAAGTGCACCATGAGGGATGGATGGTGGGTAGAGAGGAAAAGAATTTCCATTCAGTTCCAGTTCCCTAGATAACCCTGGTGGTTAGCTCAGTTTCTGTTTTGACTACCTATGTACTAACCATGTGTTGACTTAGTTGGTTCACTCTGTCCAATAACCATGACCCCCTGAGTTTTGGCTCCAAGGTCTGTGAGTAACTTTGGAAGGAGAGTTAACACTTGCATGTCCCATCATGCAGATTGTCAACAAAGATGATGTTGTGGAGGCAGCAAGGGAAAGTGATGGTTACTTCATTAAAAGTGGCATTGTGACAATAATCAAGGATGCTGTCATTCCCAATGGAACGATTATCTGAGCTGGTCTGGTCCAAAAGGAAAAGGATAAAATCATCCAAAATGAGCACAGGTATGGCTCTCATGTATGTTTTTCAGGTCAAGTTAAAGTAGTTCCAACACCGAAGTTCTCTGTATCATTTGAGTTGAGTCTAGTGTTGTTTTTAGTTCTCCCACTTTGTAGTTGGTACCAAATTTAGAGTATATCCAGTTGCAATTTTGCCAGAAGGCGCTTCAAGATTCGAAGTTTGAGTTAGAGTGACAATGTACACAAATGATAAGTAAGAGTGAGAACCTCCTTTCTGTGCCAAACATGTTCTTAATGCCAAACATAAGTCTCGCTATACAAAACTGTCCTCAGAGAATGCATCAAATCTGCAAGTGACACTTGCGTTCTTCAAGATGTGGGTTATGATACATGTATCATTTCTCCTGTATTAATGAGATGACTAAGCAATTGCTTGATAGTGCCTTATCAAATTCAAATCATGACTTTGCTCAGAGGCTTTCTCTTGTCAACAAATGAGAGATTATTTCATTGCTTGTGTTACATAAGAGGAGATATCAAGGGTTTGCTGCTCCCAGATATGAACTCCCCTCCTATACTGCTATTACCGTAAACACAGTGACTGCTCCTTGAAATGAATGAAGGGCATTTGGAGTTTCCATTTTCAGCGAAAGGAGAAAAATGTGTCACCTGTGTACTTCTTTCCTCTGCTGGTCATCGGCTTGAGATTCCATTCTGCTCCTGTGCCTTTTGCTGTAGAATTTTGCAGTCGGTAAATGCAGATTAGTCCTCAGTATAAAACATTGATAAGAGTTAGTTCCTGCAATATGCAGATGAATACGGAAGTGTTTTTAGTGTAGACTGCTAAGTAAGTGGTAGGGTAGAGCAGAGGCAGATAGTACGAGGACTGTGCACAATTGGAGGTGGAAATTAGATGCAGATATTTGGCTGAATGAACAAAGAGGCTTATGTCCTGTGTTGGCCACACCAGTACCATGAGCGTGCTCAAGTTCATATGGGTTGAGAGACTCGATGTTTTGGAAACAACATACCAACCAACCCATATGCTCTGGCAAATGTCTTCTGCAGTAGGAGGGATAATCCAAGAATTTCAGACCAGCAATGGTGTAGTGCAGCTCCAGGAATAACCAATTGACATGAAAGCTTGTTTAAATGCTTTACCCCAAGTAAGAAAATTAGCTTTCCTAGAATTTGCCAACTTCCTGCAGTGAATTGTGTTGTAAGTGTATATTATGAGATCAGTGGAAGATCATAGTTCCATTATGTCTTTGCTATTGTCAAGTGGTTCTTCCAACTTTGGTGCATGCTCCTCTGTGCCCAACTTTCTCATAGTTTTCAATAACCAGAGGCTTCTCCAAATCCAACCATGAACAGTTGTTGTCTTCTTCTTCTTCTGTCTTCTCCTCTGCTGAACAAGAAAGACATCACAGAGTTAACCCAGTTACAAGCCATTCTGCCCACTTTGATTAACTTGTAGTCTCACAACTTTATGTTAAAAAATGATAACATTTGGAAACTCTCTGCGACACCAGTTTTTTTCATCTTTTATCTGACATATATAGTGCACGGTTGAAAGAGGGTTGAAAAAAAAAGTGTGATTTTGCCAGACCTCTTAGGATGATGGTGCAAAGATGAAAGACATACTGGCTGCATGCATGGATACGCCACATTGTTGACCGAAGGAGTTCCACTTGGCTTCATAGTTTTGAGAGCAATCCATGAATGCTTCTTTTGCAACATCAGTATAAGGAGAGGACATTCTTTTGGATCTTCTTTTTGGCAAAGCCTAAAGTGCAAGCCTAAAGAGCAAGTCAGTTTTTCACAGTGATCCAGTCAAAAGGATATATGTTTATAAAGTGGTAAAAAACTAGAATCGAATTTTTGAAAAGACATGTAAAGCCAATACAAGGTCACCTTGCTTCCCTACACCCAATGACAAAAAACTCTCTTTTTGGATTGTGGGGGGTGTTAAGAGGGGACAAGCCTTTGGACACTACCTGCATTTGGTGACTGAGGATATATATGAAAAAATATCTATGAACTTGGTTACATATTCCTTCCACAAGGATTCCAATTGGCTTTTACTAATGAGCTGATTGAAGTGATAACATTGAGGGTAAGTCTAAATTTTGAACACCCATTTACCCATCCATCCATAAGGTTTCCCATTTTTGTTAAAGAACTGATTGAAATGTCAAGTTGTAGGGTTTAGGGTTTAAGGTATGTCTGAATTCTGAACATTCACCACCGCAGAGTGTGATGTAAGGGAGCCACACTTAGAGACAAACACATCATGTGGCACATTGCTTGTGTGCAGTGAAATCCATAACTAAATCTGGCTGCTCTGTAGAAAGTGCACATAATTTCAAGGATCATCCAGAATCACAGAATCAAAACCCTTTGTTGACAAGAATTTTTGTTACAATGGGGGGCAATGCCTAACAAGCTTCCCTGGCTCCAATTCACTTACTCCAAGAAAATTACACAGATGGTGCAGAAGACTATACAAATTGGCCTCCATGAGCCAGCTGACAACTAAATGTTAAGAGTCAAACCATGTTGGAGAAACAAAACAGCCAATACTGCACCATTATGGCATCCTAAAGACCTTTGGTCTCACCTCCTCTCAAGAATAGAAGTTGCTTGTGACTAAAATAACCCAGCTAATGCTGCCTGTCTTCACTTGCCTGTCTGTATATGTAGGAAATTATGCTACATGCACAGCATAAGGTGTGACAAAATAGCATTGAATTTTCCTAGGAAGAAGATGATGGGCCAGCACTGGCAGGCGTTGCACAGGGTGAAGTTGAGCCCATTGCAGCTGGGTCTGGACCACTGGAGGCTGGAGAAGCTGACCTTTGAGAAACCACAGTACCTGTTGATGAAGCATTGCCAAAATGCGGTGGCTGCTGTGGCTGCAGCAAAAGAAATCAACAGAGTCACTTCAATTCTTTGATCTGGACAAAATGAGAAAATTAGACTTATCAGCTGACAGGACTGCAGAATGAACAATGGGCCTGAAGTTGTCAATCTAACATTTCATCAGCAAATTGTTTTTTGGTTGCACCTCAGGTGGGCACATTCTCATTCCAGCTTTAGAAGACTAGACAAGCTAGAAGCTCTAAAAGTCACATGTCTTTAACATGCTTCCAGCAACTTCACCCTCATACCTGCATACTATACAAGAGTCCAGATCCTGGTATGGATGCAGAATGGCCTTGGCATGCTGCAGGAACCCCATTGTATGCCACATTGAGAGGGCCTGATGTTGCCAAACCCATTGTTGAACCCAATTGCATACCAGAAGACTGCATGGGTGGCCGTGTTTGAGAAGCAACTGTGTTGCTCATAGCTGTAGACATAGCCATTGAACCCTGCTGGCTCCATTGACCAGTAGTAGCCCCCTGTTGTGACCCTGTTATGCCCCTTCCATTGGGCCCTGGGCCCACTGGAAACTTCTGACCTGCTGCACCTTGCATTATAGCATGGGCCTGTGGCAGGCCACCCACACTGGTACCATGGATTGACATTCCTGTATTTCCATTGGATGATGGCATGTGCACTCCTAATGGGCTCACCATGGAGGGTATGTGAGCTGGCCCTGTACTGCTGGTGTGTGTAAGGTTAAACATTCCACCTGCAATAGGAGGGGCTGCTTGGTTGGACTTCCACTGTGATGAATGCACTCCAACTGTGCTTGACTTAAGACCAGATGACACAGGCATCATATGTGGACTAGGACTACCAATACTGATTGCAGTGCCTATGCTATTTGTGGTGCCAATTTGGTATGTAGGTGTGCCAGGCTGAGAGGCCATCTCGGAAGAGACTCCTTGTCCCTGCTGCTGCATCACTGCCTTACCAAGCTGTGCTGGCAAAGGCATACCTATTGCAGTTACTGAATGCCGTGTTTGCAACCTGTACATATGCAAACGAGCAATCCTTCTCAGCACCCTTGGAAATGTGAATCGCAGGGTACCGTGTAGAGCGCCCTATCAAGAAATGTTCTGCACATTTCCAGTTTCTCACTTTGGAAGTTTCAACAAGACTGACCTTTGAGGTGGAGGTTCTTGTTGCTGTTGCATTGGCCAACGTTGCTGAGACTGCTGCTGCTGCTGCCCAGGAGCAGGTGGCAGCAGCTGTGTTTGCTGAATTGGGGCAGCTAATGTCGATTGCTGCTGAGGTGGGGACTGCTGAGGTGTTGGGACTAGTTGTGACTGTTGCTGTGATGACATGGCCAGTTGCTGCTTAGGCACCACCACCTGGGTCCCCTGCTGCTGCTGATGTCCCTTCTGTTGCACAGCTGCAGAAGCTAGCACTTGTGATTGAGCTCCTCCTTGCAATTGAGACCCTTGACTTTGCAACTGAGGCACCTGCCCAGTGCTAGTTTGCTGAGACCAAGCTTGTAGCTTCCCTGATTGTATCTGCCCTTGTGGCTGAAGAACCCTTTGCCCTTGCTGCAATGGATTTGTCCCCAGTTGGCCAGGTAACTCACCAGGCATCTGGTTACTCCCAAGGCTCACATTACCAGGAAGATGGTTAGATTGAGGAAGACCCTGCATCATCATAGGTCCACGATTCAATCCTTTGGATAGGCGAGAAGCCTGTTGCTGCTGATTCTGCTGCTGCTGCTTCTGGAACTGCTTTGCTTGCACCGGTTTACCTGGGATGGTAATCTGTGGCATTTGTCCTCCAACCTGGTTTTGCTGGGGAGGAGGCTGCTGCTGCTGACTAGTAAGAGATGAAGGTCCAGACCCCACAGGAGAGACTGGGGCTGATTGCAGTGATGATGAAGGCAGAGAAGACTGTGGAACCTGTGAAGGACCTCCTACCTGCTGCTGCTGCTGACCCAGCTGTTTCTGGAGGGTAAGGGACTGCTGGGAAATGATATGCTGGGACTGTGTGCCCATGTGTTGTGAACCCAAGCTTGGCACATATGGTTGATGAGGGCCAAGCATTTGCTGATGCAGAGAGTTAGGAGAATGAAGCTGAGGTTGAGGAAGAGCTCCTGGTGGCCTTTTTTGTTGCTGCAATTGCAGTTGCCTTTGCTGCTCTTTCACATGGGGTGCCTGCAATTGCCAGGCCTGTTGCTGCTGCTGAGTCTGATGGTTTTGCAGCTGCAGTTGTTGTTGCTGTTTGAGCAGAGACAAATAAACCCTTAGAATTGGGTCACACTTTCAACTTACAGCACTTTCCTGACCAGAAGTTCCAGAGCCTTCAGACCTGATTATAGCTTACATGGACAAGCTAGCAAATAAACCATATCGTGTCATACCTACATCAACACTGAAGTTCATGCCTCTTTCAGTGGAATTCTTAACATCAAACCCAGTCTGAAAATAAACCTGTCGAATTCAGGCTGAAATTTGCACCTGCTGATTTCGTTGTTGTTGAGCCTGGTGGTGCTGCTGCTGGTGGGGTGAAAAGCTTGGGGGTGGAGAAGAAGCCATGACCATTTCACTATTCAGACTAGTCAGGGCAGCAGCAGCTTGTGTGTCACCCTGTGATGCTTGATGTTGTAATTGTTGAATCAGCTGTATCCGCTGCTCCTCTGGGCCCATCTGAGAATCAGCACAAACAGGAAATGTCACTATTGACCCCAGGTTTTCCGAAGAGGGGAGTCCTGGTGCTCATGTGCTCTGAATTTTGCACAAAACTCTGAGAACTTAACCCTTACAAGGGGGACAGAATAATTAGAGAACAGTGAATTTAACCTGCAAGAGATGTTCCAGAGCAGAATCAGCTTATGACAAGCTTCTCTGCCCTGTCCAGTTTCTACTCCTACTGTAGGAGTAGAAACTGCTTAGTTTCAGGGGTCCGTTATTGCCAGAGCTAAAACACACACACACTACACCAATGTGCTGAGAAAGGGCTGACCCGAAACCGCTGCAATTCCCTTGTGTTCCGTGCCATAAACTGTCCAGAAACTGAGCCTGAAGGGAGACTTCCAGGACTCCCCATGTTAACACCACTTGGGGGCAGCATGGTACCAAGAGCAGCTGATCCAATGTTTGTTACTGCTGCTGAGCCCATGCCTGGCAAACCCTGTCTTGGCAATGACATTGATCTGTTTAGGCCACCCAGCATTCCTTCAGTGGTGCTAGTTGACAGCAAGGGGATGTCATTGGGATGGGGCAGGCCACCCATCACAGGCAAACCTGTTGTCATTGAAACTGCCTGCTGCTGAACCCGTCGATTATAAGCCCCTAGAGAACCTGTTGCTGCCATTCGCAGTCGATTGGTTTCTTCTGGAGAGAGACGCATGGCAGTGAAGCGCTGTGCATCTCTGCACAAGAATAATAAAACACTTTCAGATGGTCTACAATTGCTGAGCATCATCACTTCTTACTGGCAAGCGGGATTGGAGGAAATACATGTCATTGAGAAAACCTTGATGACTGGTAATTGGTGGAAACTCAAAATGTACATGGGTGACTATTGCACTAAGTCAAAGCCACAACAGAGCAATATGATGCCATGTAATTTCTTATCACAGTATAAGGAGAATATTCCCCCTTTTTGTGATGATAAAAGGTATTCAGGTCGGAAAGCCCAGTAAACAAAATAGACCAGCCATTCCCTTCAAAATTTCATGAAGGGAAAAAACCTGTGGTATCCAAAGAAGCAAATCTGCCCTCCACTACCAGCTTATGTCATTTGAACAAGATGACAGAGCACAAAGGGTCTGCTATTTGCAACTCTTTGTTGTTATGTACTGAAAACGGGAAGTGTGGAATTTGTATGCACCATCTATCATAGGGGGTGAGACAGTAGTAGTAGCCACCTTGCAGCTGCAGCATTAATTGCAGCAGAGGAAGGTGGCACAGCTGGGCCAAGAGGTCCATTTGATCCTTGCAAACCTGGTGGCATTCCACCTGAAGGAGGTCGCATTGAAGAGCCTAGAGGTAAGCCTCCACTTGGAAGTCCAGGCCCATTACCATGTGGAGAAGCTTGCATCGTAAAGGAATGAGATGGGACATCCCCATTGGCTGTCACTCTGTCACACAAGTCCAAAGGGCTGCCACACACCATACTGCTGGTTAGACATTCAATTTACACATTCAAGACCTCATTTCAGTTCAGATGTACAAGAGAATCAAACAACACACACATGTCACCTCAACACAAATTGAAATGGATGCATGACAGTGACTCAAGCTACGCAGTAAAAGACAGGGAAGCATAAAGAGAATTTTCACTGCATGTTAGAAGGACTTACTTTGGGGTACCACCAGTACAAAACTGAGAAATGGCAATACCATGAGATGGATGTGGGGCACTGAGGCCCTTTTGCTCTCGTGTATCAGTCTGCACAAGGTGAAAAGATTCCACAACAATTGAAATGAGACACTAAACCCTGAACACTGGAAAACACCAACCCAGGATGCCTCATGACACAACATGACACATAATTTTATGACCACACAATAGAACAGCAAATAACAGACTGAAGATAATAGGAGTCCTCACTGGTTTCCATGGACAAAGTTTCTCCCAGGTGAGCACAATTTGTTCCAGGTGCACTTTAAGGGTGTCCTCTTCCGCTGACCCATGTATCCGTTGCAACAGAGCCCTTGTGTTGTTCCCCTGTTACCAATCAACTCCACACATTGAGAGGATATCACCAAGAGGATGGAAACCTTGTATATAGCAGAGAAGTGAATACAGATCAGATTGACAGAAAGCACACTTCATGTTATCTCTCCTTCAACTTCTTGCTATGGTTGAAGCCACATGTCCACCCTTACTGGAGGATCAAGGAACTCTGTCCCAAATTGGGTACATATGGCACTCTCCTCCATAAAGGTGATTGATACACACCTTAGGGATTCCTGGGGACTGTGCATTCGATGGCTGCAATGGACTTAAATCATCAGAATTCTCCTGAATTTCTGTCCCAAGTTGCTCAGAGAGAAACTTGTGCCGCTCTCTACACTGTTTGGGTTTCCGGTAGATGCCCTGCAACACCATTTTCAAGATATGATTGACCTTGAAGGTTCAAAAAGCATGAGAAAACAGGGTGGAGACAACAAGGATGACACAAGGTGGACAACACATCTCTCCAAAGAGATAGTGTACTTGGTTGCAGACTTGGTTAAAACATTTCACAGCAGTACCAATAACACATTAAAAAATCCATTTTCAGCAGAGAGTATAATCACTCTGTTGAGCCAAGCTACCAATCTGATAATTGTATGCCAGACAATTTAGGCATGCATCCAGCACAATGCCAGACCAAAAAAAAGCTAGGTATGATTTGTCAGTCAGGATGCCGAAGTGTCCATACGCAAGTTAGGCATTGTGACATAGCCATAACTGTCATCAGAAACCTCATTCAAACAAAACAAATTGTGCACCTGTTTTACCAATGACCTCCTAATTTCTAATAATGTTCTGATAATCCAAGGTGAAGCCCTTAACTTTCCAAGGTGTGAGATGAGGTCATTGTTGGAAACACGCAATTGTTTCAAAATGAAGACTTGACTGAGGATTAACTTTCAAGTCACCATTCTACTGGAAACTTTTGGTCTTTCTAGGTCTTGCCAGCACAGAAAAGGCAAGTAAGCCGCTTACAGAATGCTTGATGCATGAGCTGCAAGCTGAATTGCATCAAGCCAGATGGATTGCATCTGATACCTCAGGGTGCCAACTGGTTGTCTTACTACTGGAATAGATGCTGAAAGCATGACTTCAGAAAAATAGTCTGTGCACAAGTGGAACCTGCACACATGGCTGCTTGAACTACCATCTTTATGGGGTGAAAATTGCTGCCTCTCATAATTTTGTTAGCATGCATCCCAGTAACCTGCAGCAATGCCCTACCAGCAGGACATCAGCCCGATGTGTGGTTCTGAGGAACTGGTTTTCTTGTGCAAGTTCATGGAAGACCCATGGACTGCCAGGATGGGCCACCAAATCTAGCCAGCTTTCTGCTGGGCCTGTCCAGCACAGATGTATCTAAATCTTTAGAGTTCTTTCAAGCCTGAACACTTTGTGTCCACTCCATTTCCCTGCCTATTGGTACCAATTCATAGCCAGATGTGGTTCACCTTTGCAACCATAGCATTATTGGAGTAACCTCATCTTGAACAAACTAACCACAGAAAACAAACATGGGAACTTTTCCAATAGCAACTATGTACAAAGCTCATGAACATTACCTTCAACTGTGAATTGTAGCTCAAGACATCGCTCACAAGTTCCCAGTTAGGACCAAGATCGTGCACTAGGACAAGGATAGCCTGAAAAGAAAACCACACGAGTAAGAAAAAAGTTCACATCTGGAGCTCTGGTACTGGAGAGATCAGGGAACTATTCCATCCAACAGAAATCAATGGTCCATCTTTTGGATTCCACAGCCAGCATATCATTGTCTGAAATAAAGAAATATATGAGTTATAATCTACCAAAATGTGAGTAGCTGAGGCTGTACTATGTTTGACATAAATCTTTCACAATCAATCTGAGCTTCTTTGCACACAGTAAATCACAAAACAATAAACCTGTTCCTTACATTAGCAAATGAACCAGTAAGGCTGTGAGCATTCAATAAACTATGCAACATAAGGAAAGCTCCAGCCAATCAGACCTGATCCTCAACTGATGACCATGGAATGCCAATTCCAGTTGGTGTATTGAGTGGTGAACCCTGCAAACAAAATGCCGCCAGCAAGAGTTAGACATCAAGAACCAGCAATCTCATCTTGCGTAATTACTTACCCTAGAGCTTTATGAGTGCATAAACTCATAACAGGATTGAAGTGACAGAGCTAGCTTGTGTTCATTAATTTGCTGATCACAAACACTGTTCTTACCTTACTAGACTTGCTCTTCCGGTTGTTGCGGTCACGGTTACTGTTCTGCCTTGTCAATTTACTTGCACCTAGTACACCATACTGTTGGCCTGTCTGTGAAATAGGTTGAATAGGACCAGAAATGGCCTCGCTGTTCCCATCGGAAGACTGCTTCACAATCTTTGATTTTTTCAAACCTGGAAACCCTGATATTTCTGATGTATCTGCAGCTATTCCTGTTGCAAGAAAAGTACACACTCTGTTACAGACGATCACATTATCCTTGCTCTGTATGGCAAAGACAAAACAACAGACTCTCCTTTCTGTTGTGTGCTGACTCCAAACACCCTCCCACCAATTTCCCTTTCCAAATTAGCTCATTGAGTGATCTTTGACCATATTAGCCTTCTTTCTTTGTGGGCCAATTTGCAGGTGCAGCCAATGTCTAAAAATCTCCTTCAAAAATCTGTATAAGCTTCCTTCCCGAATCCATTAAAAAATCAAACTTTCATCTTAAGTTGCACACACATATTCTTGGTAACACGTTCTAGCAGTTGTCCATGTGTACACAGGTACACCATTTGCAGGAGTGTGTAGCATGACATGGCACAGTTGGTGACCTTCCCCTATATGGCTTGGCATGGCACGTTAACTATGGGTCATTTGAGATTCTCTTATTGTGCTCTGGGTTGAACCTAGAGGCAAGTACTTGGTTATAATGGGGAAAACAGGAAGCCAAGCTTTCCCATGAGACAGAGTAATAGACCAATCTTGCTTTTCAGTTTGACATAGGTTCAGTTCAAGGAGGAAGACCCATACCAGGACCTGTTTCAGAAGCTGTGATAGCAGGTGGCAAAAGCTGGTCCCCTTGTCTCTTCATCTGCTCTCCCAGAAACCAGCACAAAGTTTAACATGTAAATTTTCACCTGCCTGAGACCTTCTGGTACATAAACATGACTAATACACATGACATGCAATTAGAAAATACACATCAAGAGCTTCATGCTGCCTGGTAGGAATCACAATACATATATATAAT
>Ga0116230_10003031_pt1 | contig 16263 bp, 19 predicted proteins | sample S1TSphfallax_3_FD_88678 | JGI IMG/M metagenome (GOLD analysis project Ga0116230, IMG submission 88678) | Host-associated microbial communities from peat moss isolated from Minnesota, USA - S1T2_Fd - Sphagnum fallax MG | ecosystem: Host-associated > Plants > Peat moss > Unclassified | place... | reverse complement strand
GTGTGTGTGTGTGTGTGTGTGTCTGTGAGGGAATTGCTGAGAGTGGTGGACCCGTGTTGGAGAGATTTGGAGCATAATGGCAGCGTGGAATTCCAGCTCTGCTTTACAGCAGCTGCTGTTGCAGGGTCAGGTGGAGAAAGGAGTGAAGGATTTTTCGGGAAGCTTGGAAGAGTGTGTGCAAGGAGGAGTGGGAGAAGAGATGGTGAGCCTGGAAACGAAGAAGAAGAAGAAGCAGGGGCAAGTGGCAGTGAGGATGATGATGGAGGAGGAGGAGGATGGGAGGAGATCATCATTTCCGGGGCCTCCCACTGACCCCATGGTCACTGCTTTGCTCACTGATATGTATCAGATCACCATGGCTTATGCTTACTGGAAAGCTGGCAAACACAATGACCGAGCTGTGTAAGGATCTTGTAAACCACCCATCTTTCTTTTTCCCTTCCTTCTCTCTCTGTCTCTTCCCCAATTGTATTGTATCTGTCTGCATGGAATTTCTGTTCCTGCAAGCGACATTAGTATGTAAGAATTGATCTCTATGATGGGTTCTTGTTGGCATTCTTCTTCTGCGCCTTTTGTAGTTTTTTTTTTCTTGACCCTTTTGGTCTCTGAATCTGTAATCCACCTTTGCCGTTGTTTCCTTTGATCATCTCCTCTTATCTGCGTTTGTTTTCTTTTATTGGATATATTTCTGATTGAAGCAAAGCATCCAACAAACAAACACTGAGTTGGAAGAAGTTTGTGTGTCTCTTTTTCTTTCTCAGTGCTTTGTGGTAGGCAGCCCTAATTCTGCACCAGTTTGTGTTGTGTTTGTTTCATTCATAAGTCAGCAAGTTTAGGGTGCTGAGAGATAAGTCTATCTTTCTTCTGTGAGGTTGTTTTTTTGGTGGAACCAGAAAATCACATGTTCACATTTCTGAAATGGGAAAGCTCATGGTGCTACCGATGTTTGGAAACTGCAACAAAAATAAATTCTGAATTAAAACCAATTTCTTCTAACTGTTGTGCTTTGAATTGAGGTTTGATGCTCAATTCACAAAGACCTGAAATTGCAAATTCCTTTCCAAAGGGTCAACAATATCTGTTCTGATACAGGGATCATACAAATTTCTGTTCCGATACAGAGGAGACCATACCAATTTTTGTTCTGATACAAACCAAGTGTGGAATATTTGTTCTGGGACCATGCTTTCAGGTCTCGGGGAATTGCAAAGACTTGAAGGATTTCATCAAAGGAGTTTTTTAATGGGTGGGACTTTGTCATGACATGTGCAGGTTTGACTTGTTACACCGCAAGAATCCATTTGGTGGAGAGTACACAGTCTTTGCTGGGCTAGAAGAGTGCATACGGTTTGCTGCAAATTTTCGGTTTAAGAAGGACGATATATCATTTCTTCGGACTGTTTTACCTCCCACTTGTGAGGTCAGTGGATATGTATCTTTTCTGCAATCTCATAGATTCATTTCATAAAACATCTCTCTTGTTGCTTTTGGGAATATCCAAGAGTCCCACCCACCCTTGAAGGAGAAATCCCTAGTATGAGACCCTGAGGTCATAGCAGGCTTTCCAGATCATGTCCACAGATTTTGGAGGGTAATGAAAAAGAAAACAACATATTACAGCTAGCTTCAACAATATGCCTTCCCTGTTCTTGTTCAAGGTTGCACTTGTGATAAACTTACCATTCAACTCTTTGCTAGTTGTTTGAGTCAATGAAAGATTTCGGACTCGAAATTCTCAAGATGGACTTGCCATCATGGTTCTTCTGGAGTCATCTTGGACCTGAATTTCTGTGTCTTCTAGGATTGTCAGTTGCTAGAATGACCACACGCACATGAAGGGTGAAACTGATGCTTCTGTGATTTGTGTTGATGCGACAGTTTAACAACAATGACAGATGTACCAACTGTTGGGGTTTTGCAGGAGGGTTTCTTTTCATACTTGGCAAGTGTTGATTGCTCAGATGTTGAGATCTTGGCAATGCCGGAAGGCTCTGTAGTGTTCCCACGAGTTCCTTTGATAAGAGTGGAAGGGCCCCTTTTGGTAAGCATGACACTGCTATCTTTATTGCACAAGGTCCCCACATGCTTTGCACTCAATTAGGAGATGTCCCCATACAACCATACTCCTTAGTCTTTTTGACAGAACATTGGGTATTACTGAATGGGAGCTCATGCTTGGCCTTGGGATTCTGGAACTAGGCTTACCATATGAATGTCTTCATGGGTGTGACAGGTGGCACAGCTTTTGGAGACCACTTTTTTGACACTTGTCAATTATGCATCATTGGTGGCAACTAATGCAGCAAGGCACCGCTGTGTGGCAGGAAAGGACAAAATGTTGCTTGAATTTGGGTTGCGTCGTGCCCAGGCAACTTTTTTTCTCCCTTCAACAATTCTTGTGTTTGCTACAGGCTAATTCATGTTGATGACCTTGAATATGGGTTCATAGCTCCAGGATCATGATCAATTGATGGCGTTGTGATGGGTTTTGTTTCTCTGTGCCACTGCTTCTATGGTACTATCGGTTTCTGTGACCTTCTGTCACCATTCTGTTGATGTCTTTGTGGGTTTCAAGGCTGTTTTTGAGGTTTTATGGCTAACCAGACAAGATAACCATTCAGAGAAACAATATGAGAGAGTATATGGTGGCTGTCCGTGATACAGGGACCAGATGGAGGTATCAGTGCATCCAAATATTGCTACATAGGAGGATTTGATGCAACCAGGTAAAAGTGATCATGTATGGTTCATTGTTCTTTACGCATTGTATACCAAAAAAAATTGTGACAAAAAAATTCATTCTAGGAGATTGGGTGTTTGTGATTTTTGGGATTTCATGGCAGCAATGTGGAGGCAGGGAGACTCTTTGGAATTCCTGTTCGGGGAACACATTCTCATGCTTTTGTGAGCTCATTTATGGCAAGTATATAATGATCTCCTTCCCTTTTAGTTTGTTTCCATGCTGAGATTCTTGACTTTCCCTTCTGTTTTCAGTGCTTACAGGACTGGATCTAGTGTTTAGTGGGATTCAGACCAAAAGTCAAGAGATGAAGGGGGCTATTGATAACATCCATCATTAAGTCCGGATGTTCATAACTCCTGTTGCCTACACCTTGTGCAGGGTTTTGATGAGATCATTAAAAGATCACTGCCACATGCAAAAGGAGGGAAAATATGTGAAGATTTTGTCCATCTTACACAACTCTGGCTCAGGCAGATGCAGGTATCTTTTCTTTTCTCAGGTGTAGTGTAACAGCAGATTACTTTGATCTCAGGATTCTGTCATATGAAGGAGGTTCATGATATTCTCTTTTTTAAGCCTATGCTCCTGAAGTTTCCAACCTTGTAAAGGTGATCTCAGTTGTCTGTTACTGTTCCAAGAACTGCAAACCCAAAAAATGGCAAATGTTTGCAGTCCCCTTATAGTCCCTGAAGCTGCGTAGCTTCTTGAAGTTCCAGACAATTCTAAAGTACCCATTGTTGTATATGGTGATGGCATACATCAAGTGTTCAGGTTTTCAGAACTTTTCCAAGATCTCCTCCAGTCAGAGAGCTGAAACCTGAGATGAAAACTTCAGCTGAAAAGGAGTTCAGAACTTTGCAGTTTTCAGCTGCCATTAGAAAGTGCACATGTTCTGTAGTGTACTTGATACTGCAGTTTTAACCATTTGTTGTGCCGCAGGACAAGCCATCACTAAGAAGTTACTTCCATGAGACCAATCCTAGTGAACTGGCTGCTTTTTCCTCCTATGCCCTTGCATTTCCTACAGCTTTCCAAGCTCTCGTTGATACCTATGATGTAAACCCTAAACCCTATTTGCTCTCACCCTCCTTCCCCTGTCTTGGCTTCTTGCACTAGGGTCACATTTGTCCGATGACCACATCACTGGTCTGAATGCCATCAGAGTTCAGGAAGGCTTGAGATTTGAGATTTGCTGATTTCTGTTCTGGTTTGTACATCATGCTTACAGCAGCTACACTTGTAACATAATCAATAAGGTATGGCCTTTTATTTCTGTCAGAGTCTCAGTGTGTGTAGGGAATAATGAGAAGTGTTATTACAGGTCTTGAGAAGCGGTCTTCCAAACTTTTGTGCTGTTGCTCTTGCTCTCCATGAACTTGGGTATGCATCTCACTCACAGGCTAGAGATGTGTCAGGCTGCAGCACATGATCAAACTAGACACATATGTGAGGATTTATGTTTGTTACTTAGAATGTGACATCTGACTGACAATTTCATCTCTCTCAATGTCTCTGTGGAGTTTTGAGTTCTGACCCTTTTTCTTGTGGGGTTTGACAGGTACAAAGCGCTTGGGATTCGATTGGACTCAGGTGACCTTTCATATTTTTCTATAGAGACACGCAAGTTCTTCCATTTGGTTGAAAAGGAGTTTGGTGTTGCGGGATTTGGGAAACTTGTTATTGTTGCTAGTAATGACATAAATGAAGCCACTCTGGATGCCCTCAATAAGCAGGTTAGTCCATACTAGTTCTCTCAACCCTTGTACTGCTTTCTCTGTATATTTTTACACAGTATAGAACCCCCAAATGTCATGCAATTGACAGATGTGGTGTGGCAGATCATGTGTATGAGAAAGTGTATTTTTTCAATTGTCTCTTGTTCATATCGTGGCATGTGAAGATCTATTCTTTAGTACTCTTGGTTGCACCCACAAGATGTTTTTGTGGACCACATGTAACAGTTCTTAATTGTTTCTGGGGAGGTGATGTTTGGAGATGTAGGGACATGAGGTGGATGCATTTGGAATAGGCACCCATTTGGTCACATGTTTCTCTCAGCCTGCGCTCGGCTGTGTGTACAAATTGGTGGAAATCAATGGGCATCCCCGAATAAAACTTTCAGAAGATCCGAATAAGGTTGTACCCAAGTCTTCATTCCTTGTTTTGTGGTATTTCTGCTTCATGCATTTCTTTATTTATTGGCATGAATCGTCCAATGCTGTTCTCGTCTGTTTCTATGGACAACTTCAACCTGTTCCATTTCTCAGATTATCTTAGCACATAAACTTTGTTAAGCCATGTCTCTTCTTTCTTTCCCCCTTTCCTTTTCATGACTTCTTCCCCTTATCTTCAGTTTTGGAAAGGTGCACTGCACAATGGTATAATAAACAGCAGGGAGGATGAAAATAAAGGGAATGATGGAAGGGAGTGCGGGAATTTACAGGTGACAATACCATGCAAGAAAAAATGTTTTCGGCTGTATGGTAGAGAAGGTGTACCTTTGGTGGATCTCATGATTGGAGAAAATGAAGTGCAGCCCCAGGTAATTCTTGTAAACCTTCATGTGTCATTCAAATGATTGTAGTTTGATTGCCATAAACAGTTTCTGGTGCATTACTAGGTAATTGATGCTCTTTTGTAGTACCCAAAACTCTTGATCTTTGTTGTGATATAATCAAATAAGAAAAGGGACTGCCTATTCAGACCAACTCTCACTCTGACATGTTTTCAGACTTGGATCAAAATTGCAGTCTTCAGCTTGGTTACTTACTTTAGCAGTCTGTTTGTGGCAATAAAGCTGTAGTGCGGCTGCACTTTCTGAGTTGAGTCTGTTGGAAAAAAATTGTGGGTACACATTGAAGTAGCCAGGAGAGCGGATTTTGTGTCATCATCCATTTGTTGAGTCCAAGAGAGCATATGTGGTTCCTACCCGTGTGGAGCCTCTTTATAAATGCTATTGGGCAGCAAAACCTGGTGAGCTTTTCCATCTGTGGATTCTTGTACAAATAGAATTGAATTTTCTCAACATAGGTGGTGCCTTTGACTGACATTTGAAATCATGCATTTTTTGTTTATGTGGTAATACAGAAAAGACTCATTGCATCCAGATCATGCATTTCAATTTTGATCAGAGTGCAACCATTGGGTTGTTCATGTGAGGTCTTAGTGCACACACATAGTGTGGAGATGCAGAAAGAGGGGAATAGGGGATTTAAACTTTGTGTTGAGCTGTTTTGTTGATTTGATGTGAGCAACTCTCAATGTCCCCTTTCAAGTGTTTCTCATGAGTGAGGGTAAATGGCAGTGCGGAGGGAGAAACTGCCAAGTCTAGAAGAGGTGAAAAAGCATTGCATGGAACAAATTTCTGCAATGCGCTCCGACCACTTGCGTGCCCTAAACCCCACCCCTTTCAAGGTCTCTAACTCATGCCACTATTATCGGAGACTGGTAGTCTGTTTTGATGCTCATTGTACCTGGTTTAATTTTCTGAGTCAGTTTAGTAGGTTTCTTGTGACAGTCTAGTGGCTGGTAATCAGAAATCCAAGATCAAAATTTTCATGGGTCTTTTCAGTTTCTGAGGTTGCAATTGGGTTTATGGGCTTTCCCTGAACAGTTGAAGGTCAGCAGTTCCAAGTATGTACACGTATGCCTCATGTGTTGAGTTTTTTCTTTCTGTGTTGAATTGGGATAACAGGTGAGCGTAAGTGGAAACCTATATGATTTCATCCATCATCTATGGCTCAGCGAAGCACCTGTTGGAGAGCTGCAGTGATGAAATCACTCATTTCTTGACTTGCTCCCAAATGAGGCAATTTCGAGTATGTTTGGAGATTTGGACCTTTCAGGGTTGAATTTCTTATCCATGGTTTCTGTTGAAACTAGATGGTGACTTCTTGCTAGTGGGCTCCTTTTCCCAGAAGCTTTGAATCTGTTTCTCAATCATTGAAACTCTAGGCATAGTCATTGTAGCCCTTTATGTCAGGTGCTTCTTTAGGGGCCACCATATTGTTTGGGTCCTGCCCAGATTGAGCCAGATGTCTCTGCATTTGCGCTCTCACACAGATTTCACATATGTGCAGGACAAACATGACATGTATGTCATGGTCACATGCATTTTTGCAATGAAGGTAAATTGCAAAGTTTTAAAAATCTTTCCACAGTTTTAGGGAAGTCTATCTAAGGAAATTACCAACCTAGCTTTCCTCTGTACCAAAGGTTTAGTAAGAAAACTAGGTGTAATTTCCGTTGATACCTCTGTACATTCTACAATGTGTTGGGTACTGAGCTTTCTTATTATATGCCTACCTTGTAAGGTTGATTTTAAGCTAGTATTCAATTTCTGCTCTGTATCAAGTCGCAATTGGTTGAATAGAATAAAGACAGCTTTCGTGAGATTTGTTCCAATTGTTGTTGAATTCTGTTGTCTCTTGACTATTGTGTGTTTTGTCATTGAATGATTGATAAATGACAATCCTTCGAATCTTGCTGCAACCAGTCTAAAGTGGAAACCCTCTAAGCATCTCATTGAGGTACCTCTTTCAAAAACCATTATTTCATCTTCCCCCAAAACTCCCCAATTATATACATAAGCTTGCACCTTGCCGTTGACTGTATTGTATTGCTGAAATGCTTCTCAACTTTCTCCTTGTGCTCATGATTTATTCGGAGTCTTTCAATTCTAAGACTTTGAAGATGTTTCACATTTTCCTTGCCTCTCTTTTACTGGTTCTAACTTGTCATGTGAGAAGATATATTTATTTATCAAGTTCAATTCTTTATAGTTGAAACAATGCTCCAATGTTTTAAGTTGTGCATGGGACATTGAATACAGGAGGTCCCACTTCCTGAATTTCAAAGGTAAGCAACTTGGGCTGAAAATAAAGAACTTGAGATGGATGGGTGGCCAACTTGGAATCTGAATTCCACAGCCAACATAAATAGTAAGCCTTTAATATGGTTGGAATCTCTTTTGTAATGCTTGGGAGGAACCCTTGCAATCCTTTTGATTAAAGTCTTCTTATACCAAAAGAATTTTTCCAGAGAAGCACTAAATGATCAAAGAGTATTTTGGCCTTGGAACACCAAATCTCATTTGTGATCAATAGCTCATCATTGGGTTCACATGGTGCAAACTAGTTGAAATTACAGCCATAGCCCACATGAGGGGTTACAATAGAGGATAGACAAGAATAAACAATTGAGATAATGCAGTTTACTCTTTGGAGATTTAACCAGCTTGTTGTTGACACAAATTGCAAATAGTTGGCAATTCACAAGTCGTATCCACTGCCAACACTTCTATAGCATCTCAAACCACAGCAGACACTTGGCACTACACCTATATACCATGTACCTGAGAATACTGTACCTACAGGAACTGCACTAACCACTGATATTCTTGCCTCACCTTAGAGACAAGCAAGTCGGTGAACCATTCTTCCTTTATAAGTGGTTGTCAGCAGCAAATGAATCATTAATCCAAGTCTAAAACTGTGACCAAAAACCATCTCCATGTCATAGAGACAATAAAGAAGCAAAAAGGTCCTAGTCACGCTCACTGATGGCTGTTAGATGCTCATCAATCTCCTCCGTTGTCAAAACACGGAAGTGTGGATTGCCCTTACTGACTATTCCAACCTGCCACACCACATGCACATTACACCCACCAATAAATTAGTCCAAGGATGCAACTCTGGCCAGTGCCACAACATATATACAAGGAATTTGAAGCAATGATGTGTTCTGGGATATCACTTGATTTTGATTGATTTCCAGACAGATCTTATGGAAAATTCCTCACTCTATTGCATTAAAGTTCATTAAGCTGACTAGAAAGGAAGTCCTCTACACAATGTTCTAACAGCAGTTTGACCTCTAGCCTTGCCGTCAGGATATGGCATGCAATACATTTTGTGGTACTCCAGTATACCAGCTTCAAATATCCTCCAACAGAGCTCACATGACAGGCCCAGGATCCCTTGTTTTGCACAGGTCTGCCTCCCTAGCTATGAAGGGATCATAACTTACTTTGCAGAGCAACTTTCTTAGGTGAACATGTTTGAATGGATGTTAATTGCAGAACCGACGTACTGTGGCAGGTGGCTCTCTAGTATACAAGAAGCATTGTCTAGATTGGCTTGCTATCACATTGTGCCAACTAAAACAGGACCAAAACCAGAGTTGGATATCTTAAGAGTTGAGTTCTTTATGCACAAGTTCCTTCCTTCCAAAACCATCTGCAGGTTTCAGGCATTGGGTGGGTAGCTTAGTTGCAGTGGAAGCCAACTAGAGTTCAGATTTATCACAGCTTCTTTACCTCAATTTCAGTGGGCTTGAAGTCCTCCAACAGAATTGACTGCAGAGCTGAGATGGCAGTCTGTTGCACGTGTGTCAAAAAAAGGAGAATAAAATTAGCAATCTCTCCAACATGATAAACATAAAACTCCTCATCTTAATTCTCTCCATCTCTCTTGACTCTTCTCCGAACCGGGCATGGTCTTTATGGCCACAACAAGGTCACAGCACACACAGTTCTCTTAAAAGCATCCCATTGTCCCTGCACAACCCTGCTCAACATTCATAAGACTCCAGTTTTCTTCCCACTTATATCACAGCTTGACAGCAAATAAAAACCTTCAACTTGGACCTGATCTAACGCCTGAATGACTTGGATAGGGGGGGCAGCAGCCTACTTGCACTGTTCTATCCTATGGACCCTATCAAACCTGTGGGTGATAGCTTACTTGCACTGTCTCATCCTGAGAGAGTTGAGGGTCATTCTTTATTTTCTTCTCAAGGAAGTTCACAGCTTCCTGTTCCTTTGAGCCTGAACTGGTTGCCTGCAGAAGATTGATTTACACACTTCTTTAGATTCCTACATGAAATTCAAACACAATGGAAATTGAACATTGACTGGCCAAATTTCTCAAGAGCATAACCACTAAAGCAAAGAAGCTCAACAGTGTCATCCCTCCCACATAGAAGAGACTGCAAGACACAGCAGAAAGAAATTCATGAGAAAGAGATACCTTGTAACCAACAAAGTGGCCAGCTGGATCACACTTATACAGCTGAGGTCCCAATTCATCATCAATGCCAATAAGCATTGCGGCTGCATCAAAAGCACGAATAACAGTTTACAGGTGCTAGCTATAACCCACAACCCTAAAACTTCAAGTTCACAGGCCATCTGTCTGGTAGTTCATGAAGCTCCAAGTGTACAAACCTCCATAAATTACAGTTTCACTCACTAGTGATTATCCCTGTGCATGAGATTCTCAAAGTTCCATGCCCAAATTGAAAACTACTGTTGACTGTCCCTCACAATAGTTAGACAAAAATACCATCTCAAAAAACTGGGAAAGCTCAAATCAGAGCCTGCAATCAACCTGTCTTGCATAAAGAGAGGAAAAAGAAACTCACCAACTCCAAGAGGCCGCATGTAGGCATGCTGAGTATATACTTGTGACCGATCAGCAAGCCTTCTCCCATTGGCAATTCCCCACCACAAAGATGAGCATTATAAGTGTCCATCCAACTTGATCAAACTGTCATAGCATATACACACACTGAAATCCACAGATTCAAAATGGAATGAATGACCAAATTGTCCATGACAGATGTTACCAGATGAATGAACAGCTTACCGCTTTGCAAGGTAGTCAACAGGGATCTCATAACCTAGTTTGAACTTGAACTCAGCTGCCTCACTGCGTGCATGTGACACCAATGACTTTGCATCCGCTGCATTCCAATGCATGCACACACAGACAGCCAATATGAAGGACATGTAAAGAATAATGGCCTCTTATTTATGAACAATTCACCTCAAGAAGATGATGCCCAATTTGATGAAGTAAAAAGAAAAAACAACACCTCTTATGGTGCATAGTGAGCTGTATACATAATTTTACTCACCAGTCATGCCAGTGGCAAGAAGGCCAATATATTTTGTGATGGCAAAGAGATGGCTCACACTTGATTGATCAAGCAATTTGTCCTGCCATATCCATACTCGCACCAACCATTGGGTTAGGTCCAAATTCTGTGTGTCTTGCAAAAGGAAGGAGAAACTGAAATAGGTAACCAAGTACCTACTGTTTGCAAACATACCGGGACTTTCTTCTGAGTCACAAAGCATACTGAGTCTGTGCCACGGACACCGATCGAGGTTATTCCTGCTGCCTTCACTGCCTTGAAGGCATATTCTGAAACCCGCCCCCGCCCAAAAAAAACCCACAGAACCAAGCAGTCAGGCGGAAGCTCGAGAAAGAGAGAGATCGAACAGGCACACAGACAGACAGAGATGGGCAAGAGAATAACAAACACATACCCACTTGGTACAACCGACCCTCTGGCGAGAAGATGGTGATGTGACGATCATATCCAGCTCCAGATCCCCTGCTCATGGTTTCCAAGCTCTCGATGCTGCTGTCTCTTCTCTTCTCTTCTCTTCTCTATTCTTCTTCTTCTGCTTCTTCTTCTCGTGTTGTTCGTGTGCTCTTCTCGCAGCTACTTTCAAACAAAACAGTGTCTCGAAACCCTAATTCCAAGGCACCACACCCCTAGGCCCCACTGTGGTCCATTTCCGCTTTGTCCGTTTCCGCTTTGTCCGCTTTCTACTGAGAAGGACATGACTCAGGTTATGCCGTCATGCGTGTTTTGTACTGCTTGCACGACTCCTATTATCGTGACTCATGCTCGAAACGAACCACCACCACCACCACCACCACCACCACCCACAAAACAGCAATCCTGTTCTCCTCCTCCTCTTCTTTCTTCACAGACCTTGGTGTTGCAGAAGCGTGGGAACCCACTACAGGAAAGCGCCATGTCTACCACTCCAGTGAGAGAAACTCGCAGTCCTCACAGTGGGTAAGCTCACTACAATCCCCACCTCTCCCCCCCTCTCTCAGTTCCTCCTGTTTCAGCTCCAAATTCTCATGTTTTCAACTCTCTGTCCATTGAGGGAAGCATGGATTTGCCCAATTTTCTGCAATGGGTCCTTTCTGAAAGAGAAGATCTGATTTAGTTAATGAGCACAGAGACAGAGACATAGAGAAAGATAAAGACATGGGCTTTGTGCTCTTCTTCAACTTGCTATTGGAGAGTGATAAGAGTCATGCAATGCTCATGTTTTCAGCTCTTTGTGCATTGTGGGAAACATTGATTTGTGCAGTTCCTGCAATAGTCCTTTCTGAAAGATAAGATGTGATTTTGTTGTTGAGCATAGATAGACATGGGCATTGTGCTCTTCTTCAACTTGCTGTTGGAGAGGATAAGAGTCATGCATGATACAAGACTGACAGTTTGGTGCTTTTTTTTGTATTGTGTTTTGTTTTGTTTTGTTTCCCCTCTCTCTCTCTCTCTCTCTCTCTCTCTCTCTCAGCTATCACTTCGATGGTAGTAGCCGTGAGTTTTTTGAAGGCTGGTACTTCAAAGTCTCAATACCAGAGGTGAAACAAAGCTTTGCATGGATGTATGTAAGCGAGAATGCTGGAACTGCTGCTGGTTCCAGCGAAAGGGAAGGAGGAGCACGTGGTCCCTCCAGTGCTGCTCAGATTATGGGTGCCAATGATGAATACCTATTTCAAGATCAACCTTCTGTCAAATCCTTCTGGGGACGTAAGTGCATTCTTCTTCTATATTGCAACCTGGAATGATTTTCTATGAAGGTATGGTGGAATAGAAATCTTCTGAAGATCAATCTGTAAACCTCTGCCTCATTGCTTGCAAAGAAGCTGCTATTGCACCTGTGGACGTAACCTAGAGTGAAGAAGATGCAACAAGGAGAGACTCAATGCCATGTCAGTTACAGATGGGCATCTGTGCTAAAACAATTCTCATCCACTTTCTTTTTTCTTCTTTGTTTGATGTAGACCGCCATGAACTTGCATTGGGTAACACATTTCGTGCCAAAAGTGGGGCATTGCCTCCAGTGTCAGAGACCTCTCCTACGGTATGTGTCCAAATTTTGTATCTTACTTTTGGGCACACATTTCTCAGGTGGGTGGATGGCAGGTTACTGAATTGTTTGTGTGATCCAAAGAGGCTGTAATTCTACTTGATAGAAATAGGATGAATCTCATAGAACCTCAAGAATCTTTATTCTCGTTCCTGGTCGCACCATCTGTCTCATAATCTGTATTATTCTACTTTGTGCACTATCTGTCTCTACTACTACTCTTGTGGTGATGATGAACTTTAATTGATACCAAGTGTATGTATATGATACTTGGAAATTGTAAGAATGAAGTGTTAGGTTGCTGATGATAGAAAGGTTAAGGGCAGGAATTTTGGGAGCTGGTTGAAGAAGGTTATCAAGCAACACCTACATTGCACCAGGGCATTTTATTTGACAATGGCAGGTAATATTTTTAATGCACAGCAATTTTTTGAGGATACACATGGAAGGAAGTCTAGTTCAACCTCTAATTTCCAGTTATATAAGCTTTTTTTGCTAAGTTTCTTTGTCAGTTTGGTTTGTGAAACATGCTTGAACACAGCTCTCTATTAAAAGTGTGGGTCAGTACATACCATTGCAACTTTATAGCGTATTCTTTAAGCATTACAGGCTTTTTAAGTTTTGTTGAATCTCTTCTTGCTTCAAGTATTAGGATTAGAAGCTGCATGAGGTGTTTGAGGAGATAGCAAAGAGGTTGGGAGTAAGAAGGGCATTTTCACTTACAGGACTGATTTTGCAAAAACTGTGCAACATGCAAAGTGGGAGTATACTACTGTTCCTGTTTATGGATGGGGAGATAAAGGAGGGACCCAAAAAGCCACTGCTGGTTGGCTAGCAGCTTTACCTGTCTTTGAGCCCCATTGGCAGATTTGCATGGCAGCTGGCCTCTCTACTGGTACCTCTAATTTCCTTGACAAAATCTTACCTTTCATGACAGCAATGATGTATGTTCCCCCAGGTTCACTGTTGTTAGTAGTTGGCTGCATTTTTTGATCTTCAAGTTATGGGCATAGACACAATGTAAGATCTCATAATCGGAAGCACAATAAGGGCATTTTGTCAATGTACCACATTCTAGTGCCCAAGATGTCTCCTTAGAAATTATGAGAATGTGTCATGCTTCAACTGCTAATTATGGAATATGTCAACTACCTTGAAAGGGTGGATTGAATGGGGTGATCAGCGTTTTGAGTTCAAGGATGCGCCCTCATACTGTGAGAAGAATTGGGGCGGCTCTTTCCCCAAGAAATGGTTTTGGGTATGCTTCTTTCGTAGCTTTTTTACACTTAAGGAATTTTGGACCACAATGTTCTAGTATATATTCATGGTGATTTGCAACAGCCCAAAAGGAGCAAAGAAAAGCACAAACGTTTTGTGAATCAAGCATGTGTGAACTTTTTGGGCTAAGAACTAATGCAATGTGAACTGGGTTGGGTGAGTCCATAGGTGCAATGCAATGTATTTGAAGGTACTTTCAAGGATGTAGCTTTGACAGCTGGTGGAGGGAGGAGAGGGCTTCCTTTTTTCAAGAATACTTTTGAAGATGTTGCCCTGGTTAGTCTGCCTACTGTTACCCAAGTTTGCACACAAGATTCTTTAGTCAATGAATCAGTGGATGGATGAACTTGACAGTGTGCAGCCAGTGCCTAGTTTAGAGCATGTGAAGATGTGAGCAAATCAAGCAACAGTTCAAAAGTTCTGAAAACTTGGGAAGACAAAAGTTCTGTTGACTCTCATCAAATGGGTGTTCTTGGAAGTCTATTGTTGTAACAGCTTCAATTCTGTGTTAAGAGGTAGAAAGTTGTGAATGATCCATCTCTTGGTGAGTCTGTCTAATAGCTATGACCTTGTGTACAAGGTGATGATTGCATTTCTTGGTTTCAGGTCTGTGTCCACTTTGAAGGGAAGTTCTATGAATTTGTCCCATGGAAAGGCAGTGTAGACTGGGAGATGGCTCCTTGGGGATCATGGAAAATGTCTGCATCAACAAAGACCCATGAGGTATATATGTAATAAATAGCCTTGCTTGTGATAATTCGGTGGCATGCATCAGTGGAGGTTCTGGATGCTTTGTGTGCCAGTCAATGAATTCAGGTTTATTTCTTACTCTTTGGGTGCATGAATAACAGGTGAAGTTGGAAGCTACATCAAGTGAACCAGGTTGCACTTTGCGGGCACCTGCTGCCAATGTTGGAATGGTGCCTTTATGTAAGGACACATTTTTTGGGAAGCTACGGCTCCAAATGTGGGAGCGCACTGAAAAGGGAGATCAGGGCAGGGTATGCTTCCCTCTTCTTCTTGTTATATCTGTATAACAACCCAATCACTATTTTATTTTGCTTGTATGTATCCTGGAGGGAGTAATTTGTCCAGTTTAGACGTGCTTTGGATTCAGATAATCAGAATGTTTATGTAAATAATAAACCCAAGGTGATCTGCACACAATTCTTACTTTCAGAATAGCTTTCCCAACAGGAAAGTGAATCTACATAGTGGGTTATTGGTTTGTTTGCTTGTGCAGATGATTTTGGACACTACGAGTGATATGTGTGCGTTGGAGATAGGAGGGAGTCCATGGGAGTCTATGTGGGAAGGGAATGCATGTATGAAACAACCCCTGAAAGGCCTTCTGCAACTTCCAATTAACCCAGAGAAAATCTTTGCGTATGCTCCCTATTTTAAACCACCTGGACTTTAAAACTCCTCTCCTTGTGGAAGCTTTGTGCTTTTGTGATCAACTCAATCTACACAACATTAATTTGCCATTTCCTTGGCTGCACAAAAATTTGAAGTAATTTTTTTTAATATGCTATAGGTTTGTCAAAGACACTTGTGATGTTGAAATGCGTCAAGCCAAAGCTAGTCATCACCTAACTAGTAGTATGATCCGTATTAGATAACTATGGTATGATCAAGAGGAATTTTGTTTAAGTACATGACGTATAACCCTCGTCAATGAAGCTCCCAGCAATATCATGTATAGTCTTAGGTAGCATGACGAGTATCATTTTCTTTAGTGAATTCCAATTGTTTTGTCACAAAGTACTTTTGGGATGAGTCACCAAACTTCAACATTTGGGATGACTTCAGCCTTGAGAGGCTAAGAGAACCTGAACTATTTATTTTGCTTTCCAATAGTCACTTGCTCGACTTTTGAGCCTTCATATTGATCTATGCACCATGTATGATGCTTTCACGAGAGTCTATATCATTTGTACTCTTACAATAGAAATACTTCTACTTCCTTCTTTGGATGCCTCTCACAGATGACGATGGCTTCTACCTCAATAATTCAGTACCCAAGACTCTGGATTCACCTCTTAGTACAAATTGTCAAGACAATTATTTCGAGTTTTATTTTTTTGTTTCTGAAAGAGACATTCAATCTCTTCTAGCACTTCTAAGCTCTCACTCTCTCCCTTTCCCTATTGTTGATTTTTCCATTGTTTTCCTTTCTGTTATTTTTAGTGTCATAAGTTGAACTATAAAAGATGATAATTAGTTTGGAGACTCTTTAAATTTTCAATGAGAATATAGATTGAAAATAATATTTATT
>Ga0116230_10003030_pt1 | contig 16266 bp, 13 predicted proteins | sample S1TSphfallax_3_FD_88678 | JGI IMG/M metagenome (GOLD analysis project Ga0116230, IMG submission 88678) | Host-associated microbial communities from peat moss isolated from Minnesota, USA - S1T2_Fd - Sphagnum fallax MG | ecosystem: Host-associated > Plants > Peat moss > Unclassified | place... | reverse complement strand
CTGCAACTGCTTCTTTAGGGACTCGATCTCATCGCTCAGCGACTTCAGGTGCTGCTGGGTTGGCTCATATTTCGTTTGTAGGGCTTGGATGGCGCGCTGGCCCTCATTGGTCTGCGCCAGGGCTGGCTGGAAGGCGATTACGGCAATTTTGGTGGGTCCTGCGGCGGCAGGGGCGGTCTGGGAAAGAGCAGTGGTTGTGAATCCAGCGGTCAGCAATAAGCAAAACAGAGCGGAGATACGTTTCATGAGGCTTTTGAAACTCCTTAGGAATCAGATCGTTAGGGCCATCCAGCCAGTTTGCATTCTCACAAAACTGGGCTGTGATTTTAGGCCTGTTTTAGAGTGGTACAGACTTCGCCCACGTTCACTTGGCAACCGCCTGACCTTGAATTGGCAGGATTTTGCAGGGGAAAGAGGACAGTAAATACCACTTTGAAACTCATTGGATTATAGACTATTTCCCCTGCCACAGTGTGTAACAGGAGCAACAATCCCGTGTTGTTATTCGTGCCTTATTCGTGCCATTAGAATGTTGTGCTGACCGTCAGCCGGAACGTCTTTCTCGGCTCACGCAGCAGGTAATTCGCACCATATAGCTGCAATGCCTGCTGGTAACTGTACTCGCCAGCACCGGTGTGCGAGTTGGCGCAGGTTGTCTGCGTGGTGTTATTGGTACAGGGGAATAGCGCACTAAATGCGGTCTGGTTCAGCGCAAGTGCCTGGGGCACAGTCTCATACAGGCGGACTGGGTTGTACGCATAATACAGGCGGAATGGCGCGTTGATGACCGGCAGCATCACCGACAGCTCGCCACCCAGAGAATCACGCGGCACATAGTTGCTGCCACCCACAGTCCGCAGGAAGAACGGGAAATTGACTGTCTGTCCGCCATAGCAGGAGCCATTCACATACTGCGGGCATCCGTACAGCGGGCTGGTCACAGCGGACTGTCCCAGTGTGCTCTCACGCAGTTGCGATTCACGGACATTGAAGTTCATACCAAAGTCATTGAAAAAGGCAAAAGTCGCACGCTCAAATATGGGGATGCGATATTCCGTGTTGGAGGTGAATCCAGTGTCGCCACCAACGTTGACCAGGCGGTAGACAGGCAGCGCAATCTGCACCGCACCCAGGGTCGGGTTGGTTGGGTCACGAGGAACGGTGGTACCGTCGGGGTTGGTAAGGTTGTACTCGATCTTGTTGGGAATATAAACGTAAGGTGATACCGAGCGGATGTCAAACCCGCGCAGATCGCTTTCGCCACCGGCGTACACTCGGCTGGTGGGCGGTGCCACTTCACCGCCAAACCCTTCTACGTGAACAAGTTGCACACGGTAGCCGAAGACGTTGTGCCCATCGCGCTCAAAGTGTAGGCCCTTGATGGGCTTGAACTGTTTGTAACTGACCACAGGCTCGATGTACTGCACGTTGCCGCCAATACCCGCAATCTGGACGGCAGCAGTAAAGTCTTTGCCGTTATGAGGTTGGTAGGCACGGTCAATGCTGGCGTAGGAGAAAGTCGGCGAAATAACACTGGTCAGAATGCCATTGAGCTGGCTTTGGCCGGCAATGCCACTGCGGAAGGCCAAGGATTCAAACAAGTTCGTCGTGTTCTGGTTGAAAGCTGTCACGCCCGAAGAAGTAAGAGCATAGGTAATTCCGATGCGTTTGAAGGAGTGGCGTATCGGATATCCCAGGGACACGTTGAACCCCTTGGTACCCTGGTTGTAATTGGTGGCCAGAGAGGAAAGGGCGCTGGTCTGGTTGGCATTGGCATTGGCGCCAGCCAAGGCGGTGTAGCTCTTGGCGGGGTTGTAGTCAGTTTTGCTGTCGAAGACTGTAAATCCAAGCGAAATTGGCCGGTTGCGGAAATAAGGCTCGTTGAACCCAAAGCTCAAATTGCGGGCCAGGTTGCCGATGTTGGCCGCGACTGAGAGCGTTTCGCCCAATCCCAGGAAGTTGTTCGTCTGATAATTCAGGCCAAGGAAAGAGCCAGAAAGCCCGCTGATACCGCCATTCAGACCGATGGAGTTTTTACCCTTTTCCTTCACTTTTAGCAGCAAATCGACGGTGGCATCATCGGAGTTCTGGTGGGTTTCAGAGTCCTGATCGACTTTCAAAGGATCGAAATAATCCAACTGGTTCAGCCGTATCAGGCTGAATTCCCAGAGCTTGCTGTTGTAGACCTGACCCTCTTGCAGTTGCAGTTCGCGCCGGATGACCTTGTCGCGGGTAACGGTATTACCGGTGAATTCAATGCGTGAAACGTAGAAGGGCTTGCCTTCGTCGATGTCGATGTCGAAGTAAACAAGGTGCTTGGCTTCATCTATGCGCGGGTTGGGTGTAGCCACAAAGTTGATATAACCCAGCTCGCCATAGGCGTCCTTCAATTGCTTTAGGCCTTTACCAATCAAGGTCAAATTGACCCAATCACCGTCTTTTACTGCAAACTGGGCGCGTAGCACCTTCACATTCTGCACGGCCTTGTTGCCCGTGAAAGTGATGCCGCCGAGGCGATAACGCTCTCCCTCTTCGACCGGCATAAGAATGTCAACCCGCTTGCCATTGCTGGGACGCAGCGTGAAAATGTTGATTCCACCAGCGTTACGGACGCGAGTGGTGGGCGTGCCCACCAGCGCCTTGAAGTAGCCGTGATCGCGATAGTCCTGACGGACCCGCTCCGAGTCTTCCTCCAGCTTGCTGGAATCATAAGTACGGGGCAGCAGGTCCTCAAGAATGATGGAGTGCGGAATCCCAATTGGCTTCAAATTCTTCATTGCAGAGCGCAGTTCCCGCTTGCCGAGGGCGTGGTTGCCTTCAAAAGCGATGCGACCCACTTTGACCGTCGGCCCCTCCTTGATGACAAACGTAACGCTGACACCGGCAGGCGGTATGTCTTTGACTTCAGTACGGATAGTGGCAAATTGGTGACCATGCTCGGCCAGCATTTCCTTCAACACATCCACGGCGTGGATGGCGCGGGTGGGGTCATACTGGCTTTCCACTGACAGGCCGACCTTGGCCTTTTTATAGGCATCCAGCACGTCCGACTCTGAAATTGCATTCATGCCCTGATAGTGGATTTCGCGGATGGTGGGCTTTTCGCGCACCAGAACAATCAACTGTACGCAACTGGGGGTGTCCTCACGCTCAATGCGGACGTCCTCAAAATAGCCGGTGTTCCACAGAGAATTAAAATCACGCTCAATCAATTGTGGATCGTACAAATCGCCCTGATGCGAGAAGAGGCGCGCCAGCACAGTTTCCTTGGGGATATGGCGATTGCCGATCACCTGTGGCTGGCACAGCACCTGTTGCTGGGAATGGGCGAAGGAAGTGAGCATGACCAGCGCTGAAAACAACATGGTGGCGCGACGAAATACCTGCATTGGCAGACTATTGCGGCTCGAACGGTCCGACGAATTCGGAATACTAAAGGCCTGTGAGCTAAAGCTCGCTCGGTTGACGGAGAAAATAAGCACACCCCAGCGTTACAAGATCAGGTACTACGCGGAAAATAAGATTATATGGGATTGCAGCCGAGTTCCCAAACTTGGGCCGGGCCACCTTCAATATCAATAATCAACTCGTGCACTGCTTTCACGCCAGCGGTCAAAACAGGCAATAAAGTTTTCTGGTGCCAGACGCAACATAGGGATGCTCCGCTGCTCCATTGGCCGTTCAATTTCGCGATAAATAAAAGAATCGTCAAATCCAGCCTCTGCGGCATCACGCTGGGTATTGGCGAAGAAGACCTGGTCAAGCCGCGCCCAATAGATGGCACCCAGACACATGGGGCATGGCTCACAACTGGTGTAGAGGGTGCATCCCGTCAATTGAAATGTCCCTAATTTTTTGCAGGCCTCGCGAATGGCAATCACCTCGGCGTGTGCCGTTGGATCATGGTCTGTGGTGACGCGGTTGGCTGCGCTCGCGATCACCTCACCATTGCGAACAATCACCGTGCCAAATGGGCCGCCCGCACCACTGGTGACATTGTTGGTCGCCAGATCGAGCGCCATCTGCATAAATTTTATTTCGCCATTTGTAGACGTGGTCATAGTGCAAGTCTTCCGTTCTAAAACATTATGTTTACGGCGAGAATTTTGAGCAATCGAAATGACTGGTTTTCAGCGTTTCCCGCTAACATTTGGGCCAAAGTTTCTATACCCTATGCTAAACGAGTAAAACATAGTTGCAGATGCCATTCGCAGAGGATATTTGAGTGTCGAAAGCAGCCTATCGCTCGCGCCGAGTTGTGACTCCTGAGGGAGTGCAGGCTGCCACAGTTTTTGTTGAGGCTGGGCTGATAACGCGCGTAGCGGCACACGATGCCGAACTAAATGGTGCGCCTCTGCAAGATTTTGGCGATCTCCCACTGCTGCCCGGGCTGGTGGATACTCATGTCCACATTAATGAGCCGGGGCGCACGGAATGGGAAGGCTTCGTGACCGGCACGCGGGCGGCGGCAGCCGGGGGCATCACCACCATTGTGGACATGCCACTGAACTGTCTGCCGGAGACAACCACCGTGGCTGCGCTTGAGGCCAAGCGCACGGCGGCGGCAGGCAAGACTTTTGTCGACTGGGCGGCCTGGGGCGGGGCCGTCGCTGACAATCAGCAGCATTTAGAACCACTCGCAACGGCAGGTGTACCCGGATACAAATGCTTTTTGGTGTATCCGGGGATTGAAGGCTTCACTATGATTAGTTTGCAAGAATTGCGCGCGGCGTTGCCACATATTGCGAAAACCCGGTTGCCGCTTCTGGTCCACGCAGAATTGGATGGACCACTGAAGGCTGCTGCTGAAAAATTAGGTGCGGCAGACTGGACGCAGTATGCGACCTATCTGGCCTCTCGGCCCGATGCAGCGGAGCTGGAAGCGATTGCACTGATGATAGCTTTGGCGGAGGAATTCGGCTGCCGCATTCACATTGTCCACCTCGCCACGGCACAGGCGCTGCCCATGCTTAAAGCCGCGCGCGCCAAGGGCCTGCCCATTACGGTAGAGACCTGTCCCCATTATTTGTATTTTGCAGCGGAGCAAATACCCGACGGCGCGACCGAGTATAAGTGTGCGCCACCCATCCGCAGCCGCGCCAATAATGACGGCCTGTGGCAGGGACTGCGCGATGGCGTGATTGATCTGGTTGCGACCGACCATTCGCCCTGTCCGCCAGAGATGAAGGGGCCGGGGTTGCAGGACCGGGCGCTGGGCGATTTTGGCAGGGCATGGGGCGGCATCGCCAGCCTCTCCGTTGCACTGCCCGTCGTATGGACGGCAATGCGCCAGCGTGGATTTGCGCTGAGCGACCTAGCCCAGCTAGCCCAATGGATGTCTTCCGCGCCAGCTTCGTTGGCCGGGATCGCAGACCGCAAGGGAAAGATTGACGCCGGAATGGATGCAGACTTTGTTGTGCTTGATCCAGATGCGGAGTTTACCGTTGCGCCCGAGCATTTGCATTTTCGTTATGCCGTTTCACCGTATCTTGCAGAGCGGCTGACTGGCGTGGTGAAAGCAAGCTATCTGCGCGGCGAGTGCATATATCGTGATGGCGAATTCAGCCAGCCTGCAACAGGCCGCGAGCTGAGGCTTGGCGTTTAGGATTGCCGCGTAAAATTAAACGGATTGAGGACTGAGTGGCGCTGACGAAGAAGGAAGAGATAACGGAGGCAGCACTGGCTGCCGCAGTGGCATCGGTGATGGAGGGGTGCCGCGCGATGGCAGCTTTCAGCGATGATCCGGGACGCACCACCAGGCTCTATCTCACCCCTGCCGTAAAAGCCGCACATGGTTATCTCCGCGAACGCATGGAGCGACTGGGCATGGCGGTGACGATCGACGCAGTAGGCAATCTGCATGGCTTCTATACTGCTGAAAAAGCCAACGCGCCACGACTGCTGATTGCTTCACATATTGATACGGTGCCGGACTCCGGCGGGTTCGACGGTGTGCTAGGCGTGATACTGGGCATCGCGCTGATTGAGTTGCTCAGCGGCAAGAGGCTTCCCTTCGCCATTGAAGTGATTGCGTTTCCAGAGGAGGAAGGTGTTCGCTTTCGCCTGCCGTTTTTGGGCAGTCGTGCGCTGGTGGGCACGCTGGAGCAAGACCTGTTGCAGCGCAAAGACGCGAATGGCATTTCTGTGGCGGAGGCGGTCCGTAACTTTGGTCTTGATCCAACACAGGTGCCCAGCGTGAAGACGGGCAGTGGCGTACTCGGCTATTTTGAAATGCATATCGAGCAAGGGCCTGTGTTGGAGTCACTCCATGCACCGGTGGGTGTGGTGGAAGCCATCGTTGGCCAGACGCGGCTGGAAGTAAATTTTCGTGGCTGCGCCAACCACGCCGGCACCACTCCCATGCATCTACGGCAGGATGCACTCGCCGGGGCTGCTGAATGGATCACTGTAGTTGAAAATGCTGCCAAACGAAAAGAATCACTGGTGGCCACAGTTGGCCGCATTGAAGCATTGCCGGGAGTGGGAAATGTTGTCCCCGGAGAAGTGGTCTGCTCACTCGATATTCGCCATGCCGAAGATGCAGTGCGGCAACAGGCTGTGCAGCAACTAATAGATGCCGGAGAGGCGCTGGCAACGCGGCGCGGACTTGTATTTACCACAAAGACGCTGCTCGACCAGCCTGCTGAGCCGATGGATTCCGCCTTGACCGCAGTGCTGGCACAGGCCGTCGAAAGCGCCGGATATGCGCCACACAAGATGCCCAGCGGTGCAGGCCATGATGCCATGATTGTCGCGCCGTTCATGCCAGCGGCGATGCTATTTCTGCGCTCTCCGGGTGGCATCAGTCACCACCCGGATGAAAGTGTGCTGACCGAAGATGTTTTAGCCGCGTTGCGGGTGGGGATGAATTTCCTTGAGTTGCTCGCTGCGGGATAATCCTGCGCGAAAACCAACATTTGCCCTTAGAATTACGAAAATGAATAAGTTAGGCCACACACGCAGTCGAATTACTCCGTCGCACCTGTTGCAGACGCCCGACACTTTTGTACGTACGCCGCTGCCGGGCATGGTGAAGGCCGTGGCGATTGTTCACGCCGCGCCCGCGCTGGGTGCGGGATTTGCCCAATATACAGCCGAGATGGAAGCCGGTGGTGAGTTGGGCGCGACCACAGCGCAGCGCTTTCTTTATCTGCTGGAGGGCGAGATCAACATTGGGCTGAATGGCAACCATGCCCTCAAAGTGGGCGGTTATGCCTACCTGCCACAAGGGGTGGCACACACCGTCACCGCCGTCGCCGCCGCCAAAGTCGCAGTCATCGAAAAACATTATCAGCCGGTGGATGACCTGCCCCAGCCCGGTGCATATTTCGGCGATGAAGCCAACGTGGCCCCGCAGCCCTTGATGGGTGATGAAGATTTGCAGGTGCGGAGTTTAATTCCCGACCAGCTAGAGTTTGATTTTGCCGTGAACACAATGGAATATCAGCCCGGTGCATCACTCAGTATGGTGGAGATGCATGTGATGGAGCATGGGCTACTGATGCTTGCCGGCGGCGGCATCTATCGGCTGGGGGATGATTGGTACCCCGTCACTGCGGGTGATTTTATTTGGATGGGTGCGTGGTGTCCGCAGTGGTTCGGCTGCATCGGGAAGGCCCCAGCAAAATACCTCATCTATAAAGACTGGAACAGAAACCCACTGTAATGGTGGTTGAGAAAATGCCTACATCAGACTTACAAGTGAACAGCGCACAGTTGTCGGCGGAGTTGGACACGCTGTCGAAAATTTCGCAGGAGCCTGCGCCGGTCGTCACCCGCGTCGTCTTCACTGAGTCGGACCTTCGTGCTCGGGCCTACGTAAAGTCCCTCTGCACCGCCGCCGGACTCATCCTCCGTGAGGACGCAATAGGAAATATTTTTGCCCGGTGGGTGGGTGCGGAGCCGTCGCTCCCCGCAGTTGGCACCGGCTCCCACATTGATGCTATCCCCAACGCTGGCATGTATGACGGCGTGGTTGGAGTGCTGGGTGGGCTTGAGGCCATTCGTACCCTGCAACGTGCCGGATACAAACCGCGTCGGTCGATTGAGTTACTGATCTTCACCTCAGAGGAGCCAACGCGCTTCGGCATCGGTTGTCTGGGTAGCCGATTGCTCGCCAGCACCATGTCGGCTGAAGCGGCGCGCGCGCTCCGTGATAAAGAAGGCCATCCTTTGGATACAGTTCGCACTGCTGCCGGCTTCACGGGCGATCTCGAATCCGTAAAACTTCCCGCAGACTACTACGCAGCTTTCGTCGAGTTGCACATTGAGCAGGGCCCCAATCTTGAAGCTGGCAAAATCCCGCTTGGCGTAGTCACCAGCATTGCTGCACCTGCAAGTTTTCGTCTCTGGTTTGAAGGCGAAGGTGGCCATGCCGGTGCCATGCTCATGCCAATCCGGCGCGATGCGCTGGTCGCCGCAGCAGAGGTCATCCTCGCCACTGAGGCCGCCGCACTTGCCAGCGGTGCCATGGACACCGTTGCCACAGTCGGCATTTGTGATGTCTTCCCCGGTGCCGTCAACAGCGTCCCCAGTCGCGTCCGCCTCGAGCTTGATGTGCGCGATACTGACAGCGCGCGCCGCGATGAAGTCATCAAGAAAATTCTTGCCACCGCTGAGGCTGTGGCCGCACGAAAAAATATTACCGTCAAAACCAAGTGGACCAACGCCGATGAACCCGCGCAATGTGGTCATGAAATCATTACTGCCCTGTGCGCTGCCTGTGAGGCGGGCGGACACAAATATCAACGCATGGTCAGCCGCGCCTATCATGACTCACTTTTTATGTCGCGCATCACCCCGGTTGCCATGCTCTTCATCCCCAGCCGCGACGGAGTCAGCCATCGGCCTGATGAATACTCCTCGCCTGAAGACATTGCCCAAGGCGTGGAAGTCCTGGCACGAACATTGGCGACACTGGCGCATGGAGATACGTCATCCTCTGCAGCGAGGCAAAGTTGATGTCAGAGGCTCTACTCCGCTGGAACTCACTCGACGAGGAGGACGCGGTGGCCCAGTTGCTTTCCTGCTGCGGAGCAAAACGCTGGGCGCGTGCGCTGGCCCAGGCACGGCCATTCGCAAATATCGCTGAGCTCCATGCCGCCGCCGACCACATCTGGTCCACCATGCAGGAAGCCGACTGGCTCGAAGCCATTGCCTGCCATCCCCGCATCGGCGACCGCAAACCAGTCCATGCCACAGCGCAATCCCAGCAGTGGTCGACTCAGGAGCAATCGCAAACCCAGCACGCAGAGACGGCCGTTCTCGCCGCGCTTGCAGAAGGCAACCGCGCCTACGAAGAAAAATTCGGCATTACATATATCGTTTGTGCCACGGGGAAATCTGCCGCCGAAATGCTCGCCATCCTGCAACAACGTCTCTCCAGTACCCGCGAAGCAGAACTACGGGAAGCAGCAAATCAACAGCGCCAGATCACAGGAATCCGTTTGCAGAAGTGGTTGCAGGCTTGAATTAATTCAGGCCTGCATGTCAAGGTGTTTGCTAAATATGCAAAAATAAATAATCACTTCAACCAAATTGCTTTACTTGATTTTGTCTCACAAGGGGGACAGAACTAGTGCAAATTCATACAACTGCATCCTGGCCTGCGCGTGAAGACCGCCGCGCTGCGCTGGTCTGGCTCACCATCTTCTGGATATACGTGGGCTTCGGTTTCGGGTTCGATCTCCACAACTACCTTCATGAGCAGCCTCCAGTGCCATGGATCGTCCACGTACATGCCATTACCACCACAATCTGGCTGCTCACTGCCACCGCACTTGTGCTCATGGTCGAAACCGGCAACGTCAGTTTTCATAGGATTTTTGGATGGTTTGCAGCTGGCTACGCCGCTCTCATTATTGTAATCGCTCCCTGGTCCGAACTCAGTTGGCAGGCACTCAACCTCCACACTCCCGGCGCGCTGCCTCCTGAATTCCTTTCCCTCGCCTTCAGCGGAGTCATTTGCATGGCAGTGCTGCTTCCCTGGGGTGTCCTCTTGCGCCGCAACTCCGCCGCACATCGGCGCGTACTCATTCTGGCCAGCATTAGCATTGGCGATGCTGGATTTTCAAGGCTGATGGGTCTCTTTCTTCCTGTGCCAACTAGATTTTTCGGCACCTACATGTTTTACGAGGGTGGCACTCTGCTCGTCATCCTTCTCATGTTTCTTTGGGACTGGAAACAAAACCGAATCATGAAGCAGTTCCTATGGAGTGCCTTGTTCTTCTTCACTGTTAGCCTGACTTGCACAGCCCTGTACTTCAATGAGGCTTGGAAATCAATATCGCGCTCGTTGCTGGAGAGCTGGGCGCGCAATATGCTGTAAAGCCGGTTATCTTTATTGGATGTTGTTTTGGGTCGGCTTTAGTTTTGAAGGGGCGCAACTACATTCGCGCCGCCAGGTAAAAAGAATTTTATGAGCGGAATCACCACCCATATTCTTGATACGGAACTCGGTCGTCCCGCTGCGGACGTTGCTGTCTCCTTGTATCACCGCGTTGGCGATCAACTACAGCTCTTCGCCAGTGCAGTTACTGATGCAGACGGGCGTTGCAAAAACTTACTCGCACTCCAGGCCGTCGTGCCGGGGGAATATCAACTTCGTTTTGCCACTGGGCCATATTTCCTTCGCAGCAATCGCCGCACCCTCTACTCTGAGGTTTCCATCTCCTTTACTGTCCACGAACAGTCCCATCACCACTTGCCGCTGCTGCTGAGTTCCAATGGCTACACCACCTATCGAGGGAGCTGAATCTATGGGCCATCTGGCTGAAAATCGCTACGGCAAATCTCGTGTCCGGCTGATGAAAGTAGTGCGCCACGCTGCACATGACAAAATGCCCGCCGTTCACGAGATGAAGGAATGGAATGTTCGCCTCCTCCTGCAGGGCGATTTTGGGTCCTGCTTCACCACCGGCGACAACAGTAAAATCCTGCCCACTGACACCATGAAAAATACCGTCTACTCCCTCGCCCGCGATTCAAAGGCCAATACATCTGAGCAATTTGCCATGGAACTGGGCCAATATCTGCTCGACAACAATGCTCAGGTCTCCTCCGTCAGTGTTGATATTGAAGAAAAGAAATGGGAGCATGTTCTGGTTGATGGCATGCCGCATCCCACTACCTATTCGCTCAATGGTACCGAGCTGCAAACTGTGGCTGTCGAAAAAAATCGTGGCGGTGAGTTTCAAATCATCTCTGGCATTGATGGCCTGGTAGTCCTAAAAACGACGGACTCAGAGTTCACCGGCTACATCAAAGACAAGTTGACCACTCTACCGGAAACCACTGACCGCATCTTCGCCACACGAGCAACAATTGTCTGGGGACTTGCCCGACAGCCGGCAGAATTTACCGCACTTCGCACCACAGTCAGGGACCGCGTGTTGACCACCTTTGCAAATCATCACAGCCTCAGCGTGCAGCACACTATTCATGATGTGGGCGAGGCGGTGCTAAAAGCGGTACCTGACATTAGTTGGATAAAAATGACCATGCCCAACCTGCATTGTCTACCGGTAAACCTTGCGCCATTTGGCCAGGACAATCCCAATATGATTTTTGTCCCCACCGATGAACCCAGCGGCTACATTGAGGCCACCATCCGCCGTTGACAGTTGGATTGCCCGCAGCGTAGAAATCAGGCCATGAAATTTATGTTGGCAACTGTGTTCATGTTGGCAGGTGCTTTGGCACAGGCCAAAGTTATTGACATCAATATAATTGCCCAGCCAGTGACCGCAGAGCGCGTGTCCCAGCTTCCACACAGCGAGCAGAAAGCGTGGCGGGAATATATCGAACGTTCTGACAAACAGAAAACTATAGACAAGCAGACTTTAGCCAATGAAATGAAAACGGCCAACATCAGCATTTCCAAGCCTGCGCCATCTGGCCATAATGCTAACGGACTTCGCTTGAACCAGCCCGCTGATTGGTATACCAGTGCAGATGCGTTGCGTACCGCGCAGAACGTTGTCAGTTATCAGATCGCCGATGGGGGTTGGAGCAAGAACATTGACATGACCAGCCATCCCCGTCAGCCCGGCGACCGCTATGACACCAACAATATGAACCTCTTCGGCGACCCCAATGATTTTGACAAGCCTGTAGATGAGACATGGCACTACATCGCCACGCTGGACAATGATGCGACTTGGATGGAGATCAAGTTTCTTGCCCATGTGACCGCGGCACTGCTGGCTGCACATCGTGAGGCTGCTGCTGCACCGTTTCGTCTCTCGGTCGAGCGCGGTGTGGAATATCTGCTGGTATCGCAGTATCCCAATGGCGGTTGGCCGCAAGTTTGGCCGCTGGAAGGCGGCTATCACGATGCCATCACCATCAATGACGATGCCATGCTTCACGCCATTGAAGTGCTGCGCGATACAGGTGATGCTGCGATGGATTACGCTTATCTGCCGCCAGCGCTCCGCCATCGTGCAGCGGCGGCGGCGGAGCGGGGGATCGCTTGTCTACTCCGATTGCAGATTGCTGAAAATGGGAAAAAGACGTCCTGGGCGCAACAATATGATGCATTAACTCTGGCGCCAACATCAGCGCGCAACTATGAGAGGGCCTCCATCGCCAGCGGGGAGAGCGTTGCCATACTGTACTTTTTCATGCAAATTGCACAGCCCACTTCGGCAGAAATTACAGCCGTTCACGATGCCGCAGCGTGGTATGTGAAAACGGAGATATTTGGCTATCGCTTTGGTAGTGCTGATTACATTGCTGACCGCAACAGCCCAGAGGGCCGCAAGCTCATTGCTGCGCCGGGTGCTGGGCCTATTTGGGCGCGCTACTACCAGATCGGCACAGACAAGCCCATATTTGGCGACCGCGACAAGACCATCCACGATGATGTGAATGAGCTAAGCCGCGAACGACGCAACGGTTATGGCTGGTACAACACCGAAGGAATTGCCATGCTGGCAGAATATAAAATCTGGGCGCAATCGCATCCATAAATGTAATCAGGCCGATTGTTTTTGTGCAGATCCAAATTGTTCGGTAATTATTTGTAGCCCCTCTTCGGTGGAATGGATCCGCCCTTCAAGCTGAGCGTCCTCTGCTGCCGCCAGCATCTCTTTGAATCGCGCCCCCGGTTTGTATCCAGCCGCAATCAAATCGCGCCCCGTCACCAGCAGTGCCGGTTGCACTACCTCTGCTGGCATTGCCTCAAACTGCCCACGCGCAAAATCATACAGCTCCAAATGACGGTGGGATGAGATGCAGTCCAGCCGGTGCAGCGCAAGGTGCTCCTCAAATTGAGGCAGACGCAAAAACCGTTTCAGGGTGGAGAGCTTCATCTCCCGCACACTGCCGAAGCGCATGTGGTTGGCCACTAGGGCCACAATTTGCTCTGTCTCCGCGATGGAAAAACGCAGCCGTCGGCAGAGGGCCTGCACTATCGCAACGCCCGTCTCCACATGGCCGTTGAAGCGGATCCGGTCACCCGGCACCGCAGGATTGGGGCGGCGAAAAGTGGCCGGCTTGCCAATGTCATGCAGCAGCACTCCCCACGCCAGCGTCACGCCACAGTCGGCAGGCAGGCCCTCAATCATCAGCATGGTGTGCGTCCACACATCGCCCTCAGGATGATATTGCGGAGGCTGATCAACCCCATGCAGCCGCACCACTTCAGGCAGCACCACGTTCAGCAGCCCAGTCGCATCCATCCACTCAAAGGCACGCCGCGCACCGCCTTCGGTCAGCATCATGGTCAGCTCATCACGAATGCGCTCCGCACTCACTTGATTTAAGTCAGTAGCGAGCGCACGCATCGCATTCATGGTTGCAGGCTCAATAGTGAATCCAAATCGCGCGGCAAAGCGGGCAGCGCGCAACATGCGCAGCTTGTCCTCGGTAAAGCGCAGCATCGGATCCCCAATCGCCCGAATCGTGCCGCTGGCGAGGTCATCGCGCCCACCGGTAAAGTCGATCACGGCGGCGGCGAGGTCGCCCGTCTGCGCAAAAATCTCCGTATCCAAAAACATGCCGTTGATGGTGAAGTCGCGGCGCTGGGCATCTTCGCGCGCGGCTTCAAGGCCGGGCGCGGTGGAAAAATGCACCGCATCTGGATGGCGACCATCGGTGTAGGCGCCATCATTGCGGAAGGTGGCCACCTCGGTGCGGACCTCACCCTCCACCACCAGCACCACGCCGAAATGCGCGCCGACGGCAAAGGTCTTTTCAAACAATCGCGTCACGATATCAGGAGTGGCCGAGGTGGCAACGTCGAAGTCTTTCGGTGTGCGGTCGAGCAGCATATCGCGCACACACCCACCAGCAAAGTACGCAGTGTGGCCGTGGGCGCGCAATTTTGCGGCAACGGCGGCGGCGGCGGCATACTGCGGGTTATCAATCAACTGCATAGTGAATAGTATAGAAAGTATGGATGCAGGTTCCAGCGGTCTAATTCTCGGTATTGAAAGCTCCTGTGATGAGACGGCGGCTGCGGTGGTGCGCGGCGGGCGCGAAGTGCTCTCCAACGCAATCGCATCGCAGGCGGCACAACATGCCAACTACGGCGGTGTGGTGCCGGAGCTGGCTTCGCGCGAGCACCTGCGAAATATTGTGCCGGTGGTGCAGGGCGCACTGGACCAAGCCGGTGTCAGCTTTCAGCAGCTCGACGGGATTGCCGTCACTGCCGGGCCGGGACTCGCTGGAGCGCTGCTGGTCGGTATCACCTATGCGAAGGCGCTGGCCTTTGCGCTGGGCAAGCCGCTGATTGCAGTCAACCATCTTGAGGGCCACATTCATGCAGTGCTGATGCAGGCAGAAACCCTCCCCCAGCCGCTACTGGCGCTGGTGGTTTCAGGCGGGCATACGCATCTCTATCTGGCGCGAAAGAAAAACAATGCTTGGGGCTATCGTTGTGTCGGTCGCACCGTGGATGATGCGGCTGGCGAGGCTTTCGACAAAGTTGCCAAGCTGCTTGGCCTGGGCTATCCCGGCGGCCCGTGGATCGACACCCTCGCGGCACATGGGAATCCAAAGGCAGTGAAGTTTGCGCTCTCGCAGGTGAAAAATAAAATCTATCGTGACTCGGACACCGCTGCCGAGCGCCGCCTGCAATTTTCCTTCAGCGGCATCAAGACGGCGGTGCTACGTTATGTGGAGTCGCATGAGATGCGCGCCAGCATTGATGCCCGTCAGGCGGCGCTCGCCGCCCAGCCCTCTGCCAGCCAGCCAGCCACGCCAGCCGATGCGCTCCCGCTGTGCGATGCTCCCACCCTCGACTTGATTGCCTCATTCCAGCGCGCTGTGGTGGAAGACCTAAAGCGCAAGAGCTTCGACGCAGCAGAAATATTCGGCGCGGGCAGCATCATCGTCTCCGGCGGGGTCGCCGCCAACCGTGAACTCCGCCAGCGCTTCACCGCCGAGGCCGACAAACGTGGCCTGCCCATTGCCTTTCCGCCGCCGTCGCTCTCCACTGACAATGCCGTGATGATTGCCGCAGCCGCGTGGCCGCGCTTTCTGGCCGGCGAATTTGCTGCGGAGGACTTGAACGCAACGCCGCAGTTGGCTCTGAGTTAGGCAGCGCCGAAACGCCCAGCTGAGTACACAGGTTCCTTCCCTGCGCGAAATCCACTAAAATCAAGCGAGCAAGTGAGGAGAACGCAGTACCCCAGCCGGATGCCCATCCAACTTTTCAATACCCTCAGCGGAAAAATTGGACCGCTTGTGCCAACCACTGGCCCACTCCGCATGTATGCCTGCGGGCCGACGGTCTATGACTACGGCCACATCGGCAACTTCCGCACCTTCCTCCATGTGGATGTGTTGCGCCGCGTACTCCTGCAGCAGGGGACCGGGGTCAAACACGTGATGAACGTGACCGACATTGAAGACAAAATTATTCGTAGGGCGGCAGAGGCCGGACTGCCCATCTCCGAGTACACGAAAAAATACGAACATGCCTTCTTTGAGGACATGGCTTGGCTCGCCATCCAGCAGCCAGAACACATCGCCCGCGCCACCGAACACATCCCAGAGATGGTGCATTTGATTGAGCAGCTTGCTAAGAACGGCTATGCGTATCAGGCGGAGGATGGTTCGTGGTACTACAGCATTGCCAAGTTCGCCGAGTATGGCAAGTTGTCAAAAAAAGATTTGGAAGGCATTGAACAAGGCGCACGCGTGGATGTGGATGAGTACAAGAATTCCGCCAGCGATTTCGCCCTCTGGAAGGCCGCCAAGCCCGATGAGCATTGTTGGCAGACGGCGATTGGCGCAGGCCGGCCCGGCTGGCACATTGAG
>Ga0116230_10003029_pt1 | contig 16270 bp, 14 predicted proteins | sample S1TSphfallax_3_FD_88678 | JGI IMG/M metagenome (GOLD analysis project Ga0116230, IMG submission 88678) | Host-associated microbial communities from peat moss isolated from Minnesota, USA - S1T2_Fd - Sphagnum fallax MG | ecosystem: Host-associated > Plants > Peat moss > Unclassified | place... | reverse complement strand
GGCCTGCATCTTTGCGTTGTAGGCGTGGAACTCCGCAACGGTCGAACCTTCGCGCGCGGGATCGCCGCCGACCTCGTTGAGCGCCGTGAGGCGGTTGTAGCAGTAAAAGGCGGTGTCTTCGACACCCTTCGCCATGACCGGGCTGGTGAACTGCTGGAAGCGAAGCAGGAACTCGGTCTCCTGCTTGCCGGCGACCTGCATGGTCAGGACGTCCCGGAGGAAGTCGAAGAGGCCGCAGTCGATATCGGTGCGGGCGGCCTTGGCGCACTCGGCGGCCGCGCTGATTGCTTCGCGGTCTTCCGGTGTGATCTCCTGCCGTGCGGGGACGACGTAGGTTCGATAAACCTTGAAGCAGGCGGCGAGTTCGCGGATAGCGCGGCGGACCTCTGCGCGCGTGTAGTCGCGCTGGTTGCGGTTGCACTCGCAGATGTTCACGAAGAGCGAGGTGAGGCGGTTGACGTCGCTGCCGAGGGCTTCCTGCGTGACGCCGAGCTTTTTCTCGTGGGCGATGGCGGGGAAGTCGGTTGATTGGCCGGTGAACTCGGCGTAGATCTGGGCGAGTGCGACGAGGCCCTGTGGTTTGACGAGCAGATCCAGGGCGACGTTGAGGAAGTCGTAACCGCTGGTGCCCTGAATGGGCCAGCTCTCGCGGAGGAACTCGCCGGGTTCGAGAATCTTTTCGGCGACGATCCAGGCGTCGGGTGCGGCGGCGCGAAGGCGGTTGAAGTATTCGAGCGGGTCGCGCAGCCCGTCGGGATGATCGATCCGGATGCCGTCAAGGACGCCCTGCTTGAGCCAGTCGAGAATAAGGGCGTGGGTCTCCTCGAAGACATGCTCACGCTCCATGCGGAGGCCGATGAGGGTGTTGACGTCGAAGAAGCGGCGATAGCCGAGCTGCTGGTCGGCGGTCTTCCAGTAGGCGAGGCGGTAGTTCTGCTGGTTCAGGAAGTCGTCGAGGGCGTCCTGGTTCCTGTTGAGCTCTGCGACAGCGCGGTCGATCTCGGCGCAGGTGGCGGGTTCCTCCGCACAGAGGCGGCCGAGCAGTCCGTTGAGGACGGTCTTGTCGCGGTGGCGCGTGAGGATCAGGCGGCGGTCCCAATACTCCGGTACGGGCAGACGACCGTAGGAGGCGGCGAGAAAGCTGAGGGTGTCGGATTTGGCGTACTCGGCGGCGCGAACGAGGATCGCGGTCAACGACGGCGGCGAGACGGGGAACTCCTGATCCGCGGCGCAGACGAGAAAGCGGCTGTTCTGGCGCTGGACGGTGATGCCGCCGGACTGTAGGATGCGGCCGTACTGGTCGCCCAGGATGGGGACGAGGACCTTGTCGCGAAGCCGCTCCTCCTGGGGCTGCCAGTCGATGTCGAAGAACGAGGCGTAGCGGCTGGAGGTGCCGTTTTCGAGCACATCCCACCAGTAGCGGTTCTCGCGGCCAAGAGACATGTGGTTGGGCACGATGTCGAGGACCTGGCCGAGCTTGACCTCGCCGAGCCGTTCGCAGAAGCGCTTGTGGGCGGCCGCTCCGCCCAGCTCATCGTTGACCCGCTGGTGATCGACGACATCGTAGCCGTGCATACTTCCCGGTGCCGCCTGAAGATAGGGCGAGCTATAGACGTGAGAGACACCCAGCTCCCGCAGATACTCGGCGATGGCCGCGGCGTCGTCGAAGGTGAAGCCGTGATGCAGCTGCAGCCGGTAGGTTGATTTTGGAGTTCGGGTCATTTTCTCGGGCCTGAAGTGCGGAAGAACCTTTGTTTGCAGCCATTTGCGGGGAAGAGGCGATCGAGTTGCCGCTGGCGGGGAGCGCACTTCTCGAAACCTGTAAGAGTGCCGTCGCGCGTGTGAGGTTGCACCCTGGCGAGCGGGTCGGGCGGTATACGTCCCATGTCTCAGAATCGAGACATGGGACACCCGGATCTCAGACCAGATGTCACTTTCGTGGGAGTTACCTCCGGTGCGGGGCTGTCCCATACTGGGTCAAAGCCGGAGCAGCGCCACCATGAAGCTCATCACCGACAAGAGCGGTCAGACCGTTGCGGTCTTCGCCCTGTTTACGTGCATCCTCGCCATGGGGTTTCTGGCGATCGCGTTGGACGTTGGGACGCTGTTCCGCGCGAAGCGGGGGGCGCAGTCCGCGGCGGACGCGGCGGCGGTTGCGGCGGCCGAAGAGGTGGTTGCGAACAATGCTCCCAACAAGCAGAACATTGCCAACTCCATGGCCAAGCTGAATGGCTTCGACACGACGCTTGCCGTCCACCCCGCGACAGTGACGCTGACGACGCCGACGACGGGAGACTTCACCGGCACGAACTATGTGCAGGCGACGGTGAAGAAGCCAGTCTCGACGCTGTTTCTGGGCGCGTTCAACAGCAGCTACGCGACGATGGACATCTCGGCAACGGCGATTGCGGGCGGAGCGGGCAATCCGACCTGCGTGTGCCTGACTAATAAGACGGGCGCGGACCTGGTTATGAGCAACGGCTCGAAGATCGACGGCACGGGGTGCGGGGTGGTCGACAACTCGAACGGCAGCAGCGCAGTCCAACTGACGGGCGGGGCGACGCTGAACGCGCTGAGCTTCGGGATCGTCTCCAGCAACTGGAACAATAGCAGCAACATCAACAACGGCGGGAACATTACGTCGACGACGACGGTCTTTCAGGGGATCACGAGCACATGCTCTCCGACGCTGCCGGCGGCGCCGAGCTGGTCGACCTGCGTGGCGGATCCAGGAGGCACGAGCAGCTCCTTCACCGCGGGTCCGGCCAACGCCTCCAGCGTGATCTGCTACACCGGTTTGACGGTAGGCGCGAACAATACTGCGGATACGCTGAACCCGGGCACTTACGTTATCAGCAATGGTTATCTCCACTTCGAGGCCGGAACCGGAGGCAAGTCGAACCTGGGGGGCATTGGGGTGTTTTTCTACCTGACGGGGACGGCGAGCCTGACGATCGACAACGGTGCGAACGTCAACCTGGTCTCGGGCGGCGCGACGAAGAACGGCGGCGGCACGGCACCGACTGTCGGCGTGTATAACGGGATTCTGATCTATCAGGCATCGAGCGATACCCAGGACATCTCGATCCAGGGCGGCGCGACGGCGTACATGTCCGGCGCGATCTACGCTCCTTCGGCAGCCGTGACGCTGGGCAATGGGAGCGGATCGAACATCACGGGCGGCATCGCGGCGAACACGCTGACGATGAACGGCGGCGGGCAACTGAACGCGAGCAACGACCTGGACGCGGGCAGCCTGGTGACGACGGCGGCGAAGCTCGTCCAGTAGCCCGCAGCTGGCGGCTGAACCGGGCATATCTGCCGCACGCCTCGAATGCGAGACTTGAGACGTACACTCACCCCAACGGTTCCGGACCTGACCCTGGACTCAATACCGCAGGAGAGCGCGTGCCATGAACTGTATCCTGACCGTCTTTGCACTGGCGATGACCGCGCCGCCCGACGCGCTGCACCTTCGCCATCGCTGGTTCCTGGCGCTCTTCCTGGTGTGCGCGGCGATCGTTCTCTCGAATGGAGTGCACTATGTCGTCTTCCGGCTGCTGCGTCGCAAGGAGGCGCAATCGACGACCCTGGGCTGGGGATTGCAGCGGCACCTGGGACGGCCGGCGCGTGCAGTTTTCGTGCTGACGTGCCTGCTGGCGGTGCTGCCGTCGGTTCCGGAGATTCCCTTTGGCTTGGCACCGGTGCTGCGGCAGGGATTCATCATGGCGCTGGTGGTCGCGATGGGATGGTTCGCAATCGGCCTGGTGTACGTGTTGCAGGAGGCGGCACTGCGCCGGTACGACATTACGGCGGAGGATAACATCCAGGCGCGGCGGGTGCATACGCAACTGCAACTCGTGCGGCGGCTGGTGATCGGGTTCGTGGTGATTCTGACGGCGGGAGCTCTGCTGTGGAGCTTCGACGACCCGCGCATCTGGCACTACGGCTCGGGACTGCTGGCCTCGGCGGGGGTGGCGTCGCTGATCCTGGCGACGGCTGCGAAGTCGACGGCGGCCAATATCCTGGCCGGACTGCAGATTGCGTTTACGGAGCCGATCCGCATCGACGATGTGGTGGTGGTGCAGGGCGAGTGGGGAAGGATCGAGGAGATCACTTCGGCCTATGTGGTGATCAAGATATGGGATCTGCGGCGGCTGGTGGTGCCGCTGAGCTACTTCATCGAGAACTCGTTCTACAACTGGAGCCGCGAGTCGACCGACATTATGGGAACTGCGTTCCTGTATGTGGATTATTCGATTCCGGTGGAGGTGCTGCGGGCCCAGTTGGACGTGATCGTCCACGCGCACCCGCTGTGGGACGGAAAGGTATGCGGGCTGCAGGTGACGAACCTATCGGAGCGGACGATGGAGCTGCGCTGCCTGATGAGCAGCCACAACTCCAGCCAGAACTTCGACCTGCGCTGCGACGTTCGGGAGAAGATGACGGAGTTTATCCGGGAGAACTATCCGCAGGCGTTTCCGACCACGCGCTTTGCGGGCTCGAGTCTGCCGGTCGGCGAGATGAACCGGCCGCACGCCGGGCCGGGAGCGGCAAGCAGCGACGGCCTGCCGCGGTAATCGCGCTCGAACCAAGGTCCCGCGCAGCATCGGCTTTAGAATGGGCGTATGGCATCTTTGGTGAAGAAGACCGTGCTGGCGCTGGAGATGATCAAGTGGGAGCACAGCATCTTTGCGCTGCCGTTTGCGTTGACGGCCGCGGTGCTGGCGGCGCGGGGATGGCCTCCGGGCCGGGTGTTGTTCTGGATCGTGGTGTGCATGGTCTCCGCGCGGACGGCGGCGATGGCCTTCAACCGGCTGGCGGACGCGGAGCTCGACGCGGCGAATGCGCGGACAGCGGCGCGGACGCTGCCGGCGGGTGTGCTAAGCAAGGGATTTGTGGCGGGGTTCGTCGCGGTTTCAGCGTTGATCTTTCTTGGCGCTTCGGCGATGCTGAACCGGCTGACGCTGGAGCTCGCGCCGGTTGCGCTGGCCGTGGTGCTGGCTTACAGCTACATGAAGCGGGTGACGCGGTGGTCGCACCTGGTGCTGGGGTTGGCGCTAGGGATCGCGCCGTCGGCAGCGTGGATCGCGGTGCGCGGGACGCTGGATCTGCGGATCGTGGTGCTGACGCTGGCGGTGCTGCTCTGGGTGGGCGGCTTCGACGTGCTCTATGCCTGCCAGGACTTCGAGCACGACCGTCGCGCGGGACTGAATAGTGTGCCGCAGGCCTTCGGGATGGAGGTTGCGTTCTGGATCGCAAGGGCGATGCATGCGGGAATGATCGCGCTGCTGCTCTGGCTGATCGAGCTGTTTGGTCTGGGCCGGATTGCGATGGCGGGGGTGGGAGTTGTGGCGGCGCTCCTCGTGTATGAGCATTCCATCGTGTCGCCGAAGGACATCCGGCGGATGAATGCGGCGTTCTTCACGCTGAACGGGGTTATTTCGGTGGTGTTCTTCTGTTTTGTGGCGGCGGATGTGTTCGCGGGGCGGTAGTCGGTCGTGTAAGGGTAGCCCTATCGCGGAAACCCCAGGTCTCAGAAGCGAGACCTGGGGCACCCAGTTTGCGGCGGATTGAAAACGATTGCCTAGTGGTTGGCCTTGACGTGGTCGGCGTGGTGGACGACGGCGTCGCGTACGTTCTTCGCTGTATCGACGATGCTCTGGCGAACGCTGTGGGCGGTCTCTTCCCCGTGGACGCGGGCTTCGGCGTGCTTCACCTCGGCGTGCTCCCGTGCTTCTTCAGCGTGTGCCTTCGCGTCTGTCGAGACTGCGTGAGCGGCGTCCTTGGTGTGTCCCCAGGCCTCCTTGACGGAGCCCTTGATCTGGTCTGCGGCACCGGAGTTCGCAAGGCTGTCGTTGCCGGTGGCCTCGCCGACGGTTTGCTTTACCTGACCCTTTACCTGGTCGAACTTGCCGGTGATGGTTTCGGTGCTCATAATTTCTCCTTCGTTGAAGATTCAGGTTTGCGGCTTCGAACGATATGAAGCGGTTCGTTTCGGAGCAGATGGCGACCGGGTCAGAGCGCTCGCCGGCCCTGTAGCAGGTTGAAGATGAGAAGGATGACGGCGAGGACGAGAAGGATGTGAATCCACCAGCCGAGCGTTGCGCCGCTGACGAGCCCGACGACCCAAAGAACGAATAGGATGATGGTGATAGTCCAGAGCATATTGTCGTGATTCTCCTGTTGGACCGCCGGAGTTTGCTCTCCCCGCGCGTATCGCGTATCTATAGGTTGCTGGGAGATGAATGGGGGTTGCCAGTGAGGTCGATAGCCGGAGAGTTGGCGAGGGATTGAGCGCGATACGGGTTGCGATTCAGGGTGAGATTGGATCGAACAGCCACATGGCGGCCCTGGGTCTGCTGGTCGACGTGAATGGTCAGAGAGATCGGCCGATTGAGATCGTCCCGTGCACCCTCTCGGCGGTGGTTTTTGAGCGGCTCGTAGCCGGAGAGGTGGATATTGCCGTGCTGCCGATCGAGAACAGCCTGCATGGCTCGGTCGCGGAGCACTATGACCTGCTGCTGGAGCATCCGGTGCGGATCGTGAGTGAAGGCTTGCTGCGGATTCGGTTCAACCTGATCGCCGCGCCCGGCGTAGAGTTCGCGGATTTGAGGCGGGTGTTGTCGCATCCCGTGGCGCTGGCGCAGTGCCGGAGCTTTCTGGCGGCAAACCCGCAGCTTGAGGCGCTCCCGTTCTACGACACGGCCGGGAGCGTGAAACACCTGATGGAGCAGGGGTTGCGGGAGACGGCCGGGATTGCGCCGGAGCTGGCGGCGACAGAGTATGGCGGGACGATTCTGCGCCGGGATCTGGAAGACCATGCGGAGAACTTCACGCGGTTTCATGTGCTGTGCCGGGACGAGTCGGCTTCTGATTGGCCTCAGCAGCCAGCCAACAAGATGTCGGTGGCGTTTTCGGTGGAGCACCGGCCGGGAACCCTGGTTCAAGCCCTGCAATTGCTGGCGAACGCAGGCGTGGATCTGACGCGGATCGAGTCCCGGCCGGTTCCAGGACGGCCATGGGAGTATGTGTTTTACGTCGAGTTCCGGTTCGGGAGCATCGGCGCTGCGGAGGCGGCGCTGGCGGCGCTTCAGATGCACTGCCGGATGGTGAAGGAGTTGGGGCGGTACGCGGCGGCATGAACATCGGATGAATGTGGGAGCCGGATTTGAGCGTCCAACAGGGTGGCGTTCGCCGTTCAAGGCCTCCGACCCGCGCGGATTTCACATGACTTGGAAGTGGTGCCGATAGAGCGGGCCAATTGGGGATTGCGGAGTCGGGATGTGAGGTCTGTCGCGGTTTATGGGGCAGATGGCGAGGCCGATGAAGACGGGATGGTGCGTGTCTCCAGGCAGAGACGGCGGGCCGGAGTGAACGTCGGGTGCGCCTTTTCTTGTTCCGTCGCATCGAATATCATGAAATCTGATAGAAGGACACTCAATGGCAAATGATTTTGTAAGCGTCATCAACCCCAAAGGCTCCGCCAAGACGAACGAAGCGACGGGTTCGGCGGGTACCCGGCAGCCGCTTCCGGTGCTGCCGGTTCGGGATACGGTTCTGTTCCCCCATGCGGTGTTGCCCCTGACTGTGGGCCGGGAGAGTTCGATCCAGTTGATTCAATCCCTTGGCGAGGGAAAGACCATCCTTGTGGTGGCGCAGCGCGACGCTCGGCAGGACACGCCGGAGGGCGCGGATCTTTATTCGATCGGCACGAAGGCGACTGTTCACAAAGTGGTCAAGATGCCGAACCAGAGCCTCTTCGTCTTTACCGAGGGCAATGAGCGGGTGCGGCTGGGCGAGTTTACTCAGCTCTCGCCGTTTATGACGGCGGAGTACGAGCCGGTAATCGAGGCGGAGATGCTGGCCTCGCCCGAGGTGGAGGCTCTGCAACGGAACGTGGTCAGCCAGTTCCAGCAGATCGTGACCTCATCGCCGACGCTCTCGGACGATCTGCAGACCATCGCCATCAACATCGAGGAACCCGGCCGGCTGGCGGACTTTATCGCGTCGTCGCTGCCGTTTTTGACGACTACGGACAAGCAGGAGCTGCTGGAGACGCCCGGAATCCAGGCGAGGATGGAGCGGATCAACAAGCATCTTGCGAAGGAGCTGGAGGTCCAGCAACTGCGGAACAAGATCCAGACCGAGGTGCAGGATTCGGTCCAGCAGTCGCAGCGCGACTACTACCTCAGGGAACAGTTGAAGGCGATCCAGAAGGAGCTGGGCGACCTCGACGACTCGCAGAAGGACATTGCCGAGCTGAAGGAGAAGATCGAAGCCGCCGGGATGCCGGAGGAGACGAAGAAGGACGCGCTGAAGGACCTGGGGCGGCTCTCGCGGATGAGCCCGATGGCGGCGGACTACTCGCTCACACGGAACTATATCGAGTGGCTGGCTGTTCTGCCGTGGGCGAAGTCCTCGGCGGGCGAGATCGACATCCTGAAGGCGAAGGAGTACCTGGACGAGGACCACTACGGGCTGCAGAAGGTGAAGGACCGCATTCTGGACTACTTGTCCGTGCGGCGGTTGAAGCCGGACATGAAGGGGCCGATCCTTTGCTTCGTCGGGCCTCCGGGCGTGGGCAAGACCTCGCTGGGGCGGAGCATCGCGCGGGCGCTGGGACGGAAGTTCAGCCGCATCTCGCTGGGCGGCATGCACGACGAGGCGGAGATCCGCGGACATCGCCGGACCTACATCGGAGCGCTGCCGGGGCAGATCATCCAGAACCTTAAGCGGGTCGAGACGAACGATCCGGTTTTCATGCTGGATGAGATCGACAAGCTGGGCCGCGACTTCCGCGGCGATCCGGCGAGCGCGCTGCTGGAGACGCTGGACCCCGAGCAGAACAATACCTTCCGCGACAACTATCTCGACCAGCCGTTCGATCTCTCGAAGGTGCTGTTCATCTGCACGGCGAATCAGCTCGATCCGATTCCGGCGCCGCTGCTGGACCGGATGGAGATCATCGAACTCACCGGCTACACCGAGGAAGAAAAGGTGCAGATCGCCTTCAAGTACCTCATTCCGCGGCAGACCAAGGAGAACGGCATCGACCCGGCGCTGATCGAGTTTCCCACCGAGAGCGTCAGCCTGATTGCGCGACACTACACCCGCGAGGCGGGCGTTCGCAAGCTGGAGCAGCAGATTGGCACCGTCTGCCGGAAGCTGGCGCGCAAGATTGCGGAAGGCCGCACAGAGAAGCTGGTCATCACGAAGGAGATCGTGCACGAGTTCCTGGGCGGCATCAAGGTGCGCGTGGATACGGAGATCGCCGAGCGGACGAAGCGCGCGGGCGTGGTGGTCGGACTCGCGTGGACGCCCGCCGGGGGCGATATTCTCTTCATCGAGGCGAACAAGATGAAGGGCAAGGGCGGCTTCAAGATCACGGGACAGATCGGCGACGTGATGAAGGAGTCGATGGAGGCCGCGCTCACATGGGTCCGATCGAACGCCACTTCGCTGGGGCTCGATGAGGACTTCACCAAGGACGTGGACCTCCACATCCATGTGCCGGCGGGAGGGATCCCGAAGGACGGACCTTCGGCGGGTGTCACCATGGCGACCGCGCTGGTCTCGCTGCTGACGGACAAGCGGGTAAGGCCGCTGACGGCGATGACGGGCGAGATCACCCTGAGCGGGAATGTTCTCCCAGTAGGCGGAATCAAGGAGAAGTTCCTCGCGGCAAAGCGCGCCGGGGTGCAGGATGTGATCCTCCCGGTCGACTGCCACCAGCAGGTGGAAGAAGACTTGACGCCGGAGCAGATCGAGGGCGTGACGATCCACTACGCGAGCGTGATCGAGGATGTGCTCGCGGTCGCGCTGCCGAAGAATCAACTGGAGGCGGTGATGGACGAGATGATCCGCGAAGAGGTGATGCACGCGGCGGTGTAGTTCTGTCGCGGCCCGCGCTTCATCCTCTCCTTTGACTCCGTCATCCTGAGCGTAGCCGTTCGCCGCGTTTCACCGCGAACGGCGGAGTCGAAGGACCCCGACGCAGCCCACATCACCGTAAACGCTCGAAGCTTCTCCGCGTAACTCTCTACACCCGTCGCCCGAAAGCTCCAGGCCGCAACGCCAGAACCAGCACCCTCGGGGTCCTTCGACTCCGGCAGGCGCAAGGTGCGCCAGCCTCCGCTCAGGATGACGGATTTGAGATAGAGAGAGCTCGGCGGTCTGCGAAGGCATTTCGTCTGTGACGTTGCTCTTGCGGCACCGTCAAACGGCTGTTGTTGTTTCTGGTCCGGTTTCGTCCGGTATCCTTCTGAGATGCATGTTGAAGTGCTTTATTTCGGGGTCCTGAAGGACGTGCTGCGGCGGGAACGCGAGCGGATCGAGCTGGCCGGGCCGGTCTCGGTGGAGGCGCTGCTGGGGCGGATTCGCGAGACGGAGCGGGGGAATGATTCGCTGTGGGAGTCGCTGGCCGTAGCGATCAATGGAGTGTATGCGGGGCGGGGCGACCTGGTGCGGGATGGAGATGAGGTGGCGTTGCTGCCTCCCGTCAGTGGCGGATTGGGGTGGGCGGCATGAGGGTCGAGTTCTACCAGTCCGCGATTCCATCGGACGAACTGCTGGACGGCATCAAGGCCGGGCCGGATGGCGCGGTGGTGCTCTTCGACGGCATTGTGCGGGACAACACGCGCGGCCGGAAGACGCTGTACCTGGTCTACGAGGCGTATGAGGCGATGGCGCTCGAACAGATGCGCGGTCTGGCGGCGGAGGCCGTGGAGCGGTTCGGCGTGCGGGACGTGGCGCTGGCGCACCGGCTGGGGAGGCTCGAAATTGGCGAGACGAGCGTGCTGATCGCGGTGGCCTCGGCACACCGAGGCGCGGCGTTCGAGGCCTGCCGGTGGATCATCGACACGCTGAAGAAGACAGTGCCGATCTGGAAGAAGGAGCACTTCGTGGATGGCGCGGTTTGGGCGGATGGCGAGCCGTTTCCCGCGACGATTGTCCCGGTCGCAGCGCCGGTGACGCCACGATGAAGCAGATTGCGTTGGCGTTCGCGATGACAGCGATGCTGGCTCAGGGCCGGGCGCAGGCGCCGATTGAGCGGCGGGCTCCCGCAGGGCCGGTTCCGACCATCAAGGTTGATACGCGGCTGGTGAATATTCCGCTGAACGTGACGGATGAACATGGCGCTCCGGTGGGCGGGCTGACAGCGGACGACTTCACGCTGGCTGAGGATGGAAAGCCGCAGAAGATTGCCGTGTTTGAGCGCTCGACGACGACGCCGCTCTCGATTGTGCTGGCGATCGACGCGAGCGAGAGTGTGCTGCGCGACGAGAACCTCGAACGCAAGGCGGCGCAGCACTTCGTAAAGGCGCTTGTGCGGCCGCAGGACGAGGTTGACCTTATGGACTTCTCTGACACCGTGCGCGAGATTGTCCCCTTCACGAACGACGTCAAGCGGATCGACGCGGGGCTGGGGAATCTGCAGCGCGGGGATGCGACGGCGCTCTACGACGCGATCTACCTGGCGTCGCAGCGGCTGGGGGAGACACACGCGGCCGGCCCTGGCGGCGATCTGCGGCGGCGCGTGGTGGTGCTGATAACCGACGGCGGCGACACGGTGAAGGGATCGCACTACACGCAGGCGCTCGAAGAGGCGCAGCGGGCCGGGGCGATGGTGTACTCGCTGATTATTGTCCCCGTCTATGCAGACGCAGGGCGAAATACGGGCGGTGAACACGCGCTGATCCAGATGGCGGACGACACCGGCGGAAAGTACTACTATGTCTCGGACCCGAGGGACCTGGAGCCGGCGCTGCGGCATGTCTCGGACGACCTGCGAACGCAGTATGTGCTGGGGTATTACGCTCCGCAGCGAGACGAGCGGCACGGAGACGACGGCGCGGCGCGGAACGTGACAGTGCGGCTGAAGGATGCGGCGCTTGCGGGGAAGTACGATCTGCGGTATCGGAAGACCTACTTCGGAGCTGGGAAGTGAGGATGCACTCCCCGTGTTGGCGTAAACAATGTTGTTTATACTTGGCAGGTGAAAAGTAGCGAGTTCAAGCGCTGGCTGGCCGATCAGGGAGCAACCTTCAAGCCGGGCAAGGGCTCGCACCTTAAGGTCTCTCTGAACGGCAGGCCCTCCGTGCTGCCGATGCATAGCAAGGACCTGAAAAAGGCCTAATTGAGGGAATCAAGCACCAGCTCGGTTTGAAGTAAAGGGAGGGACTCATGTTTTCATATCCGGTCACGCTGACGCCCGACAAGACTGACGGTGGCTACGTCGTCACATTTGTCGATATTCCCGAGGCGATCACGCAGGGTGAGACTGAAGAAGAGGCGATGGCGATGGCGCGCGAGGCTCTGGAGACGGCGCTTGAGTTCTACTTCGACGAGCGCCGCGCTGTGCCATTACCTTCGCGCGTAAAGCGGGGACAGCGTTCGGTCGAGTTGGCCGCCAGCGTTGCTGCCAAGGTGTTGCTGCTGAATGAGATGATCCATCAGAAGGTGCGCCCGGCGGAGCTTGCGCGGAGGCTGAAGACGACGCCGCAGGAGGTGAACCGGCTGACCAGCATCCGGCACACCTCGCGGATCGATGGCATTGCGGCCGCAATGAAGACGCTGGGGAAGACCATCGAGATTCGCGCGGTGTGATGGCGACTGCCCGTCTTCCCGATTGATTTGCCGTTGAACTCCGACGCGCATCGTAGACTTATGTCTGAGGCGCGGGAGTCCATGAGGAAGTTTGAGTTTGCGCATGTGGCGGAGGGGATCGCACGGCAGGCGGGGTCGCTGCTGCGGGGCTTCTATGAGAAGGGCGTGGCGGCCGAGTACAAGGGCGATGTCGACTTGGTGACCGAGGCCGACCGGGCAAGCGAGAAGCTGGTCGTCGAACGGCTGAAGGCGGCGTTTCCCGGCCATGGCATCTACGGTGAAGAGGGCACGCGGGACCGGTTGGAGAGCGAATACCGCTGGTATGTCGATCCGCTGGACGGAACGACGAACTTTGCGCATGGGTTTCCTTCGTTCTGCGTGATCCTGGGGCTGGAGCGCAGGCCGCTTGGGCTGGCGGCGGAGGCCGACGGCGAGATCGTCGCGGGGGTGGTGTACGACCCGCTGCGCGACGAGATGTTTGTCGCCGAGCGGGGCCGCGGGGCGTGGCTGAACGGGCGGCAGATCAAGGTGTCGAAGACGGCGACGCTGGCCGAATCGCTGACAGCGACCGGCTTCCCCAGCCAGAAGCGCCACGAGAATCCGAACATCCACTTCTACCAGCAGATCACGCTTCGGTCGCACGGGGTGCGGCGGGCGGGGTCGGCGGGGCTCGATCTCGCGTATGTGGCGTGCGGGCGGCTGGACGGATTCTGGGAGTTCAAACTGAACCCGTGGGACACCTCCGCCGGGGTGCTCTTGGTCGAGGAGGCGGGCGGGACGATCACGCACTTCGACGGCGGTAGGTTCACGCTCGACAGCCGTGAGGTGCTGGCGACGAACGGGCTGATTCTGCCGGAGATGAAACATATCTTTGTGGAGATGTTTGCGGGACGGAACCTGGAGCCTATCCCGACGCCAGCGGAGTTTGCGGCGCGGCGTTTGGATGCCGCAAAGGTCTGAACAACAGCCGATCCCCGATGTGCTGCTAGAATCGAGGGGCGGCACTTCAAACGACATCAGGAGAACGAAATGGCATATGTAATCGCAGAACCGTGCATCGGAACGAAGGACTCGGCGTGCGTCGATGCCTGTCCGGTGGACTGCATCCACCCGAAGAAGGACGAGGCCGGTCACGGCGAGTCCGACCAGCTTTTCATCGACCCGGTCGAGTGCATCGACTGCGGCGCGTGCGTGCCCGTGTGCCCGGTCTCGGCGATCTATGCCGGGGACGATCTCCCGGAGAAGTGGGCGGCGTACCAGACGAAGAATGCGGAGCACTACGGAAGGTAATCTGGTCGAGACGGTCACGAGATGCAAGAGAGACGCGCAGCCTTGTGGTTGCGCGTCTCTGTTTTCGGGGCCGGCGAAGTGCTTCGATCCCACCCATCGCAAAGGCGCGATGGATGGGGTACCGGATGTCTTGCGGCTTGAAAGACCGCGCGGATTTTGAGGCAGGGCGGATGATCCAGAGGGTCGGCGAGGCGATCGTGCTGCGAAGCTGGCCGTTTCTGGAGGCGGACCTGCTGGTGAGCCTCTTCACGCGGGAGCAGGGGCGGATCAAGGGCGTCGCGCGCCACGCGATGCGGTCGCGGCGGCGGTTTGGCGGGGCCCTGGAGCCAATGACCTACGTTCGAGCCAGCTACGCGGAACGCCCGCGGCAGGAGCTGGTCCGGCTGGATTCGTTTGAGATTCTCTCGTCGCCGCTCTCGCGGCCGGTGGACTATGCGCGGACGGCGGCGCTGCAACTCGTCGCCGAGGTGATTGAAGAGGCGCTGCCCGAGCAGGCACCGGACGATCCGGTCTTCCGGCTCGTTCTTTCGGTGCTGGATGAGGTGCAGGTAGGACGGGTGTGGCTGCCTGTGCTCTACTTTGCGCTATGGATGAACCGGCTGATGGGGTGGATGCCGGAGCTGGCGCGTTGCGTTGTGTGCGGGGAGCCGCTGCGGGGACGGACTTTGTACTACTCGACGGGGAGCGACGGAATGACGTGCTCGGATGACCGCAGGCCGGGCGCTGTCGCGCTCTCTACGGAGTCGGCGGCGCTGGCGGAGAGAATCTTCCGGACGCCGCTTGGGGTGCTGGCTGCGGAGGAGTTTCCCCGAGCGAGGGCGGCGGACCTGCGGCGGTTCGCGATCGAGCTGCTGGAGCGGCATCTCGAACGCCGGCTGGCGAGCGCAAGTGCGCTGGCGCGGCTATGACGGAGATCGACACCGGACGGGCGGCAAGGGTAGAGCGAGGTTTCGCGGCGGCTGTGTGCGTTTGGCTGGCTGGCTGTGTGCTGGCCTTTGTCGCGGTGAGCGCGCGGTGGACGCTGGTGGGGGACGTGACGTATCTGCACTATGCAGTGTTCCTGATGCATCACGGAATGGTGCCGTACCGCGGGATTGTGGACATGAACCTCCCGGGGACGTACCTGCTGGAGAGCGCGGTGATGGCGTGCCTTGGGGGCGGGGCGGCGGGGTGGAGGGTCTACGATCTGCTGTTGATGGCTGTGGCGGCGGTTTCGAGGATCTCGCTGCTCCGGCCGCGGGGGCGGCTGGCGGGAGTCTTCGCGGCGGCGCTGTTTGTGATGGTCCACGCTCAGGATGGCGAGATCATGAGCGGCGAGCGGGACTTTGCCGTGGCAGTGTTTCTGCTGGCTGCTGCTGCGGCGGTCTTTGGCGCGATGCGGCGGAGCCGCGTCTCGTATGCCGGATTGCTGGCCGCGGGAGCCCTGCTGGGCGCGGCCGTGAGTACCAAGCCCACGGCGCTGCTGGCGGGGGTCTGCCTGCTGGGGTGGAGCGCGTGGCGGTTGCACCACCGCGGGGAGCGGGTCCTGCCGGCGATTGGATGCGCGCTTGCGGGGTTCGCGCTGCCGGTGGCGGGGAGCGCGGCGTTTCTCGTTCGCCACGACGCGGTTGCGGCGTTCGGCGAGGCGTTGCGGGGGCTCATTCCGTACCATGCGTCGCTGGCGCACAGGAGCTTCGGGTTTCTGATCGGGCACAGTGTCTCGCCACTGCTGCCGCTGGTGCTCACCTGGGCGGTTGCGGCGACGGTGCTGCACAGGCGCGTGGGCTTCGATGCGGAGCGGCTGGCGCTGCTGGGATGCGCGTCCGGAGGGTTGCTCTCGTACTTGCTCCAGCAGAAGGGGTTCGCGTACCAGAGGTATCCGTTTCTGGGATTTCTGCTGGTGCTGATGGCGGGCGACTTTGTGCGGCTCGCCCGGGTGCGCGAAGCTGTCCGGGTGATTGGCGTGGCGGGGCTGTTGGGCGGAGTGGTCTTCTGCACGATCTTTCTCGTACGCGTCATGCGGTTCGATCGCGGCGAGCCAGCCCGGCCGTTGCTGGCCGATCTGCGTGCGATGGGCGTGGCGGACGGACAGGTGCAGTGCATGGATACGGCCGGGAGCTGCATCGACAACCTGTATGCGGGACGGATCGTGCAGGCGACGGGCTTCCTCTACGACTGCTATCTGCTCGACGGGTCGAATCAACAGGCTCTGGAGCTGCGGCGGCGGTTCTGGCAGGCGATGGAACGGAATCCGCCCAGGTTGATCGTGGTTACGGATTCGGTGTGTTACGACCCGGTGCCGAGCTTCGACAAGTTTGGCAGGTGGCCGGAGTTTCCGGAGTATCTGGCGCGGAACTATACGCTGGCCCGGACGAGCGGGGTGCAGCGGCCG
>Ga0116230_10003028_pt1 | contig 16272 bp, 20 predicted proteins | sample S1TSphfallax_3_FD_88678 | JGI IMG/M metagenome (GOLD analysis project Ga0116230, IMG submission 88678) | Host-associated microbial communities from peat moss isolated from Minnesota, USA - S1T2_Fd - Sphagnum fallax MG | ecosystem: Host-associated > Plants > Peat moss > Unclassified | place... | reverse complement strand
GTTGACTACCATGACAATCTCGAATTTTCCTGCTGCTCTGGTCCCGATCATTCAGACCGGGTATCTGGAAAGGATGTTCATCCAAGCGCTGCGCTCGGTGCTGCGCTACCGCATGGTCTGCGACCGGGAGCCGTTTCAGGTCCGGATCGGTGAGACGCTGACCAAGACCCGGATCGGGCTCCTGGCCACGGCCACCACGCCCCTGAGCCCGACGTCGACCACCAACCCGACCGGCTCCACGCAGCTGGACAACGGCCTCACGCCGGTGACCCAGTCGATGGAACAGTACACCATCACGATCAACCGCTACGCCAATACCTTGAACCTCGACGTCGTCGGTGATCAGGTCGGCATCGCCAGTCAGTTCGTCCAGAATGCGATCACCATCGGTGAAAACGCGGCCCGGACCATGGATGAGCTGGCGCGCAACGCTCTGTTCAACGCTTACATCGGCGGCAATACCCGGGTGACCCAGACGCTTGGGTCACCGGCGCAGGCCATCAAGGTGGATGATGTCCGTGGCTTCCAGACGGTGGCCTACAACGGGGTGCAGCAGCCGGTCAGCTCCACCTACCCGATGTCGGTGACGGTTGGGTCCAACGTGTACAGCTTGACTGCTATCACGATCGACTCGACCAACGTGTCGACATCCCCGAACGGGATCAGCGGCTACCTGGGGTTCAGCACCAACGTGTCCACGTCGGATGCGACCTCGGGCAATAGCGTGGTCGCTGCCACGGCGCCGTCGATCATCCGGCCCAACGGCCGGTCCAACACCAGCCTGCTGCAGGCGACTGATGTGCTGACGATGGCCAACCTGCTCGATGCCAAGGCAGCGCTGGAGAAGAACGCCGTGCCGAAGATCGGCGGCTACTACCACATCTACCTGGATCCGGTTTCCAGCCGGCAGCTGTTTGCCGACCCGGACTTCAAGATCCTGTTCCAGGGCGCCACGGCGGAGTCCATGGAGTACCGCATGGGGGAGATGGCCGATCCGTTCCTCGGCCTGCGCTTCATGCCCACCACTGAAGCCTACGTCCAGACCGCCGTCAACGTCTCGGGTGCCGTGGTGCGGCGCCCCATCATCTGCGGCCAGGGCGCCCTGATCGAGGGAGACTTTGCTGGTGACTTTACCAGCCAGGTGTCCAATGGCGGGATCGCCGAGGTGATGATGTCGGATGGGGTGGCTATGGTCACCCGCGGCGCCCTCGATCGCTTGCAGCAGGAGATCGCCCAGTCCTGGTTGTGGATCGGGGGGTTCTGCGCGCCGACTGATCTGACTACCACACCAACCACCGTGCCGACCGCTACCAACGCCGCGTATAAGCGCGGTGTGATCATCGAACACATCGGGTAACATCACATGGGGCGCCCCCGCAAGTACGAAGCTGCTTTCACCTCAGCTGACGAGTCTGAAGGAGTTGAGGAGGAAGGAGCACCGACCCTGGTTGAGGAGACCAAGGTCAGTCCGCACACGATGGTGGTGGGTCAGGCTTTGGCTCACTTTTCCTTCGTTTGCGGGGGCAACCTGCTGACCTTCAAGCAGGGTCAGAGTCTGATGGTAGAGCAGCGAATTCGTGAGATCATGGTCCAGGCCCGAGCGCCGGTCAAGTGGGAGATCGAAGCATGAGTGGAACCAGCGGGGTTGTTGAGTCTGGCGGCGCCATTGATGTGAATGGCGAGCTGGGCGAGAACTTGACCGTGGCTAGCGTGGAGGCTGTCCAGACCAGCGGCACCCACGTCGGGACACCGTCGGCGCCTTTCACCTTTGTTTTCAATGGTCAGACGCTGACCTTTCTGATCAACACGCCGTTCATCGCCAACTCGGCGCTGTACACAGCCATCAACGCCTCATCGACAGCGGCTGGCCTCGTCACCTGGAGCAACTGATCATGTCCAGCCTGGATGCTGAGAACCTTATCACGCCCGGGCTGGTGGTCAATGGGCAGCACGTCAGCCTGACCCATCAAAATCTGAAGGGCATCAGGTTCAAGTTTCTTCAGAACTACGTAGCCACGGTCAACAATCAGACCACGGTGTACCACGTCAACACCGTCTACACGCTGTCACCGAATATCCGCGATGCCTTGCTGGCCGCTTCAGCTCCCATGGTGGCGGTGTGAGCCATGTCGAGCAGCAACACTGGACCTCTGGTCGACTCGGAGAAGGTTGACACCCGCCGGTTCTGTGGCTACCCGGCTTATGGCCTGGGGCCAGGGGACGACTCCTTCCAGCGCTTCTTTGTTGGGTATGAGCATCTGGAGTATCGGCAGGCCAATCTGACGACAGCAGAGCTGGCTGTGGCGCGGAACTACCTGGCTACCCTGAACACGCTGGAGGCTGCGATCCCTGGCGCGGCTGCCAATCTGGATACCGACAAGGCCTCGGTCTGGACCCACAATAAGCAGGAGGTTCGGGATCGGACCCTGCTGTTTGATGATTGGCGGCGTCGCTATGTGGCTTTTCTGGGGGTGCAGCCGGGTCCGTATATGAACGCCGGGGCGCCGCCTGTGAGGCTGATCGTATGAGTGAGTCGCGGATCCAGAACCGGATTTGGTATGGCTATGGCAAGGCGGCTCAGCACCTGGGGCAGAGCTACACCCAGACGCGCTGGACCGGGACCGGCTCGCCCTTGACCAACGTGATCAACCCAGCTTTGACGGCTGCGTTTGACAGTGCTGCTACGTTTAACTTTCAGAGCCCGTCGAAGTACGGTAAGTATGAGTGGTTTGGGCTGTTTGATCCCACCTACGTGCAGGTGGGCGATTATCTGCAGGGTCCGATCGGCACGTTCTTTGTAGCGTCGATCGAGCCGCTGCACCCACCACTCTGCGTGCTGTGCAACTACACGGTGAATGTGACCCGGCCGAGCATCAACGCTGCTACCACGGCCGGGGCGCTGCCCATCGGTCAGGACACAGCAGCGACTGAGGAGGCCATCCTGACCGGCTGGCCATGTGCTATCCTCTACGGGGTGCGATCAGAGGCGTCGGATGTCAATCTGCCCACTGACTCTCGGTTGGCTGGGTTCCAGGTGGCATTTCCTTTGGTCTCGGGTGTCACGATCCGCAACGCTGATTTCCTGACTGATGCCACTGGGTTGCGTCGGTTGATCATTGGGGTGGAGACCACGGCTCGTGGCTTGCGTCTGACCACGGTCCAGGAGACCAGTTGATGGCTGACATCGCTGATGTGCTCAACACGCTGGTCACCACGATCACCGGGATCCTGTATCCTGCTGCTTACCCGATCACCGCCCAGCCCCCGGTCAGCGCGGCCGGGCCCATCGTCCGGGTGCAGCGAGGGTTTCCGTTTCCCAATGACCTGGACGCCGACATGCAGGCCGGGGGCGTAGTGCGGGTGGCGGTGAATGAGTCTCAAGGGAGCTTTGGTAAGAACACTACCCGGTTTCCTCAAGCATGGCAGACTCAGAGTATCGTTTCCTCCACGCTGCTGCTGAACGTAAGTAACAACATGGTGGTGGTGCAGGGCACCCCAGCGGTCGGCCAGGTGGCCATCGTGGGGGTGACCAAGAAGGCCTACGCCTACGCTGTGCTGAGCACGGACACTGTGGTTTCCATTGCGGCTGCGCTGCTCAGCCAGATCGTGTTGGACTGGCCAGGGTCCACGGTGGTGTCCAATGTTTTGACTGTGGCTGGTGTTACTCGGCTGCTGGCCACGGTATCGACCCCTGGTGTGTCAGTCCAACCCACCCGGCAGCAGGAGGTGATGATCCAGCTGCGGGTTTTTGGACCCAATTATGCTTTGAGGGACCAGGTGGCAGGGTACGTGGATGCTGGGCTTTCCAGCATCGTCAGGTTCACTCTGCCGGATACGACCATTGCTACTCTGAAGTGGGATGGCACCTCGTATGAGGAAAAGAGCCAGAAGGCTTGGGTTTTCATCCGGGTGCTGAGGTATCGGGTGGAGTATTCAACCATCCAGACCAGAACTGATCAAACGATTGGCGCTTATGAGGCCTACGCCCAAGCGCCCTCCTATCCGCCTCAGTCACCGAGCACGCTGCGGCAGCTATCGCCCACCACTGCGATGTTGTCCATGGGCCCAAACCCGGCAGCGGCAAAACCACTGATTGGCGCCATTCGGTTTGATGGCTGGTATTCGTTGTCGACTGGTGACTCCGTGTCCAGCGGCTTGGCTGCTGATCTCTCACCAGCTCAGTTCAACTACCGGCTGCCCTGGTTTGCTACGGTGACCAATGGCCAGGCGGCTTGGCCGGCTGCTACCCAGAGCACCATTGACGCTGAGCTTCACCTGGCTTCGGCGGCTGGTTTGAGCTTTTGGGCTTTTGACTCCTATCGGCCAACGGATGTTGAGTCTGTAGCGCTGGGGTTCTATCTGACCAGTGCCTTTCGAAGCAAGCTGCAGTTCTGCATGATTGGCCAGGTCTCTAACTGGAACATTGATAATACCTCAAGCTGGCAGGCGCCGTACTCCACGGCCTTTCAGCGAGATGTGACCATGTTCCTGCAGGCTGGCTACGTGACGGTTTTGGATCATCGACCTCTGTACTTCATGCTGGGCGCTGAGACCAACACCATCATGACAGCGGCTGTGAGCTACCTCAGAGCTCAGTCGATCGCTCAAGGGACTGGGAACCCCTACGTGGTGGGGTTGGCATCGTCTGGGTTAGCCGCCTATGACAACGTCTCAGCGTGGGCTGAGGCCGTGGGTTGCGACGCGGCTGGAACCTACAGCAACCCGCCCATTCTGCCTGGGGAGCAGCCCTACCAGCAGCTGGTGATTGGGGCCGAGGGCGACTGGTATGCCCGGGCCCGGCGTGGGTTCCCCATGGTCCCGACGGCCATGACGGACTATGATCCTCGGCCGGTGAGTAGCGGCTCTGCTTACTTTGATGAGGCTAAGCCGTGGGAGATTAGCAACCAGATCCAGGATCTGGTGCAGTTCTTGCTTCAAAATCCAGTGGCCTGCCCAATCAACGCAGGACTAATCTACGCTTGGAATGAATTGTCTGAGGGTGGTAGGTGCTTGATCCCGACCTACTTGCCAAACAACCCAGTAGGGGACCTGTCTCGCACCTTGGCCCTGAGCCAAGTTTTAGGGGGTTAGGATGCGCTTGGTGGTAAAGAACCCATTTTCTGGGTACAAGAAGGGGGACGTCATTACGGACCCGGTGATCATCGAAGAAATTCTGTCCAATGAGCATCAGATCCACGTGATCAAAGCTCGGCCAGTCGATGAAAAGTTTAACAAGCCGATGGTGTTCCCGCAGAAGGCCGAACCTGCTTCATCGGCTACCATCGCTTCCTCTGGTACCATCGCTTCCTCAGGTACGGTGGAGTAAATCATGACCATCTTCACCCTTGGGCAGGTCAATACTGCTGCCCTGAACGTGCCGGGCAACTACGTTGCTATTGTGCCCCCGCAGATCACCTATATCAATGGGGTGGCCACCGGGATCCTGGGGATCGTGGGAACTGCCACCTTCGGTCCTGTCAACTCTCCAACGGTGGTCGGTACCTACGCTGAGTACCAGCAGACCTTTGGTAACCTTCAGAACCGTGTCCATGACATGGGCACGGCTGTGGCCATCGCGGTCCAGCAGGGCTGTAACAACTTCCAGTGCGTCCGGGTGACTGACGGGACTGACTCAGCGGCGCTGATCTTGCTTGAGAATGGGTCTGTTCAAAACGCTTCGATTGTCGGTTCCAATGGTGGAACTGCGTATGGTACCACTCCCACGGTGGCGCTGGCCAGTACGTCAGGGAGTGGTGGCGTCATCGGGGTGACGTCAACTGCTGGGGTGCTGACTGCTGCCTTCCCAGTGACTGGTGGTACGGGCTACATTGGTACGCCATCAGTGACCATCAGCACCTCTGGGATCGGGACCGGCGGCGCCATCTATCCCACGATCAATGCATCAGGGGTCGTGACGGGTTGGACGGTGGCCACCCCTGGTAGTGGTTACACAGCTGGTCAGGCTGTGACTTTGTTTGCCGGCACCTCAAGTGGCGGTTTTACCGGGGTTTTGACTGTCGGGACCGGCGGCGCCATCACTGGAGTCACCATTTCCTCTGGCGGCTCTGGTTATTCCAACGCCGTCCCCCCTTGCGTATCGATCGGGGCCGGGTCTGGCGCCTACGTGCTGGTCTCCATTGTGGCCGTTGCTCTTGACGGGCTTTATACTGGTTCTGGTTTGAACGGTGCGACGGCCGTGATCTCCACTGGATCAGCGGCTGGAAGCTACAAGCTGGTCCTCTCGTCGCCCTTGCTATCCACTGCTGAGGTGTTTGACAACTTGATCCCGCCCAGTGGACAGGCTGTTTGGGCCACTTTACAAGCAGCTGTTAACAACGGCACTCAGTTTCGAGGACCCTCTCAACTGTTCGTTGCTTCTGGAGCTGGTCAGATCGGAGGCCCCAACATCGGTATCACCTACACTGCTGCTGGTGGTACTGATGGGGTCACTGGTGTGGCCACAGCCACGCTGCTGGGGACCGATGGCACCCAGCGCACTGGCATGTACGCGTTGCGGCAGACGGGCTGCTCAGTGGCGATGCTGACGGATCTGACGGACACCACCAGCTGGGCCACCCAGGTGGCCTATGGGCTCTCTGAGGGCACCTACATGATCTCGGCCTGCGCGGCCGGGGCATCGCTGTCAACCACCAACTCCACCGGGTCACCCTACCAGAAGTCGACAGCTGGTATCGACACCTATATCATGAAGCTGTATCATGGTGATTGGATCTACTGGAACGACACCACCAACGGGCTGGTACGGCTGGTGTCGCCCCAGGCGTTCGGGGCTGGGTACTTGGCCAACCTGTCCCCTGAGCAGTCGACCCTGAACAAGCAGTTCCAGGCCATCGTCGGCACCCAGAAGAGCTACACCAACACCGTCTATTCCCAAGCGGATTTGCTGGTGCTGGCCAACGCCGGGATCGACGTCATCGCCAACCCGTGCCCGGGCGGCGCCTACTTCGGTCCCAACATCGGGCGGAACTGCTCCAGCAACGCTGTGATCCATGGTGACAACTACACCCGGCTGACCAACTTCATCGCCGCTACGATCAACGCCTGGATGGGGCAGGTTGTGGGGATGTTGCAGAACCCCACCACCCGCCAGCTGGCGTTCAACCTGTTGGATCAGTTCTTCTTCCAGCTGTGGAACCAGGGGATCATCGGCAACGCTGATGGTACCCAGCCCTACGGGATCGTGTTGGATGACTCCAACAACCCACCGGCCCGGGTGGCACTGGGGTACATGCAGGCCAACGTGCAGGTGCAGTACCAGTCGGTCATTGAGTACATGCTGACTGAGATTGAGGGTGGTCAATCGGTGCAGATCACTCGCCAGGCTGTGACACCAGCTTCATCCGCGTAAGGAGCTTCATCGATGCCGATCAATGGCTTAAACGTAGGTCGGGACGTCACGCTGACGATCATCGACGCTCAAAACGGGGGCATCCAGACCTGGCTGACCCTGACTGGCTTCAACTCCGTTCAGCAGTCCAAGCGATTGCAGTCGATTGCTTTGAATGGGGTCAACAACTTTGCTGAGATCCCTCAGGGCTGGGACCTGACCTTCATGATCGACCGATCGAGCTCAGCGGTGGACGATTACTTCGCCACCACTGAGGATGGTTACTTCCAGGGTCTGGATCAGTATGGTATCCAGGTGACGGAGACCATCACCGAGGTCGATGGGTCGACCAGCCAGTATCGCTATGAGGGATTGGCCATCAAGCTGGCTGATGCTGGCAACAAGACCGGTGATGATCACATCAAGATGAAGATCACCGGCATTGCCTCCCGTCGCAGGAAGATTGCCTGATGCCAGAGGTCAAGTTCCATGATGTGACTGAGGAACAACACACTGAGCATTTCGAGGAACTCGGCGACGGGCTCCGCGAAGTAACGATTCCCAAGCTGATCACTCTGAATGGCAAGCGGGTCAAGGCCACCCAGAAGGTGACCATGACGGATGAGCTATCGGTCCGTGAGGAGTGCATCTGCGCCGGGATCATCTCCCGGGAGGACGCTCACAACGTGGTGTGGGTGGAAACGGTCGACGCGATGTGCCGGATCCGGTCGATCGATGGCGATCCAGTCAAGATGCCGACGACTGAGCGGGAGGTCTGGGCCCTGGTCCAGCGGCTGACGGACATCGGCGTTCAGGAGTTGCGTCTCATGAAGATGATGAGAATGCAGGCGGCCATGGATGAGATCAAGGCCCGAGCAAAAAACTAGCAGGGCGCCCCGACTTCGTTCTAGTGATGATCCTAGCGCAGTCCGGGGTGCCCTATCACGATGCCATGAACATGAAGCGCCATGAGCTCCTGGCGGCCTACATCACGGTCATGGAGCACCCGGCCAACGGGATGAGGAAGCCAGCTACGTTTGACTGGGATCAGATGAGGTTCTTGGACCATGGTTGAGATCAACGTCACCGTGCTACAGCTGGCTGAGCACCTGTCTAAATCTTCTGTTGAAATCAACCGCCGCACCCGGCGGCGCCTCCATACCTCCTGTAAGCAGATCGCTGAGCTGGCCAAAACCTACCTGGGGCACTATCAGGGTGGGGGCGGACCGTTCCCAGAGTGGGCCGGGTTGCTGCAGGAGACCGTGGATGTTCGCGTCAAGCGAGGCTTTCCGGCTGACGAGCCTTTGCTGCTCCGTGGCTACATTCGGGACAACATTAAGTACACGGTTAAGATCATCGGCCCGGGCCAGGGTGAGGGCTACGTTGGGGTGCCGATTGGCACGATCGTTGGATCAGGCCGAAAAAGTGATCCGGAGTACGACGTCGGGGAGGCGGCCGTCACGCATGAGATGGGTGGGCTTTTCCATCCCCAGCGGTCCTTCTTAGGGTTGGCCGCCTACACGCTACAGAATGAGATCGTGGAGAAGTATGCCAAGTCGATGTACAACTGCGTGATCCACCCAACTCAGCGCGAGCCAGACGAGAGCGATGAGGAATAGGGTCAGCCAGACCAGAGCAACCAGGATCAGGGGTCCTAGGGTCAGCAGCATCAGAGTCTCGATGAAGGTCAGCTTCTTCTTGGGTTCTCTGGGCGGACGGCGCCACTCAAAGTCTTGATCCTCAAAGTCTTCATCATCTAATTGATACATGGCGGCATTCTACCACGCTGATCTTAGGAGGAACATCGATGATTGACGCCTTCAAGATCGGCATCATGCTGTCGATGTCGACTAACGCTACCCAGATCCTGAACCATCTGTCCAGGGAGTTTCTCGGGCTTCACGGACACATCAACGCTACTCAGGCAGCACTGATCCGGACCCGAACCATCATCGCTGGTATGGCTACCATGACCATCGGCGTCGGATTGATTGAAGGGTTCAAGAGTCTCTTTCAGCATGGTGAGGAGCTACGCAATCAGCAGGTGCTGCTCCAGGGGGCCATCCTCCGCACCCGGGATGCTATGGGTCAACCCCTACCGCAAGCTAAGATTGAGGAAATGTCGCAGGCGGCTAAGGATCGAGCCTTTGAGGTGACCAGGTTGGTCCCTGGTACGGTATGGGCAGAAAACTTGCGTGATCTCAATGACATGCGCCAGGTGCTTGGTAGCTTGGATGAGGCTATACAGCTGCTACCAGACTTTGAGAAGAATGCTCAGCTGCTGAAGGATGTTGGTGGTTACGTATCACAAGCTGGAGGTGGCGCTCAATTTATGACCTCTCGACTCTTTGAGATGAGGGGTAATCTTTTTGATAAGAACGGTCAACTTGATCAAAATGAGTTGACTAAAGAATTGAATGCTCTTTCTCAAGTTGAGATTAACACCCAGGGTAGAATTGACCCTTCTCGTTTTGTTAAGTTCATGCAGCAAGCGCGTGGCGCTGGCATCACGCTTAGTGATGAAGCGTTGTTTTACAAGCTGCCAGCTGTTATGATGGCCATGAACGCTGACCGAGCTGGGACCGGGTTCCAAGCTCTGTGGAAAGCTATTGGATTAGGACTAATGACTCCTGCTGCTACTGATGAAGCTATTAAGCTTGGGATGTTGACTAAGGGAGAAAAAGGTGATAACACTCTTAAAGCCAATCTTATGGGTGGTGATTTAGTAGGTGAGGACCCAGTTAGTTGGGTGGAAACTGTTCTTTTTCCTCATATGAAAGCAGTGGGGCTAGATACTGGTGATAAGAACGTAGTAGCTAGGACGATCGCTTTGCTTCTTTCTAATCGATCAGCTGCTGGGTTTGTGACTGACGCTGCCTTTAATTTAGCTAACATTAGGAAGGAGGAGACCAACATTAGGAATGCTGGTGGTTTGGAGACATCTGACTTTTTTGGCGTTAAACTGCCTTCCCAGATTGTTCGTCAATTTACTTCAGCCTGGACTAACTTAATGCAAGCCCTTGGTGATCCATCTATTGATGCCGGGGTCGTGGTGCTGAAATCTTTGACCTGGGTTATCAATCAACTAGCCTACGTAGCTAAGAACTTCCCCCACCTGGTTGCTTTTGGTGAGATTGTGATGGGCTTGGTCGGGGTGCTGAGCGTCTTAGGCGGCGCCTTTCTGATCATTCGAACCGGCCTGTCCCCGCTGATCAGTGGCCTAATGCTGATCTCTAGTTACGCTCTGCCATCTGCTCGAGTAGCTTTTGCCTACGTGGCTCAAGCAGCGGTGCTAGCTAGAACCCAGATCATGTCGTTGCTGGCCGCCCTTAGTCGGCTGATCCCTAGTCTGGGGTCGCTGGTGGCGTTCTTCTCCAAGATCAGCGGGATCCTAAGCTTCTTGTACTTTATGAAGCCAGGTACCACCAACGGTGGTTGGGACTACAACACCAACCAAAGTGGGGAGCGGGATAAGCTGCAGCTACGAGGGCTGCTACCGAGCCAGACGCCGCCGTCTTCTCAACCCAAGGCCAAGAAGAGCGCCACCAATGAGGACTACCATCAGTTGGTGGTCCATGTCAACACCCATCTGGACGGAGCCGTGGTGGCTAAGCAAACCATCAAGAAGCTAGTCATGGCCATGAATGGACCCGTGGGAGGTCAAGACTCCTTTGACTCCACCCGCCACTATACGCCGGTGTGATCCATGGTCGATACCTACGTTCAACTAGGAGGGTTCACTTTTGACTCCTCCTTCGCCACGCCAGAGGAGATCAACGGCGGCGGCGAGCAGAGGCTGATCACTCACAAGCTGATCGGTGGTCAGCGAGTCATCGACACCATGGGCTATGATCCTGACCCGATTGAGTTCGCTGGCCGGTTCAGGGGGTCCTCGGGGATCTACGTGGCTAAGCTGCTGGAGACCTTCGTCCAGCAGGGCACCCCGGTGGTGTTCTCCTACTTCATCAGTCGTTACCTGGTGGTAGTCAAATCTGTCAAGTGGTACTTTGAGAAGTACTATGAGGTCCGCTACCACGTCGTGCTCGAGGTTCAGGCTGATCAGACAGCGGTAATCTACACCGGACCACAGCAGTCCCTGAACAGCTTGGTCAACAGCGATCTGTCCTTGGTTCAAACGATCTTTGGTGACTCATCATCGACTGTGAGCTTTGTCAACTCAGCCATCAATGCTGTGGTAACACCGATCAATGCCATCATAGCCCAGGTCAACATCATTGGTTCGTTGGTCAACGCCACAGCGGCCCAGGTCAACTCGGTGTTGAGTCTGGTGCAGACTGCTACCGCTGCCTCAGCGGCCCAGGTGGCAGCCCAGGATGCTCTGATCTTCACTCAGCTGGCTGGGGGCGTGGTCAGTGGTGGTTCTCCCACAGCCATGGCTATTAGCTTGGCTAACCAGGCCGCCTACTACCAAAATCAGGCTGACTTGGTCTACGCCAACGCGGTACTGGGGCGTCTGCAGTACAACATCGAGGCTCTCCAATGAGCAATATCACCACTCGAACCATCACGGTGGCCGGTGGCAACCTGTTTCAGCTGGCTGTTCAGTACTTGGGTGATGCTACCCAGTGGAACCGGATTGCTCAGCTCAACGGGCTGTATGATCCGTTCCTTTATGGGGTGGTGACCTTGGTCATCCCGGTGGTCAATCCGAATGCTGGCAACGGTGGGATCTTGGGTCAGTGAGTTTTTCCAACTCCTCAGATGGGGGCATGACGGTCACCGTCACCCCATCGGCTGCGACACCGGCCACTAAGACTACCTCAACACCTAATGCTAGCTTCAGTAGCAGCGTTACTGCCAAGCAGCCGCCGGCACCATCGCCATCCCCAACTGGGTCGACCAATACCCCACCGCCAACGAGCCCGCAGCAACCGCAGGATCCTGGCATCTACATGGAGGTCAATGGTCTACCAACACCAGGGATCATTGAATTCTCCATCACCAAGAACAACTTTCTATCGGCTGACACCTTCACTGCTAAGCTGGCAATGGGTGCCATGGGGAGCGGGTCGGGCCCAGACTACTGGGCCACCCAAGTCAACATTGAGCTGAACCTGACGGTGAACCTAACTGGTCAGCAGAGCTCGCAGTTGCTATTAGGTCTGGTGGATAAGGTCTCCATCGATCTGGCCAATGGGGTTTGCGACGTGACGGGTCGAGACTATACCAGCCTGTTCATCGACCATAAGACTGAGGAGAAGTTTCTCAACCAGACGGCCAGCCAGATCATGACTACGTTGGCGAAGCGCCGGGGGCTGATGACCAACATTCAGACCACAACTACGCTGGTCAATACTTACTATGGAGGCGAGGCCACGGAGGTCTCCAACCAAGAGACTGAGTGGCAGCTGATGTCCTTCTTAGCTAAGAAAGAAAACTTCGATCTTTGGGTGGATGGGCTAACGTTGAACTTTCAACCGAAGGTGGATATTGACACTGCTACTCCATACATCATTAGCTATGATGGGACCGGGTCAGTGCCAGTGTCCAACACGGAGAAGCTGACCCTGGAGCGAACGCTGACGTTGGCACGAGATGTCATCGTTAAGGTCAACTCCTGGGACCATCAGTTCAAGCGGCACAACTCCGCTGGTCGGAAGAAGGTTCACTACGAAAACGTGGACGACGATGAAGCTGACGTGACGACTAGCACCAAGAAGGCCAAGACCCCGAGCTCCACGGCCCGGGCTCCAGCTAGCCCCAAGTTCAGCAAGAACACCCCGCAGGTCTATGAATTTCGGGCGCCTGGCCTGTCCCAGGCCCAGGTCAACGCCTTGGCTGAGCAGAAGCTGGCTGAGCTCTCAGCCCATGAGCGCAAGGTGCAGCTGACCTTGCCCTGCGATCCATCGATCACCATCAGGTCTATCCTGAAGGTAACAGGCACCAACACAGATTTTGATCAGAGCTACTACGTGGATGAGATCACCTACCACTGTGGCTTTGAGTACGGGTATCAGATGACGGTCAATGCCAAGAACTCCAGCCCCAATCAGGTGATTACCGTCAATGGCACCCTGACCACAGCTGAGCCGGAGGTTGACTAATGTTTGAGGAGTTCCGCAATCTGATCCAGCGGGAGGTGGCCCGCTACGTTCGGAAGAAGGCCTTCCCCAGGATCGGCTTGGTTGACAGCTACAACCCGAGCATCCACGCTGCCAAGGTCCTGTTTCAGGATGAAAACAAGCTGTCCGGTTGGCTGCCCATCGGGACCAACGCCGCTGGCAACGGGTGGGGACTGGCTTTCGCCCCGGCTATTGGGGCCCAGGTGGTGGTCAACTTCCATGATGGGGACCATGATCTGGGGTTCATCAGCCATCAGCTGTTCAGTGTGGTGGATCAACCACCCAGCGTACCCTCCGGTGACCTGTGGTTGGTTCATCAGAATGGTCAGGCTGTGAAGCTCCAAGCCTCTGGCACGCTAGCTGTGGTGGGGACTAACATTGAGATCGGCGCCAGTGGAGGCAGCTATCTCAATGTGGTCACGGCCGCCATGGTAGAGTTCTTCAATAACCACACCCATTCCGATGGCGGGGCCGGTACCCCAGTTCAAACCATGGGTACCACTGAACTGACCACCAACTTCATGGCGACGTGAACCATGGCCGATGCTTATCTGATCTGGGGCAGCGACCTAAGCTTCACCGCTTCCAATGATCTGCAGTTGGCAACCGGCTCAGAAGCCGGCCGGCAGCGGGTGATCCGTCGGCTGCTGACCAACCCTGGGGACTACTTGGCCCATCCAACCTATGGGGCCGGGCTCCCGCTGAAGGTGGGGTCCATCAGCACACCGGCGGAGCTCCAGGCCCTGGTGCTGTCGCAGATGCTCATGGAGGCGGTGGTGGCTCAGGACCCGCCCCCGGTTGTGACCACCACCCAGATCACCAACGGGGTGGCCATCCTGGTGCAGTATACGGATGCCAACAACTCTGATTTAGTCACCATCTCCTTTGATGTCAACCAGTAAGGGCAGGGCATGAGCGACAACATCTCAGGCCAGACCCAGGGCTTCAATGCTTTGGTCACGGCCCAGGCGGCTGTGATCCAGACAGCCGCTGATACCACTTCACCGTTGGATTTCACCATTGGCTCCGTGCTGCGGGCTGTGACTGAGGGCGCCGCGTTCTTAGGGCTGTGGCTTCAGGGCTTGGTGCTGCAGCTGCTGACGGTGACGCGACTGGCCACCAGCACCGGGACCGATGCCGACTCCTTCGTCAATGACTTTGGGATGACACGGGTGCCCGGCGCTGCGGCCACCGCCGTCATGACCTTTGGTCGGTACACGGCCACCAATCAAGCGCTGGTACCGATCAACGCCCAGGTCACCTCAGCTGATGGCACTCAGTTCTACCTGGTCATCGCTGACACCACGCAGCCCACCTACAACGCCGTGCTTGGCGCCTACCTGCTGCCGGCTGGCACAGCCACCGCGACCGTCACGGTACAGAACACGGTTGTGGGCACGGCTGGCAACGTGGCGGCGGGGCTCATCAATGTCCTGTCCACGCCGATCAGCGGGATTGACTACGTCACCAACCCCAATCCAGCCGGAGGCGGGGTGGCAGCGGAGACGGATGCGGCCCTGCGAGCTCGGTTTGTTCTGTTCATCAACAACCGCAGCCTAGCTACAGCCTCAGCCGTGGGCTACGCTGTGACGAGCGTAGCTGGCGTGGTCAGCTATACCATCACTCAGAACTACGACTACAGCGGTGCCTACGACCCGGGTTCCTTCTACGTCGTGGTGGATGATGGATCCGGTGATCCATCCGGCACCCTCGTACAGAGCGTTCTAACAGCTATTCAAGCTGTGGCCGGCGCTGGGATCCGGACCGCAGCTTTTGGCGCCACCTCCATCAGTGTGTCGGTCTCCATGACCATGACGCCGACTGGCGGCTACACCCACGCTGCTGTGGTGCCAGTCGTGCAAGCAGCTGTGGATGCCTACATCAACGGCTTGGGGCTGGGCACCACATGCTCCTACGTGGGCTGCGCTGCTGCCGCCCAAGCAGCCACTGGCGTGGCTACGATTACCAACTTCTTACTCAATGGTGGGACCTCGGACATCACCGCTAACTCCAAGCAGGTCGTTCGAGCTAGCACCGTCACTGTGTCGTGAGGTCCAGGATGAAGCTTCTTCCCTCAGCTTTCTGGTTGCTGCTGGCTACCCAGGGCGTAGCCTACGCGCAGAGCACCACCTACCTCTGGCAGTATCCTGAGACGTCACCCTTAGCCAACGACCTGATGATCATGGAGCGGTCGCCAGGTGGGTCGGTGCCGTCACCCACGGTATGCAGTGTTAGCGGCACCAATGTCTGCACGACCTATAGCACCACGATCGGTCAGCTGCTGCAATCAGTGAAGGATGGCTCAGCCTCAGCTCCAAGCATTGCGTTCAGCAACGCGCCGACCACCGGGTTCTATCGAAATACTTCGACCGGTGACATCATCGCCACCGTTAATGGCTCGCAAACCTTTGATTTTGGTGCCTCTTCTCTTTCTTATAGTGGCGCCATTACAACCGCTGGGGTGCTCAGTTCAGCTGGGATCCAAACTGGTCTTGGATCCGCAGCAGGACCAGCTTACGGTTTCCAAAGTCATGGCAACACTGGCTGGTATTATCAGACAACAGCTGGGTTGAGCGCGCTAACGGCCGTTGGTTCACCGGTCAATCTGCTTTTCAGCATGGCTGGTCAATCCAGCCCGATCACGCTGCCCAATGAGGGTGTCAGCTTTGGTTGGGATTACACTGGCACGACCAGCTCTCCTGAAGGTGAAACCGACCTGTTCCTTGGTCCGGGCGGTGCTGGTGGTGGTTTGAACATCTACCAGCTTACCGTCTACGGCCAACTTGCAAGTGGCCAGTCAGCCGGCAATCCAATCTGGGGTCTGGACGGCAGTGGTGATAC
>Ga0116230_10003026_pt1 | contig 16274 bp, 9 predicted proteins | sample S1TSphfallax_3_FD_88678 | JGI IMG/M metagenome (GOLD analysis project Ga0116230, IMG submission 88678) | Host-associated microbial communities from peat moss isolated from Minnesota, USA - S1T2_Fd - Sphagnum fallax MG | ecosystem: Host-associated > Plants > Peat moss > Unclassified | place: USA... | reverse complement strand
GTTGCATAGTAGTTGAAAACAAATTGTTTTGATAGAATTGTAATTGAGCTGCAATGAATTGCACCATATATATGATGAGTTGCAAGTGTCCTCTATAATTCAAAAATTGAATTGCAAGGCGAATTACAAAACACCCCTTTTTCTCATAATGTATGGGAACATACAAGGGAAAATAAAAAGGGTGGAGGGGGGGGGGGGAATATTCAAAATATGAAGCATCAATATTTTTTTTCATATAATTTATCTTAAACTTTAAAGGTTAATCCAACTCTTTGAGTACAACATTTAGTAATTTTTAAAAAATGTTCCTAAAGTTAAAATTTTAGAAATGCTTATTAAATTAACAATTTCCATCTCTTTTAGCATTATTTATATATTTTTCTCACATTTTCAAATTGAAGTTTACATTATAATTTAAAGATGTATTAACTAATACAGTACATTCCATAAATCTAAAGCTTTTTCCATGGCCATGGGGTTCTAGAGCAATCATAAAACCCACATCTTTGCATGTACACATATCAATTTTGAAGTTAATCTAATGGAAATTACCTATAATTTTTTTTTGTTCCTTTGATAATTTTTTGTGTAAAGATATAATTGGTTTCACATACTTTCAAATAATCCTAAGGAATTACAAAATAACTAAATGATTCACCATGTGAAAATTTGGCATATATGACTACGTCATTTGTAGTCATTTAAGTCACATGTGACTCTATAATGGGTATTCAATGTGAACTTGCAGTTTTATCATTAATTATTTTTAGGGTCGCAATTACAAAGGATATTAATGATTTGGCCTCCATAATTATAGTCATTGTGAATGTAGTCGTGGAGGACACATTCAATGGTTAGAAAGACCAACTTGAGCCATTGGATTGGCTTAAGTTAATGTAAAATGACGAAAATTTTGACCACTAAAATGTTGACATGTAGCAAGCTCCAAATCAAAGAAATGACACCATGTGGCCTACCTTAAGTTGGCCCAAGCCATCTAACCTATAATAGGTATGTTAAGCTACCTAGATTAGGTAGCTTAGGTCACCTAATCTACCTTACCTAGGTTAAAAACATGGGCTAAAAGCCTAGGTGGCTTAGCCTAAAATAGGCACTTAAATTACCAATTCTAAACTAGGGAAATAAGTTGCAAGAATGACAATTTGATCCCTTCACCTTCAAATTGATAAACAAATTCCTTACCATTGCACCGTCTTTTTTAATGTAATGAGAATTGTAACCACATTTTAATAATCATTTTTTTTAACCAAATGACCTACTAAACTTACCTTAAGCTACCTAGGCTACCTAAGGGTTACTTAGGCTATTTAGGTGTTGTTTTGGTTACCTAGGGGCCCATGTATAGGTTGCTTAGGTTATTTATAAGCTACCGAAAGGTTATTTTGGGGTTGACTAGGGTTGCCTAGGCAAATATGTAAAGGTTGCTTAGGCTACCTAATGTACCTAGGGGTTGAATTGGGTTGCCTAAGCTACTTAATTATGTAAAGGCCTACCTAAGGGCTACCTAGGCTACTTAAAGGCCTACATAAGGGATCTTTGGGTTATTTAAGGATTGTTTAAACCATTTCAAAGGTGTTTGACCTACCTAGAGGCCTACATAAAAGCTATTTAAGATACCTAAGGGTTGCTTAAGGTATTTAAAGGTTACTTAGGCTACCCAAGGATTGAATAAATTTGCATCTAGGTTACCTAGGGGCCAACATAGGAATTACATAGGCATTTTAAAGGTCACCTTGGCTACCTAGGGGCTGTTTAGGCTATTTAAAGTCTATGTAGGCCTTCCTAAAAGCTACTTAAGGTGTACTATCTAGGGGTTGCTTAAACTATGTATGGGCCTACCTAGGGACCACTTTGGTCCACCTAGGCCTATGGAGAGGCTACCTAGGGCTTGCTTAAGTCTACCAAAACCTACTTACCAAATTTACCTAAGGTGTAGCTACCATGATGTACTTAGGGTCTACCCAGTCCATTTATCGAAACTTATTTAGCTAAGGTTTATTTAAGGCCTACCCAAGAGCTACTTGGGCTTTTTAACCTTCATACTTAGCTTACCTACTTTCGACCTACCTACCTCTAAGCTACCTTTTAAACATGTAGTATACCTACCCACCTAGCTAATTTACCTACATATCTATCCTAGTTTACTTATTTAGTTACCTAGCATGTACATATGTACATGTATTTATGTTAGTTACCTACTTACTTATGTCTAGGTTAACTACACCTCTTTCAAAATGACTATTAATCATGTTCTTGTAAGATCATAATCGTGTAGAATTTTAGTTATACAATTGTGATTAAAGTCACATATGACTATTTCATATAACTATGCACGAGTAGGTATGACATTACTCGTAGTCGTGAATTGATAGGAAATGAAACTATCAATAATAGTTGATAACTACATAAGCCATTATGTAGTTAATAATTTATTCTAACTAACAAATGGTTAACCAAATGTAGTGTTAACCAAACTTTCTACTAGTTGAACACCATAGCCTATTAAACTTGAGAACTACCAAATATAATATCATTGAAACATAAACTATTGATTAGAATTGTTAGTTAAAGATGTTATAACTATTTTTTATTCAAACTTTGTTATTTAATTGACCAATAAACAAATAACTTGTTAATATGTCATGTTATAGATATATAATTATTTTATAACATATTTTAGTATGAATAGAATTTAATAATTGTTATAACATATTTAGTCAAATATTCAAGGATTGGATTGTGATTGGACTCTAATTTGATCAAAGCCCAATATCTAATATGATCAAATGGACTTGTTTATAATCAAAGTTTGAATTGGTGCATGCAATATAGTAACTTGTAATGTTAATTTAGAATGTGTTGCATATTAAAATCCTATGTTCATCAACATGTGTTATTATTTATTTGACCAATCTATTATTTATTGTGATTTCTTAATAAAATTGTAATCAATCATGTAACATATGTCTACTGTAATATATTATTTATATTATGATTGATTGCAAGTGTATTGCATCAATTATATTACATGTAGATTAACATATTACATGATTAATTTACTTTTTAGAATTATATTATTCTAATCAATAATGTAATTTGTTAATATAACAATGATGTTTATGATTATGATTATAGTTTAGATTTGTGAACATTTATAGTTTTGAGAATTAATGAAAGCATGATTCAAATCTAAACATGAATTGAATAATAAATTTAATCATAATCTCAAAATGTCATAATAACTTGATTTGTTAATGATAAGTTAACTTGTTAATATGTTGTTACATACATATAACTATGTTATAACATATTTGTTTTAATTAATTGTTGTATGGACACTCCTTGCAAGGTGCACCTTGAAGTAAATAGACACATCTTATGATACTTAACAAGCACATCTAAACTTGGAATTATATATCAAAAAGGGGAACACAAATATTGTAACTATTACATGATGTTGATTGGGTTACAAACTACAAGGAACCAAAATCAACTTTTGGAGCTATCTTTTAGCTTTGTAATGGTTGGGCATAACTTAATGTTTTAGGAACACCCAAAGAATCCCACAAAAAACACTTCAACTAAAAGACTTTCGAATTATTTCAAAAATAAAATCATCAAACCTACAACAACAAGCGTGAAGGAGCCAACCAAGATCATGCCCATTCTACCATTTGCTAGGGAAAATATTAAGTCTACATGTCAAATGTAAAAACTAAGATTCGAGGGTAGATGGCATTGTAACAAAAAAGAAATTGAAAGGAGAAACCACACCTAGTTATGTAAGTGAACAACTTCAAATCATCTTTGCATTATGATGTGTTCAAGAAAAGTTAATAATTCAACTAAGGTATTCAACTAAAGTATAAATTTTTTTATCAACTAAATTTATGGGTTATCAAGGATTAAAGCATTTCAGTATCACTCTCTCAAATGTAACTAGTCCCTTCAAAGGCAAAACCCACAATGAATAAACACTAACACCACATCACAAATAAATGCATGCCCAAAGTTTGTCATGGATTGATGCCATCACACACGACACAAACATCACATAACAATACACAATGCAAGAAATTACTCATCAATAACTATTTTCCCTTGGCCTCACACTATATCCCACACATATTCAAGCATATTCTACTTCTAAAAATCTATTCATGAATATTACAAGGATGAAACAAAGCCTAAAAATCTCATAGCTTTTCCTAGGACTAATCCACAATTCCAACCTTGAAGCTCCCAATCACTTGGGTACTCTTTCTCCTAGCATTACAAACATGCACACACAAAATCAGACAACAAAGCATTGATAATAACCATGCATTTAGCCACAAGGACCCCTTATAACACCCCATCACAAATTTACAATATCATGAAATTTCATTAGAATTTATGCAAAAATATAAAACAATATGTCTATGCAAAATTTGTGGGCTTCAAAGTGTAAAAATGACATGAAAAATATATATATTACTTTTATATAAATTACATGTCTTTTCCACTTGTGATGCCTTGATGTGCAGTATGTACGATTTACATTTTAATTAAATTCATGTAATTATCGTGATGTAATTTTGAATAAAACTATGTGATTTTTGAGTAATAAACTTGAACATTCACATATGTCATTTAAAAACAATGTAACATGCATTTGAATATTTAAGATATTGAATATGTACAAATATCATTCATATTAACCATAGCATGAAATTTGTGTGATTTTTGTACGAACCTATGAAAATCATATTTCAAACAAAATTTAAACAGACCTATGAAGCATAATAAATGTGTGATGCCTAAAGGTAGTCATCATTTCCTTGAATTAACCCCTACATTCAACCATTAAACCTACATTTTTTATGTTGAAACACAGTGGACAACAAATTGCAAGTGTTTATAACAAAAAAACAAATTCACAAGATGAGGCATTCTTCTTCCACACAACAACACACACTGATAATTGTTTCAATTGCTAGCATCTAAACTCCCTAGCCAAGACACCAATACTTAATTATTGGTGATGATGAGTTTCATCACTAGAAGTTGTCGCACACAATTGCTTATTTCTTCATCCTTGAATGTTGATAACCAAACTTAAACAATGCAGTTGAAATGGACATTCCACAAAGATACTTCAACCTTAATTCCACGTCACAACATGTCTTACTTAGCATGTGAAATGTTTTTGAACATGACCCATGCCATTTCCATGTTCTTAAATGTTATCTTATCATCATTCAACAAATTTGAAAATCATAATTTGGAGTCCTTTACATCCTATAGTTCATGTATTGTGCTTCAATGACAATTTTTTCCATATAAGTCATAATTTGCACATTTCCCATAAAGAAAATTAATCTCACATGATTTGATTGTTTCAATATTTGTAACTCTTGGCAATTTAATGTGTTATGAATAACACAATTTTTTTCTTTTTTGGGGGGAGATATTTCTATTCAAAACTACAACCATTTCCAAGTTGGTGTCTTTTAACAAGTCAATGACCTCCAAAATACTTGTTTGCCACAATGTAATAGAAGTCCAAGACAAAGAAAAACTCGTCCCCTAGTGTTGAATAATAGTCAAACAACATGAATACATGATCTTAAAACCAATGTTGTACTAACATATATGGTAAATCCTAGGTAAGTATACGGGTATGTGTATGGGTATCACAAAACCTATTCATTGGGTATGTCCTATAGTTCATACCCATGTTATTTGTAATACATAGGGTTTTTCGGTGCAAACATACCAATCTTGAAATGTACCAATTTAGCCTTCCTCAAGTTTCATATTATGTTGGAACTAGTACTAAGGGACATGAGAAGTTTAAGTTGGGAGGGGTAGTTATTTAATATCATTAAGGTGCTTCATGTTTTCAACTTGAAGGAGCATTGTGGAGTTTGTGGTTGCAACATTAGCCATGGGATGCAAAAAAACATTTTGAAGATTGATTGGGGTGAATGATATTTTGTTGTTATGTTATAAGTTCATTGAGGTAAGCTTCATCTCCTTTTTATAATTATGTTTGATGTTTCAAGGATATTGATTGAATTTCTTTTCTTCATTAAAGCAAATGTGTTACTATTTTTGTGTTGTTAAATTCATACTAGTTTGTATAGATGTTATTATTGTGTTTTATTTATTTAATTATCAAATTTGTTTGGGTTTTTTTCCCCATATCTTTAGGGGCAACTATGACGTTGCAAAGTGGATGCAAGTTTTATGTTATATATGTTCTTCATCCTATTAATTAATCATATTAGGCAAAAACCTTGCCCTAGAACAATTTTATCTACCTAGGATGCTACCCATTTAACCAAATAGGAGCAATGGACATACCAATACAACACTACTTGAAACACTTTTTGTTTTGTACCTTAAAGGCATTGGTACATATACGTATACTAGTTATTACACCAGTTATGTTTCAACTACTCATTCTTTAACTTATGCCCTCTCCCTCAATCCCAATATATTGCAATGAACACATTCCAAAAGCAATAAATCAAGAACAAACATCGCATCAAAACATTATTTTTATGACTACATAAATAATTACATTTATAATCATTAATGTGATATGTGACTACATGACTTGCAATTCATCTCCACACCATTTATGGCACTATTCATTTTCATCAATACTAATTGTATTTTCCAATGTGCGGATGAAAATATCCATTCAAAATAACAATATATAAACATCCACATATACATTATGTGTACAACCTTGATTGTAACAAAAAATTGAAACATGGCAAATGCATCTGATGAAGCCTAATCCATGTTGATTTTTAGTTTTTTAATTCCATTTAATTAGTTCATTTAATAACAATTTAGTCCCTTTCTAGTTTTGATGTCAACAATATAACCAAATGAATTGAGGGTGAAAACACACTACAATGGCCAAAAAATGTAGTCACAAATTTTTTTTCAAAATTGTGCAACGTTCAACTTCCACCAAGCTAATATTAAAAGATTTTTTCGTAAATTATACTCAAAATAAGGTAGTTCGATAATCAAATAATGCAATTGTCAAAATAATTTTTTTATTAATATTAAATGATAAAAAAAAATTTGTGATAATTTATATGTTGTCATGATATACTGCAAAGTGCAAATATACCTTTAAAATGATTCAAATAAATGTAAAACTTGATGAAGTACTTAGTCATATATTGAATATGAGGTGATTGTACCATTTCAATTACAATTGAAAAATTTGATTCATGTAATTTCACAAAAAACATATGGACAAGTTTTTCATTCAAGCATAAGTGTGTTGAAAGAAAACATTTTGTTGAAAAAAATCTTCATTTGAAAGTTGACAAGAATTATGTTGGAGGCATTTGTATCAAACTTCATTTTATATGTTTATCAAAACACTAGATTAAATCAAAGAAAAATTGCCCCCAAAATATACCTCCAAAAAAGTACATTTTCTTGCCTAAAACGCCCCCCCCTTAGTGTGCTTTCAACCTTGAGACCAAGATTGAAGTCTTTTAATATTGAGAACTCACATTGCACATTCTAAACATCTACTATCGATACATGAATTGTTACAAGAAATTGGAATTGAATATTAAACTAACATGTGTAGAGTTTTCAACCCATTAATTACCTTGTAAAATGTGAACAAGTTTAAAAAACTTTGATCACCAAATTTGGATAGCCCTTTCTAAGTTTTTCAGTTCTTGAACATGGTCATCTCTTGTTATTTCATGAACACATCTCCTACTTGCACAACCATGTAGTCAATGACTATAATCTTCCTTCCAATCTTGTTGTTGTACAACCTACAAATCATTGTTGTGACAACTATTCTATTAAAACTAGGGTCCCAAAGGTAAACCTTGGTGCCGATTTGCATTTGTATATGTGATGACCACGTCTTCAATCTATTGTGTCAAGATTGCACTAAGAAAAGTTAAAGAACACATATAACTTGGCTAAGCTTTGCCCAAAGATTACACTAAACTAAAAGAATCAACTTGCATTATTACCATGTCTACTCAAACTATAATTTAGCCAAAATACAAATTAGGTGGGCAAAATCACATGTTTGCAATGGGTTGAGCTTAGATGTTGCATGAAACACCTTGGTTGTTTTGGATGAACTTGGCATTGGGTTCGGCATACATGCTTCTCACTTGATAGATCTAATCAAAGTCATTTACATGCACAATAATAACCTTTGCAACTAATGGAAGGGATCATGTTGTGCATTGGCTAAGAATATTGCACAAACCAAGCTAGGGTTTATCCATGATTTGATGGATGTTGCATTTCAAACAAGATGAAGAACATGCAACCATCATGTTGACATCACTTTAAAAAAAAGGAAAAGTACGTTTCAATAATGAATAGTTATAATACAAGAAACATTGTGGCAAGGGATTAGGGCAAACCCATCCTTAGGTGGTATCATTATGAACCACTTCAAGAAATGGTTGAGTCAAAAGTGGCCAATTCATTTTCCTAGGCCTTTTCCTTTAATTTTTTTCCCAACTATAATTCATGTGACGAGTAATTAGAATCAACATATAAGGTATTTTTTGGAATCCTTTGTATGGTTGTCCCTGGACCATTCCAAAAACAATTTAAAAAATAACTACTTCATTTTTACCCTATTCATCAACATGGACATGAAAAAAAATTAACATGTGTCTTTTCATGTCCATGAAATCTATATTAATTCAAATTAAATTTGACATTGACATAATTAATGATGAATTATTGAAAATCATATGAAAACATTAAAAAAACATAGTTGATCAACACTAGTAATGCACAACAATGTGAAGTTCCAAAAAAAATTCTCATGTTCATCCATTGCATGCCTTGATATATTGTTTGAGGTTTATTTTGAAATAAAAAAATTGAAAATTATTAAAAATTTGTGTTCCTAATAATGATGGCCCCTTCAAGAATCACATTTTTTAACTTTAAAAATTCATAAATAAATTATACTTACTCAATTAATTGCATAAAAATAAACTGATTTAAAAATTAAATTAAGAAAAAAATTCATGAGAAAAGTTTCAAATCATGTTTCAAATTTTTGTTCTTGACCAAAAAGTTCAAAAAAAAGAACTAATGTGACATTCTTGATTTTTCTTAAATGCAATAATTAGGAACATCAAAATACACAATATCAAAATCTCAAAATCTATGGAACCTAACAAATTCACTTATTAAAAAATTATGAAAATATTTATTTAATAGTTTCCTATGATTTTTTTAAATTCTATGGGTCCAATAAAATCAAGGTGTGACATTCTTAGTGATACCAGATGGGTTTGCCCACTACACTATTGCCACATGGAGATTGCATCAGGCATTACCACTACCATACAACATGAAATGACTTGATGCAAACATAATAACCCAACCAAAATAAACAACTACATGAAAACAATTGTAATTTTGCAACCTTTTCAATCTATCCATATAGCTACCTCATGCACAACAAATGTAAAGTTTGAGGTTCTTACAAGCAAAGAAATTGCTTCAAATACCTAAATTGATGGGGACCTATTGCTTATTGGGTCAGGTAAGCACATGTCCCTAATTTAGATATAATCAATGCCAAAATATACATGTGTGCTCAATGGAATATAATCCAACCTTCCTAATTGCATTACACCAAAGGTTTTGGTTGATTTGGTCAAGCTTGTATTTCCTTCTTACAAAAAAGTTTCTTGGGTCAAATCTAATCAACTTAAGGCAATGTGATAACCTCCTACCTACATAATTAAAAACAATTGCACTCAAAAGTCCAAGGTTCTAACATATGGCAATGGTTCTATGGGTAGATTTTGAATATGCTATAAGACACCAAAAATGTTAAAGACCACTTGTTGTGTTATTGCACCTCTAGCAACAACATTACATTGGCATTGCCTAGAACATCAATGTCACCTTGGTGCATTGCTACAACCACAACAACAACCTCATCATTCTACATATCATCCAACACATCCCCAATTCTCTCTCCTCTGTCTATGGTTGAAGGGCTTCCATGCTTTTGCTCCTTAGTCTTGCGCACTGACTCAATTGCTTCCAAATTTCCCCCTTGCAACACTTGAACACCAAGCTTATCCCCAAACGCGTTTTGCAAGGTAAGAAGGTTGTTTTATGCATGATTGTAGTTGATTAATTGACATTATAAACTCATAATTGGACATGCATCCATTGTAGCTCCCAATATCATCAATCCCTCTACCTTACCTAAAACATCTAGTAGTAATCCCTTGCTAGTGTCTTAATTCACATGCACCTTGTCATCCAATATTCATAGCATGATTTTGAGACCTTTCAAGCCACTCACTATTTCACCAATTGGCATGGACATCAACAAGAGACAAGTTAGACATAACACATGATTAATTGGAGCCTAAATTGTGGGATACCATCTATAGAGCGTAGACAATTTAGGTTCCAATTAATTGTAAGGTAAGTTTGTGATGTGATGGCCTCTATATTCTTTGACAGCACCTAAAACATTTGAGATGTAAAATTTGGAGCAAATCGTAGGAATGCAAAGCTAGTTGCAGCTCATGTGGAGTATGAGCATATTGGTGGGGAGTGATGAAAGAGTCCATTGAGTTTTTCCTGCAGCTCAGTATATACTATTCCAAGAGACAAGCACAGACTTCCATGTCCCTCTCCACTAGCATGCAGCTTCTCACTACAGTCCACCCCAGGGTTATAAGCATGCCCCAGGTGACCAGACTTTGTGGACTTATATAACCAGTTGTGCATTTATGGTTAAACACGTTCCTTAGTCTGATCTGCCTTGCAAACTGTGCTCTCGACCAGAATCACTTGTGCTTACAAACAGGTAATTCTCTATGGCAACATGGTGGTGGTTCACATAAAACTTGTACATACACTCATTTTGTGCTTGTATCTGGCATCTTATCACCTTGGGGTACTGTAAAACCTTACAATATGCAGAGTGTGATTGCCAAGACATGAAATCTTACCAGAGTGGATGCTGAGTTGCTGGGTAAGCTTGCTCAAAGCTGCAGCTTGCTGTTGACACTGCTCACAACACCTCTTCACCTCTGGATCCTCCTGCAACAGTTCTTCAATCCCTCCTGTAGAATGGGCACTGTACCCTCCAAACCCAGGCCCCAAAATCCAGAGGTGCAAACAACAGCAGACTGCAATTCGATAACACCGCACAAATATCTTGCTGACCATTGGTGAGTTCAGCTTCAGCATGAAATCTATGACAAGCATGGTGAACAGATGATTTGAAGAACTGTAAGCCACCTTGTAATCAAGCTGAATGAGTAATTTGAGTCATTGCTGCTGGGAAGGAACAACAGGATGCACAGGATGGAGCCACAGGCAAACCTTATAGAGCTACAATAGCCGATTCAAACATTGCATCCTTAGCATTTTCAAGTTGGCAAACTGCACAATAATACCAAAGAGGCCATGTCATAAGAACCTGAGCAACATAACTGTATGAACTTGTAGAGCAGAAATTCATGCTTGAAAGAATTTCATACCTACAGTGCTCACCCTTCTCTGTTTTCATCTGCTCATCCCCATCTAATTATTGGATTTGTTAAGATGCCTTTCTGTTTTGAAATCATATCTAAAAATTTAAAAATCCATGACAGAACTCCTGACAGATCTGAAATTCCTTAGTTACGTCAAGAGAGAGCAATTGTCAACTAATCAAGTGCCTGAAGTGATAAGTGCTGAAGAAGATCAGTCTGCATAGCTGATTCTTGTGCTTAATGAGTTGTATTAAAGCAAAGGACCAGAGACCCGGGAGAACAGTTGAGGCACAGATCCGGATTTTACTGATTAGAAAGCATGCACATGATTGATGAGACAACAAATACATGGCAGTGGAAAGTACCATTTTGATGAAGTTGTCATAAAGCAAATAGTTTGGACCTTAACAATAAAGTCAAGGAGATGATCAGTTGAATACCACATCCCCTTGCTGAGATGGAAATGGAAGACAGTCTCTGGTGTGAAGCATTGATCCACCCCATATATACTGCAGGCCATACATCAGCAATCCATGTATAAATTCACCTTGTCTGTTTCAAACACAGATGCGGAAGTAAGATTATCCCACACATGCAAGAGATGTGAGAGGTGAGAGATGTGGAAACTCTGCAGTCACATGACTCTCCACATGAAAGAATCTGAATTGACATCTTTGCGGTGTTGAGATACTTCGAGTCCTACCCTCCTGATCCATCAAAAGTTCCAAAACAGAACATAATCTTGCAACACCTTATACTGCTGACTTGATTTGCTTGCTTGTAATGCTGTCACACAACAGTGAGTTGGGCAAACAAACCATTGATGGACAATGACAATAACAAATCTCTGAAAGCCTATCTTATTCCATATGCTGCCTTCTTCCTACAATTCTGCATTGCCACACTGAAGATCCTGATCTCAAGATAGAAACTCCAAATTCCCACTATATAAAAATCCACAGGACGAAGGAACAAAGATCTGCAGCTCAGCAAACCCGAGCTAAATAGTGCAAATGATTATCCAGGTTTACAAATCTCTTGAATTTCCACAAGAAAATGAATCTTGAATTGGATCTGTTGTTTTGAGCATTGGTGTTGCTTCTATGAAAACAACAGGACTCCCTACTTCCGGAGCCTCCTTGACTTTCATCTGACCAGGCTAAGTTCCCCCCTGCATCATGCTGTGCCCCCACTCTGTTTGACCAGTGGTCAGAATTGGGCGGTCTGACATGTCTGCCCTTGTCGGGCATCTGCTATATACTTCTGGGGATTCTGTTGCAGCAACAGTATCCTGTAAATACAGTTGTTTTCTCAATAGGGGTAGCTTTGTGAACCTTGTGCTACATGATGGTCAGAAGGCAATACTCTAACCTGCATCAACATTTATGTGTGATAATTTTAGTAGCAGGAAATGAGCAACAAAAATGACTTTGATGATGCTTCTGTTGTGCTTTGAGCTTGTCAGCAACAACTAACCTAGCACCATTAAACTTCTTGGAGCATGAACTAGATCTTTTCCTTAGGGAATTGAAGCATCTCTTCTACATCTCACGTCTCCTGCTACACCATCAGAAGCCAACACTCTAATCTGCATCAATAGATCATACTTTAAGTAGCAGGATATGAGCAAACAATTGGTGACCATAATGATGGTTCTGTCATGCTTTGAGCTTGCCTGTGACAACTAACCTAGCACCATTCAGCACCTTTGAGCATGAAACGCTTTTCCTAATGGAATTGAAACATCAAGAATGAAGCATTGAAGCATCAAGCATTGGGATCTGATACACAAACTGTAAAACTTGCAACTGCCACTGACTACAGACCACACTCAACACAGGCTATCTCTTGCACACTCTCCAGTTTCTCAAAATTTACACCATGTTAAGCACATGGACCACAAGTGTTGCTTGATCTTGTGAAGGAATCAAGAGATACCATAAGACAAATGTCCCTGCAACTGGACTGAGAATCAAGTAAAGAATTCAAGATGATGCAAAAAACCCATGCTAATGATTGGTAGCCAAGAAGCCCTGAATAAGCTCTCAGAACTTTCAAACTTTTCCATCTCTAGGTTATCGTCTTCACCACAATCTGCCAAATTGACCAAACTAAAGATTGTAGTAAATGGGACAAAAGTGTCACATACTGGCCAGATTGTTTGAGTCAGTGATATCACATGCATAGGCAGCCTCTCTTTCCTGAGGGTGCAGCTATAGATTGCTTACTAAGTTGTATTCAAACCCAGTTGTATTCCATTGCATTCATTTTGACAAACCACAACTAGTATGTGGCCCAGACTTCAAAAGCATAGCTAACAGATCCATATGTGATCATCAAGTCTCAGGAATCACATGCCTGTGAGGAATATTAGAGGTTCATGAATTAAATCATACAACATCAAGTACACATTGGTTGTGAGACTTGCCCTCAACTGCATTTTGTCACCTTGCCACCAAAGATGAGTAGTACGTGCCCAACAATGCCCTGCATAGTAGAATGCAAGACAGGAATTGTGTCTTCAAGTGCTTGAGCTTGATCAAAGGTGACACCTTACATACGACCAATTCACATCTTATCAAGATGACACCTTTGTGGTTAAGAGAAAAAAGAGTTGGTCAGTAGGACCTGAGTGCAAGCACAAGTCCAAATAAAGCTAGTCTGAGGTGTTTTTAGAAAGACAGTCCTGATTGCATATTCAGCATTGCCATTAGCAACTCTTAGCATGTAGATCCATGTGCAAATTTGAAGTCATTTGAAATCTGAATCCCTGGAAAAATCTGTTGTTGAAAGCTGATGTCACGTAGGAATACCGTAATGAGCATTCACCAACATGGTTTTTGCCTTAACAACATGCAGAAACCCAGAAGAACGATGGCATTATATGTTGAAATCAGACAAACATGCCCAACCACAAATATAGAAACCCATGCCAATTTGGGGGAGATTCACAAACCTTAAACAGAGGTGCATCTGCAACCTATGGACCATCAGATAGCAGATCAGGAATGTTGTAGTGCCCAAGATTGCAGCAAAACTGTGAAATTGATCTGCCATTGATTGTGGCTGCTTTCTTAACACTATATTACAAAACTGGAAAAAAGTTTCAAAGTGTGGTACATCTTGTATATGTGCCTGTAGAGAAAGATCTAGGCACATCAGGAGACTCCATACCCTGCTATGAATGTGTGACATGCATAGGAAAAATACTTTGTTGGCAAAAACCAACCAACAAGAAGTATATATTGTAGGCAGCTCAATGTGTATACCTTTGCCTAAAGGTCATGCAAGGTTTTGCTGGAATGCAATGGCACATCCAAGGGGGAAGATGGCAGAACCATGAAAAGAAACAACATACTACCCCTTTTTTTCCACATAGCTAACAAAGTTGCCTTTCAATTCTATGCAGCAGGTACATCGAGGGGAGTGCACCCACCTCAAGAGTGCATAGTTGATACAACATTTGTCACATGTGTCCATGGTAGGTTGGATCCTCCAATATGCATTCAATCTGATGTTTGCACCTGACACACATGGATTGTAAGTAAGATTGCATTGCTTCCACAATTCCAGTATTGCTTGTGAGTGGGGAGATGCACGACTATTTGTAGCCATGAACAACAAGACGTACAACCCATAGAAACATACAACAAGGCATTCCCTTTTGAGATCATTAGCAAATCCATATGCATAAACAATGCTAGTATATTTAGAATATCACTTTGTTGAGTAGCAAATGGCAATTTTACATTGTGTGACTCATACTTGTACAAGTCTATTCATGCATGCTAAAATGTGTGTGGGTTTCACCCTACTTTGCAAGGCATCAAAATGCATCTATGCATAATTTTCATTGCAATCATTTTGGTGAAGATGTCTATGTTGAGATCTCATTCTAGTCCATGGAAATGCACTAGTCCAATGTCCTAAAGAAAAAATGACTAAATTCCATGTGAAAATCAAAAACAAACCTTAGGCATCATGTTTAGTGTGGCAAAAAAAGGTTGGTTGATGAAATCCATGAATCCACCTACCATCTCCTCTAGTAAATCTTAACTAACAAAATCAACACCAACCAACTTTGCTTCTTATTGCTTCTCACCTAGCTTGGCATGTAATAAGGTATGCAATGGAAAACCAGACTTAGGAACAAATTCCAAATTGAAAATTCATTCTCCAAACATTGATGTAAAAACAATATCTTTACCAAAAATATCAACACAAAAAACTCATACATGAAATACAACAATGATAGGGAAGATAGAAAAGATAGGCTCTTGCTCAAATTTGCCAACTTGAGCAAATGATGAATTCTCAATGTCAACTTGAAACAAAGGGTGACTCAAATGAGAGCAAAGTTCATGCATAAAAATCATGATTATCATCTACATTTTACCTCCAAAATCTTGATTAGAAGATTTCAACCTCCATGGCACTAACAACTATTGTCCATTGGCCATTGTCAAGAAACACCCCTCTATGCAAAAACCAATGCCTATGTTAAGTTGCATGTTGTTTGGCACCCTAAAGCCTACTTGCCTACTTGCCCAATGGTATACAAATCAATCACAAGAACACACAAGTGCAATTGCACTAATAAGCCAAAGCAATTGTAACAAACATTTAGTTTTTCATGTTTTAGTATTAAAAATTGCACTAATATTGCAAGTCATTCCAAAGCAATCATTTTTAAACATAGTAAGGACTCTTATTTTTTAGAAGATTTCT